>Ga0134126_10000517_pt1 | contig 49260 bp, 60 predicted proteins | sample KB31752_FD_96881 | JGI IMG/M metagenome (GOLD analysis project Ga0134126, IMG submission 96881) | Terrestrial soil microbial communities with excess Nitrogen fertilizer from Kellogg Biological Station, Michigan, USA - KB3-175-2 | ecosystem: Environmental > Terrestrial > Soil > Unclassified ...
ATTGAGTGCCTCCTCGATATTTTGAGTTTCTGTGTCAGTCACAAGCCGCTGTGTGAGAAGTTTCGCTTCTGTAAGTGGCGCATGACCCTTCATCATCTCTCGGTCCATAGTTTCAAAACGTCGGCGAAAGAATTGTGCGAGCGCGGCTATGTTGGCCTCATTCTCAGCCCATCCATAGAGGCGGGTGTAATAGCTCTTATCCTTAGGTTCTTGGTGCATGTGCACGACTGCTATCCGGCGGTCTCCTTTGGCAATATTAAGAGCTTTAATTTTGTTTGTGAGCATAAGGATTGAACAATGATTATCGACTGTCTGTGAATCTTTGCCCATTTGTCTATGTGAAACATGTTTATTCCCAATGATCGGTTTGAGCTGTTCGAAAAAATTGCGATCTTCGCCAAGCTCTTCAATTATGGCAAGCTGTTTTGTTGAATACCAGCCCGTAAATTGCTCTTTTGCAATTTTGTCAGTTGGAGTCGACACATTATTGCCCATCAAGTTCTTCATGACTGACGCAAAGAAACTCCGTCCTAATCCAAATTTTTCTGAATAAATTAAATAGGCATAAGTGGGCGGCGTCTTGCTTAAATACGCATAGGCGAGGTAGTCTAAAAACAATTCACCCAGGTCAGATCCGGTAGTCGTGGTTTGGCCTGCAAATAAAAATTTAATATGTTCCAAAAAGATTGTCGTCGACCCGTTGTCGGCACTTTTGAGCTTCGGATATGCCCAAGTATTCAGGCATTTATCTTCAACTAAAGCCGCATGTGGCATATAGAGCCTTGATGAGACGATGTTAAAATGTTGTCGATTTTCTCGCGCAAGAATTACATCTACGGGATTTTTAGGTTTTATCTTGCCTTGTTTAGAAACTTTGGCAAAATACCGTGAAAATGTTGATGAGAAAATGCTTTTCGTAATTGGAATGAGTTTTTCATTTTCATGTCTGTAGAATTTATCCTCATCTTCCACAAAATAATAATCTTTGATATCTGCATAAGCTGTATGTAAGAAAGGATACTCTTCTAACAATTCATCTTTTGATTTAAGCCCATCCGTGGGGGCTTTGAAGGAGTCTTTCTCATCTTTCCGTTGTTGGTTTCTTGCATATTTACGTGTATTTATATTGAGAGTTGCCCACTCTTCTTCATCACAATGAGAAATCTCATATATTTTTATATGATTCTTGCTAGCAAATTCTTCAAATTGTTCAAGAGAACTTCCGCGTTCAAGAAGAAAACAACCAAAACGAAAAAGAATGTTTGACGTACCTTCACCTTTACTTTTATTGAGAAAATAAGTGTAAAAAATACCTTCTTCTATAGTAAAATCGCGATGTAATTCTTCAAAAGCTTGGGGCTTATCTTCTGGCATTTCTTCAAAGACTTCGCCAGTTTCTTTGTCAAATTCACATTCGACAATTTTATCAATTTCTTCACGGGAGTATTTTAATTTCCCCTCATAAACGGTTTCATAAAATAAGTCGTTTTCGAGTTTCATCTTCTTATCTTTTTTCTTCTCTCCTCGCACAAATCCCGCAACTCGTGCAAGTCTATTGGGATTAGTGATTGACGTATCACCACCAAATTTTCTCGCAAGTTTTAATTGATAAGTTTTAAATTCTTCAGGCGTAAGTTCAAAATCAAGAAAGAAAAATACTTGGAAGGCCTTTCGATCACTACGTTCAAGAACTATAGAAGCATCTACCCCTTTTACTAAATCTGATTTAATTGAAATCTCATCAACATCTAAAAACAATGTGGTGATTTTCTTAACGCAATCTGCTTTTGAATAAATCTCGCATTGCTGGGGTACAAAATAAAGATTTTCTTTAGGCTTTAGTTTGATAGTTTTATGTGAATTAGCATCGAGGATTACATTCCTCGCTCCCCGCTCGCCGATAATGACGCCAGCGAGAGTTTTTTGTCCTAAATGCTTACAAAATATTTCGAATTGATTGAGGTAATGCGTAGAATCAATAATTTGCATTAAGAAAAACCTTTTCTCTTGACTATTGAAAAGATCCAATGCAAATTAGTCATGTTTGCATTGGATTGGTTAACTGCGATGTTCTAAATAAGCTTGGCTGATAGTCATTCTTGCAAAATATGCCATCGGTTTTTCGGAACCGGTGGTTTTTTTATTTTCTATAAAACTTAGAAGTGTAGATTTCTGTATCAATTGGAAAGCCTTCGCACCACTCATGCCTATTTTCCTTTAAATTTTCGACATGTTTTAAGTTCATATCGAGCGTATCATCATATGTTTCCACTACAATTTCGTCGTGCACGTGGAGTACAATTCTACCCTTTTCGAGCTGGCTGTCGAGCAAGAGCATATCATCTGCAAGAAGGTCTCTACAAAACGCCTGGACTAAATTTTCTACAAGCTCACCACCATGTACATAAAAATTGCCAACCTTTAATGATTTTCTCGGCCTACCATTATACTCACCTTCTTCCAGTCGCAAATCGTAATAAAATATCGGCCTACCGTTGGGGAGCTGTAACATGAGGCAGTTTCGATCATTTTTGAGTGCAGGTTTATAAGTCAAAGTCATACCATGAAATAAATCAATTGTTTGTTCTTCTTGGACGTCCACTAAAGCAATAAATTCACCAATGAGATAATACCAAAGCTTTGGTATCATTGTATAAGTTGAACGATAAATATCGACGATTTTTTTGGCTTCTTCTTCCGTGAAGTCTAGATTTGCTTGTTGTTTCGAGGAAACAATGAACTTATTCACACCCATGCCATACCCAAGACCAAGATGGGCAGTTTTACCAACTTGACGCTCACGAGATTTTTTAGTGATTTGTTCTTTTGGAATGTCGTATATTTTAGCGGCAATCTCAATGTATGGATCATCTTTTGTAAAGAATTTGAGAAAATGTTTCCTAGTGTCTTCGCATTTAAAACCTTGTGATTCCATAAATTTCACAGCTAGATAAAATAAAGCTCTATGCTCAATTGATGCGTAATCCATTACGATTAAAGTAGTTTTATTGCCACAAGAAATCGTGTTTCGGACATAACTTGCGGGGTCATTCTCATCACTCGCGCGAGGAAGATTCTGAGGTTGAAAATCTCGGCCTGCCCAACGACCCGTGTGAGCTCCGCAGTATTTCAATTGATTATGCAATCGATTATTGACTGAATTATCTAGAATTACTTGGGCTTTTGAAAGGCTGTTTTTATTACAAACATTACGCAACTCAAGAAGTCTTTGCACGAGTTCTGGAGCTTTTTCATGCGTTTGTTTTTTATCGTCAAACGAAACCGCGTCATATCCAAATTTCTCCTTTATATATTTTTTTAAAGCCGCAGTTTGTGTAAGGCTTGGGAGATTAAAATCATCGACTAATTTACAAGCGTCGAGTTGAGCTTTTGCTGTTTGAGCTTCTGCAACTTTAACAAGTTCTTCAGCAAGTTTTAAATTGACTGGCATACCAGTTCGATTGATTTTTAAGTCCAAACATTGGATTGCATAATCATTATTTTTGATTCGGAAAGATTTGGCGAAATCCATTTGGGTAAAGAATAAATCGTTAAGTGTATGGACATCTTGGATACAATACTGAAGCATCTCATTTTCCAATGTTTCATCATAATTACGCGTACCATCTTTTTTAGGCATCGAAAGTAATCGAATAAGCTCCTTACCCCGTGTGTCTTTTCTTTGTTCTAATTGATACCAATTGGCTGCATCTTTGAGACTCGATGGTTGACCAAAAAAGTCCTGACGTTTTTTAGTACAAATGAATTTAATATGCTCAGGTATTTTAGGAAAATCGTATTTTTGTTGAAGGATACGTAGGTAAACTTCTAAATCAAATTCAATGTTGTGACAAACAATGTATTTGGCGTTATTAAATAAACTACCTACATATGCGGCATCTATACCACTTCTATTGTTTAATCGTTCAATAGAGAGACCATCTATACAAATTCTATCTTGTCCAATAAGTTTAAATACTCCGCAAATTATATCAGCGTCTGGATGTGATAAATATTTTCTCACACCGCATTTAATATCAATTGGACTATAAGTTTCAAAGTCTATGAATAGGTACATAGTATTATTCCATTTCTTTTTCTAATATAGTTAATATGTGTTTGTCGATATAATCCCTCAATTCAGCTATTCTAGCTGGGGCTTCATAAGCTCTAGCATTAATTAATAGGTCTCTTTCCAATTCCATCATACGACGTTGTAAAATTAATAAGCATGCTCTTACATCAAGCCTCTCTATTGTTCGTTTATTCTTTTCCTCTTGTAATTTTAATGATGCTGTATACGCATTTGCTAAAGGTAAATCAGTTACTATATTTGATTCTTTCATAATTTTCTCCATTAAGAGTTCGCAATTAAGCGAACTCGTCTACATATAAATCAACTGCATCTTTCACATCTTTAGGAATTTTAATCCTAGGTTTTTCTTTCGAAACATCATAATAATTACCATCAAAAGAGTCTTTTTTGACGGCATCTCCAAACATATTATCGCCAGAGTCTGACTCGCCAAATGAAATCACAGAAGATTTGTAGCTAATCTCTGATGGAGCAATGTATTGAATAGCATTGATATATGGCACGATATAAGTATTTGGAGAGACATAAACTAATTTAATATTGAGACGGATTTTACCTATGAAACTTGGCTCAAAGAATTTTTCTTCTACATCTTTTAATTCATTTCCAAATTTATCAAATAAACGTGGTTGAAATTTATTTGAACTAGATGCAAAAAAATAACATAAGTCATTGAGATAATCCAAAGCTGGGGAATAATTTTTTCTTGCATTTTTCTCTAATCTTTCATCAAGCTCTTGTTTTTCCGCAATGACTTCTTTACCCACCTTGAAAAAGTCTCGCACGATATATTGAGGCTTAGTACTCATTTTAGCAAAAGCGGGGTGAATTTGAGTTGTGCCATTACAGAGTTTAGCTGTGGCTTCTGCAAGTTCTTTGCGGAAATTCTCACATTTGTCAGTCTTTAAGAGGCAACGGATACTGTACTTAGATTCGCCCTGAGGCTTGCCATCTCGCATAAATCTTTTTGGGGTGATAAGTGCTGCACTATCCATTAAAGTTTTTAATTCGAGTTCAACAGTTTTTTTAGTTTCGTTATAAACAATAGAATAAGACATAAATAATTCTCCAAATAGTTAAAAAATAAAACAAAGTTAATAAAAATAATCAAAACAAATCATCCGTTATCTGTTTTTTCCCATATCCCTCCTTTTCTTTCACTTTTAAAGATTTTGCTTTCTCACGAGACTCAATTAAATCTTCTGGTATATCTGCAAAAAGGCCCTTTACTTGAGACACAGATTTAAGTTTCAGGTCAATAAAATAATCTTCTGTACGCCCTGAAGCTTTTGCTAATGCAGATAAAATCTCATTCTCTGTGAAATTCTTAGACCAACTTTTCATCGAACCATTAGACTTTAATTCACAAAAATCTAACATAGCCCCATTCGCTAACTCTTTTTTAAAATAATCTTCCGCATCTTCCAAAGCATATTCAATTATTTTTTTAGATTGTAAGAGTTTTTTACGGTATTCATACTTTTGAAGGTGAGTTAATTTTTTATTTAAATTAGTCTCAATAAGTTGTTGTCCTTCTTCAACGTATAGATTAATTTCATGGCAATTTGGTCGATGTTGACACCATTTGCAACCAGTTTCTGAAGGTTTATAAACAGGCGTATGGCCTATTGCAGATATGACAATTTCAGTAAGTTGAAATAAAAATTGATTAACTTCTTCGCTTGTTACTTTAACAATATCTAAAATATCATCTTGCCAGATACCTACATGATAATTAAATTGTACTCCTAAAGTTCGTTGTGATTCTAACAAGAGAGCATATGCAAGCAATTGCACATTATCTTTTGCTAAAACTTTCTGATATCCAAATTTATAGTCAATAATAAATATATCAACAGAGCCTACGTTTGTTTGAGAATAATAAACAAAATCAGGAGTACCGACGAGTTCAAATTCAGGAAATTTGTATCTTATTTTTTCTTCTAATACGACACAATGCGCAAAAAATGGAAGTTGAGTATATACTCTTAGAGCTGTTATTAAACTTTTCGCCGCTTCACTTTTATTATATCCCTCAGGTTTCTCAAAGGCTTCTTGCATTTCTTTATGCTTAAGTGTGCCATCTTCACTATATTTCGTAATTTTTTTCTCAGCATAACCTTGCTCATGCAGCATTGCTGCGGGACAAATAAAATATCGATACAAATTTGATGCGCTAAGTTTTAACATAATCCCGCCTTCATATTATTAATTATTTCAGTCTCTAGTCCCCATGCCATTGCAAACAAATTCTTAAATTCTTCGAATTTTTTTGGGGGTACTACACTCACCATTACACCTGATTGTTTTAATCGAGCATGGCAAGCTTTCTGATACCGGTTTGTTTTACCCACATTAGACTTCAACTCAAAAGCATAAGTTCCACGGTTTGTATAGAAAAACACATCGGGAAGGTATTTTTTCTTTACATAGTAACTAGTTCCTGTGTATGAGATTTCATGCACGAACCCACATTGAAGACTCTCTAACCACTTACAGAAAATCTCTTGGAATTTTGCTTCAGGCTTTTTATTCACTCGCATTATTTTTGCGGCTTCGGTTCTTGCCATCTCATTCTCCTAAAAACATTAATGGTTTAAATTAACATCATCCAATTAAATTGTCAAATAAAAATTTAATTAATTTAAATTTTTAAAGTTTCTCTAGCTCTGCTTGAATTTCGTCGATAGATTTGTTCTGTTTAATTAACTCAAACGCTCGTTCGTCAATGCCTTCACTGACAATATCGATGTACTCAACGACATTGTGTTGCCCAATCCGATGGAACCTGTCTTCACTCTGTGCTCGCTCAGTGCAAGAAAATGTCCGTGAGTAATAAATAACGTTGCAGCAGTTAGTCAGCGTGACACCTACATTGAGTGATTGCATTGTCGCAATCAGGATGCGGAATTTCCCATTTTTGAAATTGGAGAGCATGAGATTTTTTTGACCTTCAGACAATTGACCTGAAAAACATTCGTGAGTAATTTTCTCTTTTTTCAATTCACGTGAAATATATTCAAGGCTTTTGATAAATGCGACGTAGATAACGACCTGAGTTTTCGGAGCGAGACAGTCAATGATTTGGCTCAGCGTTTCAAGCTTTTTTGAGCTTGATTCATATCGCACAATATCAAGCACCGTATCATCGTCTTTGATTTGCACATCAACTGGAAAGCCTTCTTGAAGCTGCATTTTGTGGGAAACGTGGAGATGCTTGGGGGCTTTTGAGCCTTTGCACATAATCGTTTTGTACGTTTTTGGGGGAAGATCGAGACATTCCATTTTAGTTTTACGTTGAGTGTATGGCTCTAATATGCGCATGAATTGCTCAACGTTTTTGGGCTTTGGCTTGTCAAACTTATGTTGTTTGTGTTCGACAAATTGGTTGTAGAATGCACGATAATTCGCGTATTCGTGTTTGTGATTGAGACAAACGAGATGGGTGTACAAATCAAGAATGCTGCCATTGCCAATGGGTGTACCGGTCAAAAGTACGGCTCTCTTTGCTCGAATCACGGCATTTGCCACAGCATCGGTGCGTTTTGCTCTTCTATTTTTAATATAATGAGCCTCATCGACGATAAAAAAAGAACATTGTTGGGTGCTGGTGGCGAGGTTGGAGAATTTCTCATAAGAGAAAACTTTATATTTATTGGGAAACTTAGACCATTTTTTAATCTCTTGAAACCAATTTTGTTGCAAAAATGCAGGACAAATAACTCGTATTTCATCATAATTCTGTGGGTCAGTTTTTAAACAAAAATCAGCGGCAATGATAGATGTGATTGTTTTTCCTAAACCTTGTTCATGATAAAGCGCAAATTTTTCATTGCGTATGAGTAGTTTTATGGCTTCTTTTTGATGTTCATAAAGCATAATAGTTCCTTGGTTAAATATGTTAATTTAGTTACTTTCGTTTAAGAATTCATTAAAATCATCTGTGAAACTCTCTAATTCAAGTTCAATACATCGTTTAGTAACAGGCAATTCACCGTTGAATTCATTAAGGCAGGCTTCCATAATTGTAAGAGTGAGTTCTTCAAATTTAGGATAGCGCTTGAACATCAACAGCAAATCTTCCATCTCGCCGTTTGTGAGAGTCATGGCTTATACCCCGTTTTCTTTATGACATAATAAAAGCTCAGAGAGTTTAAAATTGAGTATAAAGCAAGAACAATCAAAACTGTATTCTTTATTATTGGTTGATCGGAGTACAATATAAGTGCAATAATTGCACCATGTATCATTGAAATAAGAAAAAATCGATAGGTTAAGTTGGCGGGATTCATGCCGCATTCCTCATTTTCTGCACAAACTCATGAACTCCTCGCTGTGCACAATGGACTTCGACGTGTGTGTTTTCATTTAACTGAATAACTTTCTTAATGTGGCCAATCATTTCTTCAAATTCACGTTGATTATAGATTTTACGAAATTGACGGAGCTCAGTGAGAGAGTTATCAAAGACTTTCACGCAATTAGTCAAATCACGGTTTTTACATGGGACTAGTCTTACTCTATCAAATACTTTTAGGTTTATTTCTTTACTTATCATTTCTAATTTCCTTCCTCTCGTGATAACGTTTAAGAATTGTTTCTTTATTTTTTTGGTACCGTCCAATTTTTACAAATGCTAATTTGTCTTTATTGGCTTCATTGTATTCTTTGGCCTTGAGTCTTAATTTTTCTCGATTCCGCTCACGATAGCGTTTTTGGTATATTCGCTGTCGAGCCAATTTCTCTTTTTCACTGTCCTCCACGACCTACCTCCTTTATTTTCTGAAGAACGGAATGGACTAAAACCATTGTTGTTATAAAAAAAGTTACCATAATCTCTTCAATGGTGCTGACAAGAAGTCTTACCATAAACCAAATGAATGAAATTTTGATAATCACTACCGTAATACTATCCGTGAGGAGGTCGCTTAAAAAATCTTGCAAGGTGACGACAGCCATTTCGTTATTCCTTTTATCCATACTCCACACGATGTGTGTGTCCATATAATTAATATAAATGAATTAAATTTTTTGTCAAGCGATTTTTTAAATTGTTTTTTGAATAGCGACTTATTGACGTTTTATGCACACAATTTAAGCTGTTACAGAATTTTGTTACAGTGTTACAGTTGTTACGAGGGAGTTGTAGCAGTGTAACAAACTGTAACGTAACTTTGATACACCAAGGGAGAGTAAGATAACTTGCTGTTTTGTTACAGTGTTACAGTTCTCTTTACTTATTTACTAAGTTGATTAAATTTTAGAGGAGAGGATAACACCGTAACCGAGGAGGAACTGCATTACAGTAGTGTATAAGTTATGGTAATAGAAAAATAAAAAACACGAATACATGAGAGGAGGAAAAAAACCGTAACAGGCGTAACACTGTAACATCAATTCGATTTATTCACGTGAGAGTTGAACATATTTGTGTTACAGTTTTGTGTTACAGTTTGTTTTCGGTGTAACAGGATTTGTTACAGTACTGTAACACGTAACAGAAAAGGCCCAGATTGGAGTCTCTGGGCGAATGTGGTAGGTTAGATTGTAGATACTGAGGTGAGTTCTCAAAGGTGGGCTCATATAATTAATATAAACGATTTAAATTTTTTGTCAAGCGAGTAGAGCCACTTTATTGACAAAAAATTTAAATCGTTTATATTAATATAGGGCCCCGTATAGAAATTGCTAAACCGAGAAGCTTACAATTGATTAACATCGGGCCCCTATTATTTTTCATGGCGATAGTAACTCAAATACTTAGAGTCCCTTTAGCCGGGAGAGTTGTGGGTGGAAATCCCACCTATCGCCACCCATATTCTGTGAGATATCAATGGTCTCCTCTAAAAAAGCAGCACCTGCCAAGCGGGGGGCAAAAAGAATAGTAGTTGATAAAAAGATGCTTAGTCGAGTTTTTGAGATGGCTTCTAATCTATTAACTGATAAACAAATATTCGAAAGCCTTGGTATTTCTTGTGATACTTTCTATGAATTAAAGAAAAACAATTCCGAATTTTCTGAAGCGCTCACTTTAGGTCGTGAAAAGACGCGAGATGAGCTAACAAATGCAGCAATAAAGAACGCAAAAATGGAACCAAGTTTAATGATGTTCATGATGCGAACTAAATTCGATTACATGTACGTTGATAAACGTAAAGAACTTGAGCTAAAACAAAAAGAATTGGAACTCAAAACTAAAAGCTTTCTTACTGGAATGGCAAAAGAATTCAATCTTACATATGAGCAGCTTGATGAATTCGCTAATAAATATTTCAATGGTAATAAATCGGAAGAGAAGTAATGCTCCCAGAGCTGCAACACCTTCTTAATATTCAAAAAATAAACGATGACCCCACATATATTCCTGAAGATATAGATATCCATGAAGATAGAAAAATTGATGTACTTTCCCTTGCGCAAGAAGGACCTCAGTACACGTTTTTGAATACTCAAGCAGAAATTGCATTTTATGGCGGGGCTGCGGGTGGTGGCAAATCTTACGCTTTATTGTTGGAACACTTGAAAAACTTTCACAATTCAAAATTTCGATCTGTTATTTTTAGGCGGAATTCGACTCAAGTTCGTAACCCTGGTGGATTGTGGCATGAATCAATGGCAATATATAAACAGTACAAAGGTCATCCACGTGAAGCGTTTTTGGAGTGGAGATTTCCCACTGGTTCAACAGTTAAATTTGCACATTTGGAGCATGAGAAATCAATTTATGATTGGCAAGGTGCGCAAATTCCATTCATCGGATTTGATGAATTAACACATTTTACTGAGACTCAATTCACATATATGCTCTCGCGTAACCGCTCAACGAGTGGTGTGCGGCCATACATTAGAGCAACATGCAATCCGGATGTAACATCGTGGGTCCGTGATTGGGTTGCGTGGTACATCGACGGAGAAGGTTTTGCCATCCCTGAGCGTTCAGGCGTTTTGCGGTATTTTGTGCGTGCAAATAGTGAATTGCACTGGGCAGATAGTCCGCAGGAATTAGTTGACCGATTTGGCAAAGATGTTCTTCCAAAATCATTCACGTTTATCTCCGCTAAAATCACAGATAACAAAATACTGATGGAAAAAGATCCGCAATATGTTTCAAATCTTCACGCTCTTACGAAAGTTGACCGTGAACGATTATTGCATGCAAATTGGAATGTAAAAGTTACAGCAGGAAGCTATTTCCAGGAATCTTGGTTTGAAGTAGTTGATGCAATTCCCCACGGCTGGAGTGCATGTGTGCGATATTGGGATAGAGCTGCAACAAAGCCAAACGAAGAGAATCGAGATCCAGATTGGACGCGAGGACTTAAACTTTACAAATACCCAAATGGGACATTTTTAGTAGCTGATTTAAAATCATGTCAAGATACACCGCTTGGAGTAGAACGACTTGTTAAAAATACAGCTTCTCAGGATGGATTTGAGACTTTGATTTATGGAGAAGAAGAGCCTGGGGGTTCTGGAAAATCCGATATTGATGCGTTTATTCGTATGCTTGCTGGCTATGCTGTACATAAATCACGTCCAACAAAAGACAAAGAAACGCGAGCGAAACCGGTTTCTGCTCAAAGTGAAGCCGGTAATATAAAAGTGTTGCGGGGAAATTGGAATAAAGCTTTTTTTGAAGAACTCGAAAGTTTTCCCTTTGGTGAACATGATGACATTGTTGATGCTTTTTCGGGTGCTTTTAATGTACTATTTGAGGGATTATCAATTTTAGATTCGTTATGAGGTTTCATGTGCCAAGAAAAAAATCAATAACTAAAAATGAATTAGTGAGCGCCACAACAAAAAACGGACTTGGCGAAGCTGTTGGCTTTCAAAGTTGGGGCTATAATGGTTTACCCAATGGAGTTCAATTAAGCCAAGTCAATACTCTTTTTAATAACAATAGATGGTATTTAGTCTCAAACATGAGGCAATTATTATCTGAGTTATATGTTGAACATGGGCTTATTCAAGCGATTGTAAACACTCCGGTTGATGATGGCTTGCGAGGTGGAATTGAGATTTCATCGAAACAACTTGATGAAAAAGAAGTTCAACATCTTCAAACAACAATCAAACGTCAAAAAGACTTGATCACAGTTGGGCGAGGAAGCAAATGGAACCGACTATTTGGCGGAGGTGGGGTAATAATTCTCACCAACCAAGACCCCATGACACCTCTCGATGTGGAGGCGATAACAGAAGATTCGCCTCTTGAATTTCGCGCAGTAGATTTATGGGAATTGTTTTGGGACAGACAAGGCGCAAATGGGTATAATCCCGCCATTCAATCAGAAGTTTTTGAATACTATAGCTATTATGGAACGAAATTACACAAATCTCGCGTATTAAAGATGGAAGGCTTGATTGCTCCTTCATTTATTCGCCCTCGCCTTCGTGGTTGGGGCTTTAGCGTTGTTGAGCATCTTGTTCGCAGTATTAATCAATATTTAAAAGCAAATAACCTCTCTTTTGAAGTACTTGATGAATTTAAAGTTGACACTTATAAAATAAAAAATCTTGCATCTATTCTACAATCTGCTGTAGGACAACAAAAAGTTACTGAAAGATTGCGTATTGCTAATTATCAAAAAAATTATCAAAAAGCATTGATAATGGATAGTGAGGATGATTTCATTCAGAAACAACTTTCCTTTGCGGGAATGGCAGATGTTATGAAAGAAATCCGCATTCAAATTGCTTCTGATATGCGAATGCCATTGACTAAATTATTTGGTTTATCTGCCACTGGTTTTAATAGTGGTGAAGATGATATCGAAAATTATAACGCAATGGTTGAGAGTGAAGTTAGGGATAAAATAGAGTTTGATATTCTTCGAGTAGTTGAATTAAGATGCCAACAATTATTTGGTTATATTCCTGATGACTTAGCTATCGAATTTAAACCTTTAAGAGTTCTTAGTAGTGTTGAAGAAGAACAAGTTAAAACCTCTAAATTTACTCGTGTGTTTCAAGCATCTCAACAAGGGTTAATTACTACAGAAGAATTCAGAGATGCTTGTAATAGAGATAATTTGCTTGGGATTCAGCTTGAGAATACTGGATTAATTCTTAAAGAATTAGAATCAATGGCAGAAGATAAGGAAGAAAGTGATAAACCTGATAATAAGAAAAAGGAGGAATGAGTATGTTAAATTGGTCTCCTGGAATGACTCTTGAAGATGTAGAAATACTTGCTATTAAAAAAGCAATTCAATTTTATAGAAGTGAAGAAAAAGCAGCTACCTCTTTGAAAATAACTTTGAAAGTACTGAAAAGTAAATTAGAAAAATCTTATTTAGATGAACTTAAAGCCAAAGAATTGAGAGAAGAGGAAGAAGCAAAGCAAAGAGATTTTGTATTACGTTCTCGTGGTTTACCAACAGGAAGTCAAATAAGTGGAACGAATCGTACGGCTTAAACCAATTATAGAAGATAAAAACGATTATTACCCAATTGAAGTAAAAATACTTGAGTTATTTAAGAAGGATTTTTTTTATCAATTATTTACACTTTTAGGCACCGATAAAAAAATAATTAATTCTAGTGATGATGTGATTCATCGTGCTTTATTATCTGGCCGAATTACTTATTCAGATGGAGTTTTTGCAGGCAAGTTTTCTTCTCTTATTTCAAAAAAATTACGAGAGATTGGAGCACAGTGGGATGAGAAAACCTCTACGTTTAAAATTAAATTAGAAGATCTCCCTCTTCCCATTCGCAGTAGTATTTCTTTATCAAAAACACAATTTGATGAACTTCTTTTGAAATTGAGTAAAAGACTCGTTGATTTTAATGTAGATGACTTTGTGGATAAATTAAATATCGCTAAATATTTTGATAAAGTTTTATTTAAAACAGAAGAGAAATTTGAGGATAGTGTTAAAAATATTACAATAGTACCTAAGTTGTCTAAACTTGAAAGAGAGAAAATAGCGACTGATTGGCAAACTAATATGAAGCTAGATATAAAAAAATTCACCGAAGAACAAATACTTGATTTACGTAAAATAGTTTATGACAATGTTTTTGTACATGGGAACAGAAAAGAAGCTTTAGTAACTGAGATAAAAGCTCGTTATGGAGTTACTGAAAATAAAGCTAAATTCTGGGCACGCCAAGAAACAAATCTTCTAATGGCAAAATATAAAGAAACAAAATACGTTGAGGCAGGAGTACCAGAATATGAGTGGGGATGTGTGCACATGCCGCATCAACTCACGCCTACAGCTATTTACAAACCTGGAGAGGTGCGCTATTCTCACGGTATATTACAAGGCAAAATCTTTTCGTGGAAAGACCCTCCCGTGACTACACCCCCCGGCCAAGTTCAACGGCGAAACAATCCTGGACAAGACTACAATTGTCGTTGTTTTGCAATCCCTATCGTGAGGTTTAAGAAATGACGGCTACTGTTTTTACATTAAATTATGCCAATACTCCGGTCACAACGAGCGCTTACACGACAATTGTAGTAGAAACCCCGATTGCTGCAAATGCTATTCAAATCATAGACACGTCAGGTCAATTATTAAAAATTGCAAAAGGAAACCCAGGTTTTGAAGTTGATCTTTTTGGTACGCCACTCGGTGGTAGTATCGTCATTCCGTATTATCTCTTAAAAGGAGAGCGTCTTTCAGTTAAATCTTTAACTGCGACGGCGTCCACTGGCTTCCTTTTTGTTGCATTATTGAAAAACAATATAGGTTAAACATGCAACAAACATCTGGTCAAATATTCTATGGAATGCACTTCTATCCTGGCCTTGCCCAATACGATAATGCAGATGGTAGCTATAAAGTATTTTTGAATGAGACTGTTTTGCGAAAAATGGACCCTACTTTCGCGGGTAAACCTATTTTTGTTGAGCATGTTGATGGTGTTACACCTCGTCTTGATGAATTGAGAAAAGAAGCAGATGGATGGGTTATTGAAAGTTTTTTTAATGAAGCAGATGGTAAACACTGGGTAAAATTTATTGGTGTGTCTGAAAGAGGCCTTATTGCTATTAAAAATGGGTACAAATTATCCAATGCCTATTTACCAAAGTTAAATGGTAAATCAGGTCTTTGGAATAATATTTTTTACAACGATGAAGTTGTAGATGGTGAGTACGAGCATCTTGCAATTGTCAAAAACCCTAGATATGCTGAATCTGTAATCATGTCACCTGAACAGTTTAAGGCATATAACGAAAAATTAAAAATTGAGCTAACTAAAATAGCAAATTCAGAGGAGAATAAGCCCATGGTATTAAGATTTTGGAATAAAACCCCAGTTGAAAATGCGGTTGATTTTGAAAAGCTTTCCGTTTCACTTCCTAAATCAGGGAAAGAATTTACGATTTATCAAATTGTAAATGCGATGGATGAACATGAAGAAAAACGCAAATTAAATATGGCGGATCTTACTCAGCAAGTGAAATTGCATGATGGAACCTTATGTAAAGTGAGTGAGCTTGTTGATAAATTCAAGAATACTCTTGAGCTTCTGAATGCAAAAAAGAATGAAGAAAAAGACCCAATGGATAAGGATGACGATGAAGGGTCTATGCAAAATGAAGATGAAGGCAAAAAAGAAGAAGATGCAGAAGCAAAAAAGAAGGCTTTAGAGCTTGCAGCACATGAAGAAAAAGAGATGAAAAATAAGAAAATGAAAAATGACATTTCAAAACAAGAGGGTCATTTTAATAATCTTAAAAACGCGCATTTAAATGCTAAAGTTGCTCCGATGTGTGTAGAACTTTCTCAAGATAAAATTGCGCGTGGCAAAGCTCGATACGGCTCAAATTAATTACAAAACTGAAAGGAGTTTTTTATGGTTTTAACAGCGGGCGTTATTACGTCTCAAAGTGTAGGTTTTAATACTGCAATGCTTTCGGCTACTGCTGCAAGCGGTGGAACAGGACCATATACACAACAATGGTATAGATCTACAACAACTGGTTTTTCTCCTGGGAGTGGAAACATTTTAGCGGGACAAACTGGTCTTACTTTATCTGATACTGATTTAATTCCGAATACTACATATTATTACAAAGTTGTTTATACAGATACTGGACATAGTAATGATACTGTAACCGCAACTCAACTTGCAATTACTACTCTCCCAGAATCTCAAGATATTAACCAATTTGAAATCACCCCCTTTTTAGGAATGGTTGATCTTAAAGTTGGTACTACTAACGTAACAGCGGCTGCGATTGCAAGCACTCAAGCAACTCCACTTTACGCCGGTTCTTTTGTAAATATTGCAAATGATTCGCAAGGAATTCCGACAGTTAGCGGCATTGCTGCTGATACTGATAACGCATGGGGTGTAATTTGTTACGATATTAAATCTAAACAATACAACGCCGGAGCTCGCGCAGAAATTGCTCAAGCCGGAACATGTATTTGGCTTTATGCAACAACTGCAATTGCACGCGGTGCACAGGTTAGTCCTGACGTTACTTCTCAAGGCGCAGTACAGGCAGCAACTGGTTCTGATGCAATTGTTGGAGTTGCGTTCGATTCAGCAGCAGGATACGGCCAATTAATCCGCGTCGTTTTATCAACTCCGTCATTTTTAGTTAATTGAAAGGACCGAATTAAATGGAAACACAATCGAAGAACATCATCATGAATGAACAACTAGCTTTACAAAACACAATGTTGACGCAAAAAATTCATGAACAACTCGCTATTCATGGGCGCGGACAATTTAGAAATAGCCTTGGTTATGAAATCGATATCACAACTTTGACTACTATTATGAGTCGTATCACTGAACAAAAATTCTTTGAAATTGCTCCAGCTGATTATCTTCCTCTTCGTGTGGGAGAAGGCGCATGGTCAAGTAATCTTGTTACTTATCGTTCGTTTCAAATGGGTGGTGCTTTCGAAGAAGGCATTGTCAACACTGGGTCTAATAATTCTCGTCTTGCTGTTGCAGATGCGGGCGTGGATAGTCTCTCCATCGAAGTATTCAATTGGGGTAAGGAAATTTCGTGGAATATTTTTGATTTAGAGCTAGCTGCTCGCTCAGGAAACTGGGACTTGGTTGCTGCAAAAGAAAAAGCACGAAAGAAAAATTGGGACCTTGGTATTCAAAAAGTAGCATTTCTCGGTACTAATAGTGGTACTAATGCAGCTTGTTTAGGTTTATTAAATCAACCAGGAATTTCAAATAACAAAACCACAATTACTAAGCCAATTTCTTCGATGACCACTGCGGAATTGAAGGCATTTACTGCGGCAATTGTTGAGCAATACCGTAATAACAACAATAGAACTGCATGGCCTACACATTTTATTATTCCTGAATCGGATTATAATGGACTTGCTTCTCAAGCTTCTCCTGATTTTCCAATCAAGAGTACATTGATGTTATTGGAAGAGACTTTTCAAATTATTACTCGCAAGAAAGATTTCAAAATTCTTCCGCTTGCGTATGGTGATATGAAATATAGTGGCTTTTCTTATCAAATTTACGTTCTTTTGAATTATGATGAAGAATCTTTAAGAATGGATATTCCAGTAGATTACACAAATACTCTAGCAAATAGTTTGGACAATTTCATGTTTCAAAATGTTGGCTATGGTCAATTTACTGGTGTGTTAGCTTATAGGCCATTAGAGATGTTGTATTTCACTTACGTTCCTTCCTGATAATGAGGTAGCGCGTGGCTTTTTTAAATCCCACAGTGGATGATTTTAAAACATATTTCACGCGCGATTTCCCCTATGGGACTGACCCACAGACTTCTATTCTTGATGCAGATATTGCGAAAGCATATGGACAAGTAAATTTTCAAATAAATTGCTCTTTGTTTAATAAACAAGAGAACTATACTCTTGGTTATTTGTGGCTTGCTGCTCACTATTTAGTTGTTGATATTCGTGCGAGCTCGCAAGGGATCGCAGGTCGATACAATTGGTTAGAAGTTAGCAAAGGCGCAGGTAATCTTAATTCGGGTTATGCGATTCCTCAAAGAATTCTCGATAATCCTACATTTGCAATGCTTGCACAAACGCGATATGGCGCGAAATATTTAGAATTATTGTTACCATCACTTATTGGTGTTGTATTTATTGCACCAGGTCACACAGGAGCTGACGGTCCCAGTGGACCTTATGGGGTGTGGTAATGAGTGATGATAAAAATGATTTTGATACTAAAGCTCTCGATAATTTAATTAAAGCACTCACAGAAACTAAATATGTGGTTAAAGTTGGCGTGCTTGGCGCAAAAGCTCCTCGTAAAGAAGGAGGACCTAACAATGCTGAAATTGGTGCGGTGCATGAATTTGGAGATACAAAAGTTCCTAGGCGATCTTTTTTAAGAATGCCATTAGAAACTCAGTTTTCTAAGGATTTAGAGAAAGCTGGTGGCATAACTGAAAAAGATATTCAAGCAATTATAAAAGATATCGGATTTAGAGAATTTACAAAAAAGATAGGTATTCTTGCAGTTGAAACCATTTTACGAGCTTTTGATACTGGAGGATTTGGACAATGGTTAAAATTAAGTGATGCACGTATAGCGCAGCGTTTACGATTAAATCAAGGAACACAGAAACTTGTTGTGGCAGGCTCTCAACAATTACGAGATTCAATAACGTACGAAGTGAAAAAACTGAAATGAGTTGGATAAATAACGCCTGTGACATACCTTTAAATGCTAATTCTGGGACTGCTCCGAACATGGCTGATGCGATGTTGGATTGGTTTCAGCCAATGACTTTTGGTGTAATTACTAAAACAGTTGTTAGCTTTCAAACAATAGAAAGTGTTGTTGATGTTGATTTTATGGGTTTGTGGCAGCCTTTAACCGGTAGACAATTAAAGATGGAATCACAAGGTCAACGAGCTTGGAATTCGTTTATGCTTCATGCCGATTTAGCAATTGAATTAAAGATTGATGACATTATAATTTATTTGACAAAACAATATCGAGTTATCGCTAATAAAGATTATTCTTTATACGGATATCGTTATTATGAATTGATTGAAGACTGGAGAAATTCGGGGCCACCAACACCATGACACTTACATTAACTGCAAATGTTTCTGCAATAGGAGCAGGATTATTCACCTATTTTTTAGCAAGTGGTGGGACGGCTCCTTATGTGTATTCTGTTTTGCCAGATGGTGCAGGTGGTACGATAAATTCATCTACAGGTAAATATAATTCACCCGCGTCATTACCCGATAGTGTACAAAACACATATGATACTATTCAAGTAATTGATGCAACAATGGCTACAGCAACGCTTCAAATATTGATTGGAAGTCCTTTAATTTTATTTTGTGATATTCTTCAAAAACAATTAGGGCTTGCTAACGACCATATTTATCTCTGGGATCAAAAATTAATTGAACCAAAAGATTATACTCTGTATGTAGCTGTAAGCGTCCTTACTTCAAAAATATTCGGAAATACTAATTCTTTTGATAGTAATACAAATCAATCGGTGCAATCCGTAAACATGATTGATACTCTACAAATTGATGCTATAAGTCGTGGACCTCAAGCCCGAGATAAAAGAGCGAATATTTTAATGGCTTTGAATAGTCAATATGCAGAACAGCAACAAGAATTTAATAGTTTTTATATTGGAAAAGTCCCAACAAGTTTTATAAATTTATCTCAAATTGATGGTGCGGCAATTCCGTATAGATTTCAAATTTCAGTTGCTTTACAATATTTTGTGAAGCTTCGTCAAAACGTTGAATACTATGATACATTTGAACAACCCACTGTACTCACAAATCCGTAGGAGAGCCCAATGACAGACCTATCTATATCGAATGTCGTAAATATTTCGGTATCAGCCGCTAATCCCGGCATAAACGCATATAATACAAGCAATCTAGCTATTGTAACTGGGGAGCCTGTTAAAGCCGCAGTTCAAAAAATTTCATTTAGTGCAGTGGCAGCAAGTGGAGCATTTGTACTTAAATTTGGTGCGACTTCGACATCTAGCATTCCATATGACGCAACCGCTGATGCGATACAAACTGCAATTAATTTGATTGATGGTCTTGAATATGTGCTTGTAACAGGTTCTATTGCAAGTAAGGTTCTTACGTTAACTCAACCTGGTAATCTCGGCGCTATTCCACTTCCTACAGTGCCCACAAATACATTAGAAGATGCAGGCTCAGTTGCTATTACAGTTTCTCCATCTACAACATCCTCAGGATGGAGCGGAGGTAAATTAGGGTATGCAATTTATATCGACCCTACTCAAGTTGGAATTGATTTTGGTACAGATAGTTTAACATATAAACAAGCAAATGCAGTATTCAGCCAACAACCAAATATCCTTGCAGGTAGTGGCCAATTGATTGTGATATTGCGGAATGTTAGTCAACAAACTATTACTTTATCTGCTGATCCTACAGGTGGCGCGTTTACTTTAGAATACAATAGCAATTCAACTTCAAGTCTTCCGTACACTTCGACACCTGCGCAAATACAAGCGGCTCTCCGTTTGCTTCCTGGCCTTGAATCCGTTTTGGTAGCTGGTTCAATTACAGACGGGCTTATTACAGTGTTTTTCACTGGTGTCTATGGTGCAGCTCTTCCTCTATCTGCTTCAGCAAATACTCTCGTCGTAGGTACCGTACCTGTGACTTTGACTTTTGCAATTACTGTTGTGGGTGAAAGTTATGGTGCAGTTATTTCACGTACGCAAGGAGTTGTTCAATATTTTGGAGTAATGCCAAACGAAACTGTTGCAGTTATTGGACAAACAGATGTTCTTGCAGCGGCAGCAATCGTGTTATCATTAAACTTAATTGGATTTAATGTGTCCTATAATCAAGCTGATATTGAACCAGGTGGAATAATTGATTTAATTAGAAGTGGAGTTTTCACTAATTCTCGTGGACTCTATTACGGTGATGATGGCACATATTTTGGAGATGCTTCCGCGTCTGTAATGATGGCTTCTTACGCAGGTCGAGCATTATCTGTTAATTTCAGTGGTTCAAATACAACAAGCACCATGCACTTAAAGCAATTAATCGGTGTACAACCAGACCCAACTATGACTCAAACAATATTAAATCTTGCTCAAGCGGCAGGAGCAGATTGTTATGTTTCTCTTCAAACTGATCCATGTGTATTCACTTCTGGAGCAAATAAATTCTTTGACCAAGTTTATAATCTTGAGTGGTTTGTAGGAGCGTTGCAAGTTGCTGGATTTAATTACTTGGCACAAGCATCAACAAAAATTTTACAGACTGAGCAAGGAATGGATGGTCTAAAAGGTGCATATCGCAATGTTTGTAAACAAGCTGTTACAAATCAATATAGTGCACCTGGAGTATGGACAAATCCAACAACTTTTGGGAATCAGGATTTATTTTTAGCTAATATACTTCAACAAGGATACTATATTTATTCATTGCCAATTTCTCAGCAATTAGCAGCAGACCGAGCCGCGAGAGTAGCTCCTCTTGTTCAAATTGCCTTAAAAGAAGCTGGTGCAATTCAAAAATCCAGTGTACTTGTATACGTAAATCCATAATAAAGAGGTGAAAAATGTCAACGGCAACTTTATCGGGTAATGATACTGTAATAATTAATAATCGAAATTTTTCAGATTTTGCAGAAGGAAATGTTGTTGAATTAATATTTCCAAATGATATTGCACAGGTAAAAACTGGGAAAAATGGAAATAGTATCTATGGATTAAATACTACAGGACAGCAATGTGAAGTGAAAATGAGACTTACACGCGGTTCTGCGGATGACCAATTTTTGAATAACTTACTTGTACAACAACAAAATAACTTCGCTGGGTTTCCTTTAATGATTGGGCAATTCATCAAGAAACTTGGAGATGGTGCAGGAAATATCACTAGCGATACTTATATTTTAAGTGGTGGTATATTTCAAAAACAAGTTGAGGCACAATCGAATGTTGAAGGTGAAGCTGGGCAATCTGTTTCTGTTTATATGATGAAATTCTCAAATGCGCCAAGGACTTTAACATAATATGACTGAAATTAAATTACACAGCGGAGCTGTTCTTAATATAACTCTTTCACCATTTGCAGAATCAAAAGCACTTTATCAAGCCATTCTTGAAGAACTTAAACCTGTTAGTTTTAATGCTTCTTCTGATTTAGCAGAGGTGTTTAAAAATTTAGCTTGTGTGGGCTTTTCAAGTAAAAGGATAGAAGCTTGTTTAGATGTATGTTTTAAAAGATGTACTTATGATTGCGGTAAAGGTCCGTTAAAAATAGATAAAGATACCTTTGAACCTGTTGAAAATCGAGAAGATTATATACAGGTTTGTTTAGAAGTCATAAAGGAAAACGTTGCGCCTTTTTTGAAAAGCCTCTTTGCAGAGTATCGACAGTTTATGTTGAGTATTCCAAAAAACCCAGCATAGAGGCTGTGGATAGTGATTTATTGGTCTATTTTAAACTCTCTAAAGCTGGCTACGGTTCGGTGAATGAGATAGAGCAATGGGACGCGAGACGGGTTTTACAAGCATTAAATTATGAAAAATTCGTGTATGATTATGAAAGTGCTTTTATTGAGATAAATAAAGGAAAATAACTTGGGTCAGATTAGCGAATTATTTGTCTCCCTTGGAGTTAAGGGAAGCGAAAAAACAATATCAGCAATGACGAATGTCCGAGCGGGTCTTGGGGGAATTGCGAGCGCGTCCCTTGAAACCAAAGCGGCAATTGTGGGCGCCATTTATGCTCTTGAACGATTGATGAGCACGTCTGCACAACGTGGAACTGATGTTGAAAAATTAAGTATTTTGCTAGGCAAAAGTACAGAAGAGATACAAAAATGGCAATTTGCTGCACGTCAGGGAAGTGAATCTAATGAAGATTTCGCATCTTCTTTAAAATCAATTTATCAAAAAATGCAAGATTTAAAATGGGGGCGGGGACAACCGTCAGGTATTAATTTGCTTGCTGGCGAAGTTGGTTTTGATGAAAAGAAAGCTTATGACGACCCGCTTTATGTTCTTAGGAAAGCACAAGAATTTGTTAAAAACTCTAAACTTGCTGTCAGTGATCAGAATGATATTTTACGAAGTTTTGGGCTTTCTGATGATGCTATTATCGCAGCACGTAAACAAGTTTTTAATCAAGAGAATTTTAATCGTGCTCCTATTTTTAGTAGTGGAGAAGTAAAGAGATTAAATGATGTTAGCGTTATGTGGGATAATTTTGAAAATAAAGTTCAAATGTTATTTGGACATTTTACGGCAGCACATGGAAAAGAATTTATAAAAGGTCTTTCTGATGTAGCAACTCAAGCATTTAGGATCGCAGAAGCTTTTGAAAGAATTGGATCTAATTTAGGGGCATTTAAGCTGATTGGAGATGCCTTTAAAGGTTGGGATACTATATTATCTTCTATAGCAAATATATTAGAAGGAAAAGATAAAAAGGGAGATTTTGAAAAAGCTCGAAGATTAAAATTAGATGAAATAAATAATGACCCTATATTACGTGAGCAATATAAAAGAATTAATGAAATAAATCAAAAATATGAAGATGAAGCCAAATACATTAAAGAATTTAGTAATGTTGACAAAAATAGTGTAAATATATTAGGTAATTTTTTTAATAATATAAAAGAAAATGCACATAGTCTATTATATTCCACAGCAAAATCTTTTTCTGATTTAGTTCAAGGAAATGACAATAATTACGGGTTCACTGATTATAGTCATGGAGTCATGAAATTTTTTGAAAATAATGTTTCACCATTATTAAGAACTAATCCAAATAATACTGGTGCTAATAATACAAACATAAATCAAAATCTTTATTTTCAACATGAAGGGAAAGATGCAGTACAAATTGGAAATTCCGTCCAACAAGCTTTTTCTGATGCGTATAAACAAGCATTTGGCCAAAGTCAGGTAACATAAAATGTCATTACCCACTATTTCGCCAGCTTCATCATTACTTTCAAACGCAACTACTACTGCAACAAATTTAGGAAATTTGATTGTTGTTACTCCTAGTCAAACACAAGGATATCAACCACAAAATCCACCAAATGCAGATGGCACACCTTCAAAATTGGTGCAACCAAAGTCATTTCTTTTTGATTATGAAGGGGAGCAAACTTCTGATTTAGTTTCCGATATTACAGATCATTACATTGAAGATAATACTGCAATACAAGACCAGATTGCTCTTAATCCTGTACGAGTAACAACCAAAGGATTTGTCTCTGAATTAAATGATGTGCCACCGATTTTTTTGAAAACCTTAAAACAAATTACACAAAAATTAACAGCAATTGGTTCTTATGCTCCTGGTATCTCTGCGACTGCTTTACTAGCATATAACCAAGCTTTTCAAGCGTATCAAATTGCAACAAATTTAGTTAATGCTGCGGTGTCTGCTTGGTCTTCTTTATCTGGTGGAGGGGGTACAAGTGTAATAAGTGGAGAGGGAGATTTCCCAATTGTTTTGCAATTAAACCAAAATAAACAACAAACTGCATTTCAATTGTTTTATGGTTATTGGCAAACTCGAACTTTATTTACAGTGCAAACACCATGGGCTATTTTTCAAAATATGGCTATTGAGAAAATTCACGTAATCCAAAGTGAGGATACTCCAACTTTTTCAACATTTGAATGCACATTTAAACAAATAAGAACTGTTCAATCAGCAACAACTTTACCACAAAGTGCGAAATCTCAAGGGCGATTAGCTAATCAATCTTCGCCAGCTAGCAGCCAAGGTGTATCTACTCCTCCTAGTAGATTATCGCTTACAGATGGATTAACAGGCCCTACCTCAGCAAGTTTTCCACCGGGGTTATTTTAAAATGTATTTAATCCAACAAATTACTGATAGCCCATCACAAGAACAATCATTGTTATTATATAATGGAAATACGTTAACGTTAGATTTATATTTTAATGAAACTCAACAAGGATGGTTTGCTAATTTAATTTATAATAATTTTGTTTTAAATGGGATTAGAATAACAGTAAGTCCAAATATGTTGAATCAATTCAGAAATCAAATTCCTTTTGGGCTTGGATGTTTTACTAAATTATTGCGAGAACCCTCTCTACAACAAGATTTTTTAACTAATAATTTTCAACTTTATATTTTAGATCAAACTGAGGTTGATGACTATAATCAAATTTTAAGCTCGAAGGCATAATATGGCTCAAGTTAAGTTTGATAGAAATTATTTTTTAACAATAGAGCTTGCTGATAGGTCCGAATTAACTATTTTTTTACCCGCTACTATTGAATTTAATATCACGCGAAACATACTTTCTTCGGCAAATAATTGTGAAATACGATTATATAATCTCTCCCCAAAAAATCGTGATCTAATTCGATTTGATTTTTCAGATTATGGAACGTCTTTTCGTAAAGTAAAATTAAATGCAGGATATGGTACAAATTTGCCACAAATATTTATCGGAAATATTAATCAAGCCTGGTCTTTTCGAGAAGGAACTGAATTTGTTACTACGATTCAATGCTTTGATGGTGGAGACTCTTTTGTAAACGGGGCTATTCCGGGGACTGCTACATTTCCTGCTGGAACTCCTATGCAGACTGTTTATAAAACTTTAATGGGATATTTGCCAGATATCTCATTTGGCGCAATTGGTGATTCTTTTATTTATGGAGAAGGAGGTTCTATATTATCAACAACTCGATCTTCATCTTATACAGGAAATGTAGTAGAAAATTTGAGAGCTTTGAGCGGAAGTGCTTTTTTTATCGATAATGGAAAATCGTATATTTTAGGTAATAATGAATACATTTCTGGTTCTATTTCGGAAATAAATTCTCAAAGTGGATTATTAAATACACCTCTTAGAGAACGTAATCAAGTCACACTCGAAATGGTATTTGAACCTTATTTAAAAGTTGGGCAACGAATTAATTTAGAAACGCAAACATTCTCTCGATTAAATAGTTCAAGTGAAAATACAACAGCGAATGTAAATGGATTATATAAAATAGTGTCATTAAATCATAAGGGTTTAATTTCTGGCGCAATATGTGGAAAAGCTATCACAACGGTAGGTTTTTTCTCAGGATTAGCGCCGTTAAAACGAGTGGGACCATTATGAGTAATCCAACAATAAATCAAAACATAAATCCTGTCCGAGAACCCAATTTAAAAGATGTTCTTGATTTATATCAAAAACAAACAATGTTAAATTTGAATTGTCATCATCTTGGAACGATTCAAAGTTTTGATTCAAAAAAACAAACTGTACAAGTTACGATAAATTATAAACGCACTTATTTTAAATTCGAAGGCCAGAACTCAAAATATGTGTCAAATCTAGTTGATTATCCAATTATTGCAGATTGTCCTTTGATCGTTCTTGGGGGCGGTACAACAAGAATAACATTTCCAGTAAAAAAAGGTGATCAGTGCATTTTGTTATTTAACGACCGAGATATAGATAATTGGTTCCAAGGATCAACTACAAGTGCCAATCAGACGCCGAGACTCCATGCTTTTAGCGATGCCATCGCTTTGATTGGGCCAAATAATCTCAATACTGTGATTTCTAATTATGACGCTGTGAGAGCTCTCATAACGAATGGAACAGTTAAGAACGGTATCAACCCTCAGACAAATAAGTTAACATTGACAAATGGAACATCGTTGAATGATTTGTTACAAAATCTTTGTACACAACTTGAGAATTTGACAACGCAATTGGCGGCATTGACTGTAACGAATGTAGTTATTGGAGGGTCAAACAGTGGCGTACCAGCTAATGCGGCAGAAATTACAGCAATTGGCACAAATATTTCAGGAATAGCGACGCAAATCTCAACTTTAATTGAATGAGTGAAATATGATAGTACGAGCGCTAGATACAAATGGAGATTGGACTTTTGGCAAAGGTCGTAATAATTATTTGTCGGGAAATCCAGCAGTCATTCAGAACATAAAAACTAGATTATTGTGTTTTCTTGGAGATTGTTTTTTTGATATTACAGCGGGTATAGACTGGTTTAATTTACTTGGTGGTTCTAAAAATCAAACTGCCATAAGTTTAAATGTTAGTTCTACTATTTTAAATACGCAATTTGTTGTAGGTATTAAACAACTTACTATTGGATTAAACAACAATCGTTCATTCTCTGTTTCATATCAAGCTCAAACAGTTTATTCATTAACCGGTGATTCTTTTCAATACTCGTTAGGAGTTTAAATGCCAAATGCTCTTACTGCTAGCGGTTTAACTATTGCTACACAAGCTGAATTACTTTCTACTTTTACTCAAAATCTACAAGCAATTTATGGGTCTGATATTGATTTAAGTTCAAATACTCCAGACGGACAATGGTTAAATATTATCATTCAATCGATATTAGATTTAGAAGATTTAGTCTTACAGATTTATAATTCAATGGACCCTGATAATGCAATAGGAACTCAGCTTGATCAACGTGCGGCTATTAACGGAATTCAACGACAAAGTGGTACATTTTCTACAGTAGATGTTACTTTAGTTTTAACACAATCAGTAGATATTTATGGACTCGATCAATCTGATGAAGATGTTTACACAGTTTCAGATAATATTGGCAATCGTTGGTTTCTTCAAAATACACAATTAGGTGTGGGTCCTGGTACCGTTACGTATTCATTTCGAGCGGAATTTACTGGGGCTGTTGCTGCGACTCCTAATTCGATAAATGTCCCTGTTACAATCGTTCTCGGGGTCTCATTAATAAATAATGGTTCAAGTCAAAGTATTTTAGGAATAAATGAAGAGACTGATGCGTCAGTAAGAATACGTCGACAAATATCTATTGCTATCTCTTCACAAGGATATGTTCAAGGACTTCTTGCTACACTTGAGAACATAAATGGAATTTCTAGCGCACTTGTCTTTGAAAATACAACAAATACAACTGACGATAATGGGGTTCCTGGTCACTCGATTTGGGTAATTGTAGATGGGATCCCTACAATAAATCCAGTTGCAGCATGGTCTTCGACAACTGAATATTCATATGGTGATATTGTAACATCTGCGGGTGTTAATTACATTTCCTGGAGAAATAATAATTTAAATAACTTAGTTTCTGATACATTTTATTGGGGTGTTTATAATCCAATTGCTCAAGCGATTTATAATAAAAGAAATGCCGGTTGTGGTATGTTTGGAATAACCACTTATGTTGTTACTCAAATAGATGGTAGCTTTTTCATTGTTTCATGGGATGTAGTTTTAGAACAAAATCTATTTATCGCATTTACTGCAACCTCAATTGATGGGGTTAACCCGCCAAACATTGCTGCGATAAAAGATTATCTTGTAGCTAACTATACTTTTGCAGTTAATCAAGAAATAAATATTAATCAAATGGCTACTCTTGTTCAGAAAGCGGATTCGAATTGTTTAGTTACAAATGCAGGATTAAGCTTATCTTTAGTACAAATTGCAACTCTTTCAGGGATTGCAGCAAGTGGTACTTTTGAATTTAGATATAACGGAAATAATACTGCGGCAATAAATTGGGACGATTCTGTCAGTACAATTCAAACAAAATTAAGAGCAGTTTCTGGATTAAGTGCTGCGACCGTAACAGGTTCAATAGCTAGTCAAACATTGACTATTACATTAAATAGTGATTTATCTGAAACTTTAATAACAGTTGTTTCTAATAGTTTACAAACAAGTGGAGCTGTGAATATAACATTTTCATTCAATGAAGGATATTCAAATACTCTCTCACCGTCTGAAAAAAAGAATAAATTCTCATTAAATGAAAATAACATCATTATTTTACCTATGATTTTATCTCCAACAACTGTGAGTGTTGCAAAATTAGCAACTCAGCAATTCACTGGTTTAGGTGGATATGGAACTTTAATTTACTCTATGCAATCAAATCCTTCTGGTGGATCGATAAATTCATCAACTGGACTTTATACAGCAGGGTCTAGTTCTGGCACTGATGTTGCAAAAGTAACAGATGCTTTTGGAAATACAGCTACCGCAACGATAACGGTGTCATAATGACAATAATATTATCAATAAAGAAAACTATTGGCATTGGAGATGCTATTTGGTTTACGACAGTGCCAGAGAATTATTTTCGGAGCACTGGACAAAAAGTTATTGATGACACTCATCACTGGGTTTTAGATAATAATCCATATGTGATTCGTAATCCTGATAAAGAAACATTAAAATTATCGAAGTTACTTTATGGTTGGAATCATAATCCAAGATGGATGCCAAAAAATCGAAGTTGTTTTACATCAATGGCTGAACAACATGCAGGGAATTTAGGTATAGATTGCTTTATTAGACACCCTAGATTATATGCGTATGAGGATTTCCCATATGAAAAAAGAGAGAAAATTTTATTACAAACTCAAGGTCTTTCTCATGGAAAAATGCCTAACCATATTATTGAACACGTCTTTAAAAAATACAAAGGTATGCCCCTCTTTCACATCGGAGTATCCTTCGATTGTGATATCCAAATACCGAAATTAGAAACGCCTACATTATGGGATTTAGTGAGAGAAATTTCTCAATGTAAAATGCTCATAGGGCTTGATTCTGGTCCCTCATGGATTGCCGCATGTTATCCTGATGTGATTGTAAAAAAAGTTCGAATGAAACCTGATTTAGATGTTTTAAAAGATTGGATACCGCTTGATGTAAATAATATACATGCCATATGGGATGATTTACAACTTCAACACATATACAATCAATCTGAAAATGATGTCGGTTTTACATCAAGCTATTTGAGGATTTAATGGGAACAACACTTGACCTTGTAAATTATTATGCAAAACTTCTCATTTTTCAATATGAAAATAAGCCAAATGCGTATAATACAATTTTAACAAGCATAACTCCAATTGTAATGGCTCAACAATCAGTTCAAACTATTTCGTTTTCTCCATCACCAACTTCAGGAACTTTTGTTTTATCTTATTCAGGTGTTGAAACTTCTGCAATAAATTGGAACGATTCTACTGCGACAATACAAACTCAATTAAGAACTATTCCAGCATTAAATCAAGTTACTATAACTGGCTCTATTGCAAGTGGATTAACAGTTAATTTTGTCGGTTTAACCCAAGTAGCTCAAATTCTAGTTGCAATTAATAATACTCTCATGAATAGTTCAATTCCAGTTAAAATAGATATTGAAGAAACTGATTTAACATTGCCTCTTGCTATACAAAACGCTTTTAATTTAGATACAGCAGTGGGAGTTCAACTCGATACCTTAGGTAAATATGCGGGTGTGACAAGAGTTGTTAACACGCCAAGTAGAGTTATTACACTTAATGATGACGATTTTAGAACATTAATGAAATTTGCAATTGTACAAAATAATTCAGGAAGTTCTCTACAACAAATAGAAAATAATCTGAATATATTCTTTTCAGGTAAATTTATTGTAACTGATTATAAGACTATGGTTATATCTTATATATTTTCAAGTACTCTAGGAAGTGCAGATTTTTTCACGGCTTTAATTAAAGAAAATTTAATTCCTCGTCCCATGGCTGTAGGTATTTTTATTATTGCTCCTCCAGTAATTGATTCATTTTTTGGTTATAGTTTTTATGAAACTGGTGGGATAAATCCGAATGTAAAACCATATAATACATATGAAGATTTTGATAATACTTGGCTTTATTTACAATATCAGGATTTTATTTTTTAAAGAGGTTTTAAATGACTAATTTAGCTAGATATGCTGCGAAAGTATTTGGTTCAACGGCTGGTTCTAATCAGATGGCAAAATATGGGTCTTTGATTGCGGCTCCTCCTGGAAATCTATACGATGGTTCCACAATTACACCAGACATTGTTCAAGAATTGTCTAATTATTCAGATGGTCTTTATGCTGCTACAGGTGGAGCTTATAGTCCTACAATTCAAGATCAAAACTCTCTATTCTATTTAATGAGTTATCAGATAGCTTATTTATTAGAAAAAGGAATTCCTGAATGGAATAGTGATACAACTTATTATTCTAATGATTATGTCCGTTCAGGAAGTCAACTGTATTATTCATTGACTGATTCAAATCTAAATAATGCTGTCACAGATAATACAAAATGGGCGTATCCTTCTTTATATCTAAATAGTACTTATATTAACAATGGAACAGCAATTGCGTTTTATAATGCTAATAATGTTCACTATGCGTCATTAAGTGCTTCTGCGGCTACTTCAGATGCTAGTTACTCATTACCTCCTGGTTATCCAACTATTTCAAATCAAGCGTTAGTATCAAGTACTTTGGGAGCCATGAATTGGGGAGATAATATAAGTATTCCAAATAATGGTGTTATCAAATTATTTAATGCGAGTAATGTACATTTCACATCATTAAGTGGATCAGCAACAACAGCAGATACTAACTATATCTTGCCTCCTACTTTTCCTAGTGTTTCTGGAGAAGTATTAAGCTCTGATACAAGTGGGAATATGACCTGGTTTAATATTCTTTCTACATTCATCGCTCCTACGATTCAAAAATTTACAAGCGGAAGTGGGACCTATACATTACCAACATCTCCTAGAGCTCCTTTATATATTAGAGTGAAAATGGCAGGTGGAGGAGGAGGCGGAAGCGGATCTGGTGCTTCTGCATTTCCGATCGGTGGAGATGGTACAGACTCAACTTTTGGGTCGGGTTTAACTGCTGGTCATGGTACGGGAGCAAAAGCTGGGGGATCTGGTGCTCCTGGTGCGGGTGGGTCTGCTACATTTTCTGTAGGAATCGGCATTGCAATTCAAGGACAAGATGGTACTCCAGGAACCGATATAACAACAAGTCTTGCAGTAGGGGGAAGCGGTGGTCAAAACTTTTTTGCAGGAGCAGGAAATGGAGGGTCACCGGTTGCTAATTTATCTGGGACAAATGCTATTGCAAACACTGGCGGAGGTGGTGGAGGAGCTGGAATCGATTTTGATGACGGAGATTTCACTGGTTGGGGTGGAGGAGCTGGAGGATATTTAGATGTTATGATCTCTTCTCCAAGTTCAACATATGCCTATTCTGTAGGAACCGGCGGTGCAGGTGGAACAACTTCCGCTGTTCATACTGGAGGTAATGGTGCAGCCGGAATAATTATTGTCGAAGAGTATTATCAATGAATTATTTTAATGAATTTTGTAATCAATTTAAACTTCTTCTTACTGCAAAAGAATACAAAAAAGGTCAGTTTAATCGCTGGGCAGCTTTTGAATTTATTGCAAAGGAACTTTTCAATAAAGAGAAACCGATTAAGATAATTGAAACCGGGACTTTAAGAAAAGATAATGATTGGTTAGGTTACGGTCATTCTGCATTAGTCTGGGATTATATTCTTTCAAAAAAAGAAGGAACTTGTTTTTCTGTTGATATTGACCACGAGGCTATTAAGTTTGCTCGAACAAGATGCTCTAAAATTAATTTTATCCACTGTGATTCTGTTGGCTATTTACGTGGCGCAAACGCAGAGAATTTAGATTTATTATTTTTAGATTCATATGATTGGTCTATAGAAAAACATTTATCGAGTTGTCTCCATCATATGACTGAATTAGGTACAATTTGGGATAGAATTCCTAGTGGTTGTTTAATTGCTGTTGATGATTGTCATTCGGCAACTGAAGGGAAACATGTACTCGTTCATAATTTTTTTGAAAAAATGTTTAATTTAAAACCTTTAATAAGTTGTCATGTTGAAGTATGGAGAAAACCATAATGAATGTCATTGTTGATGGTGGCATTGGAGATCTAATTTTAGCTCTCCCCTTAATTCAACATTTTCTTGAGATAACTGGATATTGTATTAAAATTAACGTTTATTCCTCTTTTCCTGAAATTGCAAAATATTTTCTTCCTTCTATAATTGCATTGCCTACTATTCCGTATTTTCGTCGAGATGGAAATGATTTTGATTACTCCATTTCTATATCCGATATGGTGTATTTTAATAAAAAACCGAATACGATATTGCCACCCTCTTTCCAACATTTATATAATAATTGGGTAAATATTTTTAAAGATTGGGAATTGTTTTTAACTACTCATCCATTTAATGCAAACGACATGGCTCATAAAGCTTTACGTTTGGGTTTACGGAGATGGACTCTCCCGTTTTTTTCTGTTGGAAAAGAATACGAACCCTATAAGTTTTATGAAGAAATAGGAAAAATTGAATGCCCGAATAAATTTATAACGATTCATGATGGTTTTGATGCGACAAATCATTATAAATTTGAACGCTCGACTAAATCATGGAGTATCGTTTATTGGGAGAAATTTGTAACTTTATTTAAAAATGAATTTCCAAATATCCAAGTAGTCCAATTGGGTGGAGTAAAGCATAAACCAATTAAAAATGCGGATATTAATCTTGCAGGACAATTAGAATTTACAAAAACATTACAATATTTAAATTCATCCTTTTTACACATAGATGGGGATAGCGGTTTAGTTCATGCACGAAAGTTATTTAATAAACCATCAGTCGTGATTTTTGGCTCAACGAATGTGGAATATTTTGGATATAAAGAAAACATTAATATTGCTCCCAATTTTTGCGGCGATTGTTGGTGGAAAAAATCGGATTGGATGCAAAATTGTAAAGAGAAATACGAAAGTCCAAAATGTATTGATTCTGTGATACCAGAAGAAGTTTTTAAAAAAGTTAAAAATATGTTACTTATGAAGGATACACTCACGCCGGAGTAAAAATGCCTTCACAACCAATAAATGATGTAATTGACCTCTCTTTGCCCACAGGTAAAGTAGCGGTCGATGTGACTGCATATCTTGGATATTCATTCGATTTAAATTTAAATTCTAGTGATGCTGAAGGAAATGTTTTTGTATATTGCCAAAATACAAATCCAGCCACTGATACTTACAATAGACCACCTATTAAAACATATGTTGTATCAGGCGGTACTTTCGCTAATGGTCGCACGAGTCAAATTATAGATTCAGCGTTTCTTTCAGTAGCAGATTACTGCGTCATTACCTGGGAAGGGACGAGTGGATCTGGTACTCTCGATATAATCGGTTCCCGAAGAGTATTTTTCTAGTGTGAGATAAAAATGGTTGATAATCCTTACGGTTTTATACCGTTTTTCTTAAATCCATTCATCGGAGATACTGGATCGGGTGGCCAAGAGGGGCTTGTCCCACCACCACCGGCGGGCTCGGCAGCGGCTGGGTATTACCTGAGTGCAGATGGTACTTTCAGTCTTCCCACAAGTGGAAATACGATTAATAGCGTTGTTCTTCCGCTTCTCATCACTGATAAAGTTTTAAGCATTAACAATGCTACAGAAACAACCGTCGGTGTTGTTAAAATAACAAACACTTATCCAACAATCCCGTCAACAACTGACGCAACAACTTCGACATATGTTCAACAAGCGATTGCAGACGCGCTTATTAGCGGTCGATCTTTTCGTGGTGGTTATGACGCTTCTTCGAATTTATTCCCATCATCGGGAGGATCAGGTTCAGGTGGTTCAATCCGTGGTGGTGACTATTGGATTATTACAATTGGGGGGACACTTGGCGGAACTGAAGTTTTCCCAAGTGATACGGTCCTCGCTCTTGTTGATGCTCCTGGACAAACCGCAGCAAATTGGATCATCAACTCAGCAAATATAAATTTTAACACAAGTCAATTTGTGGTTGTCGGCAATGTTGTTTCACTGAAAACAGCCGGCATAACTCTTGATTTAATGGCTCCCGGTGGCAATGATGGATACATTTTAACATCAAGCTCGGGCACTAATGCGCCACTTTATCGGCAATTAAAGCCTACATTGCATCAGGTAAATGTCACAGTTAATTCGACTGACATCACATTGTCACTTGACCAAAATCTTTCTCCGAGCTCTGCACCAACTTTTACTTCAATTATTTTGACTGATCTTACTGCTGGCTATGTCATGATAATCGATGGTTCGCAAAGAACTGCGGTCTCGACTGTAACATCAACTACGCTCGCATATATTCAAAATGTCACCAGCGATGTGCAAGCGCAACTTAACGGAAAACAACCAACTGGCGCATACATTACCTCTCTCAATAGCGATGTCGTAGCAAGCGGTCCAGGTGCTGCCAGTGCGACGATTCAGCCTGGTGTTGTGACCTATGCAAAAATTCAAAACACAACTCAAGGCTCAATTTTAATCGGTAGATATGCAGCTACTGCCGGAAGTTTTGAAGAGATTTTGTTAGGAAGTGGATTAGCCCTTAACACTGGAACTGGAGTTTTAAGCGTTACTGGTGCACCTCCAACAGGAGCGGCAAGTGGTGACCTTTCTGGTTCATACCCAGGCCCTACTGTTGCACGTATAAACGGCGCTGTTTTAGGCACAACCACTGCAACTGCTGGAAATCTTTTAATTGCAAGCGCAGGGAATGCGTGGACATCTGTCGCGATGAGTGGCGATATTACTATCGGTTCCACTGGTGTAACTGCCATTAGTTCTGGTGTGATAATCAATTCAGATATTAACGCGAGTGCAGGAATAGTTGATACTAAATTAGCGACTATTTCAACAGCCGGGAAAGTTTTAAATTCAGCGACAACGGCAGATTCAGCTAATACTCTTTCGGCAATCGTTGCACGCGACGCGAGTGGAAATTTCGCAGCAGGCACAATCACAGCGGCTTTGACTGGGAATGCGAGCACAGCAACAGCATTACAAAATGCACGTACGATCGGCGGGGTGAGCTTCGATGGTACGGCGAATATCGTTCCCCAAACAATTCAGAGTGTAAACGAAGCGACTGATACAACTTGTTTTATACTGTTTATTACAGATAGTGGTACTCAATCGCTTCAACCAAAAAACAATATTGGTCTTACTTATAATTCCAGTACTAATGCAGTCGGAGCAACGACTTTCACCGGTGCATTGGTAGGCAATGCTAGTTCGGCGACAGTACTTGCAACGCCTCGCGGAATTTATGGGAATAACTTTGATGGCAGCGCAGCACTAACCCAAGTAATTGCATCAACTTACGGGGGAACAAATAACGCTTTTTTTGCTGTCTCTGGTCTAACAACTTCTATCAAAACAAAAACTTTTAGAGATGCTAGCGATACAGTTTTAGAGCTTGGAGGTTCATATACTCCAACTGGGACATGGACTTCTCTCAAATTAGTTACTCCAACACTAGGAACACCCGTATCAGGGACTCTCACAAATTGTACTGGATTACCAACAACTGCTCTTACGGGAACATTGCAGGCCACTCAATTTCCAGCGTTGACCGGAGATGTAACAACATCTGCAGGCAGTTTAGCCACTACAATAAAAACAAACGTTAGTCTTGCAGGAAGCCCAACAACTACAACTCAAGCTGCCTCTGATAACTCAACAAATATCGCTACGACCGCATTCGTAACGACTGCAATTAATAACGCACTTTCAATGGGTGCCACCAAAGCGGCTTGTAAATATGCAACCGCCGCAGCATTGCCAGCAAACACATATAATAATGGTTCTAGTGGCGTAGGAGCGACCCTAACCGGAAATGTAGCTGGGGCACTTTCAGTCGATGGGAATGCTGTTGCTGTTAATGATTCAGTTTTAGTTTTAGATGAAGTAACTCAGTCACATAACGGAATATTTACAGTTAGTGTGGCAGGTAGCGTAAGCGTTGCTTATGTTTTGACACGTAGAACAGACTTTAATTCGAGTTCTACGATTACCACGGGTGACACCGTTTTTGTTACAAATGGGTCAACATTAACTAATACAACTTGGCAAATGATTACCGCCGGGACAATCACTCCCGGTACGTCCAATATTGTTTTTACTCAAATTGCTGGACCTGGAACTTACACCGCAGGAACTGGCTTAACTCTAACGGGGAGCTCCTTTTCGATAACCAATACGACTGTTACTGCAAGTTCGTACGGGTCATCAACTGCTATCCCAACGTTTACAGTAAATGCCCAAGGGCAGCTTACAGCCGCGAATACAGTAGCTGTTATTGCACCTGCGGGCACTCTCACCGGCACAACTCTAGCAAGCAATGTTGTGAATTCCTCACTCACAGGTGTGGGTACACTTACAGTTGGTGTGTGGAATGCTACAGCGATCTCATTAACGACGTATGCAAGCGGAACACTACAAGCTGCACAATTTCCGGCGTTAACTGGAGATGTAACAACCTCTGCGGGTTCTTTAGCGACAACAGTCGGTAAAATAAATGGTGTTGCTTTAGGTTCCACGACAGCGACAGCGGGCAACTTATTAATCGCATCAGGGACTGCATGGGTATCTACTGCTGTAACCGGAAACGTGACAATCAATTCTAGTGGTGTAACAACTATCGGTGCTCTGCAAATCACAAATGGAATGATTGCAGCATCGACAATCGACTTGACTGCTAAAGTTACGGGCTTACTTCCTCTCGCGAACGGCGGGACAAATGCTAATCTAACCGCCAGCAATGGGGGAATATTTTACTCAACAGCGAGTGCAGCAGCTATTCTTGCGGGAACTGCAACCGCAAGCAAAATGCTTTTGTCGGGGTCTTCTACTACTCCCACGTGGTCAACTTCAACAATTCCATCTTCTGCTGGAGCTACAGCGGGGAAGGTTTTAGTCTCTAATGGAACGAATTATGTTCTAAGTACTCCAACATTCCCTAATGCTTCTGCGGCATCTGGAAAAATAATTATTTCAGATGGCACAAACTGGATTGCCAGCACTCCAACATTTTCGTCTACTGCGGGAACAGCGGGAAATCTTCTAATAAGTTCAGGAACAAACTGGGTTACGAATGCAGTTAGCGGCGATATAACTATCAATTCAACTGGAGTCACCGCAGTTGGGGCAAATGTTGTCACTTATGCGAAATTCCAACAAGTTGGTGCATCAAGTTTAATAGGTAATCCAACCGGATTATTAGCAAACGCAAGTGAAATCACAATCGGCGCAACATTGGCTTTTGTTTCGTCAGCCCTTCAAACAGTAGCGATGTCGGGGGATATAACTACCCCCGCGAATAGTTTTGTAACAGCGCTCGCAACAGTAAACGCAAATGTAGGTACATTTGGGGATGCTACTCATGTAGGGTCATTCACCGTTAATGCAAAGGGTTTAATTACTGCCGCAAGTAATATTGCAATTTCAGGCGTGCCTCCAGGGGGGAGTGCAGGGGGTGACCTCAGCGGTACATACCCAAATCCAACAGTCGCAGCTATTAACGGAACTGCATTGGGTAGCACAACTGCCACCGCTGGAAATTTACTCATAGCTTCTGGCACTGCATGGATATCCACTGCTGTAACTGGGAACGTGACAATCAGCTCACTTGGTGTGACAACTATCGGTGCTCTTCAAATTACAAATGGAATGATTGCAGCATCGACGATAGATTTAACTGCCAAAGTCACTGGTGTACTCCCAAATGCAAATACAACCGCTGCGAGTGCCAACACCCTATCAGCAATTGTAACTCGTGACGCTAGTGGAAACTTCAGTGCTGGGACAATTACGGCAACATTAAGTGGCTCAGCTTCTACTCTAACAACAACGCGCACAATATGGGGCCAAAACTTCAATGGTAGCGCAAACGTAACTGGTTCTTTAACTGCTGTGACAAATATTACTGGCGGCGCGTCTTCAATGACTATCACTGCCGGTACTGGCAATAGTCGCACAATGGCGTTACAAACAACTACAAGCGGCGGTGTAGCAACAACAGCCCTCACTCTTTCAGCAACTCAGAGCGCAACTTTTGCCAATACAGTAAATGCAACGACTTTTGTTGGAACAAATATCACATTATCAAGTTTATCAAATGGATATGTACCTTATTCTGTTTCTGGCGCTTTATCTCAATCAATAATCTTCCAAGGCCCGGGGCCTGTTGCCACAGGTGTAGGTATTGGTGGTACTGATATACGTGGAATTTTAACAGTACAAACAAGCTCAGCAGCTACATTTTCTGCAAATTCTGATCCGACTGATAGTGGACGTTTTTTCGTAATGGAGAATACAAATACCTCCAACGCGGCAAATCAATTTGCAAACATTACTCTACAAATAAACCCTGGTGGTGCAATTCCAGGAGGAAGATGTCTCGCAGATATTAGGCTAATTAGAGCAGCATTAAATTCATCAACTGCATATTTTTTATTTTCTGGATTTCAAAATGATGGTAATTATTATGACTTTGCAAAAATAGATTATTCATCAAATTATTTTGTCGGTTCTAGTTATTTTGGCGGTTCATCTTCTGCCACAGCATTTATCGATATTGCAGCCTCAACAGCATCTACAGCTTCATTACATATGGCCGCAGGGACATTATTAACAAGTCCTGTTTCTGGAAGCATTGAGTATGATGGAAGCTATTTTTATGAAACAAATTCTACTCCCACTAGAAAAATAGTATTAAGTGTTGGATTATCTTCTTTCACAACTGGACAATTATACTATGCTTCATCTTCTACAGCATTAAGTGCAATCACTCCAAACTCATCTAGTAGCCCACAAGTTTTATCAATGACTTCCTCATCACCGTCATGGGTAACTCCTGTGGATACATACGCTTACACATTTGCCGGAGGTTTATAATTATGGCAGTAACTCCAACCCCAATTTATCCACAGACGATATATAATGCAGTACAAACTCTTGCGAATGCAGATGGTACAAGTGTTAAAGCTCTCACTACATCTCAAACAAATGGAATAAAAATAGAGTCAGTATTGGCTTCATCAAGCGATACAACTGCGAGAGATGTTTGTTTATATCTCACAATTGCTTCAACAAATTATTTACTCTCGCAAGTTCAAGTACCGATAACAGCAGGACAATCAAATGGTGCGTCCTTCGTCAATTTATTGACAGGGGCTTTTTTGCCCGGTTCTGTTCCTTTGTCATTTGATTCCAATGGGAATCAGTATTTGTATTTAGCGGCAGGAACAACTTTATCTATAAGTGCGCCTGTTGCTGTTACATCTACTAAAGTAATCAATGTTTTTGCAATAGGAGAAGCATTTTAATGGCCGGAGAAATAGCGCCACGACTGAAAAGATTAAGAAGTATTCCAGTGAGTTTCCTACCGTCAGGCGTTTGTGTTGGAATAGCACAAGCGCAGACGACGGCTGTTTTTACAACAAGTTCTACATCATATGTTGACTGGACTGGAATGTCTGTCTCTTTAACGACTGCCTCAGCATTATCTAAATTTGAAATAAGTTTAACGTCTGGAGTTTCAAGTGATTCATCAAATAATTATCAATATATTAGTTTATTTTTTTCAACGGATGGTGGATCAACTTGGACTCAAATAGCTATGGGTGATGCTGCTGGCTCAGCTACTAGATGTTGGGTTGATGGAGCTTGGGCAACGATTGTAAATTCAGATATTGTTTTAAAACCAATTGCAGCAACATATGTACATTTCCCTGGTTTAAATGCAGGTGTAAGTCTTAAATATAAATTACAAATAATAAGACCTGTAGGAGGAACAGCATATTTCGGAAGAACAAAAGATACATCTACCACTGGAAGATCGGCTATTCCATCTGTTTTAATTGTAAGAGAATATAAAATTTAAAGGGAAAGATATGCCAGTCTATACTAAAACATATGCCTCATTTATCAATGAAGAATGGCAAGTAATTGATAATGGGGAATGCCCTACAATTCTTATTGAAGAAGATAATGGTAATAAAAAGATACAAGTTGCATATAGAGATATCATCAATAAAAAAGAGAGAAATGTAGTTATTTATGTGTCTGAATTTATTATGCCAATTGGAGAAACAAAATATTTCCCTTACTCAAGTGGTCTATACCCATCTGGTTATGTATGGATTGATGATAATAAATATTGCCAAATTTCAGATGGACAAATTGTAGATTATCAGACATCACATAATGATGATGGTACTTTTAAAGATGGGTATTGTTCTCTTTATGAATATTATAAACAAGGTATTGGGATGAGTGCAATATTTCCTTTAGAATTGCAAGCTATGTATAATCTTAATAACCCATCCTAGTTTGACATTTAAGATATTGCATAATATCGTAATCAGCGGTTGTTTTTTTAATTTAAGGAGATTTCGTATGATAACAGTAAGCGATTGTGTAGGACTTTTTCAAACGTTTAATACATTACAAGATAACACGGATTTATCTGATGATACTAGAGTAAAATGTGCGCAGAATAAAGCTGCAATACAGCCAGTTATTGATTATTTTAATAAAAAAGTTCAACAATTACAAGCAGAAGTAATGAAATTAATTCCTGCTAGCATAACTGACGAAAAAGAAAAAAATAATTTCTTTGTAACAAAGTGGATGCTTCCTGAAACTCAAAAAAGATTAGAACCTGTTTCAACTGCTGAAGTTGAAGTTCAATTTTTAAAATTTACGCAAGAAGAATTAAAAGAAGCTGATTTGTCCGGTCCTGGTCTGGGATTGTTTGTTAAATTAGGTTTGTATGTTTCAGTTAATTCGGAAGCTCCTGCTGCTGCTGTATTCAAAGATCCTCTTGCTGATCTTGCCCCTGTTAGCAATGTTGCTCCAGTTATCGAAGAATCCAGCGAAGCAGCTCCTGTTGTTGAGTCCGCACCTTCCGATGAATCCTCCTCTGTTGCATCTTAATTGTTTTCTTAAAAGTTAGATGATACCCTGCTTAATATACAAGCAGGAGTATCTATAATGAAAACCTTAAAAAAGTTTATTTTTTGGTGGGTAGATAATTTACGCCGTCCATCTACTTGGGCAGGATTAATGCTTCTGTTTTTAGGTTATCTTATTTACAATGATAAAATAGTTTTACATAAATTACTTGAAGAAATTATCTCAGATTATGATTTTATTAAAGTACTACTTGGCCTTATTTCAGGTGCTTTAATCATACATAAAAAGGATTAAGATGCAAATTTCAAAACTACACCAAAGAACTATTCTTGCTGCTAACAAAAAAATAGAAAAAATGTCTGAACGTTCAGAATTATTAACTTCTTACTTTAATGGTGAAGTGATTGAGGATAGTTACAGGACATATAGAAATATATTCCATAAAATTATTATTAAAATAGCACTATGTTTTTGTGGAAATGAAAAAACATTATTTAAATTGAATCAGAAACGTGCTTTTTTAGAAGAGCTAGATACTTCAATAAACAAAATAAAAAATGATTACAAGAATCAAGGAAGTCTAATTCGGGCTTATACTTCTAATGCTGAAAAATCAGATGTTTTAATTATGTTTAAAGACTTTTTTAAAGGATATAAATCTTATGAAGTAGAAGTTAAAGGTGATTATCTGAATGTATATTTTGTAAAAGATGGATATTTCGATAACTATAATCCTGATTTTTATATTTCAATTTTCATTGAGTTAGATACTCGCAGAAAATATCAATCTGGCTCAGAAATATCTAAAAAGTCTCATACATCGCCTTTATTTACAAAGAATGATAAACCTGAAATGTCATCATTAAAAATAGAATCTCCCAGAAGTGATGATTCAGGCGAATCTTCTGAAGTTCCTAAAAAACAAGTTATGATAAAGGACACAATTGCTGTAAGTAGGTCTTCTTCTAATTTAGCAATTGAAAATATTCAAGAAAGTCCAACATCCAGTAAACATTCTGCATCAACTTATGAAACTATTCCAATAGATAGTCATAATAAAATTGATTTTGATTTTCTATATGCAATAAAGACTCATCAAAAAGCATATTTTGAAAATGCGATGATACTTGAGAAATTAGAAATATCTGACAAGAACTTATTAAGACTGAGGAATGAAATTCATAAGAATTCTTTTATCAAAAAAGACAATGAATTGAAGATCACTTATTTAGTTTATTTGTTGAACTTATTGACTTTAAGACCTGAAGAAGTAACTAAGCGAAGGAATGAGTTTGTTGATGGGATTTATCTATTGAAAGCAATGCAACCAAACATTTTAAATTCTAATATTGAGTTAAATTTTTCTTACTGGTTAATGATAGAACATGATTTAATGCCACATACTGTAGTAAATATAAGAGAATACTTTTTATTAATTTGTAGAGATACTTATTTGATTCAGTTTTTGAAGAGTTTGATGGAATTAGATAATGTTGGATTTTAAAATTCTTCGCCAGATTGAATACCTAACTTTAAATTTTTCTCTCTATCTTTATTCTCTTGATGAATCTTTAAAGATTTTCCTACCCACATCCAGCTTTCTTCAAGCTTAGTAATTGCTAATTGATTCTCTCTACAATGTACTAAGTCATCGCCCATCATTTTTTCTAAATCTTGAAATAATTTTTTAAACTTATTTTGTAATGCAATAGTATCATCATCATATTTTACATAATCCAGTCTTGTAGACATACTGTCTCCTTTTAAAGTAATAAAATCCCGTCCAATTTAATATATTTTATTGTTAAGTTTGTGGCAATATCTCCATATAAATTACCTAACAATCTGTATCCTACCCCTATTTCAAAATTTTTAAGCTGAATAGGATAGATTTTTTCTTCATCAAGCGGCACCATATAACCAGCCCGAAACATCCAAGTTGACTGATAGGTTGAAATTGTCGTAGAATCTACTTTACTAAAACTCGAATCTAAAACAACACTATTTAAACTAGTCTGTGTGCCAATTTGAGTTTTAGTGCCATAATTTGTTTCTGTGAATGTTTTTTGCTGTATTTTTCCTTTGGGGCTATAAACAATAGTCTCAGTATGCGTTTCTTTGACCGTGGTTAAATCTTTTTGAGTTTGTTGGACTATTGCTACTTCTTGTTTTTTAACTTCAGCAGTGACGATCTGAGTTGTTTTAACTTGTTTGGTTAATTTATTACTTGTTAACATGCCTAAGAAAAACCCGATAATAAAGCACGTTGCCATTGCTGTGAGTGAATGAAGAATAAGTTTATTCATTTTCTCTTTTCCTTATCATTTCTTTTAATGTATCAAGATAAGATTTCATCCCGGAAAAAACTACACAAATATATAATAAGTTGAGTTCCTTCTTAGATAAAATTTTTCTAGTATTATCTTCAATTCGATTAAATAATTTAACTATATCTTTATTAATTCTAATTATTTTTTTCTTTTTAAATGATTTACATGAAATTCTATTTTCCATAAGTTCAAGTCTATCTATTAGATTTATTTTAAATTTTATACTATCAATAAGTTTATTCATTAATTTCCTCAATTTCTAAAGTTATCTTCCATTTCTTATTTACAAAACAATCTTCAGTATAAGGCCAAAAATTATGCAAACAAAATATCCTATAAATTGCTAAATTATCTTGTATTACAATATCTTCACCAGAATTATCGTTATAAATTGGGATACTTGTTGTATCTTTCCTTCGTGTTCTAATAGTGTCAGTAACTCTAAATTTATTCATTTCAATACCCTAAAATTTTTTTGATTTGTGCACATCCATCAATTACCATTTTAATATCACAACTAAACGAAAATCTAATTGAATTTGTGTTCGAATAAAAACTTTGTGCATCCACACAACCTATTCCATTTTCTAATAGAATTTGAGCTACATTTTCACATCTTTCATTATCACACCAGATATAAAAAGCCCCTGCTGGATAATGAGGATTTAAACCTTTGATTGATTTTAATGAATTAAACATGATATCTCTGCGTTTTTTATACTCTTCTACCCTACTAGTTATATATAATTTATCATCTCTAATAGCAGCCAACGCGCCCCATTGAGCGAGACTATTAACTCCATTAATCGTGCATCTAAGAAGTTTTTCAATTCTTTCTTTCATTAATTTATCATCTGTAACTATATATCCTACTCGTAATCCGCTCATAGCGTAGCTCTTAGAAAAAGAATAAATAGAAATTATCTTGTTAGTTATAGTATAATTTCCTAGAGAATGATGTATTCCTTCATAAACTAAATCCTCATATGCTTCATCAGAGATTAACCAAACTCCATATCTTTGAGCTATTTCAACTATTTGTTTTAATTGTTCTTTAGAGGCTATAGAGCCAGTAGGATTATGTGGAGAATTAATAAATATGGCTTTAGTCTTTGGATTGATAAGTTTTTCAATTTCTTCAGGATTAATAGAAAATCCAGATTCTTTTTTCAATTGATAGAATACTGGTTTGCCGCCTGCAAGTTTCACATTCTCACATATCTCAGTCCAAACAGGGCATGGCAAAATCACTTCCTCACCATCATTTAATAAGCATTGAAATGTTAAGTATAGAGCGTGCATAGCTCCATTTGTGATAAAAATATCATCTTCGTTATAGAAAACCATCCCATTTTTAACGCTGAGTTTAGTGACTAATTCCTTGCGTAATTCAACTATTCCGTTATTTGATACATAATGAGTTTTAGAATTAAACATCGCTTTTTGAATGGCTTGTTGTACTGACATTGGAATGTCAAAACTCGGATCACCAGATTCAAATCTGTAAATCTGTTTGCCTTCTTTTTGTTGATTCAATAATTGTTCTCTAATTTGTACAATATTCCCTAAGCTAATTGAATCTATTTTAGAAGTATTTATTGACAGTGAATTCATTTTCTCAAACTCTCCATTGTGTGTTGGTTCTTTAAATTTACTCATGTAATCCTCACAAATATCGCTTCTAAATGATAATTCATAAAATAAATATGATTTCCTCTCGTTATAAATAAATTTCTTTTACCTTGTTCAAGCACATATTCTTCACCCACTTTAAAAGGAGGATAATCGCGAATACAGCGAATACGATTACCTCGTTGAAATCTACCTAAACGGATATTTTGTGTGCTTAGAATAGTTTTATCAATTGGTTTCATTTATTTTCTCTAAAATATTGAATTTCAGTTTTTCTACGATTCACAAGACCAGGGCAAACTTTTCCATTAGAAAATACATATTTTCGAAATGCAGTCGCAAGAGCGTCTAAATCTAATGGCTGCACTTTCAAAACAGCATCTACCGCATCACGTACATGGCCTTCATTGTAAACAAATGAAGCAAGAGCCACATAGACAACATCAGGTACATCATATTGTTCTATGAGTGGATAAACGTGTTTTTCGAGATGACATTCTAAATAGAACTGAGCTTGATTCTTTGATACACATTGGTCTTTAAGTGTTACTTTAATGCCTGTCGGATAAACTGTAGTCCCATAGCCAATTGTGGGAATTCCTGCACTATCTGGATATGCAGAGCTTTTAAACGATTCTAGTGAACAAATAAGTTTTATTGCTTCTTGCTTATTTAAAATATTTAAAACCATGATTTAACCTTATTCCGAGTAAATAAACTCACAATCCAACAGCCTGCTAGAGACACCATTAAAATTGCAAATATACAAACAAATAGAGTTGTAAAAGACATATTATCTCCTAGTTGCAAGTACATTATTTAAATCTGATGTCATATTATTACGTAAATCACTTAATCTATTATTAAACATAGTATCCAAGGCTTTTATAAATGCTTGGCCAGCTCCCATTTTAATGACTTCATCAATTGATTTTAAAACATGTTCTGAATTCTCAGCCATGTATTCTTTTAAAGCTTTATCCATTGATGGTTGTAATAGTTTTTCAACTAAATTATGCAATAACGGTGGTTCTCTACCTTTAACATGACCCCAATGATCTTTAATTTCTTTTTCTTTAAAAAAGATATCATCCATGCAAGTTTTTACTATTTTAGATAAATCCTCATCGCTAAGTAAATCCCCAATAGATTCTCTAACTCGATCTTTCATTTTCTGTTCAAAAGTCTTTGATTTTTCAATTTCAGTTGACATTTTATTTCTCCTTAATCTTTAAATAATACAATCAAACCAATAAATAGCCAAAAAAGACCCCATCCACCAAACCAATTTAATATCTCAATCATATCTTTCATTTTTCCTTAACCTTAAAAGAATTTTTAATAAATTTAATTCTCATTTGAATATCTTGTTGTTTTAATTTATCTAAGTCATCCTTATATTTTAAATCAGATATTAATAAAATTCCTATTATAGATGGCATTAATATAAGAAAGAACATAAAAAATAAAATCATTTTTCCTCTCTTGATTTAATCCAATCAGAAAGCAATACACAGCAAGCTCCGACATCTGCGAGTTCTTCTTTGCAACGTTTTGCATTCTCAAAACATCCGTTTTCAAAATCAATCATTTCTTGTTCAAATTCATCAACTTCTTCACGTAACAACGCAATAATATCAATCCAAGAACCATAAGTTCGACCTGCTTGTTTACTGACATTTTTAGGGGCGTTGAGTGCTTCTAATACGATTGAACCTAATTCATAAGATTCATGGAAATATCGAAGTTTAATTTCACCTATTTTTATCGGTTTTTCTTCTTGTACATCCGCCTCTTCATCTTTAACTTTAAAAGTAGGATTTATTTTTATAATTTCATTATATAGGACATGATTTTCTGGATTATTTTTTAGATATGCCATGAATTCTTTTACATTCATATCTGATTCATTAATAAATTTTTCTTCTTGTACATCCGCCTCTTCGTCCTTAAATCCGCTCATTGTTTCCACTCCTTGTTGATTTATTTTTATCATTTAATACCATTGGATATTTGCGTTTTCTCGTTATTAAATAAAACCCTACCCAACTCAAAACAAAAGCACCAAATACGATGTACCCCATTTCTTTAATCCTCCATATTAGTTTCATAAATTACCTACAAATTAGTTTAATGCTTCTTTATATTTAAATAATAAATCAACACTAACCTCTAAAAATTCTTCAGTCTCTTCTATCTCTAATGCTCGCTTTTTAGCTTCTTCAAATGTTGAAAAGAAAACTCCATGAGTACCAGAATGGCCACTTTGATATTTAATATTTATACAAAACACTTTTACTTGTTGTTGTAATAAATATTCTCGTAGTTTGCAAAGAATCCAAAGAGCATTGTTACAAAATAATGCTTCAACTGTTACTCTATTCCCTTCATTCAATATTTCCGATAAAGCATTTACTTTATGAATTTTTTCAATATCACTTACCATTTAAATCCTCCTTATTTTGTTTTTCATATTGTTCAAAACCCACCCACTCATATTTAATCAATTTAAAATTCCCGAGTTTTATCGGATGCCGAGGCAATTCTAAAACTTTGAACCGTTGGCAAATATTTGCATAAGTGCCGCCAGTAATCTTTGAGACCTCATTCACGGTGTATTGCCCTGGTGGTAATTTTTTCAGCCACTTGGGGACTTTTTTTACAAACAAATTGACTTCCCTCCAAATTAACATCAATCACTTAAATTAATATAAATGATTGATGTTAATCTGTCAATAGAAAAATTTAATTTATTTAAATTTGGTGGTATATTCGTTTGTCTCTAAGAAATCTGTCTCAATATTTTGCGTTAAAAACTCATCTCTCGCTTTTTTTAAATCAGCACAAGTATGCTGTTGAACGTGTTTGATTCCAGTAGCTTCTTCTTCAGCTTTCAGAGCTTGAGCCTTGGCAACATTTGGATGTACCACCGGGGGTTTTTTAGTTCGTGGCTTTTTTTCAGGGGTAATTTTGTCATTCTGTGGCTCTTTTATGGGGAGACATTCAGGTTCTCCTTCCATTAGATTTAAGAGAACTGAATAAAATTTCGTCTTCTTAAAGTTTTCCGCATTCTCTTGTGTATAATCTTCTGGTTGGGATTCTGGCGCCTGCTGCGCTCCGTCTGAATCATTTTGAGTAGGGTTCTTCTCGATTTCTGAAAATTCTTCTACTGCCACAACACTATTCTTCTGCTTACCACCTGAAACGAAATCCCTATAGAGGTCAATGACCTTCTGTAAATTTTTCCCGTGTTTTGTCGCGAGCGAAGTTTTTACGTAAATTGTCACACGTTTAATCTCATCGCCAAAACGAATGCTTTTGCCAATAACAAGCGGAGAATAATTCAAATTACTCAAACGAGAGGCCACAAGTCCCCTATAACGTACGACAGCGTCAGTAACGTTGGGATATAATCGTTCGACCAACATCCGTTGACATACAAACTCACCATCAAGACCAAAACTAATTTCATTGAGTGCCTCCTCGATATTTTGAGTTTCTGTGTCAGTCACAAGCCGCTGTGTGAGAAGTTTCGCTTCTGTAAGTGGCGCATGACCCTTCATCATCTCTCGGTCCATAGTTTCAAAACGTCG
>Ga0134126_10000518_pt1 | contig 49218 bp, 38 predicted proteins | sample KB31752_FD_96881 | JGI IMG/M metagenome (GOLD analysis project Ga0134126, IMG submission 96881) | Terrestrial soil microbial communities with excess Nitrogen fertilizer from Kellogg Biological Station, Michigan, USA - KB3-175-2 | ecosystem: Environmental > Terrestrial > Soil > Unclassified ...
ATCCGCAGGGGATGCTGCTCGCCGAGGCCAACCAGTGGCCCGAGGACGTGCGCGATTACTTCGGCGACGGTGATGAGTGCCACATGGCCTATCACTTCCCGCTCATGCCGCGCATGTACATGGCGATCGCCCAGGAGGACCGCCACCCGATCGTCGAGATCATGGACCAAACCCCCGACATCCCCGACACCTGCCAATGGGCGGTCTTCCTGCGCAACCACGACGAGCTGACGCTCGAGATGGTGACCAGCCGCGAGCGCGATTACATGTACCAGGCGTATGCCGCCGATACCCGGGCGCGGCTCAATCTCGGCATCCGCCGGCGCCTGGCGCCGCTGATGGAGAACGATCCTGAGCGCATCAAGCTCATGAACAGCCTCCTGCTCTCCATGCCGGGCTCGCCGATCATCTACTACGGCGATGAGATCGGCATGGGCGACAACTTCTATCTCGGCGACCGCAACGGCGTGCGCACCCCGATGCAATGGAGCCCGGACCGCAATGCCGGCTTCTCGCGCGCCGATCCGCAGCAGCTCTATCTGCCGCCCATCATGGACCCGATCTATGGGTACGAGGCCGTCAACGTCGAGGCGCAGACCCGCGACCGCTCCTCGCTCCTCAACTGGATGCGGCGCATGCTCGCCGTGCGCAAGACCTCGCAGGCCTTCGGCCGCGGCACTCTGCGCTTCATCCGCCCCGGTAACCGCAAGGTGCTGGTGTACCTGCGCCAGTACGCCGAGGACACGATCCTCTGCGTGGTGAATCTGTCGCGCTCGGCGCAGCCGGTGGAGATCGATCTCTCCGAGCACAAGGGCGCGATTCCCATCGAGTTGCTCGGGCGCACTCCCTTCCCGCCGGTGGGAGAGCTGCCGTATCTGCTCACCCTGCCGGCGTACGGCTTCTACTGGTTTCGCTTGAGCCGTGAGGCAACCCCGCCGCCCTGGCACGATGAGCGGCTGCCCCGCGAGGACCTCCCGGTGCTGGTACTGGTGGAGGGTTGGAACAGCTTCTTCCCGGACAAGGTCGCGGCCTGGCGCGCCGGCCTCGCGAAGCGGCTGCGCGTCCAGCTGGAAGAGCGCATCGTGCCGCAATACGTCGCGGCGCAACGCTGGTTTGCAAACAAGGGCGCCCCCATCACGAGCGCACGCCTTCTCGATCACACCGAACGCCAGGATCCGCTGCCCCGCTGGTTTGCCGGCATCTACAGCGTGGACACCCAGGATGCGAGCGAGCGATATTTCGTGCCGCTCGCCATTGCGTTCGAGGACACCGAAGAGGCGCGCTGGCGAAGGCTTCAGCCGGCTGCCCTCGCACGGGTACGACAACAAGCAACTGTCGGCGTGCTCGCGGACGCGTGCTCCGACGATGGGTTCGCCCGCGCAATCATCGATGCGATCGGGACGTCGGCGGAGCTTCCCACTCAGCACGGTCGCGTGCGCTTCACGCCGACCGCGCTTTACGCCGAGATGCGCGGCGATACGGCCGCGGAGCTGCCGGTCACGCCGACAGGCGCGCAGAGCAGCAACACCACGCTACGGATCGGCGATTCGTTCTTCCTCAAGATCTACCGCAAGCTGCAGCCCGGTTTGAATCCAGAGCTCGAGATCGGCCGCTACCTCACCGAGGTAGCCCGCTTTCACAATATCGTGCCAGTCATCGGAGCCGCTGAGTACACCGAAGGCGGTGCTGTCAGCTACACCATGGCCTTGCTACAGGCGTTCATCACCAATCAGGGTGACGGCTGGACCTACACGCTCGAGTACCTGGCGCGGTTTCTCGAAGATCGCCGCAGCGGTGTCCCGATGCTCGACGACGCGCACGGTCTGTACCTCTCGCAGGTGAAGACGCTCGCCATCCGCACGGCGGAGCTGCACCGTGCGCTCGCCGCCCCGACGGACGATCCGGCGTTCGCACCGGAGCCTATTGCTGCCGAAGACGTCGCGGCATGGGGCGCCGCCGCGCGTGCCGCGGCGGAAGCCACTCTGACACTGCTCTCGGCTCGACTGTCGCAACTGCCACCTGCGGTGGCGGTGGACGCGGAAGCGCTCCTCGCGCGCCGCGGAGCTTTGTTACGGCGCATCGAGCGCTCCATGTCGGCTGCGCCTCAGGGTCTGAAGACACGCCGCCACGGCGACTATCACCTGGGACAGGTGCTGCTGAAGCGCAACGACTTCATCATCGTGGACTTCGAGGGCGAGCCCGGCCGCACACTCGCAGAGCGCCGTCTCAAGCACTCCCCGCTGACCGACGTCGCCGGGATGCTGCGCTCATTCGCGTATGCCCGCCACGCCGCATTCGACGGTTACTCACAGCAGGGAGGCGATGAGTCCGGCCGATGGGAGCAGCAGCTCCACGCGTGGGAGCAGGAGACACGCCGCACCTTCATCACTGCCTACGACGAGGTTGCAAGCGCCGCAGGCCTCTATGAGTCGCTGCAGCGGGCGCAGCCGCTTCTTACCCTCTTCGAGATCGACAAGGCCCTCTACGAGGTCCGCTACGAGCTCGGGAACCGCCCCGACTGGACCCGCATTCCTCTCCATAGCCTTCTCGCCATCACCGAGTAGGGACACGGGAGGCGCCCCTGGATCCGACATCATCCCGCCGACGCACGGCCGCTCAAACGGAGCGGGAGGAAGTGCAACCGATCGGTGCCGTCTGGCCGGGCCACCCTTATCCGCGCGGAGCCACCTGGGACGGCGAAGGCGTCAATTTCTCGCTGTTCTCCGCCAGCGCCGAGAAAGTGGAGCTGTGCCTGTTCGATCCTGCGGGCCGGCACGAGCTGCAGCGCATCGAGCTGCGCGAGCGCACGGATGAGATCTGGCACTGCTACCTTCCCGAGGCCCGGCCGGGACTCCTCTACGGCTATCGCGCCCATGGACCCTACCGCCCGGAGCAGGGGCTGCGCTTCAATCCCAACAAGCTCCTCATCGAGCCCTACGCCAAGCGGCTCGAAGGGCCGCTCGTCTGGAGCGATGCGCATTTCGGCTACCGCCTCGGACACTCGAAGGGCGATCTCTCCTTCGACAAGCGTGACAGCGCGGCAGGCACACCCAAGAGCAGGGTAACCGACTCTGCCTTCACCTGGGGCGATGACCGCCCGCCGCGGGTTCCCTGGCACGACACGGTGATCTACGAGGCGCACGTGCGGGGATTGACCATGCGCCATCCCGAGGTGCCGGCACACCTGCGCGGTACCTATGCGGGCCTCGCGACCGCGCCGGTCATCGAGCATTTCCTGCGCCTCGGCATCACCACCGTCGAGCTGATGCCGGTGCATGCCTTCGTCGATGACCGGACCCTCCTCGAGAAGGGGCTGCGCAACTACTGGGGATACAACACCATCGGCTTCTTCGCGCCGGAGCGGCGCTACTCGGCCACCGGTCAGGTCAGCGAATTCAAGACGATGGTGAAGACGCTGCATTCGGCCGGGATCGAGGTGATCCTCGATGTGGTCTACAACCACACCGCCGAAGGCAACGAGCTCGGGCCGACGCTCTCGATGCGCGGCATCGACAACGCCGCTTATTATCGCCTGAGCCCGGAGAACCCGCGCTATTACATGGACTTCACCGGCACGGGCAACACGCTCAACCTGCAGAACCCGCGGGTGCTGCAGCTCATCATGGACAGCCTGCGCTACTGGGTGCTCGAGATGCACGTCGACGGCTTCCGCTTCGACCTCGCCTCCGCGCTCGCACGCGAGCTCTACGACGTCGACCGGCTGGGCTCCTTCTTCGATACCATCGGCCAGGACCCGGTGCTCTCGCAGGTGAAGCTCATCGCCGAGCCCTGGGACATCGGCAGCGGCGGCTATCAGGTCGGCAACTTTCCTCCAGGCTGGAACGAATGGAACGACAAGTACCGCGACAGCATGCGCGCCTACTGGAAGGGCGACGGCGGCCTCATCGGCGAGTTTGCGCGCCGCTTCACCGGCTCCTCCGACCTCTATGAGGCGAGCGGCAGGAAGCCGCATGCCAGCATCAACTTCATCACCGCGCACGACGGCTTCACGCTCGCTGACCTCGTGAGTTACAACGGCAAGCACAACGAGGCGAACGGCGAGGACAACCGTGACGGCGCCAACGAGAACCGCTCCTGGAACTGCGGGGTCGAGGGACCGAGCGACGATGCCGCCATCCGCGCCCTGCGCTTGCAGCAGAAGCGCAATCTGATGGCGACGCTGCTTCTCTCCCAAGGCGTACCCATGATGCTCGGTGGCGATGAGATCGGCCATACGCAGCTCGGCAACAACAACGCCTACTGTCAGGACAACGAGCTGTCCTGGCTCGATTGGGAGCTCGACTCCGAGCAGCAGACCTTTCTCGACTTCGTCGGCCGCCTGATCGCCCTGCGTCGGCGCCACCCGGTGTTCAGCCGCCGCCGCTTTCTCCAGGGCGACAGTGCCACGAGCGACGGTCTGCGGGAGATCATCTGGCTGAACCCGGACGGGCGGGAGATGGCCGAGGGGGAGTGGGACCTGCCGTTCGCACGCTGTCTCGGGCTCTATCTCGCCGGCGCCGCCATCGAGCGGCGCGACCGGCGCGGCCGGCTCGTGACGGACAACAACTTCCTGCTGCTCTGCAACGCGCATCACGAGCCCATCCCCTTCCAGCTTCCCGAGCAGCTCGCCGGGAAGGTCTGGTGGACGGTACTCGACACCGCCGCCCCCGAGTCGTTCGCACAGCAGCGCCTCGAGACGGGGAACCCTTACCCGCTGCAGGGCCGCTCGCTCGCGCTCCTGCGCGAGACTGCATATCAATGAGCCGGCGGCGGCACGAGATGCCCTTCGGAGCACGAGTGCTGCCCGACGGGCGGGTACGCTTCCGCCTGTGGGCGCCCGCCGCCCGCAGCGTCGATCTCGTGCTGCAATCACCTGCGCTCCCCGAGCGGGCGCTGCCGCTCGAGGCGAGCGGCGACGGTTGGCGCGAGCTCATCACCGATCAGGCTCACGCCGGCAGCCGCTATCGCTTCTCGATCGACGGTGAGCTCTCGGTGCCCGATCCGGCATCGCGACGCAATCCGCAAGGTGTGCACGGCCCGAGCGAGGTGGTCGATCCCGAGTCCTTCGACTGGACGGACGCTGATTGGCGCGCCGGGCCGTGGCAGGAATCCGTGGTCTATGAGCTACATGTCGGCACGTTCACGCCGGAGGGCACCTTCGCCGGCGTCGCGAGCAGGCTCGAGCATCTGCAGCGGCTCGGCGTCACGGCGATCGAGCTCATGCCCATCGCCGAGTTTCCCGGGGCGCGCGGCTGGGGTTACGACGGTGTGTTGGCTTATGCGCCTGCTTCTGCATATGGCTCGCCCGACGACCTCAAGTCGCTGGTATGCGCGGCGCACGCACACGGCATCGCCGTGATGCTCGATGTCGTCTACAACCACTTCGGGCCCGAGGGCAACTTCCTCCACCGCTATGCGCCGCAGTTCTTCACCGGGCGCCATTCGACCCCCTGGGGATCGGCGATGGATTTCGATGGGCCGGCGAGCCGTACGGTTCGCGATTTCTTCATCCACAACGCGCTCTACTGGCTCGAGGAATACCATCTCGACGGGCTGCGGCTCGATGCGGTGCACGCGATCTTCGATGCCGGCGAGCCACACATCCTCACCGAGATCGCAGGCGCGGTGCGCAGCGGCCCCGGACGCGAACGGCCTGTGTATCTCGTGCTCGAGAACCTCGGCAACGAGGCTCGCCGGCTCGGCCCGCCGGGCGCGCCCGCCACTTACGATGCACAGTGGAACGATGACGTTCATCACTGCCTGCATGTCCTGCTCACCGGCGAGACCGACACTTACTACCAGGACTATCAGGAACGCCCGCATACGCTCCTCTGCCGCTCGCTCGCGGAAGGGTTCGCGTACCAGGGCGAGAGCTCGCGCCATCTCGGCCGTCCGCGGGGCGAGCGCAGCGCGCACCTGCCGCCCGCGGCGTTCGTCAACTTCCTGCAGAATCACGACCAGGTGGGCAATCGCGCCCGCGGCGAGCGGCTCACGCAGCTCGCACGTCCCGAGGCCCTGCGGGCAGCAGTGGCGGTGCTGCTGCTCGCCCCCTCGCCCCCGATGCTCTTCATGGGCGAGGAGTGGGGAGCTCTCGAGCCCTTCCCCTACTTCTGCGACTTCGAGCCCGCTCTCGCGGACAAAGTCCGCGCGGGGCGTCTGCGCGAGTTCGCGCATTTCCAGGGCTCCGTACCGGACCCGGGCGATGCGGCGACCTTCGCATCGGCGCATTTGGACTGGAGCCGCCTCGCCAAGCCCCATCACGCCAGGATGTTCGATCATTACCGCCGCCTTCTCGCCATCCGCCGACGCGACATCGTGCCGCTGCTGCCGCGGATTCTCGGGGGTGCGTGTGTCGCCTTCGATCCGGGCGGCGCTTTCGCGGTGGACTTTCGGCTAAGCGACGACGGAGTGCTGCACCTGCTCGCCAACCTGAAAGACTCCTCGGCGCCCGTCATCGGCCGGCCGGCCGGGCGCATGATCTTCGCAACTCACCCGGGGATCCGTGCGGCACTCGCCCGCAATGAGCTGGCACCGTGGAGCGTTACCTGGCTCCTCGAGCGCAGCCGTGCCGCGCGCTGACCGCAAGGGTCCTGACGAGCCCGCAGTAGGGCACATTCCACGCGCCACCTATCGCGTGCAGCTCAATGCCGGCTTCACGTTCAGGGATCTGACGGCGATCGTCCCGTATCTGGCGGCGCTGGGAATCAGTCACGTCTACTGCTCACCCTACTTCCGCTCGCGCTCGGGCAGTGCACACGGCTACGATGTGGTCGACCACAACTCCTTCAATCCTGAGATCGGCAGCGCTGAGGAGTTCGACCAGCTCGTCGCAGAGCTGCGTGCGCACGACATGGGTCACATCCTCGACATCGTTCCGAATCACGTGGGAGTGATGGGATCCGACAATGCCTGGTGGATGGACGTGCTCGAGAACGGCCAGGCTTCGATCTACGCGGACTACTTCGACATCGACTGGAATCCGGTGAACGCGGCGCTTGCCGACAAGGTGCTGGTGCCGGTGCTGGGCGATCCCTACGGTGTCGTGCTCGAGCGCGGCGATCTCCAGTTGCAATTCGAGCCCGATCTCGGCTCCTTCGCGATCCGCTACCACGAGCATCGCATGCCGCTCGATCCGCGCACCTACCCGCGCATCCTCGATGCGGTGCTGGCGATCGAGCACAATACGGCGCTCGAGGACCTGCGGCGCCGCTTCGGCGCTCTCCCCGACCGGCGCGGACCGACCCCGGACCGGGTAGCCGAGCGCAATCGCGACAAGGAGGCGCACAAGCGGGCTCTCGCCGAGCTCGCCAGCGCAGACGCCGGCGTCTCGGCCGCGCTGACCCGAGCGCTCACCCTGCTGGCCGGCACCCCCGGCGATCCCGCGAGCTTCGATCCGCTGCACGAGCTGCTCGAGGCGCAGGCGTTCCGGCTCGCCTACTGGCGGGTCGCATCGGATGACATCAACTATCGCCGCTTCTTCGATGTCAATGATCTCGCTGCCCTGCGCGTGGAGAATGAGGCCGTGTTCGAGGCGACGCATCGCCTGGTCCTCGAGCTCGTAGGCTCGGGCAGGCTCGATGGGTTGCGGATCGACCACGCGGATGGCCTGTACGATCCGCTCGGCTATTTCCGCCGGCTGAGTGAGCGAATCGCACAAACGACAGCCACCGCCGGCGGCAGCCGTCCCATCTATCTGGTGGCGGAGAAAATCACCGCCTCCTTCGAGCGCCTGCCTGCGGACTGGCCGCTCAACGGCGAGACCGGCTATCACTTCGCCAACGTGGTGAACCGGCTGCTGATCGACACCGGCAGCAAGGCACGGATGAGCAGGACCTACCGCTCCATCGTCGGCGAGCGCCGGGTGTGGCAGGACATTGCGTACGAGTGCCAGCACCGGGTACTGCGCAAGTCGCTCGCTTCCGAGCTCAACACGGCCGCAAACCTCCTCGCACGCATCGCGGATGGCGAGCGGCAGACGCGCGACTTCACGCTCGCCAGCCTCTGGCGGGCCCTGGCCGAAGTCATCGCCTGCTTTCCCGTCTACCGGACCTACGTGACGGACAATGTCTCCGAGAACGACCGGCGCTACATCGACTGGGCGATCGCGGGCGCGAGACGGCGCGGCTCCTCGACCGAGCAGCCCGTGTTCGATTTCGTACGCAGCGCGCTGTTGCTCGAGCTTCCCGTGCAGAGCGAGAGCGCGCGCGAGCGCATGCGCCGCTTCGTGATGAAATTCCAGCAGATCACGGCACCCATCACGGCCAAAGGCATCGAAGACACGGCGCTCTACCGCTTCAACCGCCTGGTCTCGCTCAATGAAGTGGGCGGTGAGCCCGATCTCTACGGCTCGAGCGTCAGCGCCTTCCATGCCGACGCCAAATATCGCGCCCGGCACTGGCCGCACGAAATGCTCACGACGTCCACGCACGACACGAAACGCTCGGAGGACGTGCGCGCGCGCATCAGCGTGCTGTCCGAGATGCCCGCCGAGTGGCGGCGGGCGGTAGACCGCTGGCGGCGATTCAACCGCATGCGCCGTCGTGAGGTCGGCGGAATGCCGGCACCCTCTGCCGATGACGAGTACCTGCTCTATCAGGTCCTCATCGGCAGCTGGCCCCTGGCAGAGCCGGACGAGGCCGGGCTCGGCGCGTACTGCGGGCGCATCGAAGCGTACATGCTCAAAGCCGCGCGCGAAGCCAAGGTACGCACGAGCTGGGCGGCTGCCAACACGGAATACGAGGAGGCGCTGATACAGTTCGTCCGCGCGGCGCTCGAGCGCCGCGAGGGAAACCTCTTCCTCGCGGACTTCCGTGCTTTCAATCGGCGCATCGTGCGCTTCGGGCTGCTCAACGGCCTCTCGCAGACTCTGCTCAAGCTCACCGCGCCGGGCGTACCCGATGTCTACCAGGGTAATGAGCTGTGGGACTTCTCACTGGTCGATCCGGACAACCGGCGGCCGGTCGACTATGAGGTACGTCGCAGGCTCCTCGCCGGGCTGGCGGAAGACCCCGCCGCCGAGCCGCGGCTCGTGCGCACGCTCGCCGGCGATCTGGCCGATCCGCGCTGCAAGCTCTTTCTGCACGCGCGGATACTGGAGCTCAGGCGGCGCGACCCTGAACTTTTCCGCCTGGGAGAGTACCTACCTTTGAAGGTGACGGGACAGCGCGCGCCGCATCTTTGCGCCTTTGCACGCCGCCTGGAGGGAAGGCTGGCGGTGGTGTTGGCGCCGCGCCTGTACCTCAAGCTCCTGGGTGACCCGGGGGCAGCCGATGGCGTGCAACGTCCGCCGCACGGCGGGGAAGTCTGGGCCGACACCTCGGTGCAGCTGCCGTCCAGACCCGGCGTGGCGCTGCGTAACGTGCTTGACGGAGCGGAGGTGCCCCTGACCAGCGAAGGCGGGCCACGCAGAATCAGTGCGGCTGCCGCCCTTCAGGCATTTCCGGTGGCGTTGCTGACCGGCGGTGAATGAGGCGGGTCAACGCCGGTGGGAGCCCGTGCGTTGTGTATTTTGCGCGGAGCAGAAGGAGCCGATCTCATGTCATGGTCAACATCCTGTCGTCGATGCGCCTGGCTGCTGGTTGCGGCGGCGCTCCTTGCCTCCTGCTCGGGCATTCCCCTCAAACAGCGGGAGGCGGCCGAGCGCAGCCGCTTCGAGGCTTACGCCGGCAAGCCGGTCGATCACTTCACCTGGCTCACCCATTACGATGGCTGGGAGCCGATCTCGCACTATCAGCTCGTGGTGTGGACGGATATCAACCAAGCGTATCTCATCAGAGTCTTCCCACCGTGCACCGACCTCATGTTCGCGAGGAGGATCGGGCTCACCTCGACGGCTGACACCGTGTATGCCCACTTCGACGCCGTCCGCGCCGACGGCTGGCGGTGCCAGATCGACACCATCCAGCCGGTCGATTACCTCAAGATGAAGCGCGATCTGCGCCAGCAGCAGCAGGCGGCCAAAGAGGCCAGGAAGAGCGGCGCCTGAGCAGGAGCGACGGTACTGCTCAACGATATCCCCGAGCCTGCAAGGTAAACAGGCGCGAGTAAGCGCCGTCGAGCCTCATCAGCTCCTCGTGGCTGCCCTGCTCGCTGATCCGGCCGCCCTCGAGGACGACGATCTGATCGGCCATCCGTACCGTCGAGAAGCGATGGGAGATGAGGATCGTGATGCGCTCGCGGGCGAGCTGGCGGAAGTGCTCGAAGACCTCGGCCTCCGCTTGCGCATCCATGGCGGCCGTCGGCTCATCCAACACCAGGACATCGGCGCGCGTGCGCATGAAAGCGCGTGACAGCGCCACTTTCTGCCACTGACCGCCGGAGAGCTCGCGGCCGTCCTGGAACCACTTGCCGAGCTGCGTGTGATATCCCTTGGGCAGCGTCTCGATGAAGGCGCTCGCCCTGCCCTTGGCCGCCGCCTCGCGCCACCGCACCTCGTCCTCGAAATAGCGCTCGTCGCCCGCGCCTACGTTCTCGCCGACCCGCATCTGGTAACGGGTGAAGTCCTGGAAGATGACACCGATCCGCTCGCGCAGCGCCCCCTCATCGAAGCTCGCGAGATCCTCACCGTCGAGCAGGATCCGGCCGCTCGTCGGCGTATAGAGACGCGTCAGCAGCTTGATGAGCGTCGTCTTGCCGGAGCCGTTCTCACCGACCAGCGCGAGGCTCGTGCCGGGCCGCAGATGTAGGGTTACATCCTCGAGCGCCGGGCTCTGCGCCCCGGGATAGGTGAAACTCACGTTCTCGAATCTGACGCCATCCTGCGGATGCGGGCCGCGCGCCACACTGCCGGCGGGCGGCGGCACCTCCGTCTCCAGGTACTCGTACAGCGTCGAGAGGTAGAGATTGTCCTCGTACATCCCACCGATGGCGGACAACATGGCCGACACGGCCGACTGCCCCTGGCGGAACAGCGCCAGATACATCGTCATCTGTCCCAGGGTGATCGCCTTTCTGACTGTGCTCACCGCGATCCAGGCATAGGCCGCATACAAAGTCAGGGTCGCGATGAGTCCCAGGCCGAAACCCCATGCATCCCGGCGCACCGTGAGCGCGCGATCCTCTTCGTACAGCGTGAGGAAGATGTCGCGGTAGCGCTGCAGCAGGCGCGGGCCCAGGCCGTAGAGTTTCACCTCCTTGGCGTGGTCTTCCCGCGCAAGAACGGTCTCGAGGTAGGTCTGCATGCGCGTCTCGGGCGAGCGCCAGCGGAACAGACGGAAGGCATCTCCAGAGAACTTCGCCTCGGCGATGAAGGCGGGCAGGCCTGCAAGCAGCAGGACCGCGACCGCCCACGGGGAGAAACGGGCAAGCAACACGGCGTAGCTGACGAGCTGAATGCCGTTCTGTCCGAGGCCGAAGGTGCGCGTGACCAGGCTCAGCGGCCGGCTCGAGGCCTCACGCCGCGCGCGTGTCAGCTTGTCGTAGAACTCGGAGTCCTCGAAGTGGCGCAGCTCGAGGGTGAGGGCCTTCTCGAGGATCATCTCGTTGACGCGTTGCCCGAGCTGCACGCGCAGGAGGGACTGGGCGAGTGAGAGGCCGCGCTGGGCAGCGGCGATGGAGGCCACGAGGATGCCCTCGAGGATGACGAAGCTGACTACGCCGCCGATATCGGTGCCGCCGGTGCGGATCGCGGCGACGACCGCATCGACGATGAGCGAGCCGACGTAGGCGACCGCCGCAGGCAGCACGCCGGCGACGAGGGTGAGGCAGGCCAGCGAGACGGTCAGTGCGCGATTGGTGCGCCAGACGAGCTCGATCGCGCGGCGGCTGTAGCGGAAGACGCCGAAAAACCCGCGGAGAGTGAGCTTTTCGGGTGGGGCGACCGGCGGGGTGCGGCGCAGGCGGCCTGGAGCGGCGACTGACATCCAGGGCCACATTGGGGCATCGCGGCCCGAATCCAATGGGCGCTCGCCCTGCCGGCGCGCTCCTTCATGGGATCAGCACATTGCGCGCTTCGGCCACGGCGCGCTCGGCCATGAGAAATGCCGCAGCGTTCCAGGACTGACCGGGCATGCCGTGGGGCGTGGCCTTCGTGCCGTGCAGCCACTCCGTGAAGGACCAATTGCGCACGGCGCAGGCGCGCGCCAGTTTCTCGAGCTCGAGCCGCGCCTGGGAGCGGCGGCCGGCCGCCGCGAGCGCAGTCACCCAGAAGCCGCCGACCATGGGCCAGATGCCGCCGTTGTGGTACTGCCAGACCTCATTCTGGCGGTGGCGGGCCATGTAGGGACGCCAGAGCGCGCTGCGCCTTCTGATGGGATGCGTGACGGCGCGCACCGGGTAGAGGCGGCTCACTTTGGCGTGCTGCAGTGCATCGAGTGTGCGGCGGCTCGCTCGAGGGTCGGCGAGGCCGCAGAGCACGGCGAGCAGGTTGCCGAACACGTCGCCCTCCTCGCCGAAGAACGAGAAGTTGACGAAGCTCAGGTACAAGTCACGGTTGCGCGCGCGGCGCAACACATATTCATTGAGCAGGCGCGCGCGGCGATAACGCGCCATCCCCGCCGAGAAAGGATGAAAGAGGCCGTTGAAATTCCGGCGTGTCTCCGCGGCGCGGTCGAGGCCATAGCGGCGCTTGACTGCATACCACAGCGCGTTGGTGTAGAGCACGAACCCGGAGCGCGGCATGATGTCCGCCCAGTCGCTGGCCTCATTCTGCTGCAGCAGAAAGAAGCGCTGATGCTCCTGGGCGAGCAGCCACTCGAGCGCGCGCTCGATGCGGCGCGAATGCTTCCTGCGGGCGGGTGGCGCCCTGCCCTGCAGGAAATCGAGCGCGAGCAGCCACCATAGGGTGGAATCGATACAGCCGAGATACCAGAAATCCGCCTCCCGCGCGCCGACCTCGACGAACTTCGGGATCTGCCCATTCGCGGCCTGATGCTCGCCGAGCGTCTGAAGGCCGACCGCCGCTGCGCGCTCGAGGCGCGCGTCTCCGGAGAGCGCCATCCCGATCGCACAGATCGCGGCATCCCGCCCGAACACGGCGGTGTAGCCGCGGCGGCGGGCCCGCTCGCCCGGCGAGGCCGCAAGGATGCCGGCCGGTGTCAGATTCCGGCGCAGGAGCTCGATCGATCTCCCATGGCAGGCGTCGATCAGCGCCTGGCCGCTGGCGGCATCCGTCGGCTTGAGCATGGCGCGGGATCATACCGTTTGGCGCAGCGTGCTGATATGATTGATGGTCTTTGTACAGCCACAGCGCAGGCCGTGCTCTGGGACCCGCCTTTCCGAGCGCGCGGCTGCCAGAAGCCCAGGAAGCGCCCTGCGACCGACCCCATGAACCGTCCCATCCGCAACATCGCCATCATCGCGCACGTCGATCACGGCAAGACGACCCTGGTCGATTGCCTGCTCCGGCAGTCGGGCACCTTTGCCGCCCATGAGAAGCTCACGGAGCGCGTCATGGACTCGAACGACATCGAGCGTGAGCGCGGCATCACCATTCTCGCCAAGAACTGCGCCATAGAGTACGGCGGCACCCGCATCAACATCGTCGACACGCCGGGACATGCGGATTTCGGCGGCGAGGTCGAGCGCGTGCTTTCGATGGTCGACGGCGTCCTGCTGCTCGTGGACGCGGTCGAGGGACCGATGCCGCAAACGCGCTTCGTCACGCGCAAGGCACTGGCGCTCGGACTCGAGGCGATCGTCGTGGTCAACAAGATCGACCGTCCCGGCTCGCGTCCGGGCTGGGTAGTCGATCAGACATTCGAGCTGTTCGACAAGCTGGGTGCGAGCGACGAGCAGCTCGACTTTCCCGTGATCTACGCGTCCGCCCTGCAGGGCTGGGCCGGCACCGATCATCTCGAGCGCCGGCCCGACATGTCGGCGCTCTTCGAGGCGATCCTCAAGCACGTCCCACCGCCCGCTGCCGATTCCGCGCTGCCCCTGCAGCTGCAGATCTCGACCCTGGATTACAACAGTTACGTCGGCCGCATCGGCATCGGCAGGATTCGCCGCGGCTCCATCCGACCCGGCCAGACTGTCGTGCTGCGCTACGGCAGTGAGGATCGCGGCCCCGGCAAGGTCGGCCAGGTGCTCACCTTCACCGGTCTCGAGCGCCGTCCCGTCGAGGAGGCGAGCGCGGGCGACATCGTCGCGATCACAGGGATCGAGGGCGTGAACATCGGCCTCACCGTCTGCGATCCCCAGGCGCCCGAAGGCCTTCCGCCCATCCGGGTCGACGAGCCGACGCTCGCGATGAACTTCCAGGTCAACACCTCGCCCTTCGCCGGCCGCGAAGGCAAGTTCGTCACCAGCCGCCAGATCCGCGAACGCCTCTACCGCGAGCTGCAGAGCAACGTGGCGCTGCGCGTCGAGGACACGGAAGAGCCGGACGTCTTCCGCGTATCCGGCCGTGGTGAGCTGCACCTCACCATCCTCATCGAGAACATGCGCCGCGAAGGCTACGAGCTGGCGGTCTCGCGTCCGCAGGTTCTGTCGCGCACCGTCGATGGCGAGGTGCACGAGCCCTACGAGGCACTCACCGTTGATGTCGAGGACACGCACCAGGGCTCTGTCATGGAAGCGCTCGGTACCCGCCGCGCGGAGCTGAGCGACATGGCCGTCGACGGCAACGGGCGCGTGCGCCTCGACTATCGCGTGCCCGCCAGGGGCCTGATCGGCTTTCAGGGCGAATTCATGACACTCACCCGCGGCACCGGCCTCATGAGCCACATCTTCGATGGCTTCGCACCGGTGAAGGGCGAGATTCCCGACCGCCACAACGGCGTGCTCGTGAGCAACGAGCAGGGCGAGGCCGTCGCCTATGCCCTGTTCAACCTGCAGGAGCGCGGGCGTCTGTTCGTGAGCCCCGGCGAGAAGCTCTACGAGGGCATGATCATCGGCATCCACAGCCGCGACAACGACCTCGTGGTGAATCCCATCAAGACCAAGAAGCTCACCAACATCCGGGCCGCCGGCAAGGACGATGCGATTCTCCTGACGCCGCCGATCCCGCTGACCCTGGAGTATGCGGTCGAGTTCATCGCCGACGACGAGCTCGTGGAGGTCACTCCCGCCTCCATCCGTATCCGCAAGCGCTTCCTCAAGGAGCAGGACCGCAAGCGGGCGGAGCGCCAGGAAGCGGTGCTCACCGCCTGATGTGACGGATCGACCTCGCCGGCAAAGGAGCGGCCTTTGCGGCTTACTGGGCTGCGTTCAGACCGGCCTCGCGCCGGTGATGCCGATGAACTGCAGGAACTCCGCGCGCGTGCGCGCGTCCTCGCGAAAAGTGCCCGTCATGCGGCTGGTGATCATCGACACACTGCGCTTGCGCACGCCCCGGGTGGTCATGCACTGGTGCACCGCATCCACCACCACGCCCACGCCCCGAGGCTTCAACACCTCATCGATGCATCCCGCGATCTGCGCGGTCAGCTTCTCCTGCACCTGAAAGCGCCGCGCATAGCCCTCCACGACCCGCGCCAGCTTGCTGATCCCGACTACCTTGTCGGTCGGCAGATAGCCGACGTGCACGCGCCCGATGATCGGCGCCATGTGGTGCTCGCAATGGGACTCGAAGGCGATGTCGCGCAGGACGACCATCTCGTCGTAGCCGCCGACCTCTTCGAAGGTGCGCCGCAGGTAGTCCGCCGGATCGGAGTCATAGCCCGAGAACCAGTCCCGGTAGGCCGACGCGACGCGCGCCGGCGTGTCGCGCAATCCTTCGCGACGCGGATCTTCTCCGGCCCAGCGCAGGAGCGTCCGCACCGCTTCTTCGGCAGCCTCGCGCGTCACCGCGCGTTTGCGTGTCGCAGGCATGGGCACCTCAGTCGAGCAGCCGCTCCATGCGGCCGATGATCGTCGATGGCGCCACTCCGAGCGCCTTGCAGAGCTTCACGAGAGTCGTGAGCGTGGGCTGGCGGATGCCCCGCTCCATCTGGCTGACGAACGAGCGGTCGACGTCGGCGCTCAACGCGAGATCCTCCTGGGAAATGCCGCGAGCCTCGCGCTGCTCGCGCAGCACCCGGCCGAAAGCGGTTGCGATATGATCCGGCTGCATGTCGACGGCGATTGGCGGTTTCCGGGTGCGCTCTGCGTCCCGTGGATGCGCCGCGCGGAGAATCCCCCCTTTGCGGGCACGATGATTCTTTTACTTGTGGCTTTCGGTCCACGGGATATATCCTACGAGCACCATGTCAACCGCACCCGATGACGCCAACCTCGCGCTCTTTTGCGATTTCGAAAACATCGCTCTCGGCGTGCGCGACGCCCGCTACGCTCAATTCGACATCACCCGTGTGCTGGAGCGGCTGCTGCTCAAAGGGTCGATCGTCGTCAAGAAGGCCTACTGCGACTGGGAGCGCTACAAGGATCTCAGGGCAGGCATGCATCATGCGGGTTTCGAGTTGATCGAGATCCCCCACGTCAAGCAGTCGGGCAAGAATTCGGCGGACATCCGCATGGTGGTCGATGCCCTCGACCTCTGCTACACCAAGACGCACGTCGATACGTTCGTCATCATCAGCGGCGATTCGGACTTCTCGCCCCTGGTGAGCAAGCTGCGTGAGAACAACAAGGGCGTGATCGGTGTTGGCGTGAAGAACTCCACCTCCGATCTGCTCATCGCCAACTGCGACGAGTTCATCTACTACGATGATCTCGTGCGCGAGCAGCAGAAGCCGCGTCGTGCGCCCCGCAAGCGGGCGCACGCGCCCGATACCGCGCATGGCACGCATGAGGCGAAGGACGGCGAGCACGGCCATCTGGAGGAGGATCGCAAGCAGGAGGCGTTCGAGTTGGTGCTGGCGACGCTCGATGCGCTGCTGGCGGAGCGCGGCGCGGACGACCGGATCTGGGGCTCGATGGTGAAGCAGACCCTGAAGCGGCGCCGGCCGGGATTCAACGAGAGCTACTACGGCTTCCGCTCCTTCAACAAGCTGCTCGAGGAAGCCGCACAGCGCAACCTGCTCGCGATCGAGCGCGACGAGAAGTCAGGTGGTTACGTCATCCACGCAGCGGAGAGCGCGGGTTGAAGTCCGCGGCGGGTGCGGGCTGACTCGGCCGGCAGGCGCCGAGCGGCTGCGGCCGCGGGTGTAGGCCGCGCGGTGCGGCGGCCGAGATATCGCTTCCGGGGCGCTGCGCGCAGCGCAGTCCGGGCCGCGGCTCCTGCCGCGTGAACCTCTCGGGCTATCGACCATTGCTTGCCATCGAGGCGGAGCGCCGGTAAGAATTACCGCTCTCGAGTCTACTGCCGCGAGGGTCGCCGCTGTGGCAGTTATTTTTCCCCATTCCCGCAATGAGCTTGTCAAGAAAAGTTAAGAGCCGCGTCACCGGCGCGCTGCTCGCCGCGGCTGCCGCATCGCTCGCGGCCTGCGGGTCCGGCGGCAGCGATGCTCCGCAGGCCGCTGCGCCTCCGCCGGTGACGGTGATCGCGCTGGCGCCGGAGCAGATCCCGATGACGCGCACCTTCACCGGGCGCCTGTCCTCCTACAGGCAGGCGAACGTGCTCGCGCGCGTGTCGGGGGTCCTGCGCAAGCGCCTCTACAAGGAGGGCGCGCAGGTCAAAGCCGGCCAGCCGCTCTTCGAGATCGATCCCGCGCCGTATCGGGCAGCGCTCGATGCGGCGCTCGCGGCACTCGCCCAGGCGAAGGCCAACGCCGCCAATGCCCACATCACGGCGCAGCGCGATCGCGCGCTCATCTCGAGCCATCTCGTGTCGCTGTCACAACTCGACACCGACGAGGCGGCGGAGCGCTCGACCGCCGCAGCCGTGCAGCTGGCAGATGCAAACGTCGAGAGCGCACGCATCAATCTCGGATACACCAACGTGACCTCACCGATCACGGGGATCGCCGGGGAGCAGCAGGTCACGGAGGGGGCGCTCGTGGGCCAGGGCACACCAACACTGCTGACGACCGTGGACCAGATCGATCCCATCTATGCCAACTTCGATGAGCCCTCGACCCAGGTCGAGGAGATCTCGAGCGCCGTGCAGGCCGGCCGCGTGAGCGCGGTGAGCGGCGAGGAGGCCAAAGTGCAGCTCACCCTGCCGGACGGAACGCCCTACGGAATGCCCGGTGCACTCGACTTTCGGGCGGCCACCGTGGACCCGAGCACCGGCGCCGTGGCGCTGCGCGGAATCCTTCCCAATCCCAGCCACAGCCTGCTGCCCGGCATGTTCGTCAGCCTGCGCCTGACGGTCGGTATCGCCAACCATGCGTTCCTCGTGCCGCAGGTGGCGCTGCAACGCGATGCGCAGGGCGCTTACGTGCTCAGCGTGGGCTCCGACAGCACCGTCGTGTTGAAGCGGGTGCAGACGGAGGGCGCGGAGGGGACCAACTGGATCGTCTCGAGCGGCCTCGAGGACGGCGACCGGATCATCGTTGCAGGTATCCAGAGCGCGCACCCCGGCGCCAAAGTGGCCGCAACGGAAGAGCCCTCGGCCGCGATTCGCAGCGCTGCCGTCAGCGGCTCGGAACCCATGGCCGGTGCTCGAGGTCAAACCGGGCCGCGCGCCGCTGCCGACGCGCGCCAGTAGGAGCTGCGGGTGGCGCAGTTTTTCATCGACCGGCCGGTCTTCGCGTGGGTCATCGCACTCCTCGTCATGCTGATGGGCGGCATCGGTCTTTCCAGGCTGCCGAGCGATTCATATCCCGACATTGCACCGCCCGAGGTGAACATCAGCGCCAACTACCCCGGCGCGAATGCCAGCACGGTCGAGACCACCGTCACCCAGGTGATCGAGCAGCAGCTCACCAGCATCGACAATCTCCTTTACTTCACTGCCCAGTCGAGCTTCGGCCAGGCACAGATCACTTTGACGTTCGCCACCGGCACGAATCCTGACATCGCGGCGGTGCAGACCCAGAACCGCGTCTCGCTCGCCGAGCCGCTGTTGCCCGCGGAGGTGACTCAGCAGGGCATCCGGGTCAATAAGTCGAGTGCGGGCTTCCTGGCGGCCATCGCGCTGCGATCGGGCCCGGGCGGCCCGGACGCCGCGCAACTCAATCATCTGGTCGCCTCGCGCGTCCTCGATGCCATTCAGCGCATCTCCGGGGTCGGCTCGGCGACGCTCTTCGGCTCCGACTTCGCGATGCGGATCTGGCTCAATCCCGACAAGCTGCATGCTTACGGTCTTTCCGCCGCCGATGCGCTCAACGCCGTGAGAGGACAGAACATCCAGATCGCTTCCGGGTCGGTCGGGGCGGCACCCGCGGTCGAGGGACAGGGGACCACCGCCACGGTCACTACCCAGGGAGAGTTCAACTCGGTGCAGCAGTTCAGAAACATCCTGCTGCGCACCAATCCCAACGGCACCTCGGTGCACCTCGGTGATGTGGCGACGATCGGCCTCGGGATGCAGAACTACTCTTTCGCCACGAAGGTGAACGGAACCCCGGTTGCCGCGTTCGGCATCCAGGCGCTGCCGGACGCCAACGCATTGCAGGTGATGAAGTCCGTCAATGCCGAGATGGCGCGGCTGCAGCAGTCCTTTCCGCCGGGCGTCACGTGGTTCACCCCGGTGGATTCGACGCTCTTCATCAATGCCGCCATCCATGACGTGATGTTCACGCTGCTCGAGGCGATCGGGCTCGTGTTCATCGTGATGCTGATTTTCCTGCAGAGCTTTCGCGCCACGATCATCCCGATGCTCGTCGTCCCGACCGCGCTCCTCGGCGCGGCGATCGGCGTGTATGCGCTCGGCTACTCGATCAATCAGCTGACCCTGTTTGCGATGGTGCTCGCCATCGGCATCGTCGTCGACGATGCCATCGTGGTCGTCGAGGCCGTCGATCGCATCATGCGCGAGGAGCACCTGCCGGCGAAGGAGGCCGCGCGCAAGGCAATGCGCCAGATCAGCGGCGCCATCGTGGCGATCACGCTGGTGCTCGCCGCGGTGTTCATCCCGAGCGCCATGCAGACCGGTAGTACCGGTGTCATCTATCGACAGTTCGCGCTCACCATCGCCCTCTCGATGCTGTTCTCGGCGTTCTTTGCGCTCTCCTGGACGCCCGCGCTCTGCGCCACCCTCCTGCGGCACGAGCACCTGAAGGCGAACTTCGTCTTCCGCTTGTTCAACAGGGCATTCGAGGGTACGCGCGCCGCCTACGTGCGGCGCGTATTCCAGTCGGTCACGCACCTGCCGCGCTGGCTGGCCGGATACGCCGTGCTGGTGGTCCTCGGGGTGTTCCTGTTCGTCAAACTTCCGGGCAGCTTCGTGCCGGAAGAGGACCAGAGCGAGGCAATCGCCAGCATCGAGCTGCCGGCAGGCGCGACGCTGCAGCGCACCGAGGACGTGCTGCTGCGGGTCTATCACATCCTCAGCGGCAATCACAGCGCCCACGATGTGTTCCAGGTGGCCGGCTCCGGATTCGCCGGCAACGCGGAGAACGCCGGCCGCGCCTACATTCACCTCATCCCCTGGGGCGAGCGCAAAGAAACCGCCGATGACTTCGTGAACTGGGCCAACACGGCCGTACAGCACCAGATCCACGATGCACAGGTGGTCGTCACCAACCGTCCGGCGATCCGCGGCCTGGGTCAGTTCGGCGGCTTCGACTTCTACCTGGAGGACCGCGGCGGCCTCGGCCGCGAGGCGCTGGCGCAGGCACAGGACAGCCTCATCGCGCATGCCGCCAACGATCCGGTGCTGTCCGAGGTCCGTGTCAACGATCTGGCACCGCAGCCGCAGCTGCTGCTCACCGTCGATCGCGTGCAGGCGCAGTCGATGGGCGTCTCCGTAACCGACGCGTATACGGCCCTGCAGCTCATGCTCGCGCCGGTGTTTGCCAATGACTTCATATACGATGGACGCGTGCTGCAGGTGCTGCTGCAAGCCGACGCCGCGTACCGCATGGGACCTGACGCCCTGCAGCACTACTACCTCGCCGGCTCCAACGGCACCATGATTCCGTTGTCGAATTTCGTCAGGACGAAGTGGGTCATCGCGCCGCCCTCGCTGACCCGGTACGACGGCTACCCTGCAGTGGAGGTCGTCGGCTCTGCAGCACCGGGGCACAGCTCCGGCCAGGCGATGAGCGAGATGGTGCATCTGGTCGGCACCTATCTGCCACACAGTTTCGGCTACGACTGGGCCGGCCAGTCGCTGCAGGAGCTGGTCTCCGCGGCGCAGGCGCCGGCGCTCTTCACTCTCTCGATCCTGGTCGTGTACCTCGCGCTGGCAGCGCTCTACGAGAGCTGGAGCATTCCGGTCTCGGTGCTCTTCGCGGTGCCCGTGGGCCTCATCGGCAGTACGCTCGCGACCCTCGCCCGCGGGCTGCCCAATGATGTCTATTTCAAAGTGGGTCTCATCGCCATCATCGGGCTCACCGCAAAAAACGCCATCCTCATCGTCGAATTTGCGGTTACCGAGCAGCGCAACGGGCGGAGCCTTCACAACGCCGTATTGGAGGCCGCAAGGCTGCGGTTCCGGCCCATCATCATGACCTCATTCGCGTTCATTCTGGGTGTTTTCCCGATGGTCGTATCAACGGGCGCCGGCGCCAACGGTCGTCATGACATCGGGACTTGCGTGGTGGGCGGCATGTTCACCGCGGCAGTGCTGGGCGTGTTGCTGATCCCCGTGTGCTATGTCGCAGTGCGCCGGATGCTCGGCGATGTGTTGGACGAGCCCGGGCGCAGCGAGATCAGTCCGCCGCCAGCCACCAACCCCTAGCGGATTGCGCTGCGCTCTTTCAGCCAGCCCGGCGCCGGGCGGAGAATCTCTCGAGGCCCTTCCAGATCACGTAAGCCGGCACGCCCACCGCGGTGATGAGCAGCGTGAAACCGGTATCCCGCGGATTGGTGATGAGCGCGTTGCCCATCATGGCCAGTGCCGCGATGAGAAAGAGCGCCGGCACGACCGGGTAACCCCAGGCCCGATAGGCGCGCGGCAGGTCCGGGCGCTTGCGCCGCAGCACGTACACGCCCGCGACGGTTGCCGCGTAGAAGGGCCAGACGCCGAGAATGTACCTGTCGGCGAGCTGCGCAAAGTTGTTCTGCAGCACGAACACGCAGCCGAGGCCCGCCGACAGCAGGATCGCAACCGAGGGCGTCTGGAACCGGGGCGACACCCGGGCAACGGCACCGAAAAAGAGGCCGCGATCAGCCATGCCGTAGATTATCCGCGAATCGGTCATCATCGAGCCGTTGAGCCCACTGAAAGCGGACACCAGCACCAGCCCCGCGATCACCGCCGCACCGGCGCTCCCAATCGACGGTATGCGCGCAGCCGCGCTTGCGGCGACGAGCGGGGAGCCCGCCATCTCCGACGCTGACAGCGCGTGCCAGAACCCAAGGTTGAGTAGCACATACACCAGCATGACGCACGCGGTACCGAGAACGAGGCCGACGGGTAACGTGGTCTGCGGGCGCGAGACCTCCCCTCCCACCGAAGTGAGGTTCGACCAGCCGTCATACGTCCAGAGGACGGGGATCAGCGCGCTTGCGATCAGCGACAGACCGACACCGTGCGCCGCGGCCACCGGGGCGGGCAAGGATGCCGGAGCGCGCACCGCGGTGAACGCCAGTAGCGCCAACACCATGATCGCGATGAATTTCGCCGCGGTCGTGACATTCATGATGGCGGCGGCGCGCTTCAGGCCGATGTAGTTGATGACACCCATCAGCGCGATCGTGAGCGCCGCGACGTAGTGCACGCCCGCCGCCGAGATGGGCAGGAAGTACCCGAGATATTCGGCAAAAATGGTCGAGGTGGCGCCGAGAGCGGCGGGCGTCATGACCGTCAGACACGCCCAGCCATATAGAAACGCCGGCCACGGTCCGTAGCATTCGAGCAGATAGGCGAAGACGCCGCCCGACCGCGGTAAGGCGGCGCCGAGCTCGGCCGCCGAGAGAGCGCCACAGAGGCTGATGATCCCGCCGAGCACCCAGCAGAGCATCGCGGGGCCGGCCGCGTGCAGTTGCGCCGCCAGGGTCGCCGGAACCCGGAATATACCGCTGCCGATCGTGATGCCGACGACGATGGCCGTCGCGCCCCACGGACCCAGCGAGCGCGGCATGCGCTCTCCCCAGCGATCGGCGGACGGATCAGGTCGGGGCTCGTCGATGGGCGCGCGTGAGTCCATTAGTATCTTTTGAGTAACGCTTCGATGTCGGTGCGCTCCGCTTCGATTGCCTGGAAGAGCGGCACGTGCTTCCACTCCGCGCCCCCATTGACGATCGCCGCAAAGGCCACCCAGCCGCCATTGCGCTTGCGAAGATAGCCGGCAATTCCGCAGACCGAGCGCGGGTTGTCCAAAGTGCCGGTCTTCAGCGCGACCCGATCCAGCCATGCCGCGCCGCCCTGGCGCAGGAATACGAAGGGCGCATCGCGCGGCACCACGAGTCCCCCATAGAAAGCCGGGAAGCGCCGCGGGTCATGATATTGATACGCCAGCAGGCGCACGAGATCGTTGGCGGACAGGCGATTGTCAGTGGTGAGGCCGCTGCCGCTGTAGAGGGGCGGGGGGACGCGGGAGGCCGGCCGGTCGCGGGCCTCTACGCGCTGGACGAAATCCGACAGCAGCTTGCCGGCTGCCGCCAGCGCCTGCGGCGGGTGATCATCGACGCTCGCGGCCATGTCCATGGTGAGCACGTCCGCTATGTAGTTGTTGGAGAACCGGAGCATCCGTCCGAGCTGCTCGCGCAGGCTCAGCCCCTCGACGGTGGCCATTGGGTAGCTGCCGGCAGGCGGCCGGCTCGCGCGCACGACCACCGGCCCGTCGACCACGACGCCGATTTCCCGCAGGGTTTCCTTGAGCAGCAGGCCCGCGCCGAGCGCCGGATTGGACATGGAGCGGTACACCGTCTGGTCGTCGCCGAGCGGAATGTCACCGCCGACTTGCAGGACGTCGCCGCCGGCGGCGGTGGTGCGCCGCTCGACCCAGAATGTCTGCCTGTGCCCCCGTGCCACGGTCCGGATGAGGCCCTGCACTTCGACGGGAAGCTGCGTGACACCGCAACCGCGCACCCGCGCTGCCGTGCCCGGCGCCGTCGGCCGGACGACGATGCACCAGTTGCCGAAATCCACACCGATCGCGGCGAGTGGCGCGTTGTACGCCGAGTCACTGCGCTCGAGCGCGTGGCAACGATCCTGCGTCTCGCAGGTGACGACCCCGAAGGGGGCTGGATCGACGAAGAGGTCACCGCTCACGATCGTCACACCGGTGCCGCGCACCTGCGCGGCCAACTGCCACAACGACTGATCATCCAGCGATGGGTCGCCGGCCCCTTCGAGAATGAGATCGCCCGTGACCCTGCTGTGGACGATGGGCGCGTTCGCCAGCAGCCTCGTCTGGAACATTTTGTCGGCGGGCCACGTCTGCAACGCCATGGCCGTCGTCGTGAGCTTGGTCAATGAGGCCGGCGTCAGGCGGCTCGTCGCGTTGAGCTCCTCGATGACGCTCCCGTCCTCGAGGTCTATCGCGGAGGCTGAGACCAGCGCGCCGCGTTGCTCGAGCGCGTGCAGCGCGCGCCATTGCGCGTGCGCCGGAAGGCCGGCTGAAGCAGCGGCAGCGAAGAGGAGCAGGGAAAGCGCTTTGCAGCGGGACGGCAATGAGCAGTGCGTCATCAGGCGGAAAATTATGGCATCCCCGCGCGGCTCACGCTCGCGTAACGTCACGGAAGGGTGAAGTGGAACGCCGCGCCCCGATCGGGCTCGCCCTGCGCCCAGATCCTGCCGCCGTGGCGCTCGATGATGCGGCGCACGATCGAGAGCCCGACTCCGGTGCCCTCGAATTCCTTCGCGCCGTGCAGGCGCTGAAAGATGCCGAAGAGCCGGTCTGCGCGCTGCGGATCGAAGCCGGCGCCATTGTCGCGAACCGAGTAGAGCCTGCCTTCGGCCCCCTCTGCACCCTCTATCGTAATGATCGCCTGCTCGCGGCGGCGGGTGAATTTCAGCGCGTTGGCGACGAGGTTGACCCAGACCTGGCGCAGCAGCGACGGGTCGGCCTGCGCGAGCGGAAGGCTTCCGATGCGGATCTCGAGATTGCGCGCGGCCTCGCCGGCGCGCAGCTCGCCCACGACCTCCTGCACCAGGGCGCCCATGTCGACCGAGCGCTTCTGCAGGGGCTCACGGCCGAGCCGCGAGAGCCGCAGCAGATCCTCGATGAGCTCACCCATCCGCGTCGCCTGGCTCGAGATCGCCTCGATGTGCTGGCGCGCTTCTGCCGGAACGCTTGCGCCGAAGTCCTCCTGAATGACGTTCAGCAGGCCATCAATAGTGCGCAGCGGCGCGCGCAGGTCGTGCGACACGGAGTAGCTGAACGCTTCGAGCTCTCGGTTTGCTGCCTCCAGCTCCCGATTGGCCGTTTCCAGCTCGACGGTCCGCAGCGACAATCGTTCGAGGAGCGCTGCGTTCTCCCGCCGCAGCCGCAGCATCGCCTGCGTGCGCGCCAGCACCCGCAGGATCACCCGAAGATCGAATGGCTTGAGGATGTAATCGAGTGCACCGGCTTTCATCGCCTCCACCGCCGTAGCGATGGTGCCGTGACCGGTCATGACGATTCCCGCAAGGCCGGGATCGATCTCACGGGCGGCATTGAGGAAGGCGATGCCGTCCATGCCGGGCATGGTGAGGTCCGTCAGAACGATGTCGAATGGACCCGAGCGCAGTGCCTCGAGCGCCGCCGAGGTGGCGGTGAAGCCCTTTATCGCGTAGCCCTCATCCTCGAGCGTGCGGCACAGCGCCTGCACCTGCGCCGCCTCGTCGTCCACCACCAACAGTCGGTTGATCGCCTCGCCGTCCATCGATCCTGTCCTCCACGGCCGAGCATACGCCAGAAGCGCCCGAGGCTCACCCGGGACGAGCATATTGTCGCTCACGCCCGAGGCACGCCGATTGCGACCTTGCCTCCATCTGGACATTTTCGGGGGAGGTGCTGCTATGAAATCGGCAGCAATCGTGCTGGCTGCGCTGCTTTGTACGTCTTGCGGCGGTGGCTCCTCAGAGCAGACAGGCTCATCGATGGCATCACCCCCATCAGCAGCTGCAGCCGCAACATCACCATCAGCCGGCAATCCCGCGCCCATGCCGCCGGCCTCCTCTGCGCCGGCTCCGTCAGCTCCCGCACCGCCGCCCCCGCAGCAGGACCCTCCGGCTTCGCCCGCTCCGACCTCGTACCGCATCGTCGAGATCCCGCGCTTGGCTCCGACCGGCTCGATCACTGCGAGCGCGGTCAATGATCAGGGAATCGTGGTCGGTAATCAGGAGACTTCGACCTCGCCGCGAGCGTGGATGTATGAGCAGAGCTCCGGCGCGCTCAACGAGCTCACCTTCGAGCCATCCGAGACCGGCGCTGCGGCAGGCGGCATCAGCAACACCGGAATGATCGCGGGCTATGAGATAGATGCCAACACGGCATCGATCCGGGCAGGCTTCTGGACTGCCGCGGGTGGCGCAATGCTGCTGACCGGCCAATATCAGGAGTTCACCCAGGCAGTCGCCGCCAACGACAGCGGCGCCATCATTGGCAACTTCGGCGAATCCGGCAGCGTCTCCAGTCTGCCCCTTCTCTGGAGCGGGCCGGAATATGCGCAGACGGTGCTTCCGGGACTTCGCTGCGACCAATGCGATCCGATCATGATCTCCGCCAATGCCATCAACGACGCTGGCGCCATCGTCGGCAGCAGCAACGCGAGCGTCTACAACGGCGGACAGTACGTGAGCGGTGGCATATATGCCGTCGAATGGCAGTCCGGCAATATCACCTCACTCGGTGCTTTGCAGGGAGCGAGCTACAGCGCCGCATTCGCGGTCGATAGCGGCGGCGACGTCGTTGGAAGCTCGAGAGTGGGTGTTGCCTCCGGAGCTCCTTCCCACGCCTTTCTCTATCGCCAGGGCGCCATGCTCGACCTGGGAACACTGGACGGTGATACGGACAGCTCGGCGAATTCCATCAATGACGGCGGACAGATCGTCGGCCGGTCGGAAAACACGGCGGTGGATGACTCGGCCCGGGCCTTCCTCTACGAGAGCGGCCACATCTATGATCTCAACGCCCTGATCGACCCGACTGATCCGCTCGCCGGATCGGTGCGCCTGCAGGAAGCGGTCAGCATCAGCTCCAACGGGCTGATCGCGGCGAACGGCACGGATGGCGCCGATCCGGGATGGCAGCGGGCCTTTCTGCTGATCCCTTCGCAGTGACTCAGGAGCGCCAGGGAACCGGCTCGAGATCTTCTCTCAGGCAGTCCACGAACCGCCCGATCTTCGCCGTACGCCCGGCGCGCGAGCGCAGCAGGATGAGCACATCGGCTGCCGGCAGGCGCCAGTCCGGCAGGATTCGTAGCAACTCTCCGGTGCGCAGACAGTCCGCGACATCCCATTCGGACCGGACTATCACTCCCAGCCCGCCGAGTCCCCAGCCGCGCACCACATCGCCATCGTTGCTCGAGATGACGGGCTTCACCCGGATCGTTGCCGTGCGTCCCTCGTTGACATGGGTGAAGCGCCACAACGTCACGTCTTCGTCGTTTTCCCGCAGGGCAATGCAGTCGTGCGCCGCGAGATCCTCCGGGGTGCGCGGCTCACCCCGGCTGGCAAGATAAGCGGGCGACGCACAGGCCACCCGCTCATTCGGCGCGAGGCGCTTCGCTATCAGAGTGGAGTCATGCACCTCGCCGATGTGCACGAGCACGTCCCAGGACTGCTCCACGTCACGGATCGGTCGATCCGACAGGATCAATGACAACGACGCTGCGGGGTACGTCCGCCGGAAGCGGGCCGCGGCGGGCGCCACGTATCTTCTGCCGAAACCCAAGGGCGCGAGCACTCGCAGCTGCCCGGCAACGACTCCGCGGCGCACCGCAAGCTCGGCTTCGAGCTGCTCCAGACGCCCGAGAATGTGCTGTGCGCCCCCGGCGAGAAGCTCCCCTTCTTCGGTCAACTGCAGCTGCCGCCCGGTGCGGTTGACGAGTCGCACATCGAGCTTGCGCTCGATCTGTCGCAATCGCTGGGTGATCGCCGAAGGAGTGACATCGAGAACCCGGGAGGCGGCTGCGAGGGAGGTCGATACCGCCACTACGGTAAAGAAGCTCAGGTCGTCGGCTGACAGCATTAAGCGCAACCTTAAGGCAGGAGGTAGCGGCTGTAAATGGATCGGCGCCCGAGGCCTGTGGCACTGTGAGCTCCATCGGGCGAGGGCTGGACAAGGGCGTCGGTGATGAAGATCGTGAAGCCTCTGCTACTCATCGTGGTGACGGCGGCACTCCTCGGGTCGCTACCCGCGCTCGGACGGCCGTTCACTCCGCGAGATCTCGTGATGCTCTCGCACATAGCGGATCCGGCAGTATCAGCCGATGGGCGCTGGCTCATCTGGGATCAGAGCGAGACGGACCTGGCCGTCAACACCCGCCGCCACGAGCTCTGGCGACTCGATTTGTCGCATGCAGGAGCCCTTCCGGAGAGGCTCGCCGCGCTGCGGGGTGCGGGTGCGGGCGCTCCGGTGTTCGGCGCCGACGGGCGAGTCTATTTCCTGTCGGAGCTTCAGGACGGCAACACCGCAGTCTGGAGCATCGCCACGACCGGCGGCTCACCCCTGCAGGTGACCGGCGACTACGCCCTGTCAGGCTTCGCGCTCTCGCCGCGGGGAGATGCGATCCTCGTTTGGGCGGATCGACCCGCGGGCGCACGCTCGCTCGCCGATGTTGGGCAGCCTGCGCGTCGCGGTCGCGGCAATGTCCGTGTTTACGATCACCTGTTCGTACGCCACTGGGACACGTGGTCCGATGGGCGGCGCTCGCAGCTCTTCGTCCTCCCTTTCGCCGCCGGTCGCGCTCGGGGCGCCGGCCATGCGATCGAAGGGCCTCTGGTGGGTGACACGCCGTCCAAGCCGATGGGCGGCAGCGAGGAGATTGCATGGAGCAAGGACGGCCGCCGGGTTTACTTCGTTCTGCGCCAGGCCGGGCCGGACGAAGCGCTGTCAGAGAATTTCGACATCTTCGCCGCACCCGCCGATGGGTCGACGCCGCCGGTGAACCTGACTGCGGACAATCCGGCCATCGACACGCTGCCTGCGGTCTCGCCCGACGGACGCTGGCTCGCTTGGGTCGCGACGGCGCGTGCCGGTTACGAGGATGATCGCAAGGTACTCGTGCTGCGCAACCTGGCCTCGGGCGAGACCCGCAGATTGACCCAACAATGGGACCGGTCGATCGATTCCATTGCGTGGGCGGGTGACTCAGGATCGCTGTATGTCACGGCCGTTGACCGGCTCGATCATCCGGCTTTCCGGATCGATGTCAGGAAAGGTGAGGTCCAGCGGCTGACTGGAGCGGGCCACGTGAGCGGGATCACGCCGCTGCCGCAGGGAGGGTTCATCTACCTGCTCGACACCCTGACCGCACCGGGCGATCTGTGGCGGCTGGATTTGCGCGGAACGGCCGCGCGGCTCACCGCAGTGAATGGCGCGCGGCTCGGCGGAATCAGCTGGCCGGTGGTGAGGCGCTTTGCGTTCCGGGGCGCCGGCGGCGATACGGTGTGGGGGTTGGCGATGCGGCCGACGGATTCCGTCGGGGCGAGATCGCCGGTTGCGCTCTTCGTGCACGGCGGTCCGCAGGGAACGCTGGGCGATGCCTGGTCCGATCGTGTGAATCTGGCGGCCTGGGCCGGGCGCGGCTATGCGGGAGTTTCCGTCGATTTCCACGGCAGCATCGGCTATGGGCAGGCGTTCACCGATTCCATCAACAACGATTGGGGCGGCAAGCCGCTCACGGACCTCGAGCTCGGGTTGCAGGCCGCAATCCAACGCTTCTCATTCCTGAATGCCGAGGACGTCTGTGGTGTTGGCGGCTCTTACGGCGGCTACATGATGAACTGGATCGAAGGCCACTGGCCGCACCGCTTCCGTTGTCTCATCCAGGACGACGGCATTTTCGACGTGCGGGCGATGGCGTACGAAACCGACGAGCTCTGGGCGGATCGGTGGGATCACGGCGGCAAACTTTATTTCCAAGCGCCGGCCGCCTATGAGAAATGGAATCCTGTCGATGCGGTCGCCGCCTGGAGCACTCCCCAGCTGGTGATCACCGGTGAGAAGGACTTCCGCTCGCCATCCACCCAGGCCGTCGCCGCATTCACCGCGCTGCAGCTGCGGGGCGTGCCCTCGCGCCTGCTGGTCTTTCCCGATGAGGGTCACTGGGTACAGAACCCCGCAGACAGATTGCGGTGGTACGGCGAAGTATTCCGCTGGATGGACCACTGGACGCGGCCGCCGTCGAAGAAGAGGTGAATTGGCGCGCCCGGAGAGATTCGAACTCCCGACCTCATGGTTCGTAGCCATGCGCTCTATCCAACTGAGCTACGGGCGCGCCGCCGTGGATACTCCGCGTACGCAGAGCCCTTTAGGATAGCATACGCACCCGCTCAGCTCCACCCCGGAACCGGCGCGACCCCCTCCCTCCGTCCGCAATCTGTTCTGGTCTGACCGCCGGCAAATTGTATCTGTTATCGCGCATGGGCATCGTTCACGCTATTGACCCATGGCTTATCGTGCAATCGGTTTCGCGCAGAAATTCGAGCTCATCACGGAGAAGTGGCAGCCCAAGGTCGTTGCGCAGATGAACGACTACCAGTTCAAGCTCGTGCGCATCGAAGGCGATTTCATCTGGCATAACCACGAAGAGACGGATGAGACCTTCATCGTTCTCGACGGGACCTTGCGAATCGACTTCGAGGATGGAGCAGTACGGCTGCGCGCCGGGGAGATGTTTGTCGTACCGAAAGGCGTGAGACACAAGCCCTGCGCGGAGGGAGAGGTGAAGCTCCTTTTGATAGAGCCGCAAGGCCTCGTGAATACCGGAGCCGAGGGCGGCGAGCGCACGGCGCCCAACGACGTCTGGATCTGAAGGTGTGTCTTGCCCGTCCATCGCGTCGGTTCCTACACCATCTCCGATGACCGCAACCGCCTCGATCTGCACGCAATACACGCGTACTTGAGTCGGTCGTATTGGTCGCCAGGCGTCCCGTTCGAGGTGGTCGAGCGTGCGGTCGGCGGCTCGCTGTGCATAGGCGCCTATGATGCCGGCGAAGCGCAGGTCGGTCTCGCCCGATTCGTTTCCGACTATGCGACGTTCTGCTATGTCTGCGACGTCTACGTGCTCGAGGAACATCGTGGCCGAGGTCTATCGAAGGCCCTGCTCCAGATGGCCTTCGAGCATCCCCTGCTTCAAGGTCTTCGCCGCTGGAGTCTTGTGACCGACGACGCGCATGGCCTGTACCGCCAATTCGGCTTCGTGCCCGTCGCGCACCCCGAGCGGCACATGGAGCTTCGGAAGCCCGATATCTATCGGGCCAGATGAGCGCGCGGCCGGGAAGGACTCACCAGGTCGGGGTCGAGTGCGCGGCCGGCTGCAACTGCCGCTGCTCCTGCCGTCGCCGCTCCTTCTCCTCGCGCTGTTTCTTTTTCGCGAGGTGGTGGCCGACGACGCAGCCGGCTACCGCGCCCATCACGGCGTGATGGCGCGCGACGTGGCCCGCAACGGCGCCTACGGCGGCACCCTTCAGGCAGCCCTTCGCCTCGGCGCCGTTCGATGCGCCGAGCAGGAGCAGCGCGGCCACGGGCACCGCAACCCATTGTTTCGATGGAGTCCAGGACATCTCGAATTCCTCGTCAACGAACACTTGAGTAGCGGCGCCAGCCGGTCACCGTGGTATCGGCGACACCGCTCATGCGCCAGAACACGGAGACACGCGAAAAGTTACTGCGGCGGCCTGGGCACCGCATTCGCGGCTCACCCGCCGCTCGCGGCCGGATCCAGCGAATGCGGCGCCCTCAGGCGCCCAAAGCGACCTCCCCGGCAGGCATGCCGCAATGTAAGCCGCATCTGTCACAGAGGGCGCCCCCCGCCCGTCTATAGTGCGGGAGTGGCTATTCGAAGGGTATTCCGATCGTGAGCCCGATTCAGGATCGCTCCGGGGAATTCGAGCGCCACCGGCCGCGGCTGTTCGGCATCGCCTACCGCATGCTGAGCTCGCGCGTCGATGCTGAGGATGTGCTGCAGGATGCCTACCTGCGCTGGCATCGGGGGGCATCGGACGAGCTGCGATCACCCGAGGCCTGGCTCGTGACCACCGTGACGCGGCTGTGCATCGACCGGCTGCGCGCCGCGCGCGCAGAGCGCGAGCACTATGTCGGGCCCTGGCTTCCTGAGCCCCTGATCGGCGAATCCGCGCCCGCCGCGGACGCGCAGGCCGAGCTGTCATCCAGCCTCTCCATCGCATTCCTGGTGGTGCTCGAGCAGCTCAGCCCGGATGAGCGCGCCGCATTCCTCCTGCATGAGGTGTTCGACACCGACTACCCGGAGATCGCCCAGATACTCGGCAAGAGTGAGGCCGCGTGCCGCCAGATGGTGAGCCGCGCCCGTAAGCGCGTGCGCGATCAGCGGCCCCGCGCCGAAGTGACTGAAGCGGCTCGCCGCTCGGTCCTCGAGCGCTTCGTGCATGCGATCCAAACACAGGACAAGGCCGCGCTGCTCAAGCTCGTGGCCGAGGGTGCGAGCTGGACTTCGGACGGCGGCGGCCGGGCTCGAGCCGCGCTCAAAGTGATCCGGGGGCGGGAACGGGTCGTGCGCTTTGCGCTCGGCGCCGTGGGACGCCACCTGGATCGACTCACGTTCGAGATGACGGCGGTGAACGGCGAGCCGGCGCTTGCGCTGCGGGCCGGAGACGCGCTGTTTTCGGTCATTACCGTGCGCACCGACGGCGTGCGGATACTCGATGTCTTCACGGTTCTGAACCCGAGCAAGCTCGGCACACAGGCAGTCGTTGCGGGCGATTGAGCGTTCCTGTCACAAACAGGCGCTTTTCGCCGTCTATGGAACAGACATCCCGTCCACCAAGGAGACCGACATGAAACCCCGCATCGAATTCCGGAACGCCAACCCCAAGGTGATGCAGCTCCTGTTGGCGATCGAAGCCTACCTGCACGCCACGAAACTCGAGCCCCGCCTGCTGCACCTCATCAAGACGCGCGCCTCGCAGATCAACGGCTGCGCTCATTGCCTGGATATGCATACCAAGGATGCGCGTGCCGAGGGCGAGTCCGAGCAGCGCCTCTACACGCTCGATGCCTGGCGCGAAACGCCGTTCTTCGACGAGCGCGAGCGCGCAGCGCTCGAGTGGACCGAGGCGGTGACGCTGGTCACGGCCGGTCACGTGCCGGATGAGGTGTACGAGCGTGTCAAGCCGCATTTCACCGAGGAGGAGCTGGTCGACCTCACGCTGGCCATTACCAACATCAACGCGTGGAATCGTCTCAACATCGCACTGCGCACGGTTGCCGGGAATTATCATCCGGGTATGTACAAATCCCTCATTGCGGGGGCTCACGCCAAGCAATGACGCAGCGGCTGAAAGGCCTCGGGATTTTCTCGTCTACGGCGACCGGACTCCCGGCAGCGGCAGGTACCGTGGAGGCACGGGCGTCGACTGTACGATGGACGTCGTGGTCTGTCCGTAGGCGAGAAACTGATCGAGGACCACATCGAGCTTGTCGAGCGACTCGAGGTACACCTTGAGGATGAAGCAATCCTCACCGGTGATCCGGTGACATTCCACGACTTGAGGTAGAGACGCCGCCAGCTCGATGATCTTCGGCAGCTTGCCGAACGTCGGACGCACGCGCACGTAGGCCGCGAGAGGGTAGCCGAGTGCCGCCGGATCGACCTCGAGTCGGCAGCCAGCGGTGACTCCCGCCTCCTCCAAGCGATCCATCCGCTCGCGAGTGGCGGGAGCTGACATCCCCACGCGCCGCGCCAGCTCCGAAACCGTGATGCGCGGGTTCTCCATGAGCAGGGCGAGGATCCTCACGTTGAGCTCGTCCTCGAGCAGATGCGCTACTTGAAGGCCTAATCGGCGATCTGCCTTTACATTGACGCGCTTTCTCGCTATTGACATTAGTGTTCCCATTATAAGTGCGGGTTTTGGATGCGATTATGCTCCCCCTATGAAGCCCGCACCAGCGCCCTCGATCCGCTTCCCCTCATCCCCGGCGGTATCCCGCCCCAGCGAGCGCATTCCGCCCCTCGCCTTCTTCCTGACCAGCGCGGTATTCCACTACCTCGGCCCTGCCTTCGCGGTTTTGCTGTTTGCGCGCGTCGCGCCACTCGGCGTGGCGTGGTTGCGGATCGCGAGCGCTGCCGTGGTGTTCGCGGCGTGGCGCCGGCCGTGGCGCTACTACCGCGGGCTGAGCCCCGTCGCCCGGCGGAGCGTGCTGATGTTGGGAGGCGTGCTCGCGCTGATGAACATCTGCTTCTATCTGGCCATCGACCGGGTTCCGCTCGGCACGGTCGGTGCGATCGAGTTCGTCGGCCCGATCGGGCTCGCTGCATTCGGTGCGCGCAGCGCGCGAAACATCGGGGCGCTGGCCCTCGCGGTCGCCGGTGTCTACCTGCTCGCCGACGTCCGTTTTTCCGGTCAGCCGGTGGGATTCCTCTTCGCCTTCGCGAACTGCGCCCTGTTCGTTCTCTACATCATCCTCGGCCATCGCCTCGCCGCCGACGGCGGCGCCGCGGGAATCGACCGTCTGGGCGTTGCGATGCTCGTATCCATGATCGTCGCCTTCCCGATCGGGATACGTGATGCTCTGCCGGCCTTCCCGAGCCCAACGCTGCTCGCGGCGGGCATCGGCGTCGGCATCTGCTCCTCGGTGATTCCATACGTCTGCGACCAGCTCGCCATGGCCCGCCTGCCGCGCGCCACGTTTGCGCTCCTCCTCTCGCTTCTGCCGGCAATGGCGAGTCTGATCGGCGCGCTGGTGCTCCATCAGATTCCCGGTATCGCCGAGCTCACCGGCATCGGGCTCGTCATCGGCGGCGTGCTGTTACACCGGACGCGAGCTGCCTGACGCTCACGTACCTGCCGGCTGGCAGCGTGGTCGCGCGCGAGCGCGCCCGCGTGCTATTGCCTGCTTGCGGCGGGTGTGAGCTCGGCATCGCCATAGCTGCCGTGCAGCCGCCCATCCCGGGCAAAATCGCGGAGCATGCGGAAATAGCCCGGCGCAATGCGGGTCGAGACTCGCAAGCCGTCGGCGCCGGTCTCGAACAACTTGATGCCGTGTTCCGCCCTGGGGTAGTAGGCGATCGTGAACGGCCGCCGCTGCGCGATGAGTGAATCCAGACGGCGGCGGGTCTCGGCGCTCGGGGCCTGATAGTCCTCACCGCCCAGCACCCATAGCTGCGGGACCTCGTCCGCCCTCAGCGTCGGCATCGGATCGTAGTTGAAGGGTGTGTGCCAGTCGAACTTCGGACCCATCGCGCGCAGCTCCGACTTGGAACGCGGCAATACGAGGAATATGAAGTCGCCCTGCATGTCCTTGAACCAAGGCTTGTTCCGATAGCGGGACCGCACGGCGTCGAACTCGTCGATGCCGCTCTTGAAGTCACTGACGAACACGGCCTCGGCTGCCCTCGCGACCGTCAGGGCATCGGCGATGTCCCTGGCGGAATAGCCCTTTTTGTCGAGTTGCAGCGCCACTGCCTCCTGATCCTCGGCGATCACGCTGACCGCCAGTCCGTAGGCGACGATGACGAAGTCAACCGGGGCGCGATTGGCGGCAATGGGTGCTACCCATCCGCCCTGGCTCGTGCCGTGATAGCCGATGCGGCTCAGGCGAGCACCCGCCAGACGCCGCGCCTCTTTCACAGCTGCAACTGCGTCGTCAGCCAACAGGCTGAAGTCTTGCGTGTAGGTGCCTCCGGATCTGCCCGTGCCTCGCTTGTCATAGACGAACATGCCGACGCCTTCGGCGGGCAATATGCGCTGCAAGGCCCAGTCATCGAGCGCCGAGCTGTTCTCCGATCCGTGCACGAACACGATGACCGCGACCTTGCCCGTGCCTTGCGGCAGGGTCAGGCGGCCGGCAAGCGTGACGCCGTGACTCCTGAACGTCGCATTCTTCACGTTGAATGCGATCCGCGTGCCGGACACCCCAGCGAAGTCGATGCGGCCCGCGCCGCACCCCGAGAAAGAGACAGTCTTGCCGTCGGCGCGTTCGGTCGCGCCCAGAGTGCTCTTCCACTCTCCAGTCGCACTCCTGTGCAGTACGCCAGTCTCGCCATCGAATTGCAGCCACTCCAGCGTATGGTCATCGTCAGCCGAAATGTCGACCACCTTTCCATCGGCCAGCCGATAGCTGCCGACTCGGCAGTCCTGCGCCTCGCGTGCATGCACTGCGGGGATTGCCGCGAGTAAGGCGCACAGCGCGGCTGCGGCTACAGTGCCTGGGAGCAAAGACCTCGACATCGGAGCGCCCTCACCTTGACAGGCCCCTTTTTAGCGCGCAACCCGCACAGCGTCTTGGACGGATTCAAGGTCAGCCAGCGGACCTGCGATGAGCAGGCAATCAGGGGCGATGCTTCAAGGAAGCGTTGAGTGCCGTGGCGAGCGCCGCCTCGCCGCTGACCAGGTCGTGCCACGCGAATTCCAGTCCCTTGCGATGTCCTTTGAGCACGAGCTTGAAACGCTCGGGCTCGATCGTGAGCACATACGGCTTCTGATCGATCAATAGTTCCCGCTTGAGCGGCTTGTCGAGCTTCGTCATCGTCAGTTACCTCGGCATTCGAGAGTGGATGTTACAGGGACGCCACCTGACGTAGGATTTGAAGGCATACGGTGATTGAGCCATCCTTCGGCACAGACAATCACGAACGTTGCTCCAGAGGGGGAGAACCATGTCGAAATCCCGGCGCGAATTTTTGGCGTCGTCAGCGGCGTTGCTCGCAGCGAGCGCCGGTGCCTCGCAAGGTGCCACCAAGCGCATTGCCAAGCGTGGGGCACCGGAGGGTAGCCTGCCGTCCGGCTCACCACCAGTATTCGGGACTGCGAATGGCGTCGGGCCGGAAGTGACGGCTGCCACTTTCGCGGAGGCAGAAAAATTGATGCGGGTGCGGATGAGCGCCAAGGACCGCGCGGAAGCTGCGGAGAACTGGCGCGTCAGCATGGCGCCGCTCTACGAGCGGCGCACGGGTCCACGCAGAGTCGACCTCGACCCAGGTCTCGCACCCTACTCCCGATGGAATCCCGTGCTTTCCGGACCGAGTCCGGCGTCCCGGCCGGCTCAGTTCGTCGGCAGCGGACGGGACCCGGGGCCCCTGCCTTCCAGCGATGCCGACATTGCTTTTGCGCCGCTGTGGAAGCTCGCCCGGTGGATGCAGTCGCGGCAACTGCAATCCGAGCGATTGACCGAAATCTATCTACAGCGCATTCACACCTGGGACCCGCGTCTGAAGTGCGTGATCACCCTCACCCGCGACCTTGCCCTGAAGCAGGCCAGACAGGCGGACCGGGAGATCGCGGCAGGCCGGTACCGTGGCCCGCTGCACGGCATCCCCTGGGGAGGCAAGGATCTCCTCGACACGGCCGGCATTCGCACCACCTACGGCGCGGAACCCTTCAGGGATCGCGTGCCGGCGAAGGATGCAGCCGTCGTACAGCGACTGCACGAGGCCGGGGCGGTGCTCATCGCCAAGTTGAGCCTCGGTGCACTGGCGCTGAACGATGTCTGGTTCGGCGGTCAGACCATGAATCCCTGGCTCCCCGAGGAGGGCTCAGGCGGCTCCAGCGCCGGCCCCGGTGCCGCAACTGCGGCCGGCCTGGTCGGCTTCTCGATCGGCAGCGAGACCGAGGGCAGCATCGTCGATCCGAGCACCCGCTGTGGTGTTTGTGGGCTGAGACCTACCTTCGGACGAGTGCCTCGAACCGGAGCGATGACGTTGTGCTGGTCGCTCGACAAGCTGGGGCCAATCGCGCGCAGCGTCGAGGACACCCTGCTCGTCCTGCAGGCGATCTCGGGGCCGGATGCAGGTGACCTCTCCAGCGTGCCGAGCACTCTCGATTTCGATGCGCGTGCCGAAATCAAGGGATTGCGGGTCGGGTATTTCCCCCGCTGGCAGCGCGAGGCGACGGATGTCGATCGGCACGCCGTGCAGCAACTCAGGCCGCTCGGCCTCGAGCCGGTGGAGGTGGAGCTGCCGGACTGGCCCTACGACTCACTGAACGCGATCCTGTTCGCGGAGGCTGGCGCGGCGTTCGAGGAGCTCACACTCAGCGGCAAGGTGGACCAGATGCGAATGCAGACGCCCGATGCCTGGCCCAACTCGTTCCGCCAGGCCCGTTTCGTGTCGGCCGTCGATTTCGTGCAAGCCGATCGCTTCCGGCGCGCGGTGGCGCAGGAGATGGAGAAACTCTTCGCGAAGGTCGATCTGTTGCTCGTACCCTCATTGCGTGACGAGATGCTGACGATCGGCAATTTCACCGGCTACCCATCGCTGACCCTGCGCGCGGGCTTCATGTCCGTCAGTCAGGCCCGCAGCGACTGGGCGCCAGACCCGCACCGCCCACTGCCGCGCTTCGACCCGCCGCGGCGCGTACCGCACAGCGTCACTCTGGTGGGGCGTCTGTTCGATGAGGGCACGATCGGCCGCGTCGGGCTTGCCCTGGAGCAGGCGCTCGCGGTGGAAGGCGAGCGTCCTCCGGGGTTTGGCTGAAGGTTGGCCAGCCTGTTACGCGAGTCTCTCGACTTTGAAGCTCATCCCGCCGTTCCACAGGATCTGACGACCGATCTCGGCGAGAGCCGGGATCGGATCGTCGATCCTCAGTACGGGATTGCCATCGAGCGGGCCAGCCTTGCAGGCGAAGCGCGCCATGCCATACGGGATCAGGAGCTCCGGCTCGCTCAGATCGCCGGCATAGAGCAAAATCTCGCCCGGTTTCGGCTCACGCGTCGCATTCTCACGCGGCAACCGCAGGCCGGGGGGCCATGAATCACCGAGAGGTGACCAAAGCGCCTCCCCGCTCCAGCGGGCGTGTATGGCCGTGGCGCGATAGGGCAGCATGCTCATCAGGCGCGCGCAGGAGTGCGGCGCCAGATCCTCGCGAAGCGAGGCGGTGAATCGGGTGCTCCCTATCTTTAGGTCCAACACTGTGGTTTGCAAAGCCATCGATTCATCCCCGGTCGTAACAGGACTCGACCTTAGCCGGGCCCGCGGGGCGCCGTATTGGATGGATTCAAGGCAAGGGAATGTGCTCGCAAGCAGGATGGGCATGCCGATTGCTGAATCGGGGCACGTTGGCACCCGCCCTCAGGCGGTCAGCTCTACGGGGCCGTCACGTGAACCATCCTGACGTCGAGACCTCTTCCGCCGGCTATGCGCGGCGGTTTTCCGGCCGCGCAGGGCGCTACCTTCTCGAGGTCCAGAAAAACGCCCTGATTCGCGCTCTGCGCGATTGCCCGCCCGGCCGCGTATTGGATGTCGGCGGCGCCCACGGGCAACTCGTGGATCCTTTGCGATCCCTGGGATGGTCCGTCACCGTCGCCGGAAGCAGCGAGGAATGCGGCCATAACCTCCGCATCCTGCACGGGAAGCGGGACTGCCAGTTCATCTGTTCCGACATCCTCCACCTTCCCTTTCCGGATGCCAGTTTCGAGCTCGTGACCTCCGTGCGCCTGCTGTCGCACATGGAGGACTGGCAGCGATTTCTGGGGGAGCTCTGTCGCGTCTCGGCACGATGGGTGCTCGTCGATTATCCGAGCACCTCCGGCATCAACGCGCTGACACCTCTGCTATTCAAGGTGAAGAAGAGACTCGAGGGCAATACTCGCACCTACCGCAGTTTCTCCGCCCGGGAGCTGAACCAGGTCCTGCTGTCGCATGGCTATAGAAAGGGCGCCGTATCGAAACAGTTCGTACTGCCCATGGCCCTGCACCGCGTTTGCGGCTCGGCGGCACCCCTGCGAGCGGCGGAGTCTGCAAGCCGCGCCATCGGGCTGACCGCAGTCGCCGGCTCGCCCGTGCTGATGCGCGCGGACCGGGTTGCCGCTGCCCCGCACAAGGAACCGCGCGTCCTGCTCGCGCCGCGGCCAGGCACCCTGCGCGGCGGTGTACCCGATCCGAACGGGCTGCCATCCGGTAGAGCCAGACGGTCCCTTAGCGAGCTCGCACCCGCCGACGCCGCGCGCGAGGATTGAGTATGATTCGTGCGCTGGCGTATCCACGCACGACATTGGGCCTGATCGGGGGGATGTATGAGCGAGCAGAGTGAGGAGAAGGCGCTCGAGGAGGGACACGAGTGCGCCATGTCTGCGCTGACGGCGCAACGGAAAAAGATCGCCTCGTTGGGGCCCGGGGATCGGCTGCACTGGTGGCTGGGGTTCCTGGCTGCCGCGATGGGCGCCGCTCTTGCAAGCGTCGGAGAGCCCGCATTGCGCGTGCTGCACTCTGCCCTCGGAGACGATGAAGATCCGACGATGGCAGCCCAGCGTACCCGAAGAACCTACATCAGGGGCGTTGCGACCCGGAACAAGAAGAAAGCATGAGTGTGCCTGTCAGTCGCCCGTCGTGGCGCTGACGGTGTTGCTCACCGGACTGGGTTTCTGGTACGCCTACCGCAAGCCGTCCGGTACACAGGGCGAGACCTGTTCGGTGGAGGATCGCAAGGGCTTGCGGATCGCGCTGTGGATCGGCGCATTGGTCGTGGTTTGTATCGATGTGGCGTCCTACGTGCCGCGTCTGGCATCGTTCTGGTAATGGAGGCGTGATGTCGCGGCCCGGGTTTCCGCCCGTGATGATGGTAGTCGTCATCACACTCTGTCTCACAGGATGCGGCCATGGCCGCGACGCGACTGCCGCCGACATCCATTACGCCGCACTCGACACCGACGCGCAGCCGCTGCGCGAAGACTTCAATCGCGATCGGGGCAACGTAAGGCTCGTATTCCTCGTGGACCCCATCTGTCCGGGTTGCCTTCGCGGATTGGCCGACATGGGCGACGATCTGATCTCCAAGCTGGCTGCGGGCGCGCCGGTAAAAGTGTACGTCGTGTTCGAGCCTGTCATTGGCGGCCGGGCCAAGGACATTCCGGCCGCGGCGGCGCTACTCCGATCGTCGGCGCCCAGGCTCTACTGGAATCCGACTGGCGATTTCGGTCTGAAGATGTCGCACGCGCTCAATTATTGGAACGGCCACCGCTGGGTGTACGCGTGGGATACGTGGCTCATCTACGGACCCGACGCCACCTGGAGCGGCGCGACACCATCCGAGCCCGCCTTTTTGATGCATCAGCTCGGAGGTTTGCCGCACACCGCACAGTTTCCGCACCTCGACGCCCGCACCTTCGCTGCCAAAGTGCACACGATGGTGGACGGGCTCGGTCGACCGGAGCCTCCCCCATGACGGCACATACCCCCGCCAGCATGCCAGTGACGAAGTCGGAGCTGACCTGCCCATTCTGTGCGGCGCTCCACAGGGAGACGATGCCGACCGACGCCTGCATCTACTTCTTCGAATGTCTCGCGTGCGGCTACCTGCTCAGACCCAAGCCGGGCGATTGCTGCGTGTTCTGCTCCTACGGCTCGGTACCGTGCCCGCCCGTTCAGCTGGCACGGGCCGCAGGTGATCCGGCTTGTTGCGGGTGATCCCGAAATGACGATCGAGCACCGAATCCGAGCGGTTCTGGGGGCCGTACGCAGGGAGCAAATAGCCAGGATCGGCCCCTCCGCGGTCAATGCGCCCCTTGAACCAAGGTCTGCCAAGCCCCGACCAGCTGCTGCCATGCCGGCCGCAGGCTCTCCTGCAGCGAGCCGAACGATTGCCGCAGATCGTGGCCGTGATGAGTGAAGTACCACACCACGAAGATGAAGAGACACACGCCGAGGAGCCCGTCCCAAAAGGAGTGCCACGGATAGGCATAACCGTAGAAGCGGGGCATCAGGCCATGTCGAACGGCCCGCAGCGGCCATACCACCGCCTGGTAGATCAGGACGAGCGCGATGATCGCGGCCCACAGCGGCAGATGAAACGGCATCCAATCGAACACCGTGCCCGTCGTGATCAGCGAGAACAGCGCGAGCAGCCAGATCACCGTCACCAACACTGCGACGAGGCCCAGCGCGGCCCATATCAGGCCGGAGATGACATGCGCCAGGGGTGGCAGCGGCGGCTGAGGTGTCGGCGGAATGGGGCTCGGCGGGACACCTGCCCATCGATATGCGCGCCAGTGGGCGCGGTTCCTGCGCCACTCCTGGCGCCATTCCGCTCTGGCCTTGCGCCATTCAGCTTTCCACTGCGCGCGCGCCTCGGGCGAATGGTTGTGCATCGCCGCTTGAGCGGCAACGTCGGCCAGGTGCGCAGCCTTGAGTTTCGCCTGCTCCACCAGCACCCGCGCGTTGAACGGCAACCCTCTGGCTGCAGCGTACTCCTCCGGGGTGTTGGCGTACGGCACGATGAACATCATGGCGACGTACAGTAGAACTGCGAGGCCGCCGGAGAGCACTGCTGCGATCACGAACAGGAGCCGCACCAGCGTCACATCGATATCCATGTAGACGGCAATGCCCTTGCACACTCCACTGATCAATGCCCCATCGCTGATCTGGTAGAGCCGCTTCAAGCCCGCAGCGCCCGTTTGGGGCGCAGCACCCGCCGCGGCGCCAGCAGGCCCGCTATCTCCGGCTGCCGCATCGGCCGGGGCACCCGCGTGCACGGTGCCACTCCCGGCGCCCGAGTCCACCGGCCCCATCTCGCGGGTGACCTGCTCGACCTCACTGCGAACGATGACGGTCTTGTGCGGGTTGAGACAGCGCTCCAACTTGTCCGCGATCGCCTGCTCGAGATCGGCAAGGATCTCCGTCTGATCCGGATTGCCGGCGAGCTCGCGAGCGGCACGGTCCAGGTACTCTGCCAACGCTGCGTGCGCGTCATCTTCGAGCTGGTAGGCCCGGCCGTTCAAGCTCACGGATATGACCTGGCGCATGGATCAAGTCCCCATCGAATCGATTGTCTGATTCAGGCGCGCCCAATAGGCGTCGAACTCTGCCAACTGCCGCTGCCCGGCGGCAGTGAGGCGGTAATACTTGCGCGGCGGACCGGCCTCGGATTCCTGCCACTGGTAATCGAGCAGCCCCTCGCGCCGCAGGCGGCTCAACAGCGGGTACAGCGTCCCCTCCTGCGTCGCGAAGGCCGTCGCATCCAGTTTCTTCAGTATGTCGGCGGCATACACCGTGGAGCCGCTGATGATGCGCAGGACCAGGAACTCCAGGAATCCCTTGCGCAGTGCCCCGAGTTTTGGATCCTCACCCATTGAAATGCAAAGCTACCTTGTTTCGTAAAGGTACCATGCAGCGGCAATGGCCGCAAGAGCGATGGAGGAAATCTCCACGGGGATGCTCGAGCGGACCGGGCAGATCGGGGATTTATCGGCGGGCCGTCAGTTTTGGCGGCAGGGTGGGTGAGTCAGCAAGGCACGCGCGGGTCACCCACGGATCGACTGGGGCGAGGGATCGGCAATACGTGCGCGCGGCCATCACGCCTGGCGTGATGGTGCAACGCGTCTCGCGCTCCAGTCGCTGAAACCGCGAGTAACGCGTTTCGAGCGGCGACGGAGCGCGAGCACTCCAATGCAATGCCCCGCCTGTCAGTGCTTCAACACTGCGCTCGCCCGTGCGACATCAGCTTGCAGACGCGCCACTCCTCTATGCTCGTCATCGATATACCCATTCGCCACCTGCGTCATCTCAGGTGTTGGTTGCACGTAGGCATAATCGACGCGGGTGTAGATCGCGCTCAGCCAGGAGCGTAGCCGAGGCGGGAATACATCGAAGCCCCTGCTGGACTGGATCTTGAAATCGATCACGGCGTCGATGTCACGATTGAGATCCGCAAGAGCCTTCTGTGCCCGCCTCGCGGAAACCTGTTTGTCCGCTACGGCCTTCTCGATCCTGCTCCGTGCATCGGTTGCATCGTTCAGCGCGATATCGAGTCTGTTCATCGAGGCCTGGATGCTCATCAGCAAATCGAAGCGCTGCTGCAACCCGGCCTGGGTGGTTCTCAGATTCGGATCGAGCTTGACCACGAAAGGCTGTTTCTGGGTGTTGCCACCATAGGTCAGCACCGCGTAGTACGTTCCCGGCACGACCTCCGGACCGATCGGCACCGTCACCGAACGGCCTGCGTGATACGCCCCTCTCACATCCACTGCGTTCGGGTATCGCAGATTCCACATGAAGCGATTCACGCCGGGGTGGAGCTTCTCGGGCTTCGCGGCCCGCCTCCGCGGGCCGGAGCCGGCTTCATTCGGCTTCTGCGGCAGCATGAAGCTGCGAATCAGCTTCCCGTCGGCATCGGTGAAGCTCAGCTTCACCGGCTGCCCCGCATAATCGGCCGGCAGGTTGAAGAATACTGCGGCGCCCGCGGGTAGATTGGCACCCCCGACACTCCCGCCACCCCCTTCGCCAAAATCAAACGTACTGCGCTTGACGAGCCAGGTCTGCTGCGGCTTGAAGAGGTACGGTGAATCATCCGCTACGTGCGCACGGGTCAGCTGCTCCAGGAACTGCAGGTCATCGAGCGCCCAGAACGCCCGTCCGAATGTGGATAGCACCACGGTGTGCTGTGCGGACTGGATGGCGACATCCGTCACCCGCACCGGCGGCAGGTTGAGGCCCAGCGGCACCCACTGGCTGCCGCCATCCAGGCTCATGAATACCGTTGCACTCGTCCCGGCGAAGAGAAGGTCCGGATTCTCCGGGTCCTGGCGTACGCTCTCGACGTACTGATCAGCGGGCAGCCCTGTGGTGATCTCCGTCCAGTGCTTCCCGTAGTCCATGGTCTTGTAGACGTATGGGTGAAAGTCGTTCCACTCAAAACGGCTCGCCGCCATATAGACCGTACCAGCGTCGGTGTGCGATGGCTCGATGCAGGTAATGGTTGACCAGGTCGCCAAGGCCGGCGGACGGACCTGGTTCCAGTGACCCCCGCCATCCGTCGTCACATACACCAGACCGTCATCCGAGCCTGTCCAGATGATGTTGTCGCTGAGCGGCGAGAAGGCAATCGTGGACAGCGAGTCGAACATCTCCTCGCCGGTCATGTCGGCGCTGATCGGGCCGCCGGAGCGGATCTGCTTGCTCTTGTCGTTGCGCGTCAGGTCCGGGCTTATGACCTTCCAGGGCAGGACACCGGGATCCAGAGACTCGAACACCACGTTCCCACCGACCAGGAGCTCATTCGGATTGTGCGGGGCGAACACGACCGGCCGATGCCACCAGCCGTAGCGATACTTGATCTCCGTCCCTGCCAGACCGAACTTGAACTCGGGCCACGGGCTTACATTCGTGATGAGTCCCGTCCGCTGATCGTCGCGGAACTCATCGCTGTAATAGGCATCGGCGTAGGTGATCCACGGCCGCCCCGGTGTCGGCACCACCCAGCCCTCTTCACCACCCTCGACCCGGGGCCATACCGGAGGCAGACGACCTGCCGGAACCGCGCTCGGCCCGAAGTATGAGCCGTCATCCTGCTGAGACGCGTAAATGTTGAACGGAAACTGTTCATCGAGATTGGCGTGATAGTACTGCCCGGTCGGCTGATTGAGCTCAGAGCTCCATGTCTTGCCGCCATCGCGCGTCACGGTCGCGCCGCCGTCGTTCCCTTCGACGAATATCTTCGGATCGTTCGGATTGATCCAGAACGCGTGGTTGTCGCCGTGCGGGGGCTGGATCTCCGCGAGGGTCTTACCGCCATCATGCGACACTTGTATGCTGGTGTTCGGGATATAGACCGTGTTGGGGTCCTTGGGATCGACGTACACCCTCATGTAGTACATGGCACGCTGGGTGATCGCCGGACTGTTGTTCATCAGCGTCCAGCTTTCCCCGCCGTTCTCGGAACGAAACAGGCCGCCGATCTCGCCCCGATACTTGACCTGCATCAGCGTGTAGACGACATTGGGGTCGCTCGGCGCAACGGCCACCGTCACCTTTCCCCAGATGCCCGGCGGAAGCCCGGAATGGTGCGAAATGTTGGTCCACGTGGCTCCCCCGTCCGTGGTCTTGTAAAGGCCGCTTCCCGGTCCGCCGCTCGAAAGCATCCAGTGGCGGCGATAGGCCTGCCACATCGAGGCATACAGCACCTGCGGCTTCGACGGGGCCATTCCCAAAGTGATGGCTCCGGTTTTGTCATCGACGTAGAGGATTTTCTTCCAGGTGGCCCCTCCGTCGGTGCTCTTGAACACGCCCCGGTCCGGGTTGGATGCCCAGCCCTGCCCCAGCGCCGCCGCATACACGACGTTCGCGTCGTTTGGATCGACGATGATCCAGCTGATGATTCCGGTCTTCTCCAGCCCGATGTTGCTCCAGGTTCTGCCGCCGTCGGTCGATTTGTGCATTCCGTCGCCGGTCAGGAACGTATTCCGGAAAGCCGGATTGCCGGTACCGACGTAAATGACCTTCGGGTTCGAGGGCGCAACTGCAATCGCGCCGATGTTGTTGTTCTTGAAATATTTGTCGGAGATGTTCTTCCAGCTGCTGCCGTAATCCCTGCTCTCCCACACTCCGCCGCCGCCTGCGCCCATGTAGTAGTGGTTGGGCTCGCCGGCTATGCCCGCGACCGTTTCGACGATGCCGCCTCTATATGGGCCGAGGCTACGCCACTGCAAGGCGTGAGCGAGCTCCGTTGGGGGCACGGCGGCCGCGAATGCCGGCGGCACGGCCAGGAGCACACCGGCGAGCACCCCTAGCGGACGAAAATCATTCACCTTGAACATGAGCAAGCACCTCGAAGCTAGCCACCGTTGTCGGTTGCCGTTATGAAAGCCGCAGTGGTGTCGTGTAACTTCTTCAGCGCAGGAGCGTGCGCGTAAATCATGTGACCAGAATCATAGAACTCCATGTGTACGTGGGAGCGCAAGTCCGGCGGTATGTTCAGATGATTCATGATGTAGACGGTCCCGAAGTATGGCGTCGCAAGATCGTAATAGCCGTTTTGAGCCAGTACCTGCAGGCCGGGATCGCGCTTCATCGCCTGCGCAAGATCCACGGCGACGGTCGCGAAGCCGTCCTGCGGACGCCGCGTGAGCGGATCCAAATGCTCCAGACTCCAGGGACGGACGTTCCCTTCGAGCAAATAGACCCGGTCGCGGCCGAATTTGAGCATGCCGTGCACGTAAGCGTTGAAGGCGGCCGCATAGGCTGAGCTGATGGCCGCCGATTGCGGATCATAGAGTGCGCCCTGGCTCAGTGGGTCCATGCTCGGACCGGAGAAGCGCGAATCCAGACGTCCTACCGTTGCGTCCTGACCTGCAAGCAATTGGTGAAAGAACTCCTGATCCGTGACGCGCAGATTGGCCTTCTCGATGAAGGCCGTGCTGAGGCCGGTGTATTCGTGCAGTTTTCCCGCAACGGCGCTGAGCTGCTCGGCGCTCAATGCATTGCCGGCGTTCAATGCAGCAGCGTAGCCGTTGAGCGCGAAGTGCTCGACCTCCTCGAGGAAAGGCTGCAGCGCGACGGGCTGCTTCGGCAGCCGATGGTGGTACCACGCCGTGGCCGCATACGACGGCAGGAACACCTCGTAAGGAACATCGTTGTTTGGCCAAAACCTGTTCGTGAGATGGGTGAGAACGGTCGACTGCAGGATGACGCCATTGATGTCGGTGGCATTCCGCTCCTGCAGATAGTCGACCAGAGCCGCACTGCGCAACGTTCCGTAGCTCTCACCGTAGATGTACTTGGGTGAGTTCCAGCGATCGTTATTGCTGAGGTAGCGGCTGATGAACTGGGCGAAGGACGCAACGTCCGCATCGATGCCATAGAAGTCCTTGGCCGCTCCGACGCCGCCCTCATCCTTACCTATGATGCGGCTATAGCCGGTGCCGATCGCATCGATGAAGACCTCATCCGTGACATCCAGCAGGCTGTACTCGTTGTTGACCGTCTTGTAGGGCGCCGCGGGAGTATGCGTGTGGTCGCTCGTCACCACGCGCCATGGCCCGAACGCACCCATGTGCAGCCAAACGCTCGAGGAGCCCGGGCCGCCGTTGTAGAAGAACGTGACGGGACGCCGGCCTTCGTCCTTCACCCCGCTCTTCACGTATGCGACGTAGAACATGCTGCCCGTGGGCTCGCCACGATCATTCTCGAGCACGATGGTGCCGGCAGTGGCGGCGTAGTCGATCCTGCGTCCCTCGACCGTCACGCTCCCCTGTGTAACCGATTCGACAGCCTTCGGAGAGGAGGATGTGCCGGCCGGCATGGGACCCTTGACCGGTGGCTTCGCCGTCGCCAGTGGCGATACGCCCCAAAGCGCGAGCAGTGCAATCGGCAGTGATCCCACGAGTCTCTTCATATTCGAGCCTCCCTCGCGTATTCAACGAATCTATCGCTGGGAGCGTGTTGCTTTTCGTTCTGAAGCAACAGCATATCCGGATCGGTGTCGCTCCCACCCAGCGGCTGAGGCACGACCACTGCTCAGTGTGCCGAGCCCAGAAGTTGGCTGGTAATGCGCTCCGCCATCCCTCGCGCATCAGCATTCGGGTCGTTGGTCAGGATGATCACCGTCGCATGGCGTGAGGGGATGCGAATGAAGGCGGCACGTTTGCCGTCCTTGGTCGCGTAAGCCGCGAACAGTTGCACACCGTCGAACGTGTCGACCATCCACCCTCTGGAGTAATCGGCCTTCGGCCAGGTCGCGGGATACTCGAGCCCCAGGTCCATGCGATAGAGCTCATCGACATCCGACACGACTCCCTCAGCACCCGGAGGGACCGTCGTCCGGTGCATGCCGATCGGCGTGGAGAGCCGGGCAACGCATTTTTCGAGCGCAGACGAATAGTACGTGGGCCGCGGGGGGCCGCCAGGACCACTCCGGGCGGGAACCTTCGCCGGAAGTTGCGCGCAAAGCGCAGAAAAGATTTTTCCGATATCGCCGAGGGGGAACTGCGGGAGCGTCGTCTTCGGCATGTCGCGGTCCTGCGGAGGAATGCCAAACGCACGGTCAACGAATACGTCGCCGCCCTGTGCAACGAGCACCGTCGCGCCACCCAACAGAGGCGCGTCGTATTTCTTGAACAGCGCCGTGATGAACTGGCTCGTGACCGGAGATTTATCGGCAGCACGACTGACGACTTGCCGGGTATACAGATTGTAAGAATCGCCCGGATAGAGCGTCAGATACGGCATACCCTTGTCCGTAGGGCCATTGGCAGCATAGACGAACGCCTTGTCTCGGCCAATGATGTGCCCCACGTCCCCGTGGACAACCCATGCCGTTCCCTCATCCGCGGAGATACCGAGCACGCCCGGATGCCTCGCGAGTACGTCCGTCAGATCGGGCAGACGCTCACGGGCCACGACGTGCATGTCGGTGGCGGTATTGCGCAGGTAGCCGAATCCCTTCTCGTGTCCCGGATAATCCTCGATGTAGTTGTTGTTGCTCGGCGCGCCGCGAACGAGAAAGTCGCCCAGGACGGCCATGCCGGCCGAAGAGCCGCCGATGACCCCGCCACGCTCGAGGACGCC
>Ga0134126_10000519_pt1 | contig 49150 bp, 30 predicted proteins | sample KB31752_FD_96881 | JGI IMG/M metagenome (GOLD analysis project Ga0134126, IMG submission 96881) | Terrestrial soil microbial communities with excess Nitrogen fertilizer from Kellogg Biological Station, Michigan, USA - KB3-175-2 | ecosystem: Environmental > Terrestrial > Soil > Unclassified ...
AGTTAAATCCATGTCACAGTATCGCCGGGGCAAGGTGAATCCAAGTCTCGCGCTGAGGAGGATTTAAGACATGTTGAAGCGTCTCACGATGTGTACCGCGGTGCTCGCATTTGCCGCCGGGCTGATGCTGACCGGTGCGAATACGGCGACTGCGGCGGACAAGACCGGAACATGGAGCGGCATCATCACGAATGATATGTGCGGCGCCAAGGACGCGAACGCAGGCAAGGGCGCGCAATGCACCAAGGACTGCGTGAGCAAGCACGCGGCGAAACTCGCGCTGTACGACACGGCCAACAAGGAAGTCTACGTTCTCGAACCCCAGGCCAAGGCCTCGGGCCATGAGGGCCACAACGTGACCGTTAAGGGTACGCTCGACGAGAGCACCAAGACGATTCACGTCACCTCCCTCACGATGAAGGGCATGAAGGCTGCGCCGAAGAAGTCTACCAGCATGTAAGGTAGGTTTTCGGGGACGGCAACCCATCTCCGCAAAAGATGCAATCGGAAAACGGGCGAGGCCGGCGGCTTCGCCCGTTTTCTTTTCCCCTCTTCACTTGATCCCTAGATTTTCCGGTTGTCCGCGTTATCAAGGTGAGTGTCCGGCCAGGGGCGGCTCAGGTATAGATTGAAATCGCGCACCGACCGCAAATCGAACGCCGCGGTTCCGGCGGCTTGTGATGCCTGAATCCGCAGCAGGTGTGCCGATTCGACGGAATCAAAGACAAATGCGGGCCTGGCATCGTCCTTCATGGTTTCGATTTTGATGTGGCTCATCTCAAGACCCTTCACGTGCCGCACGTAAAAGCCCTGCGATGGCATCGTGCCAAACATATCCGGTTCCGGATAGGCATTTTCGCGCTCTCGCGGCTGAATCGCGGCGTCGGCCGCCGTTCCGCCTCCCCAGTGCTGGATGTGAATGCCGCTGAGTTTTACGTCCTCGATTTCGTGGCCGGGAATGCCGCTGATGATCGAGCCAAAGCGATACGCGGAATTTGAGCACACGATATTGCTGATCTGCACGCGCCGTAATTGGCCCACAGGGACGCCCTTTGGACCGCGCATCCGGCTGCCCAGCCGCATGAAGATCGGCGCGCTGGTGATCTCGCTCATCGCGATATTGCTGATGGCCACGTCTTCGAGCAGACCGCCATCCACCGTTTCGAGCGCGATTCCCTGGCACGCTTCGAACACGCAGTTCGAGACGGCGATCTTGCGGAAGCCGCCATTCGATTCGGTGCCGAATTTGATGCGGCCGGTGCGCTCCACGCGCGCGGAGGCGTCGAAGCGCTTCCAGGTGCCGTCCAGAAGCGTCCCCTCGATGTAATCCCCCGTGACGTAGCAATTCGTAACGGTGACGAGTTCGGTTGCGCGCGCGAAGCCGAGCCCGAACGAGCTTTTCAGGCAGATGCCGTCGTCCCAGGGCGAATTCACGCTGCAATTCGAGACGCGAACGTTCCGGCAGCAGTCTATGTCCATCCCATCGCGGTTGGTATCAATCAGCAGATTGTCTATGGTGAGGTTATCCACGCCCGTGGCGAGAATTCCGAAATGCCCGCCGTGGAGAATGGAAAAATCGCGCAGCGTGACGTTGCGGCAATTCTTCAGGCTGATCGTTTTATTGGCCACGCCCGGCGTTTCGGCGCGCGGCCCGGCGCCATATCCGCGGCTGAGCCCGCGGCCCCACAGAAGTCCCGGGCCAGTAATGGAAACGTTCTCGATCTTTTCGCCCCAGATCAGGCTGTTGTGCCAGTGGCTATGGCCGAAATCCTGGAAATGATCCCACTGATTGGGTTCCGCCAGATCATAGGCAGGCCCGTTCGTTCCCGGCGCAGGGGCATCCGCGGCGATGATCGTCGTGCCGCGACCCAGGCGGAGCGCAATGTTGCTCTTCAGGTGGATTGAGTGGCATAGGTAATTTCCGGGCGGAAATGTGACTGTGCCGCCGCTTGGCGCCGCAGCTTCGATCGCGCGATTGATGGCATCCGTGTCGAGCGTCTTCCCGTCGCCCGTGGCGCCAAAGGCGCGCACGTTGAAGTCGCCCGCGCGCTCGGCGGGTTGCGCTGAGCCTGCTTGCTGCGCGCCCGCGATCAGCGGCATAGCGAATCCCGTGCCGGCAAATCCCGCGGCGGCGTGGAGAAAACTGCGTCTCGAGCTTGCGTCAATCGGCATTCGCGGGCGTCTCCTCATTCAAAGCCAACGCGCGTTACCAGATGCGGCAGCGCTTCGACCCCGCCCGCTCCATACCCGAGCCGGGCTTGCATCCCCATGCCTTGGCGAACGACGGCATGTTCGAGAGCGGGCCGTCCGTGCGGAACTGCGGCAACGGGTGCTCGTTTGTTTTGGCCAGCAGCCGCGCGGCTTCGGGACGGTAGACCCCTGCCCAAATCTGCGCGAATCCCAGGAAGAATCGCTGGTCCGGCGTAAATCCACCAGCTTTCTCGGTCGTTTTTCCTTCGGGAGTGTTCAGGAAGGCGGCGTGCGCGATCGTGAGCCCGCCCAGGTCGGCGATGCTTTCACCCTCCACCAGCTTTCCATTCTCGGTGAGCCCCTTTTCGACCACGAAGCCATCGAACTGCTGCGCCACGCAATCGCCGCGCGCCTTGAAATTCTTCAGATCCTGCGGCGTCCACCAGTTCTTCAGATTTCCCTGGCCGTCGAAGCGTGCGCCTTCATCGTCGAAGCCGTGGGTCATCTCATGCCCGATCACCGCCCCGATCCCGCCGTAATTGATCGCCGGATCGCCATTTGGATTGAAAAAGGGCGGCTGCAGGATTCCCGCCGGAAAGACAATCTCGTTCATCGAAGGATCGTAGTAAGCATTCACGGTGGGCGGCGTCATGCCCCATTCCGTGCGGTCGACGGGCTTGCCGATCTTGGCGATATCGCGCGCGATTTCAAAGGCATCGCCCCGCTCGGCGTTCTCCGCATAGGAAGCGCGCGTCACCTGATATTTCGAATAGTCGCGCCATTTATCCGGATAGCCGATCTTCAGCGTGATCGCGTCCAGCTTCTCGATGGCCTGTTCGCGTGTGGCCGGGCTCATCCAATCGAGCGTACGCAAATCCGCGCGCAGGGCGGTCTCGAGATTTTTCACCATCTCGATGGCTTTGGTCTTTGCTTCCGGCGGGAAATACTGCTTCACGTAGTATTGCCCGAGCGCCTCGCCCAGCCGCCGATCTGTGGACGCCACGCACCTTTGCCAGCGCGGCCGCAGGATTTTCGCGCCGGTGAGCGTCTTCCCAAAGAAGTTGAAATCCTCCTCGACGAACTTCGCGGGCAGCGCTGGGGCCGCGGCATGTACAAGGTGCCACCGTAGGTATGTCTTCCAATCCGAAAGCCGCGTGGCGGCGATGGCTGAATCGAGCGCCTTGAAGAAATTCGGCTGCGCCACGTTGATTTCGGCGAATGATGGCGCATTCCTCTCCCGGAAATACTCCGGCCACGGAATATTCGGCCCGAGCGTCCGCAGTTGCGCCACCGGCATCTTGTGGTAGACGTTGTCCGGGTCGCGCATATCCACGCGGTCCATCGAGGCCTTCGCCAGCGCCGTTTCCACGCGCAGCACGGTCTTCGCCTCTGTCGCCGCGTTTGCGGAGCTATCGCCCATCAGCTCGAGCATTTTTGCCACGTGCTGCGCGTATTCCGCGCGCAGTTCCTTCGATTTCGCGTCCTCTTTCAAATAATATTGTCGGTCCGGCAGGCTCAAGCCGCCCTGCAGCAGCGTCGCGATTTCTTTCGTACTGTCCTTGAAATCCTGCGTCGAGCCGAACCGGAACATCACCGGGACGCCCTCGCTCTGCAATCGCCCCATTTCCGCCTGCAGGCTCGCTGCATCGTGGATGGCCGCAATGCGCTGCAGTTCGGGATCGAGCGGCGTGAGACCTGCATGGTCGATTGCCCTCATGTCCATGCAACTTGCGTAGTAATCGCCGATCTTCTGCCAGTTCGACCCTGCCTTCGCCGATTTATCCGCCGCGGCCTTTTCCAGTATTTCCTTGAGGTGCTGTTCGTTGCGATCGTTCAGGATTTCAAATGTTCCCCAGGCCGGATATTGCGCTGGAATGGGATGGTCCTTGATCCAGCCGCCGTCGGCGAATTTGAAGAAATCCGTGCACGGAGAGACCGAGCGGTCCAGGTTCGCGGGATTGAAGCCCAACACAGTCTTCGCGGCCCCGGCTGTCCCAGTTGCAATGGAGTCGTCCGCCAAGCTGGCGCACCCTCCGGGCGTTGTGGCGGGAGCGAGCGCGGGCGCGCCCGCCGATTGCGACATCAGCCCCGCCGGGAACGCCAAAATCACGATTGCTAAAAGCACAGGTTGAAAGCGCCGCATTGTCTCTCCGATCGCTAGGGAATCTAGGCTTCGCGCCGCGCCGCATGCCGTGCGGCGGTATTCCGCAAACTCGCCGCGTGCCATTCTGAGCGCGGCCCGCGGGCGTGTCAATCGGCTCTCGCGCAGCGCCCGGCAAGCCGGCGCATTCCCCTCCTTTCACGCCTCCTCGCCTCCATTACAAATCAACGGTGGCTTTTACGGCGCGAGACAGGCAGAATGGCACGTTCGTATTCCGCTTTCAGGGGGCAATCGAATGGCGCACGGTCGGCTGCTGCGTGTGACGGGTATTCTTGCGTGCCTTTTTCTTCCTCTGTCGCTGGCCTGGCAAGCTGGGGCGCAGCGACGTCGCCAGAGGACGCCTCCCACTCCCGGCCCAATGCTCGAACAGGGCACACAGCATTTCGATACGCCCGATTTCGATCTGAGCCTGGTGCGCTCGTCCCAGACGGTCGCCGCTCTGCAACCCAAGGGCGCGAACGGCTTCGATTTCACGCCTGCCGATCAGCTCGTCGCGCGCTCACGGAACGGCTACTACCATCTGGGCGATATTGATCTTCGGCTCCGCGTCGGCTCCTCCGGCGATTGGAAGGAGTACTCGACCGCGCTCGCGCGCGCGCCCGTCACGGCGCTGCCCTCGTCGAAGCGGCTCCTCGCAGCCGCCGACCTCACGGCCACACTCCCGGCCGATATTCCGCTGCACGTCGTCCGGCAATGGGCGCTCGAGGACGGCAAGCTCGTCCTGCGCTTTATCCTGAAGAATAAAGCGTCGCAGCCGGTTCAGATCGGCGGGCTGGGCATACCAATGGTCTTCAACAACATTCTCACTGGCCGCTCGCTGCCCGAGGCGCACGCCAAGTGCTCCTTCTACGATCCGTACATTGGCGAGGGCGCGGGCTATCTGCAGGTCACCCGGCTCAATGGCGAAGGTCCGGCACTGCTTGTGATTCCCGATGGAAAGACGCCCTTCGAGGCCTACAAGCCTATTCTGAATCCCAAGCGCTTTCGTGGCCCCAGCACGGAACCCGAGGTCTTCACCGATCTCACGCCGCGCAGCAACACCTTCGAAGGCTTCTACGATTGGATGGTCTACAGCGAGGCTTTTGCCGAAAACGAGTGGAAGGGCGTAAACGAGTGGAACCCCTCGACGATGCTCACGCTCGCCCCCGGCGAGTCGAGGACCCTAGGCGTCAAATTCGTGCTTTCCGATTCCATTCCGCACATCGAGAAAACGCTTACCGCTAACGATCGGCCTGTCGCCGTCGGCATCCCCGGCTACGTGCTTCCGGAGGACATGCACGCGCGTCTCTTCCTCGATTATTCGAGCCCCGTCGCTTCGATGAGCGTCTCGCCCGCTGGCGCCATCGCGATTCACAAGGACGCGCCCGCCGGCGCCTGGAAGGCTTACACGCTCGATGGCAAGACGTGGGGCCGCTCGCGCCTCACGATCACCTATCGCAATGGCCTCGTCCAGACCATCGGCTACTTCGTGATGAAGCCCGAAGCCGACGCCGTTGCCGATTTGGGGCATTTCCTCACCACGAAGCAATGGTTCGACGATGCGAACGACCCGTTTCATCGCGCCCCCTCGCCCATTACCTATGATAACGATCTCCACCAGCAGGTCACGCAGGATGCTCGCGTCTGGATCGCCGGCCTTAGCGACGAAGGCGGCGCCGGCTCCTGGCTCGCTACGGCAATGAAGGAGTTCGGTGAGCCTAACAAGGAAGAGCTCGACAAATTTCAACAGTTCATTGACGGCGTTTTGTGGGGTCAGCTTCAGTATAAGGACGGCCCGCGCCAGTACGGCGTGAAGAAAAGCCTCTTCTACTATCAGCCGGACGAACTGCCGGCAGGCTACTATCGCAGCGACATCAACTGGAAGGGCTGGACGAGTTGGAACAAGCAGCAGGCCAGCGCCGTCGACCGCTCATTCGATTATCCGCACGTCGCCGCAGCCTACTGGTCGCTCTATCGGCTCGCGCGCGACCACCAGGGCCTGATCACCGATCATCCCTGGCAGTGGTATCTCACGCAGGCGTATCAGACCTCGATGGCCATGACTAGACTGGCCCGCGGCTACGCCCGATTCGGCCAAATGGAAGGTGATGTTTTCGTCAGCATCCTGAACGATCTGAAGCTGGAAGGAATGAACACCGAAGCCGCCAACCTCGAAGCGGCCATGAAGGCCCGCGCCGACCGCTGGAAGGACGAAGCCTTTCCCTTCGGCAGCGAGATGCCCTGGGATTCCACCGGCCAGGAGGAAGTCTACGCATGGATGAAATACTTCGGTTACCAGGATAAGGCGGACGTAACCCTCAAAGTGATCCTCGGTTACGATCCCGCCATTCCGAGCTGGGGTTACAACGGCAGTGCCCGCCGCTATTGGGATTTTTATTACGGCGGAAAAGCCGGCCCCACCGGACGCCTCGAGCGGCAACTCCACCACTATGGTTCAGGCATCAACGCCATTCCGCTACTGGCCGAATACCGCCAGCATCCCGACGAGATCTATCTGCTCCGCGTCGGCTATGGCGGCACCATGGGGTCGCTCACCGACATCAATCAGGAAGGCTTTGCCGCCACCGCATTCCATTCCTTTCCGGACATGATGCGCTTCGATGGAATCACCGGCGATTATGGCCCGAACTTCTTCGGATATGCGTTCAACACGGCAACCTACATCGTCAAGCATCCCGCCTACGGATGGGTCGCCTTCGGCGGCAATCTTTCCGACGAGCGCGGCACGGTGCGCGTCACCCCGCTCGACGCATTCCGCATGCGCGTGTACGTTGCGTCGCTCGGCCTCTGGCTAACGCTCGATTCCGGCCAGTTCCAGCAGGTCGAGATCAATCCGCGGACGGGCGCAGTGCGTGTCGGCCTCGCAGCCGCCACCCAAATTACTCCCACGGCGCTGCTGCGCGTCAGCCAGCCCGCGAAGATCGAGGGTGTGGGAACTTACGCTCCCCGCGAATCGCTCCAAATGGATCGCGGCGCGTACCTCGTACCCTTGAAAAGCGGAATAACCTGGGTCGAGCTCGCGCCTCGGCAGAACTGATAACTCGGATGCCCCGATAGGTGCTCGCCGCAAGCTGCGCCCAGCAGGGCGCAGCTCAGCACGAGCACCATCAGTTGTTCTGTGGATTACTGCATCCGCACCCGCCGGCGCGCGATCCCGCCGCCAGCCAGCAGCAACATTCCTGTACCGAGCAGCAGCGCGGTATCGGGCTCCGGGGTTGGCGTGGGCGTTGGGCAATAGCTGCCCATCGAGGAGCTGCCGATGGATGCCGCGTGTCCGTCCGTGATGCGCACGGCGCGCAGTTGCGATGAGGGTTGCCAATCGCGCAGCGAGGCGCCATCCCTCAGGGTGAATCCGTCGCTGATCGAATGACCGGCGTTAAAAACAGCATTGTACGAACCGAGATATGCGCCAGCGGAAGCGGCAGGCGAATACGAATCCGCATGCACCGCGCCCCCCGTCGCCATGAGCAAAGCCACACCTACTGCAATCAGCACAGCCTTCATAGACCCACCTCCGGGTCGGCCCTGGTAAAGCCTTTGTGGATGAAACTGGTTGCTGTCTAACTGCGATCGCCTATTCGGAAACCTGTCCTCAGATTCGGGAACTCTGCCCTGCAAATTGATAGTGGAATCGCACGGAAGCGCGGTCAACCCTATTGTCCCGGGCTTAATCCTGTATTCGCCGTTGAGGAAAACAACGTGGAAATCTCAGCGCAGGTCGCAAGTTGCTGCTAATTTAGGAACTTAGAGCGGATCGGAAAGGACGGAAGGGACAGGGCACAGTAACATCGGCCCTGTCCCGCAATAGCCTATCTCTGACGCTTAACTGCAGCCCGAAGTCGAGCCGCAATTCGAGCACTTATAGCAGCTCCCGTTGGGCGTCATCAGCATCCCGCATTCGGAGCAGTAGGGTGCATCGTCAATGGCCGCGCGCGCCCGGGCGGTCGCCTCGGGCTCGATGGCCTGCTTCGCTGCGGGCATTGAAGCCCCGATGGTTGGCGCCGGCTTTCCAGCAGCGGGCTCCTCGACCGCAGCCGTATCGCTATCAAGGTACTCGCGCGAGATGAACTTCCCGCCGAGCCAGCGGCCGATGTAATCCACCACGGACTTGGCATAGCGGATTTGAGGATTGCCGGTGTAACCGGAAGGCTCAAAGCGCGAATTCACGAACTTGTCCACCAGGGCGCGCAGCGGCACTCCGTATTGCAGCGCAATAGAAACCGATAGCGCGAAGGCATCCATGATCCCGGAAAGCGTCGAGCCTTCCTTCGCCATTTTGATGAAGATCTCGCCCGGGGCTCCGTCCTCATACTTGCCAACGGTCAGATAGCCCTCATGGCCCCCAACCGAGAACTTGTGAGTGATCGAATCGCGTTCGCTGGGCAGCTTACGGCGACGCGTACGAGAGGCGGCAAAAAGCTCCTGCTGCTCGGCCGAAGGCGTTTCAACCGCGCCCGGCGCAACAGCGGCGACCCGGGCCGGCGCCACGGTAGCCCCGAGCGCTGGAGCAGCCGCGACGGGCTTTTCATCCTCTCTCTTGCCGGCGGCGGAAAGCGGCTGCGACCGCTTGGAGTTATCGCGATAGATCGCCACAGCCTTCAATCCCAACTTCCAGGATTCGATATAGGCGTCCATGATGTCCTCCACCGTGGACTCCTCCGGCATATTGATCGTCTTGCTGATCGCGCCCGAAAGGAACGGCTGCGCGGCCGCCATCATGTGCAAATGACCGCGCCAGGAAATTGAGCGGCCCCCGCCCGCGGGCGTAAGCGAGCAATCGAACACGGCGAGGTGCTCGGGCTTGAACCCGGGGGCGCCTTCAATCGTGCCGTTCGCGTCAATGTAATCCACGATCTTGGCCACGTCCTCGGGCGCATAGCCCAGCTTCATCAGCGCCTGCGGCACAGTATTGTTCACGATCTTGATCACGCCGCCGCCCACCAGCCTCTTCTGCTTCACGAGCGCGAGATCAGGCTCGATGCCGGTGGTATCGCAATCCATCATGAAGCCGATCGTCCCGGTAGGCGCGAGGACGGAGACCTGCGAGTTCTTATAGCCGAATCGCTCGCCTAGCTCCAGCGCATCGTCCCAGGCGCTTTTTGCGGCGTGCAGCAGCGAAGGTTGCACGTTCTCTTCCTTAATGGGCCGCAGCGAATCGCGGTGCATGCGAATCACGCCCAGCATCGCGTCGCGATTGCGCAGATAACCGCCAAAGGCGCCCATGCGATCGGCGATGCGCGCCGATTGCGCATAGGCCTCGCCGGTCATCAGCGCCGTGATCGCGCCGCAGAAATCGCGCCCGCCCTCGGAATCGTAAGGCAGCGCCAGCGACATCAAGAGCGCGCCCAGGTTCGCGTAGCCGATACCGAGCGGCCGATAATCGTGCGAATTGCGCGCGATCCTCTCGGTCGGATAGCTCGCGTTGTCCACCAGGATTTCCTGCGCCGTGATCGTCACGTCCACCGCGTCGCGGAAGCCGTCGGAATCGAACTGCCCGTTTGGCCCAAGGAATTTCAGCAGATTCAGCGACGCCAGATTGCACGCCGTATCGTCCAGGAACATATATTCGGAGCACGGATTCGACGCATAAATGCGGTCCGTGGATTTGCACGTGTGCCAGCGATTCACCGTCGTGTCGTACTGCATTCCCGGATCGCCGCAGTGCCACGCCGAATCCGCCATTTTGCGCAGCAGGTCGCGCGCCCGGAACTGCTGCACGGGATTGCCGTCGGCCACGTTGCGAGTCCACCAGTCGCGATCCTCGGTGGCGGCGGTCATAAACTCGTCGGTCACGCGCACCGAATGATTGGCGTTCTGAAAGAAAACGGAGGAATACGCTTCCCCATCAATCGCCGGATCGTAGCCCTGCTCGATCAGCACGTGCGCCTTGCGTTCTTCTTTCCGCTTGCTTTCGATGAACTCCTCGATATCCGGATGATCCACGTTGAGGATCACCATCTTGGCGGCGCGCCGCGTCTTCCCGCCGCTCTTGATCACCCCTGCAAACGCGTCGAAGCCCTTCATGAAGCTCACCGGCCCGGACGCGATCCCTCCTCCGGAAAGCGATTCGCGGCTGCCGCGCAGCGTCGAAAAATTCGTTCCCGTGCCCGACCCCCACTTGAAGAGCATCCCCTCCGTCTTCGCCAGGTTCATGATCGAATCCATGTTGTCCTGCACGGAGTTGATGAAGCACGCCGAGCACTGCGGCTTTGCCTGCACGCCCACGTTGAACCACACCGGCGAATTAAACGCCACCTTCTGCTCCACCAGCAGATGCGCCAGTTCGTCGCGGAAGATGTTCCGGGATTCCGCGCTCGCGAAATATCCGCCTTCTTCGCCCCAGCGGACTACCGTATCCACCACGCGCCCGATCAACTGCCGCACAGACGTTTCTCGCTCCGGGGTGTTCGGCTTCCCATGGAAGTACTTCGAGGCGACAATATTTGTCGCCGTCTGCGACCAGCCCTTGGGCACCTCGACGTTCTCCTGGCGGAAGATCACCTGGCCCTTATCGTTTCCGATCAGCGCTGTTCGCCGCTCCCACTCCACCTTATCGAACGGCGAAACCTTGCCATCCGTGAACCGGCGCTGAAATTCCAGTCCCGTCGTGCGCCGCGTGGTCTGCTCCGTACTATTGGTTCCGTTCAGGGCCATTCTCGTTTCCGCCATGGTGTGCCTCCGCGCTGGTCGAGCCGTGCGATGGTTGGCCGGGTATCCGTGCGGGAGGACTACTGCTATTTTACTCCCGACGGCCCCCGGGGTTGAAATGTGTACCGAGAGTTGCACAACCTTCAGGGGTACGGACCTGACGGATCTTGGAACGCATTCCAAGCTCCAAAACCAAAAATGCCTCGCCGGCCCGCCTAGGTTCCAGCGGGGCTGGACTGCGTAATCGTCGGCGGATTTTCGGCTGAACCCGATCCTTATAGCCCGCTCACCGGCGCTGCGGCTGGGGCAGCGGCAGGCTCGATTTCCCCCCGAGTCTGGGAGCGGAGTATCTGGAATTGCAAAAAGGATGTCAAGGGGAAAATCTCCTCCGAATACTAAATATTAGGTTCGTAGTGCTCAAACCATCTACCAGTAGTGGTGCCTGTGCCGCAGCCCCAATGCCTTATGTGCCGTCACTGCTAACACCCACCAGTTGACTTTGCCCGTGGACCGCGCAAAAAATAATCTCGATATGAGCACACCGGCCATCGAGATTGCGGGTCTCACCAAGGACTATCCGGTAGGCTTCTGGCGCAAGCGCATGCGGCGCTCGCTGGACGACCTTAACCTGAAGGTCGAAGACGGCGAAACTTTCGGCTTCCTCGGGCCCAACGGCGCCGGCAAGACCACCACACTGAAGCTCCTGATGGGGCTGATTTTCCCCACCTCGGGCACAGCGCGTGTCCGCGGCCGCTCGATTGACGACGTAAACATGCACCGCGAGATCGGCTATCTGCCTGAGCAGCCCTATTTCTACGATTACCTCACCGCGCGCGAGCTGCTGGATTATTACGCGCGCTTTTCCGGCTACTCTCGGGCGGAGCGCCGCGAGCGCGTCGGCCGTTTCCTGGAAGTGGTGGGTCTTCGCGATGCCGCGGACCTGCAACTCCGAAAATTCTCGAAGGGCATGTTGCAGCGCGTGGGGTTCGCGCAGGCGATCCTGCACGATCCGCCCGTAATCTTCCTCGATGAGCCGATGTCCGGTCTTGACCCGCTCGGCCGCCGCGAAGTGCGCGACGTGATTCTCGATTTGAAGCGCCAGGGGCGTACGGTCTTCTTTTCGACGCACATCCTCTCCGATGCGGAAATGCTCTGCGACCGCGTAGCGGTTGTCGTAGGCGGAAAGCTGCAAGGGGTTGGCGCGCCGGGCGATTTCGTCTCGCCGGAGGTGCAGGGGATGGAGATTCTCTTCGAAGCCGGGGAGAGCGCTTTGCCCGCCGCGCTCGCCCAGCGCGCGATGCAGACTGGAGGCCGCTATCGCATCGAAGTTCCCGAAGCGGAATTGCACGCCGCGCTTGCCGATCTGCGCGGCTGCGAGGCGCGGATCCTTTCGGTGCTGCCTATCCGGCCGAGCCTCGAGGATTACTTCCTGCGGCTGGTGAACCGGCGCGAACTGGCGCCGCGCAGCGTCGAGGTGGCGGCGCAATGAGCGCGATTCCCGGAGTCGTTGCGGTCAACACGTTTCGCGAAGCGGTGCGCGACCGCGTCCTCTACAATCTCGTTTTCTTCGCTCTCCTAATGATCGGCGCCGCGATTCTCGTTGGTCAGGTTTCCATCGGAATAGATCGCCTGGTGATCGTGAACCTGGGGCTTTCCGCGATCTCAATCTTCGGTTTCGTGATGGCCGTCTTCATGGGCGTCGGCCTCGTCTACAAGGAAATCGAAAAGCGCACTCTGTATAGCCTGCTGGCCAAGCCCGTGCGCCGCTGGCAATTCCTTACCGGGAAGTACGCCGGCCTGTTGCTCACGCTTCTCGTCAATACGCTTTTCATGACGGCCGGCCTCGCCGCCGCGCTGTACTACGTTGGTCGCCCGTTTCTGCGTTCGGATTTTTCAATCGTGGTGGCGATCTATTTCATCCTGCTGGCGCTCGCGTTGGTGACGGCGTTCGCGCTCTTCTTCTCGTGCTTTTCGAGCCCGATGCTTTCCACGCTATTCACCTTGGGCGTTTACGTCACCGGATTCTTCGCCGCGGATATCCGCGATTTCGGCAAGCTGACTCACAATCCTCTGATTAGCGCTGTAACGCGCGCGATCTACTACGTCCTGCCCAATTTTCATAATTTCGACGCCATCGCCGCCGCTGGCCATGGCGAACCGATTCCCGGCGCCCTGATCGCGCAGAACACCGCATACGCGGTGGTCTACGTTGCGCTGCTGCTTGTCGCTTCCTCGGCGGTATTTTCCTCGCGGAATTTGAAATGACGCGCAGCGTCCAATCGCGCTCGATACGCATCGTGGCTATCGCGGCGCCGATCCTGCTCGCCGCTGTGGTGCTGCTGCAGACCGGCATTGACGCGCGCACGCGTTCCATCGCCCAGCAGAAGGAAGAGCTGCTGCTGCAATCGCCCGCGACCGCGAAAAAGCTGAGCCTGGGATACGACGCGCTGCTCGCCGATGTCTATTGGACGCGCGCCGTCCAGCTCTACGGCGATAAAGTCGGCAAGACGCACGAGGGTTTTGATCTGCTCTACCCGCTATTGAATATTGCGACCTCGCTCGATCCGAAGCTCCTGCCCGCGTATCACTTCGGCGCGATCTTCCTTTCGCAGACGGGAATCGGAGGCGCTGGGCGGCCCGATCTCGCCGTGAAGCTGGTGCAGCGCGGCATCGCCGCGAATCCCGAAGATTGGCATCTCGATCTCGACCTCGGCTTCATTTATTACTGGTGGCTGCGGGATTACAGCGACGCGGCTAAGGCATATCTTGCGGCCAGCAAGGCGCCGGGGGGCCCGTCGTGGCTGTCCATCACCGCTGCGCGCATGGCTCAAAAGGGCGGATCGCTCGAAATGTCGCGGATGATTTGGAGCCAATTGTACGAATCCTCGAAGGACCCGCGCGTGCGCAAGAATGCGCGGGACGAGTTGACCGGATTGAAGGCGCTCGACGACGAGAACCATCTGAATGATCTGGCGGTGGGCTATCGGCAGCGCTTTGGTCATTTCCCCGCATCGAGCGCGGATTTGGTCCACTCGGGAATGCTTCCCGGCGTTCCGCTCGATCCCGCTGGCTTTCCTTATCAATTCGGCCTCGACGGAAAAGCGAAGCTCGACCGGCGCAGTCCCGTGGTAATCAGCCCTCCGCCCCCCAGCCCTCCGCCGCGACCACCGGATAAGTCCCCGGCGAAATAGCGCTAGGAAACTCCCGCGCTTTCCGGCACAACGCCCAATGTCGCGCCGGGTTAGAATGGGGTTATAGCCGCCTTGCAACCGGCGCCCAGCCCAGGGGAATCCCACTTACATAGAGGAATCCGAGAATTACGATGCCAAGACGCATGGACACATCGGCCCTTGCCGCCACGGTTGTGCTGACGGGGCTGGCCCTGGCCGCCGCGCCTCACGCGGAATGCCAGCAGGCCGCGCAAGCGCCTGCCCTGTCTGCGGACGGATTCTCGTTGGGGCCGGGGAGTTTGGTCCCCGTGCCCGCAAATGATGCGCAGCAGCGCCAGTCGCCCAACTCTCCTGATCCGCCCACCCCTGCGGAGTTGCAGGTCCGCGCCGACGCGGTACTCACGAACCAGCACCGCAACGACGATGCCAGCGATGCCTACGAATACGTCGAGCATCAAATCACGCGTAGCGGCGGCCCCAATCCGCACGCCGTCGACGAAAAAGTCTATCGCGTGGTGCCCACCGGAACGGGAACCCTGAAAATTCTGCTCAAGGACAACGACCACGCCGTGGATTCGGCCGACTACCGTCACCAATTGCAGCGCTGGGAGGATGTGCTCGAACTGATGCTGAAACCCGACGATCCCCGCACGCGCAGCGCCTACGCTAAATCCGCCAAGAAAAAGCACGACCGCGCGGACATGGTGGACTCGATGAAGCGCGCCTTCATTCCGCGCTGGGTTGGCCGCGAGACGGTGAACGGGCGCCTCTGCGACGTGATTCAACTCGATCCCAATCCGGCTTTCCGGCCGCACTCGATCCTTCAGGATGTGCTTACCCGCGTCAGCGCCGAGATCTGGGTGGACCCGGATTCAAATCAGTTGGTTCGGGGTGAAGCTCACGTGACGCGCGATCTCTCGGTTGGTGGTGGGATCCTAGGGAAGCTCTATCGCGGCGGCGTCTTTTCCATCGAGCAGGCGGAGGTAGCACCCGGCATCTGGCTGCCCACGCGCTATCAATACGATTTCTCAGGCCGCAAATTCCTTTTCACGTTCGAGATTCACCAGATCATCCAAATGGCGCAATATCGCCGCGTCGGGCCCCCCAACGAAGCCCTCGGCGTGGTGAAGAACGAGCTTGCCTCCGGCAAACCTGCCACCGGCGATCCATAACCTCGATCTGCCTGAGTTGCTACGGCTCGATGCGTTGCAGCTTGAGCGGCGGAGTCAGGACGTCTCCCGGATCGTATTCCTTCAGGCCGCCGGCGATTTCTCCTTGCGGAAGCCGCCGCAGCGAATAGACGTGCGGCCGCGGACCCGCCCCCAGATTTTTATGCGCCATCACCTGGAAATAGCCCCCGGCGTACCGGATGGTGTAGGGATATCGCCATTCGCCCTTGAGCCGGCAGGAGGAGATCTTAATGTCGCAATCGGCGTCGCCCGGCGTGATTTCATCAGTGACGAGCGGCAGTTGCGCGGCAGGCTCAGGTTTGATGCGCAGATAGAGCCAGCGTCCCGCGGAGATCACCGCCATTCCGCGGGCTTCTCCGGCGAAGAGCCCTCCCAAGCCCCGGAGAATGCCTTCGAGGGTGAAGGAAATACAGAGCCACGTGACCGGGTTGAACCAAAATCCAAGCGTTCCCATGAGCCCGGCCCACGGGCCGTAGGCGCCGCCGCCCGATCCCGAAAACGCACTCATGAAAATCGCGTACCAGACGGCGAGCAGGGGAGCCGAGAGCAACAACTCGAGCAGGCCGGAGAGAAAAGCGGCACGCTCCCAGCGGATCGGCAGGCTGGGGAAGAGTTCCTTGCGCCACCGCTGTGGCAGCGCCGAAAGGAACGGTCCGAAGATGTAGGTCATCCACACGCGGCGGGCTCCTGCTTCGCAGGATACGGGCAGAAGCGGAAAAGGGGAGCGGGATGCTCCCCTTTCACGCCAATCAGTTAACCCGCCGGACGCGATACGTCAGCGAGCCGCGGCGGCCGTTTCCTTCTCGATGGGGGCGCCGATCAGGTTGCCCCATTCGGTCCACGAACCGTCGTAGTTCTTCACGTTGTTATAGCCCAGCAGATATTTCAGCACGAACCAGGTGTGGGAGCTGCGCTCTCCGATGCGGCAGTAGGCGATTACTTCGCCGTTGCCGTTCACGCCTTTGCCGCCGTAGAGCTGCTGCAAGGCCTCGGCGGATTTGAACGTGCCGTCCTCATTCGCCGCCTGCGACCACGGAACATTCGCCGCGCCCGGAATGTGACCGGCGCGCTGCGCCGTCTCCGTCATTCCCGGCGGCGCGATGATCTTCCCGGTGAACTCATCCACGGAGCGAACGTCCACCAGATGCCCCTGGGATTTCTTTTCGACAATCGCCATCACCTGTTCCTTGCGCGCGCGCAGCGATTCGTCGGGGCTGGTGGCGCGGTAATTCGCGGCGGCAACCTTCGGCGCGTCCGTTGTGGTGGGGCGCTTCTCCGCGACCCATTTCTTCCGGCCGCCGTCCATCAGCAGCACGTCTTTATGGCCGTAGTATTTCAATTGCCAGAAGGCGTATGCGGCGAACCAATTGTTGTTGTCGCCGTAGAGGATGATGGTGGTGTCGTTCGAGACGCCGGCCGCCCCGAGCAGCCTTTCGAGCGTCGCTTTGTCAATCAGGTCGCGGCGCACGTTGTCCTGGAGCTGCGTCTGCCAGTTCCAGCCCACCGCTCCGGCGATGTGGCCCTGATCGTAGGCTGAGGTGTCTACGTCCACCTCGATCAGCCGGATTTTCGGATCGTTCAGGTGGTCCGCCACCCACTGCGTTGAAACGAGCACTTCGGGATGCTTATAGTCCGCCATCTGAGAGTCTCCTTCTTGCTTGAAAGATTTCGAGAGTTTTTAGAGCCCTGAAAATCGAAAACCCACCGGCCAGCCTCGTCTCTGGCGGTGGGTTCGGAAGAGCGTGCGTCGCGATACTTTACGCGCCGCGCCTGCCCGTGCCAGAGGACACGCAGGTGCAACACATGCAACAACAGCACAGCGCGAAGGCCAATCCTCGGCGGCACGGAATCATAAGGAGCATAGGTTACACCGCCGAATCGCCGCAATCAACCACCTTTCGCGGCGGACGCGATTCCCGCCGGCGGCACACCCGCGCCGAACCCGACCCGGTGCGCTTCCGGTCCCTTGCCGATCACGACGCTGCCGCCCAGCAGCACGATTCCCGCGAATACACCCATCGCCATTCCGTAGCCGAAATGATGCCCCAGGATTGCCTCGAGGGGCGGGGCGACCGAAGCAATCAGCACCCCCAATTGGTAGGCAAATCCAGGGAAAAACCCGCGAACGGCGTCTGGCGAGAGTTCGTTGATATGCGCGGGCACAACGCCCCACGCGCCCTGCACCATGAATTGCATGGCGAAGGCCCCCACTGCGATCCAGGCTAGCCCGGGCGCCAGAATCCACAGCGGGATCACCAAAATGGCCGCCAGCGCGGCAATCACCATCGAGCGGCGCCGCCCCGCGCGATCGGAATAGAGACCGAAGAGAATTCCGCCGAGGATCGCCCCGATCATCGAAATCGCCGTGATGAGCGAGACGGCGCGCGGGTCAAAATGGCGCTGCTGCTGGAGAAATGTGGGATAGAGGTCCTGCGTGCCATGGGAGATGAAGTTCATCATCGCCATCAGGAGCACGATATAGGCGAAGCGCTTGCCATTGGCGGCGACGGAGCGGAAATAGCCGCGCCAGTTCGTCCAGCGCGCGGCGGAGCTTTCCCAAGCCGCACTTTCTTTTACCTTCGCGCGGATGAAGAGCGTGAGCAGGGCCGGGGCGCCGCCGAGGAAGAAGAGAGCGCGCCATCCCCAGTGCGGGAAAACGGTTCCGTATGCGATGGCCGCGAGCAGGTAACCGAGCGCGTAGCCTTCCTGCAAGACGCCGGAGAGGACGCCGCGCCATTTCGCGGGAACCGATTCCATAGCGAGCGACGCGCCGATGCCCCATTCGCCGCCCATGCCGATGCCATAGAGGAAGCGGAGGGCGAGGAACGTCTTATAGCCGGGGGCGAGGCCGGAAAGAATTTCGACGGCCGAGTACAAGAGAATGTCGAGCATGAGTGGGAGGCGGCGGCCGTAGCGATCGGCGAGAAGGCCGAAGAGGAAGGCGCCGACTGGGCGCGTCACCAGGCTGGCCATGAGGGCAAACGCGATTTCAGGGACGGATTTGTGGAAATCGTGGGCGACGGGGGCGAGGACAAAGACCAGGACGAAATAATCGAAGGCGTCGAGGGTCCAGCCGAGGAAGCCGGCGATGAGGGCGTTGCGCTGATTCGCGCGATCAGGGGATTGAGGGGACATGGTTACCGTAGATTAGAACGGAAGTTACGTTGCAAATACAAGGGTTAAGCTCATTTCTAATCCCCGTACCGTAGATTAGAAATTCGCGGGCGGAGAGGGGGAGGGGGTTGGTTTGCTTGTTGGGCCGGCGATGAGTTGCGATAAACATGCAGCCGCAGGTTATCATACTATTAACCATTTGTCAAGAGGAAAGTGGCCGCGAATATGATTTCCCGATTCGGGAGGGCCGGATCGCGGTCATGAACGGCTGGAATTCTTCGGGCCGCGAAATATTTTGCTTGACACCCTACTACTCAATAGTAGGCTCGCGCTGTGAATAGTAGGAGCGACATGGCGCGGCAAAAACTGACCAAATTGGAATTACAAGTTCTGGAGGCGCTGTGGACGCATGGAAAGGCGTCGATCCGGGAGGTGCAGGAGTCTTTTCCGGAGCCTCGCCCAGCCTACACGACCATTCAGACCACGATCTATCGCCTGGAACGCAAGAAGGCGGTGCGGCGAATCCGCAAAATCAGCAACGCGCATATTTTTGAGCCGACCGTGGCCCGGGATTTCGCGCGGCGGCGGCTGCTCGACGAGATTCTGAGTTTTTTCGGGGGACGCGCGCAGCCCATGATGGCGCAGCTTGCCGAGGCCGGGAAGCTGACACTCGAGGACGTTCGCGAGTTGCAAAGGGACATGCAGAAGCTGGAACGGCAGAAAGCGGAAAAGAAAGGGAAAACAACATGATCGGCGCACTGACGAATCATCTGTGGCAATCCACGGTGTTCGCGGCCGCGGCGGCGCTGCTGACGCTGGCCTTCCGCAAGAATCGCGCGCAGGTGCGGTACGGGTTGTGGCTGGGCGCGTCGCTGAAGTTCCTTGTGCCATTTTCGCTGCTGATGGGGCTCGGCACCCGGGTGTGGGATTTGTGGGCTGCCGGGAAGGCAGAGGCGGCGACGGCGCCCGCGGTGTCGCAAGCGATGGTGCAGATTGCGGAGCCATTTTCAGGCAGCTTGTCTTTCGCACCTGCCGCGATGCACGCGACGAACTGGATTCTGGTGGGGGAGTTCGGGGCGCTCGCGGCATGGGCGTGCGGATTTTTGGGCGTAGCGCTGATGCGCGTGCGCGCCTGGCTGCGGATTCGCGCGGCGCTGTGCGCGAGCGCTCCGGTGGAGACCGGGATACCGACGACGATGGCCGTTCGCTCGACGCCGGTGCTGCTCGAGCCGGGCGTGGTGGCTGCGACCGGTGCTGCTGTTGCCGGAAGGCATCCTGCAAAGCTTGACGCGGCCGCAGTTGGAGGCCGTGCTGGCGCACGAGCAGTGCCACGTCCGGCGGCGCGACAACCTGACTGCGATGTTTCACATGCTGGTGGAGGCGATTTTCTGGTTCTATCCACTGGTGTGGTGGATTGGGGCGAGGCTGATGGAAGAACGCGAGCGCGCGTGCGATGAAGCGGTGCTGAGCCTGGGCAACGAGCCGCAGGTGTACGCGGAAGGGATTTTGAATGTGTGCGAGAGCTACCTGGAGTCGCCGTTGCGATGCGTGTCTGGAGTGACTGGCGCGGATTTGAAGAAGCGCATCCGCGCCATCCTGACCAAGCAAGTAGCGGGACGGCTGAGCTTCGCGCGGAAGGCAACGCTGGCGGGCGCCGCGGTGGCGGCGGTTGCCGCCCCGATATTGGCGGGCATGATGGGCGCTCCATCTATTCGCGCGCTGGCGCAAACCCAAAGCACAGATGCAGCCGCAGCCTCGCAAGCGGCGGCGTGGAACAAGACCGCTTTTGCCGTCGCATCAATCAGGCCTGTTCAAAACATGCATAGCTTAGGGGTCGTTTCAACTTCGGGTCCTCGACTTGACATGGCCGGGGAAAACTTTCGAGGTCTCATTATGTATGCATACGATGTGAAGAACTATCAGATCGTCGATAGTCCGGCAGTTGCGGCGTTTGTGAACGATTGGTATGAGGTCCATGCAGAGGCGGACGTTGACGCCAAACCTACGACGGACCAGTTTCGGAGGATGTTGCAATCGCTGCTGGCCGACCGATTCAATCTCAAATTCCATTATGAAATGCGGGAAATGCCGGTTTACGACCTGATCGTTGGCAAACACGGACCAAAATTCAAGGCGAGCGATCCGAAGGCCACGCCCTCCGGCTATCACGGCGTTGACGGTTCGAATCAAACGATGTCGCTAACGAAGACGACCATGCAGGAGGTCGCCCAGGATCTTCAACTGTACGCGCGCAGGCCGGTACAGGATAAGACCGGGCTTACCGGGATGTACGACATCAAATTCGAGGCCGCGGTTCGCGAGGGCCCGGATGCGATCGACGTCTTTGGCGCGGTACAGGAACAGCTTGGGCTCAAGCTGGTTCCGCAAAAGGAAAAGATCCGCGTCATGGTTGTGGACCACGTGGAAAAACCTTCCGCAAACTGATCGCAAGACTTCGGCGGACAATTACGCGCTTGGAATCCATTGGCGGGAGCCTGATTTAACGGTGCAGGATGGCGTCGGAGACGCGGGCGACCTGGAGCATTTCGGGTACGTCGTGGACGCGGATGATGTGGGCGCCGCCGAGGATGCTGGCGGCGACGGTGGCGGCGGTGCCCCAGGTGCGCTCGGCAGAGGGAAGATTTCCGAGGGCGTGGCCGATGAAAGCCTTGCGCGAGGCGCCGATCAGGATGGGGCAGCCGAGGCGCGCGAGCTCGGGCAGGCGAGCGATCAACTCGAAGCTTTGGGCGTAACGCTTGCCGAAGCCGATGCCGGGATCAACCACGATGCGGGAGGCGGGGATTCCGGCGCGGCGGGCGCGCGCGATTGCCTGGCGCAGGCCGGCGATTACGTCGCGGAGGACGTGGCGCGCGAAAGGGCCCTGCTGCATGGTGCGCGGGACGCCGCGCATGTGCATGAGGATGAGGGCGAGCTTGCGGCGGCGGGCAATTTCGGCGAGCCGCGGGTCGGCGCGCAGGGCGGTGACGTCGTTCAGGATTTCGGCGCCCGCATCGGCGGCGGCCGCGGCGACTTCGGCCTTGCTCGTATCCACGGAAATCGGAACCTTCAATTTTCCACGGACGCCTTCGAGGACCGGCAGAATCCTGCGCAATTCTTCCCGAGCGGAAATGCCCGCAGAGCCGGGACGGGTGGATTCGCCGCCGATATCGAGGATGTCCGCGCCGGCGGCTTCGATTTCAAAGGCGCGGCGAATCGCGGCCGCGGGATCGAGATAGGCGCCGCCATCGGAAAAACTATCGGGGGTGACGTTGAGCACGCCCATGACGAGGGTGCGCGGGCCGAGGATGAGGGTGCGCGAGGGAAGGCGAAGGCGGAACGTGGCGCGGCGGCGAGGCATGGACGGCTATTGAATCACGGATTCGAGGCGGGAACGTAGTAGCCGGGGCGATAGATGACGCGCGCGGCGGAATCGCGCGCCATTTCGACGCGGAGCGCGTGCCAGCCGGGATGAGGCGCGGCGGCTCGCGCGCTCGAGGGGGCGGGCGAAACGCCGAGCCAGTATTCGGAGCGAATGCGCTGCGCAATGCGGCGGAAGGTGGCGCTCATGGCGGGATCGTCGCGGAGGAAATAGAGTTCGCCGCCGGTGCGCCGAACCAATTCGGCAAGAAACAGAGTGTAAGAGGGAATTCCCTGGCGCAGGAGCGAGCGATCCAGCAGGGATGTGCCGCGGTGCGCGTCGAGCCAGGCGGGGGTGAGGAGCTTGGGGCGATTTTCGCTCGAGACGACGAACATCTGAATATCGCGCGCGGCCAGGGACTGGATGACGTCGTCGAAGGTGAGGGCGCCGGTGGCGCGGGGCGACCGGTGCGGGGCAAGCGAAAGCCCGAGGCCGCTATCCTGGCCGTCGGTGAGCAGGACGATTGCCTTGCGGCTGCTGCGATCCGCGAAAAGCTTTTCCGCGGCGAGATAGACGGAGCGATAGATATTCGAGCCGCCCGTATCGCCGAGCAGGCTGCGAACGCTGACGCGATCGAGCGCGGCCGCGAGCAGGGCGCGATTCGGGGAAAGCGGAAGCTGAAGATACGTGTGCTCGGAAAAATCAACGACGCCGATGCGGTCCTCGGGATCGAGGCTCGCGGCCAGGGCCTGCGCGGCCGCCTTCATCGCGCCGGCATCGGGCAGCACGCTGGGGCTCGCGTCAATTACGAGGGCGACTTCGGCGGGAAGATCGGATGGGGCGTGGAAGTAGACGATGGGGCGCTCGATGCCGTCGTCGTAAACGCGAAAATCGGCGGGGGAGAGGCGCGGGAGGGCGTCGCCATTTTCGGAGAGGGCGGCGCAGGTGATTGGGACCAGGAGAACGCGGGCGACGAGGGCGCGGGAGGGCGAGGCGTTTGCGTGGCCGCGAACGGCGGTGGATGGGGCCTCGAGCTCGCCTGTGGAGGGATGGCGATGCCAGTTGGTCTGCGTGTCGAGCTGCCGCGGCTTCGGGGGCTTCGGTTTCGATTTTTGAGCGCGTGCGGCGGGTAGCGCGGAGAGGGCTAGGGCGGCGCATATTGCCGCCGCCGCGGCGAGGCGACTGTGCAGCTTTGCGCGCCGCATGGCTGAATCAATCGAGATCGAAATCGCGGAGGGGCTTTTCGAGGGGGGCGTCCTTCGCTTTTTTCAGGCCTTCGGCAAATTTGCGGGCGAGAACGTCCTCCTTCATTTTTTCGGCTTCGACGGAGGCGCGGAATTTCGCCTCGACGGCGTCCGCCTGCTGGCGGAGGAGGCGCGCGGTGTCGTCTAAATCCACGGAGGAGGGAGGGCGAGGCGGAGGGACATGAGAGAGCACCGCGCCGAGTTCGCTATCCACGGTGAGCTTCGCCTGGCAGCACGGGCATTCGACGGCCAGGGTGCGGTGCGGGGCTTTTGGCATGGGGGTATTGTACGACAGATGGAGGGATGCCTGCGCGGACTGAATCCGAACCGGAGGGCATGACGAAGTTGTCTTTGGACGCTACTTCGAGCCGAGATTCTTCGCCGCTGCGCTCCTCAGAATGACGAGCTTGTGTTTTGCGGCGATTCGAGCGCGGCGGGGCTAGACGCCCCAGCCGTAGCGTTCGGAATGGGGAACGGCGTCGTGGAATTCGGTGCGAATCTGGCGGGTGAGTTCGGAGCCGGGGACGATGCGTCCGCCGGGTTCGGCGATATCGGAGGTGCGGTAGCCGCGGGCGAGAACGCGGTCCACGGCGGATTCGATCCAGTGCGCTTCGATTTCGAGACCGAAGGATTCGCGCATCATCAGGCTGGCGGAAAAAATGGCGCCGAGCGGGCAGGCAACATCCTTGCCGGCGAGGGATGGCGCAGAGCCGTGAATCGGTTCGTAGAGCGCGGGCTCGCCTTCCTTGCCGCAGCTCATCGAGGGGATCAGGCCAATCGAGCCGGCAAGAGCGGCGGCTTCGTCGCTTAAAATATCGCCGAAGAGATTGGAGGTGAGGATCACGTCGAACTGCTTGGGGCGGAGCAGGATTTGCATCGCCGCGTTGTCCACATATAGATGATCGAGCGTGACGGCGGGGAATTCGGGGGCGAGTTCGGTGACCGTGTGGCGCCAAAGCACGGAGGTGGCGAGGACGTTGGCCTTGTCCACGCTGGTGACGCGGCGATTGCGGCCTTCGGCGCGCTCGAAGGCGAAGCGGGCGACACGCTCGACTTCGGCGGTGGTGTAGACGGCGGTATCGCGAGCGAAGCCCTTGGCGGTTTCCTGGCGCAGCTCGTGTTTACCGAAATAGATGTCGCCGGCCAGTTCGCGGACAATTTCGAAGTCGCAGCCTTCGATGCGCTCGGGGCGCAGCGGCGAGATGCTCTGCAGCGCGGGGCGCACGCGGATGGGGCGCAGATTAATGAACAGGCCGAGCTCCTTGCGCAGGGCGAGGAGGCCGCTTTCCGGACGAATGTCGAGCGGGAGCTTGTCCCAGGATGGGCCGCCGATGGCGCCGAGAAGGATCGCGTCCGCCGAGCGGCAGCCCGCGAGGGTCTCCGCGGGGAGCGGCATGCCGCAGCGGTCAATCGCCTCGCCGCCGAAGGGCAGCTCGCGGAAGTTGAAGGTGTGGCCGAACGCGGCGGAGCAATCCTGCAGGATTTGAATGGCGGCGCGGGTGACCTCGGGGCCGATGCCGTCGCCCGCGAGGACGGCGATATTCTTTTTCACCGTAGTCATTCCGGGAGATCCGTGTGATTTCGTGAGCTCAACGCGCGGCGGCGTTCGCTTCGGCGGAGGCGCGGCCGCGGCGCACCTCGTGAATAATGGCCAGCAGATCGCGATCGGTTACCTGCTTATTGGCGTCGGCACGGGCGGTGGCGCGGGTGTAGCACTCGGCCAATTCGGCGTCCGTGGCTTGGTAGCCGAGTTCGTCGAGGCGCGCACGCAGGGCGCTGCGCCCGGAATGCTTGCCGAAGACGAGCGAGCGAGCCGGGACTCCCACCTTTTCGGGCACGATGATTTCGTAGGTGAGCGGATTTTTCAAAATGCCGTCCTGGTGAATGCCGGCTTCGTGGGCGAAGGCGTTCGAGCCGACGACCGCTTTATTCGGCGGCACGGACACGCCGGTGATCGAGGTGAGCAGGCGGCTCGAAGGATAGATTTTTTCCAGGGCGATGTGCGTATCGCAGCCGTAGTGGCTCTGGCGGACGTGGAGCGCGACGGCGATTTCCTCGAGCGAGGCGTTGCCCGCGCGTTCGCCGATGCCGTTGATGGTGCATTCCACCTGCCGGGCGCCGGCTTCGACGGCCGCAAGGGAATTGGCGACGGCCAGGCCGAGATCGTCGTGGCAATGGGCGCTGAGCGTGACGCCGGTGCGGTCGCCGAGGGCGGCGCGCACGCGGCGGAAGATTTCGCCATATTCCGCGGGCGTGGAATAGCCGACGGTGTCCGGCAGATTGATGATTGTGGCACCGGCTTCGACCGCGGCGCGGCTGACGGCGCAGAGATAGTCCATAGCGCTGCGGCTGGCGTCTTCGGCGGAGAATTCGACTTCGGCGCAGCGTTCGCGAGCGAAGCGGACGTGAGTGGTGATCTGATCGAGGGCTTGCTCGCGCGAGATGCGAAGCTTGTGCTTCAGGTGCAGGTCCGACGTGGCGAGGAACACGTGGACGCGGGGATGCGCGGCGGGTTCGAGCGCGCGCAGGCCGGCTTCGACGTCCTCGCGGCGGGTGCGGCAGAGCGCGGCCACCGAGCAGCCCTTGATTTCAGCGGCGACGGCGCGAACGGCGTCCAGGTCGCCGGGCGAGGCGATGGGGAAGCCCGCTTCGATGACGTCCACGCCGAGCTGTTCGAGCTGGCGCGCGAGCTGGAGCTTTTCCTCGCGATGCATGGAAAAGCCCGGGGATTGCTCGCCGTCGCGGAGGGTAGTATCGAATATGCGGACGATTTCCATGGCGATTCCCTTCGATAATGGCATCTAAGCACACGGCGCGCAAGCAAGTCCAATTTATATTTCTTGCATGTAAAATAAAGCAGGCTTATACAGGCGGTGCATGGAGGAAACGTGGATCTGGCGTCGCTGCACGTGTTTCAGACCGTGGCGCGGGAGAAGAGCTTTTCGCGCGCGGCGGAAAAACTATACCGGACGCAGCCAGCGGTGAGTATCTCGATCCGGAAGCTCGAGGAGTGGGTGGGGCAGCCGCTTTTTGTGCGCGGGTCGGGGGCGCGGCTGCTGACGGACGCGGGGCAACTGCTGCTGGAGTACGCGGACCGGATGCTGAACCTGCGCGAGGAAATCCGCAAGGGAATGCGCGAGCTGCGAGGGCTCGAGCGCGGGCAGGTTGCCATCGGCGTGAACGAAAGCTCGATCCATGCGCTGCTGCCGGCGCTGGGGGCGTATCGCGAGCTGCACCCGCGGATTCACGTGCGGGTGCACCGCGTATTTTCGCGCGACGTGCCGCGCGAGGTGCTGAATCATCAGCTCGATCTGGGCGTAATTTCGTACTTGCCGGAGCAGAGCGAGCTGGCGGCGCTGGAATTTTTCCGCGATGCGCTGGTGCTGGTGGTGTGGCCGGGGCACCGGCTCTCGAAGCGGCGCGAGGTGGAGATCGGCGAGCTGGGCGAGGAGACCTTTGCCGCGCACATCGTGGAATCGCCGCACCGGCAGAACGTGGTGCAGATGTTCGCGCGGCACAGGATTTCGTTGCGCATGGATATCGAGCTGCCGACGATCGAGAGCATCAAGCGATTCGTGGAAATGAAGAAGGGCGTGGCGATTGTGCCGCGAATGTGCGCCGAGCGGGAAATCGAGCGCGGAGACCTGCATGAGGTGCGGATCCGGCAGATGCGCGCGGCGCGGAAGCTCTACCTTGTATACAGGCAGGACCGGCCGCTTACGGTGGCGGCACAGGCGCTGGTGGAATTGCTGCGGGCGAAGCCGGTGCGCCGGGCGGACTAGAAGCGCGCGGCCATTTCGTCGAGCGCGGAGCCGACGCGCGAGAGTGCTTCGCGGACAATTTCCGTCTTCCCGCCGACGCCGATGCGGAAATGGCTGGGCGCCTCGAAGAAGCGACCGGGAACGACGCTGGTCTCGTATTTCTCGTTGAGGAGCTGAATGAAGACGTCCACGCGGCCGCCGGCCATCTGCGGAAAGGCGATGGCCCCGGCTTCGGGCCAGATGGCCTGCAATTCGCCGCGCGAGGCAAGGAAGTCCTTCAGCAGGGCGCGATTCACGGAGAGGATTTTGTGCGCGCGCGCGGCGAGTTGCGGCAGGCGCTCGAGCGCGGAGGTGCTGAGCAGTTCGGCGACGTGCGGCGGGACGACGGAGAACAGGTCCGTCAATCGCCACATGCGGCGGGCGAGATTGGGCGCCGCGAGCACCCATCCGCAGCGAAGGCCCGTGAGGCCGTAGGCCTTGGTGAGGCTGCTGGTGGCGATGAAATTCGGGCCGAGATGGAAGGCGGAAGTCCACGGCGCATCGAAGCAGGCCTCGAGGTAGACCTCGTCCACCAGGACGTGCGCGCCGATGCTGCGGGCGATTTCGCCGACGATGCGAAGCGCCGCTTCCGGCGTGCGCGCGCCGCTGGGATTGTGGAGATTGGTGACGACGATCAGGCGCGTGCGCGGCGAAATGGCTCTTTCGATTTCGCGCGGATCAATCTGAAATCCAGCCTCGAATTTTCTGGGGAAGCGGCGCACCTTGGCGCCGAGATACTGCGCGACGGCGAGCAGGGGTTCGTAGGCGGGCTCTTCGATCAGGACTTCGTCGCCCGATTCGAGCAGCGCGGCCATGGCGAGATGGTTGGCCATCGAGGTGCCTGGGGCGTGAACCACGCAATCGGGGCTCACGCCGGCCTTTTCGCCGAGCTTCTGCAGAAGCGGCGGATAACCGTACGCGCCCGCGGCGGAGATTTCGAGGTCGTCGAGCCGAACATGCAATTCCGATAGCGGCACGTGGACCACGTCGCTTCCCGTGAGCGGAAAGCGCGCCTTCGAGTGCAGCTTGGCCCACTCGAGATATACGGAACGAATCTCGCGACGCTGGCTCATGGCCGACTCACACACCCGGCGCCCTTCGATGCGCGCCCGCGGAACCAAAAGTAAACGGGAATGCCGGACAGCAGAATACACACAGCCACGGCCGAATTCCGAGGATATTTGTAAATCGTATTCAGAACGACGAGCCAGGCGACGGCTGTGAACAGGGCGGTGGTCCAGGGATGGCCGGGGGCGCGATAGCCGCGAGCGGGTTGCGGATCGGCGCCTTGCGCGGCCGCGCGCCGCTCGCGCGCGCGAAACACGAACAGGCAACTCGCCGAAAGGCCGAAAAACAGCCAGTCCATCACGACCACGTAGCTGAGGATTTGTTCGAACGTGCCCAGCAGCACCACGATGATGGTCATCGCACCCTGAAGTGCAATTGCCATCACGGGCGCCTGGCTGCGCGCGCTGAGCCGCGCCAATCGCCCGGGGAGCACGCCATCTTCGGCCATCGCGAAATAGACGCGAGGGTAGGTAAGCATCGCCTGGCTCAGGAATCCGAGCGTGGAAATCGCGATGGCCACGGCAATCAGCGCCGCGCCTGGGCCGCCAAGCGCGCGGCGCATCACCGCGGATGCCGGGGTGGTGGTGCCCGCCAGGCCCGCCGGTGCGAGCACGCGGACGTAGACGAAGTTGATCGCAACGTAGAGCGCGACGACGCCAACCACGCCGAGCAGCAGGGCGCGCGGCAGCGTGCGGCGCGAGTCGCGGATTTCGCTCGCGATGTAGTTCGTGGTCTGCCAGCCGCCGTACGCGAAGAGGACGGGAACCATCGTCGCGCCAATGGCAGTGAGCAGGCCGAAGGACACCGGGCGATCCAGCGCGGGACTCCACGAAAAGCGAGCCTCCGCCGCCGGATGCAGAATCAGCCATGCGCCGCAAGCGACCACCAGCCCGACGGCGAGGATGCGCAGCACCATCAGAAGGCTTTGCACGCCGCTGCCGGCGCGAACACCCGCGCAATTAATAAGGGTGAGCAGCGCGACGACAATCACGGCGACCAGCGCCTCGCGCGAAGCCGCGGGTGCAAGCTCGTGAAAATATCTGGCGAACGTGACGGCGGTGGCAGCCGTGCCGCCGGCGCCGATCACCAGCAGTTCGACCCAGCCGTAGAGAAATCCGATGACGGGATGATAGGCCTCGCGAAGATAGGCGTACTGCCCGCCGACTTGCGGCATGCGCGCCGCGAGTTCGGCGTAGACGAACGCCCCTGCGAGCGCGATGGCGCCGCCCGCCACCCACACGCCGAGGATCAGTCCGGGCGTGTGGACGAATTCAGCGACGACATAGGGATTGATGAAAATGCCGGAGCCGATGATGCCGCCCATTACGGCCATCGTTGCATCGAAGAGGCCCAATCGTGCGGCAAGCCGGCGGCCCGAAGGCGAAGCTGCGGCGCCGCTCGGGCCGGGAATCGAATCGCGGGAATTGGCCGCTGGGGGCACGTGATTGCGGGGCTGCGTGAACGCCGGAATCTATCGCCGGGGAATCTATCATCGAAGCGCCGCCCGCGCTATACGTGGCGCAAGCCGGGCGCGCGCTGAGGCCGGGCGCGGCCGCGCGAAGAGCCCGCGAAGGACTCGCGGCTTCGGTACGAAACGAGTAAGATGAATGGATTAATAGGGAGGAGTCTTTATGAGCGTAGCGTCACAAGCCGGGCCGTCCGCTTCCGAAATTGAGGCGATTAAGCAGAAGGCGAAGCGGCTGAGCATCCTTTCGATGATGGCCACCACGGCTGCGGCCTCCGGGCATCCGACCTCGTGCATGTCCGCGGCGGAACTGGTGGCGGGCGTGTTCTTCCACGCGATGAAGTTCGATCCCAAGCATCCCAATTCGCCGGATGGCGACCGCTTTGTGCTATCGAAGGGCCATGCCGCGCCGGTGCTCTATGCCGCACTGGCGGAGGCAGGCGTTTTTCCCGAATCCCGGCTGATGACGCTGCGGCAGTTCTCGAGCGAACTCGAGGGCCATCCCACGCCGCTGATCCCCGGCGTGGATGCGGCGACGGGTTCTCTGGGGCAGGGGCTTTCGGTGGGCGCGGGGCTGGCGATTGGCGCGCGCCTGGATAAAAGCCCGACGCGCGTCTACGTTATGGTTGGCGACGGGGAAATGGCGGAAGGCCAGATTTGGGAAGCCGCGGAATTCGCGGGCTACTACAAAATTGACAATCTCACGCTGCTCGCCGACGTAAATGCCCTGGGGCAGAGCGCGCCGACGATGTATCAGCACGACATGGAACCTTACCGGCGGAAATTCGAATCCGAAGGCTGGGCAACGGAAGTGATTGATGGTCATGACGTGGCGGCGGTGCTCGCGGCGCTGGATCGCGCGAAGGCAACCAAGGGCAAGCCCCAGGCGATTCTGGCGCGCACCGTGAAGGGACACGGCGTGAGCTTCCTGGCCGGCAAGGAGCACTGGCACGGCAAGCCGCTTTCGAAGGACCAGCTCGCCGCAGCGCTGAAGGAACTTGGCGGGGCGATTGAGGTTCCCGCCGATCCGGGCAAATCGTACGTGCGAGCGTCCTTGCCGCAACCACCGGATTTTCCGGCCCCGGCGGATCCAGACTACGAGACGGCCAAGCCAATTGCCACGCGCGAGGCATACGGGTACGCGCTGAAGCGGCTTGGGGCGGTGGATCCGGCGGTGGTGGCTATTTCCGGCGACGTGAAAAATTCTACTTTTTCGGAGATTTTCGGCGATGCGTATCCGGAGCGCTTCTTCCAGGGCTATATCGCCGAGCAGAACATGGTAAGCATGTCGGTTGGGTTGGCGGCGCGGGGCAAGGTGCCTTTTGCCGATACGTTTGCGTGTTTTCTGGCGCGAGCCTACGACCAGGTGCGCATGGCGGCCATCAGCCGCAGCAACATTAATCTGTGCGGGTCGCACTGCGGCGTTTCGATCGGCGAGGATGGGCCTTCGCAAATGGCGCTCGAGGACATTGCGATGTTTCGCGCGGTGCATGGCTCGGCCGTGCTCTATCCGAGCGACGCGGTTTCGGCCGAGCGCCTCACGGAAGCAATGGCGCGCCGCCCCGGAATCAATTATTTGCGCACCTCGCGCCCGAAGACGCCACTCCTTTATACGAAAGACGAGAAGTTTCCGATCCCCGGATTCAAGGTGCTGCACCAGAGTAAGCAGGATCGCGCCACGGTGATCGGCGCGGGAATCACGCTGCACGAGGCGTTGAAGGCCGCCAAGCAATTGCAGGGCGAGGGCGTCTCGATCCGCGTGATTGATCTTTATTGCGTGAAGCCGCTCGATGGCAAGGCGCTGGCGGAGCAAATCGGCGCGACCGGCGGAAGATTGATCACCGTCGAGGACCACTGGCCCGAAGGCGGACTGGGCGAGGCGGTTCTCGCCGCGCTCGCGCAGGCGGGCGTCACCCCCGCGAAATCGCGCTTGCTGGCCGTCACCGGGATGCCGCATTCCGGTAAGGCGGATGAGTTGGTGGACGCGTTCGGAATTTCGGCGCGCCATATTGCGGACGCGGTGCGCTCGATCTCATAGGCTTCCTTCTGTATGCACGGTTCGGAGCGGCTGGTTCAAGCGTGCGAACCAGGTTCCCTGGCCGTTTCGTTGTGCAGGAGACACAAAATTGACAAACTCCGGCTTGACAGGGGACCCTGTAGCATTGTACAAACGGGGACAGCTAGCATGTGGCACGGCTGCTCTGGGTGGAGCGGCGGCACATTTCGGGCGTGAAAGTTCTGGCACTCGATGGCGGTTGCGAGAGCCGTGATGGCCCGGTGCCTGCGTTCGGAGTCAGTTCTCACCCTTTGCAAACCGGGCTTTTGCTAATCGGTAGCGCGATGGGTTTTAGTCTATGCGGGCAGAGAGGACGTGAGGTTGAGTACCCCTTTTTTCCGGCACAATTTTTAGACAGTTAATCATCCCGACGAAATCGTTCCAATCCCTGGCGCAATCGCGAGCCGCGCGGGCTCTGCGAGCCATACGACAACAACCACTGGAACAACCGAGAGAAGCATGAGCTTCTTAGGAGGAAATATGCATCGCAGGATTTCCTGGCCTCTCCTGGGCGCCTTCATGGCCGCCCTTTTGGTGTTTGCGGGGATCAGCGCACCAACGGCTTGGGGGCAGGCCGGAACGACGGGGACAGTGACTGTCACCGTGCTGGATCAATCGGGTGGAGTCGTCTCAGGCGCGCAGCTGGAATTGCAGGACGTCTCGACGAACGACATACGCAACGCGGTAACCCAGGACAGAGGTATATATACTTTCGTCGGCTTGCCCATCGGGACTTACAAGCTGACGATCAGCAAGACCGGCTTCGAGACGCAGGTGCACGACAGCGTCATTGTCCAGGCAGCGCAGGTGACCGACGTCAATGTGTCGTTGAAGGTAGGCGCCGCCGCCGGCGAAAAAGTCGAGGTGACGGAGAGTTCGACCCCATTGGTGGATACGACCTCGAACGCCATCGGCACGACGATTGACATGAAGCAGATCGAGGACCTGCCGCTGGCCGGACGGAACCTTTCGCAGCTTTCGACTCTGGTTCCGGGAACCGCAAACAGCCAGTCGGGACCCACGTGGAACGGCTTGCCGGTGAGCGCGCAGGGCGGAAACATCGACGGCGTGATCGGCAGCACGAACCGGATGAAGTTCGCCGGCAACGGGGCTGCTCCTGATACCGATCCCCGAATTGAAGACATCGCTGAAATGACGGTGCAGACCGATCAGCTTGATCTGAACCAAGGGTTCGGGCAGTCCACAATGCAGTTGAACTTCGTCACTCGCCGGGGCACCAATTCGTTTCATGGCCGCGCGTTTGAGGATTTTCAGAACTCGTATTTGAACGCCAATAGCTGGAGAAACGGTGCGGCAGGGCTGGCGAAAAATCACACCGAGTTGAACGACTTCGGCGGCAGCTTGGGCGGGCCGATCCTAAAGAACAAGCTGTTCTTTTTCGGCACGTATTCCGAGGCAAAGCAGCCGGGTTCTTCCACGTTCACGCAAAATGTGTTGACGCCGGCCGCGCAAGCGGGCGTCTTCACCTACTCTGGTGGAACGGTTTGCCTGTTCTCCTATCAGTGCCCTGCCGGCGCTGGAATCGTGGATCAGTACAATACGGCGAATGGCAAAAACTTCCCCGTCGCATCGGCTGCCGGCCCGGCAAACGCCACCGTCGGGTTGGAGCAGAGCAACATCAACAGCATCCTCAACTTGGGGCAATTAACCCCGACTGGCGATCCGAATATTGATGTGCTCTCGTGGGAATCGCCGAATCCGACCACGGTGTACTACCCCACGGTTCGCGTTGACTACAACGTGTCGCAAAATCTCCGGATAAACTTCGCCTGGAATATGACGAAGACGGACTCTCCGAATGCCATTGCGCCGCAGTTCCCTGGGCAGCTGTACGCGCCCCAGGGAACCGGGAGCACGTTCAAGGACTACACGGCTGGGCTGGGAATTGATTGGACGCTCCGGCCGACGCTGGTGAACGAGCTTCGCGGCGGCTATCTTTACCATTACGATGGATTCGGCGCAGTTGGGTTCGGCAACATCGAGAACCAGTATCCGAGCGTCAACTGGGGCGTGAATGCCCAGTCAGGCCAGAACTACGGCCTTCCCACGCCGGACTACTATCCGATCTTTAACTTGGCCGATACCATGACGTGGCAGCACGGCGCTCACACCGTGAATTTCGGCTTGACGTGGTATCGGGAACAGGATCATTACTGGAACGCACCGGCCGGATTTGCCACATATTCGCTCGGCCTTGGCACCGGGGACCCCGCGCTGAGTATGTTTACGAACAGCACGGTTCCAGGCGCCAGCGGAGACGAACTGAGCGAAATTCAAGGTTTGTACGGGACGCTTGCAGGCAGAATCTCGAACGTAAACGTCCAAAACGCGTATATACCGAAAAGCGGCCAGTATTCCACCGGCTGCAATCCGTGCCGGGCCTACGATCTCGACGAAAGATCGCAAGCTTGGGGACTCTTCTTTCAGGACTCGTTCCGAGTGAAGCCGAGCCTTACAGTCAATTACGGGCTGCGCTGGGATTTTACGGGTGCAAACACCGACTTGACGAATGCTTACACGAGCGTTCCGGGGTCGCAGCTGTACGGTCCGTCCGGCCCGGGAAATCTGTTTAATGCGGGTTCGCTGCTCGGCACGCTGAACCCACAGTATGTGGCCAATGGACAGCCGTACCATCCGTGGAAATTCCTGCCGCAGCCAACCATTGGTATCGCATGGAGCCCGCAGTATTCGGAAGGGTTCCTTGGCAAGCTCCTTGGTGGCGGCCAGACGGTGATTCGTAGCGGCTTTTCGCTGCGCAATTTCATCCAGCCTTACCAGTACATGTGGAATTACGCGACGGATACCGGAAGCTTTTACTATCAGAGCGGACAGTTGAACCCAGGGCCCCCGGGAGCAGGCTTCTTCCAGGCTGGTACGCTGGCGCTTGGCGGCGGCAGCCCGTTGGGAGAGGGCAACGCCCAACTGGATACAATCAATCAGACCACTCCGCTTCTCTACAATCCGCCGACGTTTACAAGAAACGTGCCAATGTCCACCTACACGTTCCTGAATTTCAACCCGGATTTCCCGAACAGCGCGTGGGGCTTTGACCCGAATATCAAGCTGCCCTACACGGAGTCGTGGAACCTGGGCATTCAGCGCCAATTGGGCAATGGAAACGCACTGGAAATCCGATACATCGGAAACCGTAGCGTTCATCAGTGGATGGGAGTGGACACCAACGAGGTGAACATCTTCCAGAACGGCATGCCGGGCGGCAGCTTCCTGAGCCAGTTCCAACAGGCGCAGACGAATCTGGCGCTCAACAATGCATCCACAAACGCGACGAACTTCCCGAATTATGCCGGCACCTTCGCGTATAACCCCGCCGTCATCGGAGAAAGGGACACTCCGGTGTTCGACGCGGCATTCGCGGGTGAGCCGGGACCGATCGCGAGTACCGACTTCGGCTACTCCCAGTTCATCACGGACCTGCAGCATGGTGCGGCTGGCGCGTTTGCTTCAGCGCTGACTCAGCCAAGCGGTGGGCAGGGAGACGCAAACTTTTTCTGCAACCTGGTGGGTGCTTCGTTCTCGCCCTGCGCGACGAACGTCGGATTCACAGGTGTCGGCGCTGGCTACCCGATCAACTACTTCCAGGCGAACCCATTCGAGACCGGCGGAGGGACGGAACTCATGACCTCCGGTGGGTACTCGAATTACAACGGCCTGCAAATCGACTTCCGCCAGAAGCAGTGGCACGGGATGCAGTTCGATGCGAACTACACTTGGGCGCACACGCTGGGTCTGGTGACGTCGAACGACTGGCTCGGGCAGTTGGACAACATCTACACCTTGCGTGACCTTAAACTCAACTACGCGCCTACGCTCTACGACATCCGGCATACCGTGAACATCAGCGGTACGTATGATCTGCCGTTCGGCAAGGGCAAGCGGTACCTCTCGTCGAGCGGGATGCTGGATCGGATCGTCGGCGGCTGGACCGTGGGCACGATATTGAGCTTGCACACGGGCAGCCCATTCCGCCTATCGGGTGGATATCAGACGTTCAACTCAACCTACCTCGGCAGCGCGGGCGGCGGCGTGGTACTGAACGGCGTCACGCCATCGCAGTTGCAGGATGCGGTCGGGGTCTACGAGCAGGGGAGCGCAATTGTTCCGATCATCAATCCCCAGCTTCTGAGGAGCCCGAAGGGCGGTGCCGTCGCCACGATGCTGTACCCGAATGCGTCGGCGGGCACGATCACCGCTCCCGTGTGGCTGCATGGTCCTCTATTCTGGAACGACGACATGGCGGTAACGAAACTGGTGCCGATCCGGGAGAATTTGCGGTTCTCCCTACAAGGCGAATTCTTGAACGCCTTCAACCACCCCAATTTCGGAACGCCAAGCGGAAGCGTCCAGAGCAGCGCCTTCGGAACGGTTACCGGTCCGATCAGCGGAGCCAGGGCCATCGAACTGCGAGCGAACCTCGAGTTTTAGTCGCTCGTAGATCAAATTAACCAATTCAACGCCGGGAGCACTTAGCTCCCGGCGTTTTTTTTGTGCCGGTGGGTCGCCTTCGTAGGCACGCGTAACACTCGGCGGGGCGCATCCGAGTCCCCGCGAAGTAGGTTGCAGCTATCGTGCAGCCTTGCCGCCCGCGCGAAATCGCAAATTCCTGCTTGCATAAAATATACGCCCCGGAATACACTTCGCGCCGGTCTTCGATGAATTTCAAATACTTAATGAGGGGGCAGCACATGCGAGCGCTGAAAAGCTGGGGCACGCAGGTATTCCTGCTGGCGTTGGCCGCCGTGACGATTGCGGCGATGCCAAGCTACGCGCAAAGGGGTCGTTTCCGCCGCCAGGAAGAGGGCGGGCTGCGGTTTCGCTTTGTGGGGCCAAGCGCGGGCAATCGCGTCGCGTCTGCCGCGGGCGTCCCGGGCGATCCGAACACGTACTATGCAGGCGCCGCCTCAGGGGGAGTTTTCAAGTCCACCGACGGAGGAACTCGCTGGACGCCGGTCTTCGATCAGGAGCCGGCCTCGGCCATCGGGGCGCTGGCTGTGGCGCCTTCGGATCCGAACGTCGTGTGGGCGGGCACCGGCGAGGCTTGGGCGATTCGCGATTCCGACGTGATGGGCAATGGCGTGTACAAGTCCTCGGACGCAGGCAAGACGTGGACGAACATGGGCCTGGGCGCCACGGGCCGCATCGGCCGCATCCTGGTCAATCCGACGAATCCCTCAATCGTGTTCGTCTGCGCGCTGGGCCGGACCACGGGCCCGCAGCAGGAGCGCGGCGTCTATCGGACCACCGACGGCGGCGCGCATTGGGATCGCGTGCTTTTCGCGGACGAAAATACCGGCTGCTCCGGCCTTTCGATGGACGCGCACAATCCCCAGATACTCCTCGCGGGCATGTGGCAGGTGGCGATGCACACCTGGGGTGAATTCAGCGGCGGTCCGGGCAGCGGCGTGTATATCTCCCACGACGGCGGCTCGAATTGGACGCGCATCGAAGGTCACGGCATGCCGCGCCCGCCGGTCGGAAAGATTGACGTGGCGATTGCGCCCACAGATTCCAATCGCATGTACGCCCTGATCGAAGCGCCCGACCAAGGCTCCGTGTGGCGTTCAGACGATGGCGGCGTCAATTGGCGCGTGGTGAATTACCAGCGGCCATTGATCGGCCGCGCCGGTTATTACATTCGCATCGCCGTTTCCAGCGGCAATGCAGACGAAGTCTACATCTCGAATAGCGGCTTCTACGAATCCATTGACGGCGGCCAGACCTTCCGCTCCGTGCCCTGGGGCGGCGATAACCACGATATTTGGGTGGATTCCAGCAATCCCGATCGGTTCATCATCACCGACGATGGCGGGCTGAATATCACCACCTCTCACGGCAAGAGCTTCAATCGCGTGTCGCTGCCGATCGGCCAGATGTACCACGTGGCCGTGGATAATCAGGTGCCCTACTACTTCTACACAAACATGCAGGACAGCGGAAATATGCGCGGCCCAAGCACGTCCGGCGGCTTTGGCGGGCGTGGCGGCGGCGATGCCGGATGGGATCGCGGCATGGGCGGATGTGAATCCGGCTTCACGATTCCAGATCCGACCGATCCCGATATCGTCTGGGCCACCTGCTATGGCAACGAAGTGACGCGTTGGGACGCGAAGTCGAAAATGGCGCGCTCGGTCAGCCCGTGGATTCACACGCTCGATTCCCCCCCGGACAAGACCAAGTACCGCTGCCATTGGACCGCCCCGCTCGCCATTGATCCCTTCGATCACAACACCGTCTATTACGGCTGCCAGGTAATCTTCAAGACGTCCGACGCGGGCCAGACCTGGAGCGTCATCAGCCCGGATCTTTCCACGCACGATCCGAGCCGCATCGTCTCCTCGGGCGGCCTGATCGGCGATAACCTCGGCCAGTTCTATGGCGAGGTGGTCTTCGCCATTGCCCCTTCGCAGATTCAGAAGGGCCTGATCTGGGCCGGCACCAACGACGGCCAGATTTGGTATACCCGCGATGGCGGCGGTCACTGGACCAATGTGAGTAAGAACATGACCGGCATGCCCGCATGGGGCACGGTCACCAGCATCGAGCCTTCGCACTTCGATCCCGGCACGGCGTACGTCAGCGTGGATCTCCATCTGATGGATAACCGCGATCCGTTTATCTATAAGACGACCGACTACGGCCAGACGTGGACGCAGATCGGCGCAAGCCTGCCGAAGGGCGAGCTCTCGTACGTTCGCATTGTCGCGGAAGACCCGAACGCGAAGGGCCTGCTTTTCGCCGGCACCGGAAATGCCTTCTACTATTCGCTCAATGACGGCGGCAGTTGGACGCCGCTGCAAGACGGATTGCCCCACACCGTGGTTTCCTGGGCCGTGGTTCAGAAGCAGTTCCACGACCTGGTGATTTCCACCTACGGCCGTGGAATCTACATCATGGACGACATCACGCCGCTCGAGCAGATGGCGAAGGGCGGCGCATCGAACGAACCGGTGCGATTCTTCGAGCCGCGGCCGGCCTATCGCCTCACGCGCGGAGGCCGGGCGATTTTGGATTATCAGTTGAAATCCGCCGCGCGCGGCGCACAGCTCGAAGTCTTGGATAGCAGCGGGAAAGTGATTCGCACGCTGCGAGCCTCCGGCCGCGCCGGGCTCAACCGCACCAGTTGGGACTTGCACTACGATCCGCCACACATTGCTGCGCTGCGCACCGATGCGCCCGATAACCCGCACATTTGGGAGGAGCCGCGCTTCCGCGGCGCCACTTCGCGCCCCGTCACCCACTGGGGCATCGAAGGCGCGCAGACGGGCCCGCTCGCTGCCCCCGGCAAGTACACCATTCAGCTCACCGTGGATGGCCAGAAGTACACGCAGACCTTGACCCTGCTGCGCGACCCGCACGCCACCAGCTCCGACGCGGATATCCAATCCTCCGTGAAGACGCTGCTGCGCGTGCGCGACGACATCACCAAGGTCTCCGACTCGATCAACCGCATCGAGTGGATGCGCAAGCAGCTCGAAGTGCTCGAAGAAATGCTGCGCGGCGAACGCGATAAGGCCGATGCGCTCAAATCCGTGCAGGACATGGACAAGAAGATGCTCACGGTCGAGGAAGAGTTCATTGATCGCGAGCAGCTCAATAGCGACGATAAGTATTACACCGACGCGTATAAGCTCTATCTCAACTTCATCTGGCTCAACGGCGAAATCGGCACCGGCGCGGGCGACGTCGCCGGCGGCGCCAATTTCGCGCCCACGCAAGCGGATATGCAGGTCCTCGCGATCCTCGAAAAGGAGCTCGCTACGGCCGAATCCGATTATCGCAATCTGATGGAGAAGGACGTTCCCGCGTTCAATCGCTCGCTGGCTTCCAGCGGAATGACGCCGCTTTCCGCGTCGCTTCCCGCCGCGCCCGCGGACAATTCCAGCAACGCGCCAGCGCAGCCGTAAACGCATTGGGGCCGCACAAGCGGCCCCGAGTTACTCGCAAACGCAGCAACAGAAGCCGGTTCGGGAGTGCAGCACAGTTCCGCTCCCGGGCCGGCTTTTTTCTTCTTTCGGCAAAAAAGTGGAAAAAGCGATTGCGGGCGCATTCGCGAAGTTGTATGTTCGCGTCACGTTGCGGGAATTGAGGGGCGTGGCCAAAAAATGACGCGGAGCACGGCATCGCGGGCGTCCCAAGGCGGGTTGACATTGTATATCGTATGTTGTATACAATCCGCACAGCCAGGGTCCTGGAAGTCGGGGGTTGTAGATTTTGCTCGCGCGCGGTTTCGCCGCGCGGAGTAGCTTTCTGGCCCTGAAACAAGAATCGTTCGAAAAATTCGGCGCGGATGGGGAGGATGTTGATGGCACATAGACTGTGTCGCATCGGCAGTTTTCTTCTGGTCGCTTCGCTGTTCTTCTTTCCTTCAATGGTGTTCGGGCAAGGACGAACCTCCGGGCAACTATCGGGCACTGTAATAGACCCATCAGGCGCCGCAATTCCGGCGGCAACTCTCACCGTCAGCCAAGCCACAACCGGTTTCACGCAAACTGTCACGGCCAGCGGTACAGGCGACTATGTTTTCCCCAGCCTGCAGCCGGGAACATACTCGCTAAAAATCTCCGCGAAGGGATTTTCCGACACGGTGCTGCCCGACGTGGTAATCGCCACCTCGCGCACGACGGACGTGAAGGTGCAGATGAAGGTGGGCAGTTCGAACGAGACGGTCGAGGTTTCAGCGCAGGCTCAGACCCTGACGACCACCGACAACACTCTCGCGACAACCATAGACCCGACATTGATTGCGAACCTGCCGCTTGCGGGGCGCGACCTTCTCGAATTCGCCACGCTGGTAACCGGCGCGGCAAATCCCGATAACCAGCGCTATACCACTTACAATAACCTGCCCAACGCCGCCGTAAATATTACGGTGAATGGCACCAACGATAATTTCCAGCGCTATCGCACGTTTTCCACCGGCTTCTTTACGGCCGCCCCGCTCCGCGAGGGAGCGTTTGAGGAAGCGACCGTAGCCACGAACAATCTCACCGCCGATTCGGGTGCCGAAGGGTCGGCGCAGATCCGCTTTGTCACGAAGTCCGGCACGAACTCTTTTCATGGCCGTGGATTCTGGCAGGCGCAGAACAGCTTTTTCAACGCCAATAGCTATCTGAATAATTCGCGCGGAAGGCCGCTTGCGAAAAGCCGCGACAACTATTACGGCGGCAATATCGGAGGGCCGATCTGGCGCAACAAGATATTTTTCTTTATAAACCTGGAATATCATAAGCGGCCCGGTGCAAGCCAGCCTATAAATAATGTGCTCACCGACGACGCAGCCAACGGCCTTTATACATACGACGTGACCTCGATTCCTGCTTCTACGCCCGCCTGGGTGACGTGTAACGCCGCCGCTGTAACCTGCACGGCCAATCTATATGCCCTAGCCTCAAACAACGGTTTCCCGGCGGCCGAAGATGCGACCGTAGCGGGAATCCTGAATCAGATTAAGGGATATTACCCGAAGGGGACGCTAAGCCCCCTGGCGACCACTCCTGCGGACCTCTATACCATCAATCAACAATACCTTCAGCAGTTGCAGTTCCTTAACCCCAGCAAGACCACGGAATGGTATCCCACCACGCGCCTCGACGTGAACATCACGCCGAAGATCCGTTGGAACGATACATGGGATCTCTACTGGCGCAATATCGCAAACCAGCCGAACTGGCCAGGCTCGCAGTTCGCGGGGAATGGCTTTAAATCCACTTATTACACCTGGTCGAACCAGGTGGTCTGGACTATCTCGCCCAGCATGCTCAATACGGCGAGCTTCGGAATCGAGAGCACGGTCGAGGAGTTCAACCCGGGAACTGCCGCGAATCCCTTCAACAGTATGGCGCTATCGGGCGGCGGGCCGAGGCAGGTTAACCTTCCGCTTGGTATCCCGACTTTGGTTCCGTCGTTTATCCTCCCCACGCCCCGGAACAATCCATCTTTCAACCCTTCTGACACATTAACCTGGACGCGAGGGAATCACACGTTCAGCTTGGGCGGCGACCTTCGCTATTCCAACATGCACGAGCTTCAGATCAACGATCCGCCCGCCTATAGCACCGGAATTGTGTCCGGGGATCCCGCGCTCGGCATGTTCACGTCGGCGAATTTCCCCAATATCAGCGCTGCGAACAGCAACCGCGACCTGAATAGCGCCGAGTCTTTGTACGCCTTCCTGACCGGCCGAATCAGCAGGGTTGGTGGTACCAACGAGGTGAATCTCGCGACGGGGCAATTCGCAGTGCAACAGGGCCTGGACGCGAAAGAGGCGCAGACGATAGGCGGCCTCTTTTTCCAAGATTCCTGGCGCACCGCGCCGCACCTGACCCTCAATTATGGCTTGCGGTGGCAGATGTCCGGCGCCATTCACAATACGAATGACTCCTACTTCGATCCGACGTTCCAGGACCTGCTCGGGCCGTCCGCCACCCTGTTTAACCCCGGGGTTCTGGACGGAGTCCCGAACCCGCAGGTCCTCTTGCGACCCTCTCCCTACAGCGGAGATTTAGTTCAAATCGATCCTAATTTCGGTTTCGCCTGGAATCCGGATTTCAGCGATGGGTTTCTGGGCAGGCTTTTCGGCGGTGCGAAGACTGTGATCCGGGGGGGTGCCGCGATTTCTTCGTACGACGAAGGATGGGAGACATTCGAGAACGTCTCGATATATCAGAATCCGGGAAACTTTCAGGTGGTCTCGTACCAAGCGGGCAACCCAAGCGTCCCGGGAAACTTTACCGCAGGGACGCAACTCCTCAGTGATCCAGCAGTCGAGGGTAGGGTGGCGGCAAACGGAACAACGCCCGCGAGTTTTCAGACGTCTCTTCCGATGTCGCTGCTCACCTTTACCGGGCAGAGTTACGGCACCGTGGATCCGAACATCTCGACTCCTTACGTCGAGTCGTGGAATCTGGGAATCCAGCGTTCGCTGCCAGGTAATTTCGCCGTCGAGGTGGATTACGTGGGTAATCATGCCGTCCACCTGTGGCAGGACTACAATCTGAACGAAATCAACGCAAGCCAGCCGGCGTTCTTAACGGCATTCCAGAACGCGGTAAGCAATTACAACATTAACTCTGCGAATGGCCAGGCGACATTTGCAGACAATACGGGGTTCGCGGGCATTACTCCTACGCCGCTTTTCGACGCGGCCTTCAATGGCAACGGCGTGTCGACGAATGCGACGGATTCATCAGGCTACGCGAGCTCGGATTTTATCTTCGACCTGCAATCGGGTCAGGCCGGAGCGCTGGCAAGTACGCTCGCCGGCAGTTCGCAATACCTGTGCAATATGGTGGGCGCCAACTTCTCGCCGTGCGGAAACGTCGGTGGGTCCAATTACCCCATCAACTTCTTCGAGGCCAATCCTTATGCGGCTGGAGCACAGGTCAGCGTGCTTTCCGATCCGTCCAGTTCCAGCTACAACGCCCTGCAGATTTCCGTCAGGCATCCCGTGGGGCACGGGCTTTCGATGGGGGCGAACTACAGCTTCAGCAAGTCCCTCACCGGCCGATTTCAGAGCTTCTTCACGGATACGGCTCAGGTCAATTTCATCTCCTTGCGGAACCCCGGACTGAATAAGGCGCCCGGGGATAACGACATGCGGCACGTCTTTAACGTTTACTGGTCGTATGATCTGCCGGGCGGTAGCGGGCATCGCTTCAGCTTCAGCAACTCCATCCTCAACAAGGTTGTCGGAGGCTGGAATTTGGGCGGGATCGTCCAGATGCACAGCGGCATTCCGTTCTGGTTGCAGGGGGGCCAAAGCAGTTTCAATGACGAAGATGGCGGCGTCGTTCTGAACGGCATCACCCGCAGCCAGATTCAAGATAGTGTCGGCGTGTTTACAACAGGAAACAAACAGGCTCCGGTTGATTGGCTGAATCCGAGCTTGGTCAACACCCCCAAGATACAGCCTGAGCAAACGCCCGGCGTGATTGGCCAGGTCTTGTTCTTCCATGGTCCGTCGTACTTCAATACGGATCTCTCTCTCACAAAGAATATTCCGATCCGCGAATCGCTCCACTTGGTTATCAAGGCGAACTTCCTCAACGCCTTCAATCATGCGGATTGGGGCGTCGGAAGCTTTGGCGCACCGGGATATATCTTCAATGCGTCTTCAGGGCTGTCGCAGCCGTCGGCGATCCTCGCGAACTCGCCGCGGTCTATCCAGTTCCTGACGCAATTGCAGTTCTAACCTAACCTCTGCGGCTACGGGAACGACCCTCGGGTCCGTTCCCGTAGCCGATACGTCCTTCCGACCGCGGTGAGTCGCATTGTTCCAAATGCCGGTCGAAGATCCTATCCCGGACCGAAATGTCCCAATTTGCTGTCATCGAAGCCGCACAAAACGAGTATCATCCACCGCGGCGGTTCTCATCTGCAACGCAAGGGAGGGCACGGAATGACCATTCATACGCTTCGTCGTTTTAGCTTAGCCGTAGCACTTGTCCTTTTCATGTTGCCGTTGTGCGCGAAGGCGCAGGGCACGCTCGCCGATTATCAGCGCGCGGAAAAATTCCTGGGCGGCAATGCGCGCAAGCTCTTTTCGCCCGGCGACGTGAACGCCAATTGGATCGGCCGCAGCGATCGCTTCTGGTACAGCACCACTGGTCCCGACGGCATGCAGTTCGTTCTCGTTGATGCCGCCAAGAACACCAGCGGCCCGGCCTTCGATCAATCGCGCCTCGCCGCATCGCTTTCGCGCGCCAGCGGGCAGACGTACCAAGCCGATAATCTGCCGTTCGCCACGTTCGACTTCACCGAGGACGGCAAAGCGATCCGCTTCGACGCGGACGCAAACCAATGGACCTGCCAGCTATCCGATTATCAATGCCAGCGCACAGGCCAGGCCGAAGGCGCGCCGGCCGCCGCGGCTGCCGGCATAGGCCTGCCCGAGGTTCCCGTCTCGCCGCAGGCCTACGAAAGCCGCTCGCCCGATGGACGTTGGTCCGTCTTCGTGAAGCACCACAATCTTTTCGCGCGCGATAATTCCACGGGCACCGTGATGCAACTCACGCGCGACGGCATTCCCGGCGACGATTACGCCACGCCGCTGCCCGATCTGCGCGTGCTGGTCACCCAGGAAGTCTCGAAGGGCGAGGACGTGAAGGAGCGCCCCGCAATTTTCTGGTCGCCCGATTCCTCGAAGTTCGTCACCTATCGCGCCGATTCGCGCGGCGCCGGCCGCTTCACCAGCTTGCAATTTGTGCCGCCGGATCAGATTCGCCCGCGCGCGTATAATTACGTGTACCCGCTGCCCGGCGAAGCCCTTCCCAAGGCGCAGATTATGGTGTTCGACGTTCTCACCGGCAAGCGCGTGGACGTGAAGACCGATCCGCTCGATATCCCCTTCCAGGGCGGTCCGGGTTCCTTCGATTGGTTTCCCGACGGCAAGAGCTTCTCTTACGAGCACGGCACGCGCGGCAATAAAGAAACCGAGCTGCGCGTCGTGGACGCAGCCACCGGCGACCAAAAAGTTCTGATCAGCGAACAGAACGGCCTCTACATAGATCCCGGCGAGCATTTCGTCCGCATCATTCCGGACAACGGCGGCATTCTGTGGTCCTCCGAACGCGACGGCTGGAATCACCTCTATCTTTATAGCGACAACGGCGAATTGCAGAATCAGGTGACGAAGGGCCCGTGGGTCGTTCGCCAGATCTCGTACGTGGATGCGAAAAATCACGCCGTCTATTTCCTCGCCATGGGCCGCGAAAAGGGCGAGGATCCTTACCTCACGCATCTCTATCGCGTCAATTTCGATGGCTCGGGCCTCGAGCTCCTCACCCCAGGCAATGAAAATCACACCGTCGACGTTTCGCCCGACGGCCAGTATTTCGTGGATAGCTTCTCCCGCGTGGACGACGTCGGCGGCGCGATCCTCCGCCGCATGAAGGATGGCTCGCAGGTCCGCGAATTGAAAAAAGGCGACGTAAGCGGCCTCACCTCGATGGGCTGGAAATATCCCGTGCCCTTCGAAGGCAAGGCCACCGACGGCAAGACGGAGCTCTACGGCGTAATCGTCCGCCCGGCGAATTTCGATGCTTCGAAAAAATATCCCATCGTCGAGCAGATCTACACCGGCCCGCAGGGCTTCTTCGCGCCGAAATCGTTTTCCGCCGCCTTTCGCCTGCAATCCATGGCCGAACTCGGCTTCGTGGTGGTGATGGTGGATGGCCGCGGCACCACGGGCCGTTCGCGCGCCTTCCACGAATTTTCCTACCACAATCTCGGCGGCGCCTTCGCCGATCACGTCGCCATGATCAAGCAGATGGCCGAAAAATATCCCTACATGGATATTTCGCGCGTCGGCATTTACGGCACCTCGGCCGGCGGCTATGGCTCCGCGCACGCCTTTCTCACCTTTCCCGATTTCTATAAGGTGTGCGTCTCCACTTCCGGCGATCACGATGCGCGCCTCGATAAAGCCTGGTGGAATGAGCAGTATCAGGGCTATCCCGTCGGCAAGGACTACGTCGAGCAATCGAACTTCACCGCCGCCAAAAATCTGAAGGGCCATTTGCTGCTGATGCACGGCGATATAGACGACAACGTGAACCCGGTCGAAACCATGCGCCTCGTGGACGCCCTGATGACCGCCAACAAGCACTTCGACATGCTCTTCGTTCCGAACATGTTCCATGGCGATAGCGGGCCGCATGCGCTCTACGTCTCGCGCCGCCGCTGGGATTATTTCGTGCAATATCTGCTGGGCGTCACGCCTCCGGAAAATTTCGAAATCCACGAGGTGCGATATCCCGCGGCGCCGCGCCGCCGCCGTTAGGCGGAAATCACCGCGGGGATCGGCGCTTCGGGCGCTGATCCCCGCCGCAATCAATTCATGCCGCGCCGGCGAGGAAGTTGCCCCGCAGGCGCTCGTTCTTTCAGGAGGGATGACGATGTGGAATTTCGCCTTGGCCGGCCGCACGCGCCGCTGGCCGCTCTGCGCGCCCTTGTTCGGATTCGCCGGCCTGTTCTTGATCATCGCCGCGCCGCCGGCCCGCGCCCAATCCCTTTCCCCGGTTCCCGGAAGCGAGGTCAGCACCGTCACGAAGCCGGGATTTTTCACCGAGCCTTCCATCGCCATCAATCCGCTGAATCCGAAGCAGGTCGTCGCCGCCTATCAGGACAACGCCCACATCGCCTATTCCGAGGATGCCGGCCACACCTGGACCATCCCCGACGGAATCGCGCCGCCCGAATATCGCGTCTCGGGCGACGTTTCGGTCGTCTACGATAATCAGGGCCACGCGATTCTGTGCCACATGGCGTTCAATCATCTCGGCACCAGCAGCTACTGGGGCCACAATTCCTCGAAGAACGGCCTGTATATTCGCCGCTCGCTCGATGGCGGCCGCACCTGGGAAGCGAACGAGCTGCCCGTGATCGAGCAGCCCGAAAGCCTCACCTCGCCTTGGGAAGATAAGCCGTACATCGTCGCCGACGATAGCAAGGGGCCGTACGCCGGAAATCTGTACATCGGATGGACGCGCTGGACGCTCACCGATTCCGAGCTTCTGCTCGTTCGCTCCACCGACGACGGCAAGACGTGGTCGAAGCCCATCGAAATTGATAATCATCCCGGCCTGCCGCGCGACGATAATGGCGCGCTCGAAGGCTTCGATGGCACCGTCGGCCCCGATGGCACGCTCTATGCCGTCTGGGGCGACGGCAAGGATATCTACCTCACTGAATCGCACGATGGCGGCCGTACGTTTGCCCGGGCGCGCGCCGTCATTCCCACCGCCCCGATTGCCTTCAATATTGAAGCCGTGGCGCGCTCCAATGGCTTTCCGCAGATCGCCATTGATCCGCGCGGCGGAAAGCGCGGCGGCCGCATTTACGTCACCTGGAGCGACTATCGCAATGGCGATGTGGACGTCTTCTGCTCAAGCTCCGGCGATCACGGCCGCACCTGGAGCAAGGCCCTTCGCGTGAATAGCGACGCCCAGCACGATGGCGCCGATCAATTCTTCCAGTGGCTCGCGGTGGACCCTTCGGACGGAGCCGCCTACGTAATGTTCTACGATCGCCGCGATGATCCGCGGAATCGCAAGGCCACGGTTGTGCTCGCGCGCTCCACCGATGGCGGCCGTTCCTTCCAGAATTATGCGTGGACCAATCAGGGCTTCGACGATCGCAATGAATTCATGGGGGACTACACGGGCCTCGCGGCGCTCGATGGCCGCGTCTATGGCGTCTGGACCGAGCTTCCGTCCGATGCGCAGGGCCGCGGGCGCAACACCGTGATCCGCATCGGCGTAGCCGATTTCACCGCGGGAGCGAAAACCGCCGCCACCACGCAGCCATAAATCCCATCTCCGAATCGCTGCTTAGCTTTTTGGGGCGCCCCACGCTCGTTGTATGAGCGTGGGGCTTTCATTTCGCAACCATCACCACTCTATTTTTTCACCTGCATTGCCCCCAAATATCCCCCACCGTAAATCCCGCCGGAAAGGGATCATCTGCCTCCAACACATATTGCGCGAACCCGGTGATCCACGCCCGCCCGCTCAGCCGCGGAATCACGGCCGCATACCGCCCCACGCGCGTTTCCGCCACCAGCCGTCCGGTAAACGTCGTCCCCAAAATCCCCTCATGGACGAAATCCTGCCCCAGCGGCAGCAATCCCTTCGCGTGCAGCGCCGCCATCTTCGCGCACGTTCCGGTGCCGCAGGGAGAACGGTCCAGCGCGCCGGTCCATGAGGACGGGCGCTCCCAATCCAGCTTCCCCGTGGAGACGATCACCGCATTCCGCCGATGGTTGCGCGAGTCCGCGGGCGGCGCCGAAAGCTGCGCAATCGTGATCCTCGCAATCCCCGGATTTTCCGGATGCGCCACCGGCAGTTGTTCCTGCGCGGCCGCCTTGATCATTTCGCCGGCCCGCGCGATGTCGCGCGCCTCGTCCGGCAGAAGCCGCAGCCCCAGCGGCTCGGCGTCCGCGATCACGTAGAACATTCCCCCGTACGCCACGTCCACTTTCACCGTGCCCAGCTTCGGCACTTCGATCGCCGCATCCAGATGCGTCGCAAAGGCCGTCACATTCTGAAAGGTGACGTTCTTCACCTTCCCGCCTTCCACCTCCGCCTCCACCTCGATCAATCCCGCCGGCGTATCGAGCTTCAGCGTCATCCGCGGCTCGCGCACCGCCACCATTCCCGTCTCGATCAGCACGGTCGCCACGCAGATCGTGTTCGTGCCGGACATCGGGGGATATTCCACCTGCTCCATGATGATAAAGCCCGCGTCCGCCTCGGGGTCTGCCGCCGGCAGGATCAGGTTGCAGTTTGAGGCTGGATAGCCGCGCGGCTCGCGCAGCATCAGCTTGCGCAGATCGTCGGCGTGCGCCTCGAGGTGCTTCATCTTCTCGAACATCGTGCGGCCCGGCACGTCCAGCACGCCGCCGGTAATCACGCGGCCAGGCTCGCCGCAGGCGTGCGCGTCCACCGCGGTGATCAGTCGAGAAAATCGCATAGGGCGCCTGCCAAGCCTCGCATTTTGTTTAAATCTTCCCCTTTTTCACGGGTCATTCCGAGAGGCTGTAACGCTTTTGGACTCCCAACAAAGCCCCGCATTCCCGCGTCGTCATTCTGAGGAGCGCAGCGGCGAAGAATCTCTCTTGGTTTTGCCCATCTGAGACCTCTCGGTTCCA
>Ga0134126_10000520_pt1 | contig 49094 bp, 53 predicted proteins | sample KB31752_FD_96881 | JGI IMG/M metagenome (GOLD analysis project Ga0134126, IMG submission 96881) | Terrestrial soil microbial communities with excess Nitrogen fertilizer from Kellogg Biological Station, Michigan, USA - KB3-175-2 | ecosystem: Environmental > Terrestrial > Soil > Unclassified ...
ACTTCTTCGACAGCACCGTCGTGATCGCCGCCGTCAGCGTGGTCTTGCCGTGGTCCACGTGACCGATCGTGCCCACGTTCACGTGAGGTTTCGTACGCTCGAACTTGCCCTTTGCCATGGTGTGCCGTCCTGGAGAACGTTGGTGTTGAGTGCCTGTGACGCTGATGCCTGGTGCCCATGATGCGGATTGAACGCATGACCTCTCCCTTACCAAGGGAGTGCTCTACCACTGAGCTACATGGGCGAAGCCGTACCTGGAGCGGGTGAAGGGAATCGAACCCTCGTCGTAAGCTTGGAAGGCTTCTGCTCTACCATTGAGCTACACCCGCCGCGAAGCCCCCGCGCCGCTTTGCGTTGCCTTGTTGAACCGGAACCGTTGGTGGAGGAGGTTGGATTCGAACCAACGTAGGCGCAAGGCCAACAGATTTACAGTCTGCCCCCTTTAACCACTCGGGCACCCCTCCGGGAAAGCCTTCAATTATGCCCGATTCCCGCTGTTGGAACAAGCGCAAAGGGCCACTTTCGGGGGTGCCGGCACTCCGAATCGAACGGAGGACCTACCGCTTACAAGGCGGTTGCTCTACCAGCTGAGCTATGCCGGCCGGCGACGCCATGCGATGCGAGAACCTGCTGCTGGAGCTAGCGCTTACTTGACCAGCTTGAGCCGTGTCTTGCCGTTGCCGTTGGTTCCGGTGGGCTTCGGGGGCTCCGCATCGGCCTCGGCCGTGGCGGCCGGCACCGGCAGCGAGGGCGCGGCCGCGAGGGCCGCGGGCGCCTCCACGGTGAAGAAAGCGCCCTGGCCGTTCTCGCGCGCGAAGATGCCCTGCACGCGGTCGACCGGGATGCTCACCTCGCGCGAGACGCCGTTGAAGCGCGCCGAGAACTGGATCAGCTCGTTGTTCACGGTGAGGTTGCGCGTCGCGTTGAGGCTCACGTTGAGCACGATCTCGCCGTTCTTCACGTATTCCATCGGCACCCGGGTGCGCTCGTCCACGCGCACGCTGAGGTACGGGGTGTACCCGCAGTCGGAGCACCACTCGTAGATCGCGCGGATGAAGTAGGGCTTGGTGGAGACCTCGGCCATGGCCACAAGCTTAACCTACCGGCGCATCGCTTTCTCGGAGGCGGTCATCGAATCGATGAAGGCCTGGCGGGAGAAGAGCCGTTCGGCGTACTTGAGGAGGGGGGCCGACTGCTTGTTCAGCTGGATCTGGTAGTGGTCCAGGCGCCAGAGGAGCGGGGCGATGGCGACGTCCAGCATCGAGAACTCCTCGCCCAGCATGTATTTCTGCTTCACGAAGATGGGCGCGATCTGGATCAGGTTCTCGCGGATGTAGAGCCGCGCCTTGTCCTGCGCCTTCTGGGTGCCCGACTCGAGCGTCTGCACGTGGTTGAAGAGCTCCTGCTCGAAGCGGAACAGGAAGAGCCGCGCGCGCGCCCGCATCACCGGGTCCGCCGGCATGAGCTGCGGGTGCGGGAAGCGCTCGTCGATGTACTCGTTGATGATGTTCGACTCGTAGAGCACGAGGTCGCGCTCGACCAGCACGGGCGTGCGGTTGTACGGGTTCATCACCGCGAGGTCCTCGGGCTTGTTCATGAGGTCCACGTCGATGATCTCGAAATCCATGCCCTTCTCGTAGAGCACGATCCGGCAGCGGTGGCTGAAGGGATCGGTGATCCCCGAATAAAGCGTCATCATGGCTTCTTCATCCCCTTTCGCGACGGCGCGGTCGCGGTCCGGCTAGCGGACGTCCTTCCAGAACTCCCTCTTGAGCAGGAACGCGAAGAACGCGAACCCGGCGAGGACGAACAGCACCACGATTCCCCAGAGCTTGCGCTCCGCCTGGGCGGGCTCGGACATGTACACGAGGTAGTTCACGAGGTCGCCCACGTAGCGGTCGTACTCGACCGGCGTCAGCGTGCCCGGCTTCTCGATCACGAGCTTGCGCGTCTCCACCTTGTCGCCGGTGATGTCGTTCATCTTCTCGCTGACCTGGAGCGCCTGCATGCCCTGCTCCTCGTAGAGCACGTTCGGCATGGCGACGTTGGGGAACACGACGTTGTTCCACCCGGAGGTCGCCTTGGGATCGCGGTAGAAGCTGCGCAGGTAGGTGTAGAGCCAGTCGGCGCTCCGTGAGCGGGCGACGAGCGACAGGTCCGGCGGCACCACGCCGAAGGCGGCCTTGGAGATCTTCGGGTCCACCGGCGGCGACATGGTGTCGCCGATCTTGTCCGTGGTGAAGAGCAGGTTCTTCTTGATCTCGTCCTCGGTGAGGTCGAGGTCCTTCAGCCGCTGGTAGCGCATCAACGAAGCCGTGTGGCAGTTGAGGCAGCGGTTGATGAAGATGGCCGCGCCGTGCTGGAGCGAGGCCTTGTTGCCGAGGTCGACCGGCGCATGATCGAGGCGGACGGCCTCTTCCTGCGCCGCGGCGAACGCCGGCGCGAGCACCACGAGGAGCAGAGCGAGGATCTTGTTCATCACCAGGTCACCCTTTGCGGCTCCGGCTTCTCCTGTGCGCGGTCGCGCGCGGTGTACCAAGGCATGCCGAGGAAGAAGAAGAAGTAGACGATGGTGAGCACCCGCGCGAACCACACGGCGACGTAGTCGCCGCCGACGACCGGCCACTCCTTCGGGAACGCGCCCCAGACGTTGGTCGGGTGCACGCCGAAGTAGGCGAGGATGCAGAAGCTCACGGCGAACGCGGCGAACGCGACCTTCCAGCGCGGGCCGCGGTAGCGGATCGACTTCACGCGGCCCCGGTCGAGCCAGGGAAGCGCGAAGTAGATGAGCACCGCGCAGCCCATCACCAGCACGCCCGGGAACTGCGAGTTGAACATCGGCGGGACGGCGCGCAGCATCGCGTAGTACGGGGTGAAGTACCAGACCGGCGCGATCTCGAGCGGCGTCTTGAGCGGGTCCGCGGGGATGAAGTTGTTGGCCTCCAGGAAGAAGCCCCCCATCTCCGGCAGGAAGAACACGACGGCCGCGAACACGATGAGGAAGATGGACGCCCCGAAGAGGTCCTTCACCGTGTAGTACGGGTGGAACGGGATGCCGTCCACCGGCGTGCCGGTGCGCGGGTCGAGGTTCTTCTTGATCTCGATGCCGTCCGGGTTGTTCGAGCCCACCTCGTGCAGCGCCATGATGTGCGCCGCGACGAGGCCCAGCAGCACGAGCGGCAGCGCCGCCACGTGCAGGGCGAAGAAGCGGTTGAGCGTCGCGTCGGAGACGTTGTAGTCGCCGCGGATCCAGATCGCGAGCGGCTCGCCGATGAAGGGGATGGTGCCGAACAGGTTCACGATCACCTGCGCGCCCCAGTAGGACATCTGGCCCCAGGGAAGCAGGTAGCCGAAGAAGGCCTCGCCCATGAGCGCGAGGTAGATCACCACGCCGAAGATCCAGAGGAGCTCCCGCGGCCGGCGGTAGGAGCCGTAGATGAGGCCGCGCACCATGTGCAGGTACACCGTGATGAAGAAGAAAGAGGCGCCCGTCGAATGGATGTAGCGGATCACCCAGCCGCCCGGCACGTCGCGCATGATGTACTCGACCGAGGCGAAGGCCTCGTGCGCGTCGGGCTTGTAGTTCATCGTGAGGAAGATGCCCGAGACGATCTGGATCACGAGCACCAGCAGCGCGAGCGAGCCGAAGTAGTACCAGAAGTTGAAGTTCTTCGGCGCGTAGTACTCCGAGAGGTGCTCCTTCCAGAGCGCCATCAGCGGGAAGCGCTGGTCGATCCAGGTGAGGATGCCGTTGAACGGCCCGGCCCCGGTGACGGGGGTCTTCTCGGTCGCGGCCATCGGCCTATGCTCCTTTCGGGTCTTCGCCGACCACCACGATCGTGTCGGTCTTGAAGTGGTACGGAGGTATCACGAGGTTTTTCGGCGCGGGCGAGCCCTTGAACACGCGCCCCGCGAGGTCGAAGCGTGAGCCGTGGCAGGGACAGTAGTAGCCGCCCGGCCAGGCGGGCCCCATCTCGGCAGCCGCAACCTGCTCCTTGAGGTTCGGCGTGCAGCCCAGATGCGTGCACACGCCGACGCACACGAAGTATTCCGGCTTCTCCGAGCGCGCGGGCGCCTTGATGTATTTCGGCTGCTGCGGGATCTCGCACTTGGGATCCGTGAGCGCCGGCGCGTTGGCCGGCAGCCGGTCGAGCATGTCCTTGGTCCGGTGCAGCAGCCACACGGGCTTGCCGCGCCATGCGATGGTGACCTGCTGGCCGGGCTCGATCTTGGAGAAGTCGCCCTCGACCGGCGCGCCGGCGGCGAGCGCCTTGGCGCTCGGGAACCAGCTCGCGACGAACGGGCCCGCGACTCCCACGCCCACCACGGCGCCCGCGGCCGAGGTGGCAATGATCAGGATGCGGCGTCTCTTTTCATCGACGCGGTCGGTGACGATGGCGGTCATTGCGGAAGGAAGAAGGGAGGAAAAAGGGCGGGACGGACGGCTAATTCGGCATTTTAGCGGATTTGCCCCCCGTTCTTGAAGCCCGCGGCGCGGCGAACGCGTTGACGCGGCTCGCCGGCGCCCCTAGATTGCCTCTTTCGCACGGGGAAAAACGATGAGCTTCGCTTCCGAATTCCGGGAATTCGCGGTCCGCGGCAGCGTCGTGGACCTCGCCGTCGGCGTCATCATCGGCGGCGCGTTCGGCAAGATCGTCGATTCGCTGGTGAACGACATCGTCATGCCGATCGTGGGCCGCTTCACCGGCGGGCTCGCCTTCCACGAATATTTCCTGCCGCTCGCGCGCATCCCCGAGGGCGTGCCGCACACGCTGGATGCCGTGAAGAAGGCGGGCATTCCGGTGGTCGCCTGGGGCAACTTCGTGAACGTGGCGCTCAACTTCGTGATCCTCGCGCTCATCGTGTTCCTCATGGTGCGGGCCATCAACCGCCTGCGCCGCCACGACGAGCAGCCGCCGGCCGCACCGCCCGAGCAGGTGGTCCTGCTGCGCGAGATCCGCGACGCGCTGCGCTCGAAGTAGCCCCGGGCCGGCCGCTACAATAGGGGGTTTTCCGCCCCTGCATCCGCCACCGCAATGCGCAAGCTCTGGCTCGTCTTCGCCCAGGCCGTCACCGCCACGCTCGCGGTGATCTTCGTCGTGAGCCTGGTGAAACCCGAGTGGATGGCCTGGCGCCGCCAGGTCGTCGAGGTGCGCGAGAGCGCGCCCGGCGCGGCGGCGACGCCCGTGCCCGTCGGCGGCCTTCCGGCGGCGAGCGTCTACTCGTTCAGCGACGCCGCGCGCAAGGCGATTCCCTCGGTGGTGAACATCTCCGCGACGAAGCAGGTGCGCCGCCGCAATCCGCTGCTCGACGACCCCGCGTTCCAGCGCTTCTTCGGCGACCGCTTCAACCTTCCGCCGGAGACGCAGCTTTCGCTCGGCTCCGGCGTCGTCGTGAGCCGCGAGGGCTACATCCTCACCAACGACCACGTGGTGGACGGCGTGTCGGACATCCAGGTCACCCTGCACGACGGCCGCACGCTCGCCGGGAAGATCGTCGGGAGCGATCCCGAGACCGACCTCGCGGTGGTACGCGTTCCCGCCGGGGGCCTCACGCCGATCACGTTCGGCCACTCGGAGCAGGCGAAGGTGGGCGACATCGTGCTCGCGATCGGCGATCCGTTCAGCGTCGGGCAGACGGTGACGATGGGCATCGTGAGCGCCGTGGGACGCGAGATCACCGCCAACCCGTTCGGCAGCTTCATCCAGACCGACGCCGCGATCAACCCGGGCAACTCCGGCGGCGCGCTGGTGGACGCGAGCGGCAACCTCATCGGCATCAACACGCTGATCTTCTCGCGCTCCGGCGGCTACCAGGGTATCGGCTTCGCGATTCCGGTGGGGCTCGCCAAGCGCATCATGGAGCAGATCATCGAGACCGGGACCGTCACGCGCGGCTGGCTCGGGATCGAGGTGGAGGACATCACCCCGGAGCTCGCCGAGTCGGTCGGCCTCAAGACCACGCACGGGCCGATGGTGGGCGCGATCGAGCGCGGCAGCCCGGCCGAGAAGAGCGGCGTCCGGCTGGGCGACGTGATCCTCGCGGTGAACGGCAAGGGCATGCCGGACTCGAGCACGACGCTCAATGCGATCGCCGAGCTCGCGCCCGGGAAAGTGGTGCCCCTGCGGGTGCTGCGCCAGAACCGCGAGCTGCAGCTCGACGTGGTGGTGGGCAAGAGGAAGCCGCGCCCGCGCACCGACGAGGACTAGCCGCCTTCCTCCCGGGCGCTCGCCGCGAGCGCCCCATCCTTGCGCCGCTTCGACGCGAACTGCGCGAACAGGATCCCCGCCTCGTAGAGCAGGCACATGGGCAGCGCGAGCGAGACCTGCGACACGACGTCGGGCGGCGTCACCACGGCGGCCACGATGAAGATGAGGACGATCACGTAGCCGCGCCATTCGCGCAGCTGCTGCACGGAGACCAGCCCGGCGAGCACCAGCACGACCACCACGACCGGCACCTCGAAGGCGAGCCCGAAGGCGAGGAACATCCCGAGCACGAAGTTGAAATAGGCCTCGATGTCCGGCGCGACCGAGATGCTCTTCGGCGCGAAGTGCGCGATGAACGCGAACACGCGCCTGAAGACGATGAAGTAGCAGAACGCCATCCCGACGAGGAACAGGACCGTGCCGCTCACCACCAGCGGAAGCGCGAGCCGCTTCTCGTGCGCGTAGAGCCCCGGCGCGACGAACGCCCACACCTGGTAGAGCACGTAGGGCAACGCCACCAGCAGCGCCGCCATGAAGGCGATCTTCATCGGGATGAGGAACGGCGTGATGACGCCGGTCGCGATCATCTTCGAGCCCTGCGGCAGGCTGTGGATGAGCGGCATCGCGAGCAGGTCGTAGAGCTCGGAGCTGAAGTACAGCATCGGGATCGCCGCGATGCCGATCGCGAGCAGCGCGCGCACCAGGCGCTGGCGCAGCTCGATGAGGTGCGAGAGGAAGGTTTCCTGGGCCTCGTCCGTCATGGGCGGGGCGCGGGCATCAGGCGGGCTTCGCCGGAACGGAGCCGGCCGGCGCTTGCGCGGGCGGCTCCTCGATGCCGAGCTCGAGCTGCGGCGACGGCGGCTCGGGCGCGGCCGGCGTGGGCGGCGCGGAGGCCGCATCGGCCGTCGATTGCATTGCCGTCGACGCATCCTGCAACTCGCGGTCGATCGAGGCCTGCACGTCGCGGATCTCGCGCTGGGCGTCGGCCGCCTGCGCCTCGAGGTCGGTCTTGAGCGTGCGTGCCGCCTCCTCGAACTCGCTCTTCACCTTGCCGAGGTCGGCCGCTTCCATCTCGCGATTGATGTCGGCCTTCACCTGGGCGACGTAGCGTTGCAGGCGGCCGAACAGGACGCCCGCGGTGCGCGCGACCTTCGGCAGGCGCTCGGGACCGATCACGACGAGCGCGACGATCGCGATCACGAGCATCTCGGAGAAGCCGACGTCGAACATGGAAGCGGGCGGGCAGGACTCGAAGGGCCGGTCCCTTCGACCGGGCGGTATGCGGAGGCTTCAGCCCTTCTGCTTTTCCTTGACCTCGCCCTCGATCGTGGTGCCCTGCGAGGTGATCTCGCCCGGCGGCTTCGGCGGCGGCGGCGCGTTTTCGTCGCGCATGCCCTGCTTGAAGCCCTTCACGGCTCCGCCGAGGTCCTCGCCGATGTTGCGAAGCTTCTTGGTGCCGAAGATGAGCAGCACGATCACGAGCACGATCAACCAATGCCAGATGCTGAAGGAACCCATCGAAATCTCCTGGTGAAGCGGGCGGCCCGGCTCACGAGCCCGGGAGCGGCATCATGCGGCCGAAGGGCTGGGGACCGCCGAGGATGTGTATATGCAAATGATACACGTCCTGGCGTCCGATCCGCCCGGTGTTCACGATGGTGCGGAAACCTTCGGGCGAGCCCTGCTCGCGTGCGAGGCGCCCCGCCATCGCGAACATGCGGCCGAGCACGCGCTCGTGCTCCGGGCCGACCACGGCGAGCGAATCGACATGATCCTTCGGGACGATCATGAAGTGCACCGGCGCCTGCGGCGCGATGTCGTGGAAGGCGAGCATGTCGTCGTCCTCGTACACCTTGCGGCAGGCAATCTCGCCGCGCACGATCTTGCAGAACACGCAGTCCTTCACGGTGGCCATCGCTCTACCCTTTCGCGCGCGAATCCTTCTCGTCGATGCCGGAGCGGCCCTCGCGCCGCTCGAGCTCCGCGAGCACGGCGGCGAGCGGGATGCCGTGCCAGCCGAGCATCACCAGGCAATGGAACCAGAGGTCGGCGGTCTCGTGCACGATCGCCCCGGCGTCTTCGCCCTTCGCCGCGATCACCGCCTCGGTCGCTTCCTCGCCCACCTTCCTGAGGATCGCGTCGAGCCCCTTCGCGTGGAGCGACGCCACGTACGACGACGAGGGATCGGCGCCGCGGCGCGCGGCGATCGCCACCTCGAGGCGCTCGAGGATGCTCCGGTCAGCCATGGGAGGTCGGCTCCTCGAGCACGGGGTCGGTGACGCTCCAGCGCCGCTCGCGACCGTCCGCCTCGAGCACGCGGAAGAAGCAGCGCCGGCGGCCGGTATGGCACGCGACGCCGCCCGCCGATTCGACGCTCAGCAGCACCACGTCCGCATCGCAGTCGATGCGCACCTCGAGCACCTTCTGCACGTGCCCCGAGGTCTCGCCCTTGCGCCACAGCGCCTTCCTCGAGCGCGACCAGTACGTCGCCTCGCCGCAGGCCACGGTGCGCGCGAGCGACTCGCGATTCATCCACGCCACCATCAGCACCTCGCCGGACGCGGCGTCCTGCGCGACGGCGGGCACGAGCCCGTCGGCGTTCCACGCCACTTCCTCGAGCCAGGCTTCCGCGTTCACAGGCGCATCTCGATGCCGCGCGCGGCGAGGAACCGCTTCGCCTGCGCGACGGTGATCTCCCCGAAATGGAACACCGAGGCGGCGAGCACCGCGTCCGCGCGCCCCTGCTCGATGCCGAGCGCGAGGTGCTCGAGGGTTCCCACGCCGCCGCTCGCGATCACGGGCACCGGCACCGCCTCCGACACGGCGCGCGTGAGCCCGAGGTCGAACCCGCTCTTCGTGCCGTCGCGATCCATGCTGGTGAGCAGGATCTCGCCGGCGCCGCGGGCCGCCATCTCGCGCGCCCATTCTACGGCATCGAGGCCGCGCGCCTTGCGCCCGCCGTGCGTGTACACCTCCCAGCGGCCGGGCCCGGCGGAGCGCGCGTCGATCGCGACCACGATCGCCTGCGAGCCGAAGCGGCGCGCCGCCTGCTCCACCAGCACGGGGTTCTCCACCGCCGCCGTGTTGATGCTCACCTTGTCCGCGCCGGCGTTGAGGATCTTGCGCACGTCCTCCACCGAGCGCACGCCGCCGCCCACGGTGAGCGGGATGAACACCTGGTCGGCGACGCGCTCGATCACGCCCACGATGGTGTCGCGCGCTTCGCTCGAGGCGGTGATGTCGAGGAAGGTGAGCTCGTCGGCGCCCGCCTCGTCGTAGCGGCGCGCGATCTCGACCGGGTCTCCGGCGTCGCGCAGCTGCACGAAGTTGACGCCCTTCACGACGCGGCCGGCGTGCACGTCGAGGCACGGGATGATGCGCTTGGCGAGCAAAGTTTTTTCCAGGCCTGCCGGCGCTTCGCGATCAGGACGGCACGAATCGCGTCAGGATTCGCCCGCCGCCACCTTCAGCGCTTCGGCGAAATCGAGCCGGCCCTCGTAGAGCGCACGTCCCGCGATGCAGCCGGTGATGCCTTCCGACTCCACCGCGCACAGCTTGCGGATGTCGTCGAGCTGCGTGAGGCCGCCGCTCGCGATGACCGGCACCGTGAGCGCCTGCGCGAGGCGCACCGTCGCTTCGATGTTCACGCCGGTCATCATGCCGTCGCGGCCGATGTCGGTGTAGATCACCGCCTCCACGCCGTAGTCCTGGAAGCGCCTGGCGAGGTCGATCACGTCGTGCTTGGTGAGGCGCGACCAGCCGTCGGTCGCGACCTTGCCGTCCTTCGCGTCGAGCCCGACGATGATGTGGCCGGGAAACGCGTCGCACGCCTCGTGGAGGAACCCCGGATTCTTCACCGCGGCGGTGCCGATGATCACGTAGGACACGCCGTCGTCGAGGTAGCGCTCGATGGTCTCGAGGTCGCGGATGCCGCCGCCCAGCTGGATCGGCACGTCCGAGTCCACCGCGGCGACGATCGCCTTCACGGCCGACTCGTTCACCGGCTTGCCGGCGATGGCGCCGTTCAGGTCCACGACGTGCAGGCGCTTGGCGCCCTTGGCGGCCCATTGCGCGGCCGTCGCGCCGGGCTCGCCCGAGAAAACGGTGGCCTTGTCCATGCGGCCCTGCTCGAGGCGCACGCATTGGCCATCCTTCAGGTCGATCGCGGGGATGATGAGCATGGATGCGCGGAGCGCAACCTCAGGGATTCCAGGTGGCGAAGTTGCCGAGTAGCGTGAGCCCCGCCGCGCTGCTCTTCTCGGGATGGAATTGCGTCGCGAAAATATTATCGCGCGCGATGGCCGAGGTAAAGGCGTCGGGGTAGCGGGTGGTCGCGGCGGCGAGGGACGGCAGCGCCGGCTCGCAGTAATAGCTGTGCACGAAGTAGAAGCGGGCGCCGTCGGAAATGCCGCGCCACAGCGCATGCGGCTGGACCTGCCACACCTCGTTCCACCCCATGTGCGGCACCTTGTAGCCCGCCGCGCGCCGCTCGGGCGTGTTGTCGAAGCCGAGCACCCGCCCCGGAAGGAGCGAGAGCCCCGGCGTGTCACCCTCGGCGCTCCTCTCGAAGAGCATCTGCTGGCCGATGCACAGGCCGAGGAACGGCTTCGCGCACGCCGCCTCGCGCACCGCCTCCCCCAGCCCGCTCTCGCCGAGGCAGCGCATGCAATCGGGCATCGCACCCTGGCCCGGAAAGACCACGCGGTCGGCGCGGCGGATGGCATCGGGTTCCGCGGTGATCTCGACGTTCGCATCGGGCGCGACGTGCGCGAGCGCCTTCTGCACCGAGCGCAGGTTGCCCATGCCGTAGTCGACGATCGAGATGCGTTGGGCCATGGTGGGGCGTCGAGGCTCGCGCGAAGGACGCTAGAGCGTTCCCTTCGTGGAAGGAATCGATCCGGCGGCGCGCGGATCGGCCTCGACCGCCATGCGCACCGCGCGCGCGAACGCCTTGAACACGGTCTCGCACTGGTGGTGCGCATTGTCGCCGCGCAGGTTGTCGATGTGCACCGTGGCGAGCGCGTGGTTCGCGAAGCCCTGGAAGAATTCGTGCGTGAGGTCGACGTCGAACTCGCCCACGCGCGCGCGCTTGAAGTCGACGTGGAACTCGAGCCCCGGGCGGCCGGAAAAATCCACCACCGCGCGCGAGAGCGCCTCGTCGAGCGGCACGTAGGCGTGGCCGTAGCGGCGGATGCCCTTCTTGTCGCCCAGCGCCTTCGCCACCGCCATGCCGAGCGCGATGCCGATGTCCTCGACGGTGTGGTGCGCGTCGATCTCCAGGTCGCCCTTCGCTTCCACCTCGAGGTCGATCGCGCCGTGGCGCGCGACCTGGTCGAGCATGTGGTCGAGGAACGGGATGCCGGAGGCGAGCTTCGACTTCCCGGCGCCGTCCAGGTCGAGGGCGACGTGGATGCGGGTTTCCTTGGTGTCGCGTTGGATTTCCGCCTTGCGCATGGATGTCAGGCGAGCGCCGGGACGAGGGCTTGGAGCAGGCGATCGTTCTCGTCGGGGGTTCCGACCGTGAGCCTCAGGCAGTGCTCGAGCAGGGGATGCGAGCCGTGGAAATTGCGAACCAATATACCACGCTGCCGCAGCCCCTCGAAGGCGCGCGGCGCGTCCGGGACGCGCACGAGCACGAAGTTCGCCGCGCTCGGGAAGCGCTGGACGGCGGCCACGCGGTCGAGCGCCGCCTCCAGGCGCGCGCGCTCGGCGACGATCGCGCGCGTCTGCGCCTCGAGCACGTCGCGATGGTCGAGCAGAAGCTCCGCCGCCGCCATCGAGAGCACGTTCACGTTGTAGGGAAGGCGCAGCTTCTCCAGCTCGGCGAGCCAGTCGCGTCCGCCGATCGCCGCGCCCAGCCGCAGGCCGGCGAGCCCGAGCTTGGAGAGTGTGCGCACCAGCAGCAGGTTGGGATGGCGGCCGACCTCGTCCATGAGCGTCGCGCCGCCCGAGAACGCGTAGTACGCCTCGTCCACGACCACGAGCCCGGGCGCGGCGGCCACGATGGCGAGGATCGCCTCGCGCGGGAAGAGGTTCCCGCTCGGATTGTTGGGATAGGCGATCCACGTAACGGCGGGACGCTCGCGCTCGATGGCGCGCAGCAGCGCCGGCTCGTCGAGCGAGAAATCGGCCGCGAGCGGCACGCCGACGTAGCGCAGCCCGCAGGCGATCGCGCTCATGCGATACATCGCGAAGGAGGGCTCCGGAGCGAGGGCGACGGCGCCGGGCCGCGCGATCGCCATCGCGATCACCTGCAGCACCTCGTCGGACCCGTTGCCGAGCAGCAGGTCGAGGTGCTCCGGGATCTGCATCGCATCGCGCAGCCGCGCCTTGAGGCCCGGCGCGGTGGGATCGGGATAGCGATTCACCGCGACCCTCGCGAGCCGCGCGCCCATCTCGGCGGCGAGGCCGGCGGGAAGCGGGTAGGGATTCTCCATGGCGTCGAGCTTCACCATGTCCTTCGCCGGAGCTACGTGATAGGCGCAGAGCGCGCGGATCTCCGGGCGCACCAGGCTCGAGGGATCCTTAGACACGGGCAACACCGGGGTCGGAGCCCAATTTCGCGAGGCACCGCGACCTCATTCCCGCTTCCCGTTTGAATTGGCGTCCGACCCCATGCGCCATTCGGCGCTCCGCGCGTGGGCCTCGAGGCCCTCGGCGCGCGCGAGCGTCGCGGCGATCGGGCCGAGGCGGCGCGCGCCCGGCGCCGACACGGCGATGAGGCTCGAGCGCTTCTGGAAATCGTAGACGCCGAGCGCGGAGGAGAAGCGCGCGGTGCGCGAAGTCGGCAGCACGTGGTTCGGCCCCGCGCAGTAGTCGCCGAGCGATTCCGAGGCGTAGTGGCCGAGGAAGATCGCGCCGGCGTGGCGGATTCGCGCGAGCAGCGCCTCCGGATCGGCGACCGCGAGCTCGAGGTGCTCGGGCGCGATGCGGTTCGCGATGGCGCAGGCCTCGTCGAGGTCGCGCACGCGGATCAGCGCGCCGCGCGCCCGCAGCGAGGCGGCGATGATCGGAAGGCGCGGCATCCGCGCCGCCTGGCGCTGCATCGATTTCGCGACGCGCTCGAGGAGCGCCGCATCCGGCGTGAGGAGGATCGCCTGCGCGATCTCGTCGTGCTCGGCCTGCGAGAAGAGGTCCATCGCGACCCAGTCCGGATTCGCCGAGGAATCCGCGATCACCAGCACTTCCGAGGGGCCGGCCACCATGTCGATGCCGACGCGCCCGAAGACGCGGCGCTTCGCGGCGGCCACGTACGCGTTGCCGGGGCCCACGATCTTGTCGACCGCGGGAACGGTGGCGGTGCCGTAGGCGAGCGCACCGATCGCCTGCGCGCCGCCCACGCGCAGGATGCGGTCCACGCCGGCGAGCGCCGCGGCCGCGATCACCGGCGCATTGAGCGCGCCTTCCGGCGTGGGCGTCACCATCACGAGCTCCGGGACGCCGGCCACTTTCGCCGCGACGGCGCTCATCAGCACCGACGAGGGATACGCCGCCTTGCCGCCGGGCACGTAGAGGCCGACGCGGTCGAGCGGCGTCACCTGCTGGCCGAGCACCGTGCCGTCGCTTTCCTCGGTGCGCCACGATGCGAGCACCTGGCGCTCGTGATAGACGCGGATGCGCGCGGCGGCTTCCTCGAGCGCGCCGCGCACGTCGCGCGGCAGCTCGTCGAGCGCGCGGCGCGCCGCGGCGAGCGGCACCTCGAGCTCGGCGACCGAGGCGGGGCTCCAGCGATCGAAGCGCGCGGTGTATTCGAGCAGCGCGCCGTCGCCCCGCTCGCGCACGTCCTCGAGGATCGCCGCGGTCGCGCGCTCGACGCCCCCGTCCTGCGCGCCCTCGAACGCGAGCAGGCGCTCGAGCTCCCGGTCGAAGCCCGCGGCGTCGGAGGAGAGGCGGCGCGGCTCAACCACGGCTCGCCCTCGCGAGGGAATCGACGAGCGGCGCGAGCGCCTCGCGCTTGAGCTTGAGCGAGGCCGGGTTCACGATCAGCCGGCTGGAAACGGCGAGGATCTCCTCGACCGCCGTGAGCCGGTTCGCCTTGAGCGTGCCGCCCGTGTCCACCAGGTCCACGATCGCGTCGGCGAGGCCGACCAGCGGCGCGAGCTCCATCGAGCCGTAGAGCTTGATGAGGTCGACGTGCATGCCCTTGGCGGCGAAGTGCTCGCGCGCGGTCTGGATGTATTTCGTCGCGACGCGCAGGCGCGCGCCCTGCTTCACGGCGGCGGCGTAGTCGAAGCCTTCGGGGACCGCCACCACCATGCGGCATTTCGCGATGCCCAGGTCGATCGGCTGGTAGAGGCCCTGGCCGCCGTGCTCCTCGAGCAGGTCGCGGCCGGCGACGCCGAGGTCCGCCGCGCCGTACTGCACGTAGGTCGGCACGTCCGCCGCGCGCACCAGGATCAGCCTGAGCCCCGCGCGATTGGTGCCCAGGATGAGCTTCCTCGACGCATCCGGGTCCTCCGCCGGACGAATGCCCGCCGCGGCGAGGAGCGGCAGCGTCTCCTCGAAGATGCGGCCCTTGGCGAGGGCGAGAGTGAGCTGCGCCATGGGCTTCAGGATACCCGCGCGATGCGCGCGCCGAGCTCGCCCAGGCGCGACTCGATGCGCTCGTAGCCGCGATCGAGGTGGTAGATGCGATCGATCACGGTGCCGCCCTCGGCGACGAGCCCGGCGATCACGAGGCTCGCGGAGGCGCGCAGGTCGGTCGCCATCACCATCGCGCCGGTGAGCTTCTCCACGCCCTGCACGAGCGCGGTGCTGCCCTCGATGCGGATGTTCGCGCCGAGGCGCCGCAGCTCCGGCACGTGCTGCAGCCGGTTGTCGAAGATGGTCTCGGTCACCGACGCGGTGCCGTCGGCGACGCTGTTCAGCGCCAGGAACTGCGCCTGCATGTCGGTCGGGAATCCCGGATACGGCGCGGTGCGGATCGACACCGCCTTCGGCCGCGCGGACATGCGCAACCGGATGCGATCGCCGTCCACCTCCACGCGCGCGCCCGCTTCGCGCAGCTTCTCCACCACGGCGTCGAGGCTCGCCACCGGGGCGCCCGCGAGCGTCACGTCCCCGCGCGTCGCGGCGGCCGCGGCGAGCAGCGTTCCCGCCTCGATGCGGTCCGGCATCACCGCGTACTCGACGCCGCAGAGCCGCTCGACGCCCTCGATCGCGATGGTGTCGCTGCCGGCACCGCGGATGCGCGCGCCCATGGCGGAAAGGCAGCGCGCGAGGTCCACGACCTCGGGCTCGCGCGCGGCGTTCTCGAGGATCGTCTCGCCCCGGGCGAGCGCCGCCGCCATCATCAGGTTCTCGGTGCCCGTGACGGTCACCGTGTCGAACACGATGCGCGCGCCCTTCAGCCGCGCCGCGGTGGCGTGGATGTACCCCTCCTCGATCGCGATCTCGGCGCCCATCGCGGCGAGGCCCTTGATGTGCAGGTCGACCGGCCGCTCGCCGATCTGGCAGCCGCCGGGCAGCGACACGCGCGCCTCGCCGAAGCGCGCCGTGAGCGGTCCCAGCGCGAGGATGGAGGCGCGCATGGTCTTCACCAGCTCGTAGGGCGCGAACGGCTCGGCGAGCCCGCTCGCGTCGATCTCGATCGCGTGCCGCGTGCGCGCGGCCTTCACGCCCATGCGCTCGAGGAGCCGCAGCATCGTGCCCACGTCGTTCAGCTCGGGAAGGTTCGCGATGCGCACGGGCTCCGCGGTGAGGAGCGAGGCGGCGAGGATCGGCAGCGCCGCGTTCTTCGCGCCGGCGACGCGGATCTCGCCCGAGAGCGGCACGCCGCCGTGGATGGAGAGCTTCTGCATTGGATGGGAGGGCCCGCTGTCGGCCCGGCTGGTTCAGCGCGACGACCACTCGTCCGGTGAAAGGGTCCGCATGGACAACGCGTGGATCTCCTCGCGCATCCGGTCGCCGAGCGCCGCGTAGACGAGCTGGTGGCGCCGCACCCGGGTGAGCCCCGCGAACTCCGGGCTCACGATCACCGCCTCGAAATGGGCTCCGTCGCCGCGCACCTCGAGGTGCGTGCAGGCGAGGCCCGCGCGGATCGAGTCTTCGATGGAACCGGGTTCGACCATGATGCTAATGCCGGAGCTTCCAGCCCCGGGCGAGGAGGTAGAGGGTCAAGCATGATAGGGCAGCCAGGGCGGCGGTCGCAAACCCGAGGCTCGTCGCGGGCGGCACGTCCGATTGCCCGAAGAAGCCGTAGCGGAACCCGTCCACCGCGTAGAAGAACGGGTTGAAGCGCGAGACGTCGCGCCAGAAGGGCGGCAGCGAGTGCACCGAGTAGAAGACGCCCGCGAGGAAGGTGAGCGGCATCACGAGGAAGTTCTGGAACGCCGCGAGCTGGTCGAACTTCTCCGCCCAGATCCCGGCGACGATGCCGAGCACGCCGAGGAGTCCCGCGCCCACCGCGGCGAACGCGAGCGCCCAGAGCGGATGGAGCAGCGGAACCGGCACCAGCCAGAGCGTGGCGGCGAAGACGCCCACGCCCACCGCGATGCCGCGCAGCATCGCGGCGAGCAGGTAGGCGGCGAAGAGCTCGGCCGGCGCGAGCGGCGGCAGCAGGATGAACACGATGTTGCCGGTGACCTTCGACTGGATGATCGACGACGAGCTGTTGGCGAACGCGTTCTGCAACATCGCCATCATCGCGAGGCCGGGGACCAGGAACTGCGCATAGCTCACGCCGGGGAACGCGCCGACGCGCCCGCCGAGCGCCGGGCCGAACACGAGGAGGTAGAGCAGCGCCGAGACCACGGGCGCGGCCACCGTCTGGAAGCTCACCTTCCAGAAGCGCAGCACCTCCTTGCGAAGCAGCGCGGGAAAACCGCTCACGGCGGGAACGGCACCGCGTCGTCGCGGCGCATGATGCGCACGAACACCTCCTCCAGCTCCGGCTCCGCGACCTCGAGGCTCTCGACCGCCGCGCCCGCCTCGCGCAGCTGCGCGAGCGAGCGCTCGACGTGCGCCATGTCCGCGATCGGGATGCGCCAGCCGCCGCCCGCCTCGGGCGCGGCATCGGCGAGGAGCGCGCCGGGGAGCGTCCCGCGCGCGAGCTTCACGCGCAGCACGCGCTCCGAGAAGCTCGCGAGGAGGCGCGCCGTCGAATCGAGCGCGACGATGCGTCCTTCCTTCATCATCGCGATCCGCGCACAGAGCTGCTGCGCCTCCTCCAGGTAGTGGGTCGTGAGGATGATCGTATGGCCGGCCTGGTTGAGGTCCTTCACGAACGCCCACAGCGCCTGGCGCAGCTCCACGTCGACGCCCGCGGTGGGCTCGTCGAGGACGATCACGGGCGGGCGGTGCACCAGCGCCTGCGCGACCATCACGCGCCGCTTCATGCCGCCCGAGAGGCTCCTCATGTTCGCGTCCGCCTTGGGCACGAGGCCCAGGCGGTCGAGGAGCTCGTCGACCCAGGCGCCGTTGTCGCGCAGCCCGAAGTATCCCGACTGGAACTCGAGCGTCTCGCGCACCGTGAAGAACGGGTCGAACACGATCTCCTGCGGCACGATGCCGAGCGAGCGCCGCGCCTGGCGATAGTCGGCGCGCACGTCGTGGCCCATCACCGCGAGCGTGCCGGAATCCGGGATGGCGAGCCCGGCGAGCGCGGAGATGAGCGTGGTCTTTCCCGCGCCGTTCGGCCCGAGCAGGCCGAAGAACTCGCCCTCCTCGACCGCGAGTGTCACGCCGTCCAGCGCGCGCACCGCGCCGTAGCGCTTGCGCACCGCGCGCGCCTCGACGGCGACGCGGGCGGTCACGGCGCCACGCCGCTCGCGGGAGACCGGATGAGCTCGGCGACGCCGTAGAGCTCGGCGAGCGCGAGGAGGGCTTGGGGAAGGTTCGAGAACTCGAGCGCGACGTGGCGCTCGGCGGCACGCCGGCGCCAATCGAGCAGCAGCGCGACGGCGGAGGAATCGATGCCGGTCACGCCGGAGAAGTCGATCGTGAGCCGCTGCGGGAGGTCCGCGCGGGCAACGTACCTGTCGGCCTCGGCGATCACGCCGGGGAGCGTCTGGAAATCGAGCGCCCCGGTGATGCGCAGCACTTCGCCTTCGGCCGTGGCGCTCACTTCGCGCCGGCCTTGGCCGATTGCAGCGATCGGTTGCGCTCCTGCAGCGTCTTCACCAGCCCGTCGATGCCGGCGCGCTGGATCTGGTCGTTGAACGAGCCGCGATAGGTGGTGACGAGCGAGGCGCCGTCGATCACGACGTCGTACACCTTCCAGGCGCCGTCCTTGGTCTTTTCCATGCGGTAGTCGATCGGGATCTGCGGGCCGCCCTCCTGGATCACCGCGGTCCTCACTACCACGTCCTCGTCGCCGGGCGAGGCCTGCAGCGGCTTCACCTCGATCTTCTGGTTGCGGTACTGCGAGAGCGACGTCGAATACGTGCGCACGAGGAGCGTGCGGAACTCCTTCGTGAGCGCCTCGCGCTGCTCGGGCGTCGCCTGCGACCAGTTGCGCCCGACGGCGAGCCGCGTCATGCGCGTGAAGTCGAAATGCGGCAGCACCTTCTGCTCGGCGAGCTGGAGCACCTTCTCGGAGTTGCCGGCCTGCAGGTCCTTGTCGCTCTTGACGACCGCGATCACCTCGTCGGCGATGCGCTTCACCAGCGCGTCGGGAGATTCGTGCGCCTGCGCGAGCGCGCCGAGCGGCAGCAGGGCGGCGAGGAACGGGATGAAGAAGCGCAGCATGGGGGCCTCTGCGGAGGGATGACGAAGCGATTCGACTCGCGGCGCGCGCAACCGGTTCCGGCTACTTCGTCGCGCCCGGCGGCTGCGGCAGCTTGGCGTTGCCGCCGGCGGGCTCCTCCTGCGCCTTGCTGAAGAGGAACTGCCCGATCAGCCGCTCCAGCACGACCGCCGACTGCGTGATCGCGATGCGATCGCCGGCCTTGAGCTTCTGGTCGTCGCCGCCCGCCTCGAGGCCGACGTAGTTCTCGCCGAGCAGGCCCGAGGTGAGGATCGAGGCGCTCGTGTCCTTGGGGAAGCTGTAGCGCTTGTCGATCGCGAGCGTCACGTCCGCCTGGAAGCGGGCGTTGTCGAAATGGATGTCGGCGACGCGGCCCACGGTCACGCCGGCGCTCCTCACCGGTGCGCGTACCTTGAGCCCGCCGATGTTGTCGAAGCGCGCCTCGACCCGGTACGTGTCGCTGCCGCGCTCCGCACCCAGGTTCCCCACCTTGAGCGAGAGCACGAGCAGGGCCGCGAAGCCGGCGGCGACGAAGGCTCCGAACCACAGGTCGATCGTCGTTCTTTCCATCCTGTTTTTTCGTCGTTCGAGAAGTTGTCGCTAGGCCCCGCCCCGGAACATGAGCGAGGTAAGGATGAGGTCCAGGGCGAGGATGGTGAGCGCCGAGCTCACCACGGTGCGCGTGGTCGCGCGCGAGACGCCTTCCGCGGTGGGCGGCGCGTCGTAGCCCTCGAACGTCGCGATGACGGCGACGGCGATGCCGAACACGAAGCTCTTCACCACGCCGTTGAGGACATCATACCGGAAGTCCACCGACGCCTGCATTTGCGACCAGAACGCGCCGTTGTCGACGCCGATCAACGCCACCGCGACGATGTAGCCGCCGAAGACGCCCATGCACGAGAAGAGCGCGGCGAGGAGCGGCATCGAGATGACGCCCGCCCAGAAGCGCGGCGCGATGACGCGCGCCATCGGCGAGACGGCCATCATGTCCATGGCGGCGAGCTGCTCGGTCACCTTCATGAGCCCGATCTCGGCGGTCACGGCGGAGCCGGCGCGCGAGGCGAAGAGGAGGCCCGTCACCACCGGCCCCAGCTCGCGCACCAGCGAAAGCGCGACCAGCACGCCGATCGATTCGGTGGCGCCGTACTTCTGCAGCGTCTCGAAGCCCTGCAGCCCGAGCACCATGCCGACGAACAGGCCCGACACGATGATGATCACCAGCGAGAGCACGCCGCTGAAGTAGACCTCGCGCATCACGAGGCGGAAACGCTGGAAGCTCGGCCCCGACGAGGCGATGAGGCGGACGAAGAACCGGGCGACCGTTCCGGTGCGCCAGATGCCGTCGATCACGCGATGCCCGAGGCTCGCCACCGGGCGGCGCAGGCGCTCAAGCATGGCCGATCCCTGCGCCAATGCGCACGTCCTCGCCGTATGCGCGCGCCGGATAGTGGAACGGCACCGGCCCCTCCAGCTCGCCCTGCACGAACTGGCGCACGTAGGGAAGCTCGGAGCGGCGCATCTCGTCCGGCGTGCCCTGGCCCACGATCACGCCGTCGGCGACCAGGTACACGTAGTCGACGATTTCCATGCACTCGACCACGTCGTGCGAGACGACGATCGAGGTGCCGCCCAGCGCGTCGTTCAGCTTGCGCATCAGGCCGCCGATCACCGCCATCGCGATCGGGTCGAGCCCCGCGAAGGGCTCGTCGTAGAGCACGAGCAGCGGATCGAGCGCGACGGCGCGCGCGAGCGCGACGCGGCGCGCCATGCCGCCCGAGAGCTCGGCGGGCATGAGGTGCTTCGCCCCGCGCATGCCGACCGCCTCGAGCTTGAGGAGCACGAGGTCGCGCACGATGGATTCGGGCAGCTGCGTGTGCTCGCGCACGGGGAAGGCGACGTTCTCGAACACGTTCAGGTCGGTGAAGAGCGCGCCGAACTGGAACAGCATGCCCATGCGCCGGCGAAGGCGATAGAGCTCCGTGGAGTCGATGCGGCCCATCGATCGCCCGGCCACCATCACCTCGCCCTCGATCGCGCGCAACTGGCCCCCGATGAGGCGCAGGAGCGTGGTCTTGCCGCTGCCCGAGGCGCCCATGATGGCGACCACGCGGCCACGCGGGACCTGCAGGTCGATGCCTTTCAGCACCGGGCGCGGGTCGCGTGCGTCGTACGAGAAATTGACCGACCGGACGTCGACCAGGGCTTCGGCGGGCACTCGGGAATTCGCGAACGAAAGGCATGCATTTTAACAGCTTTGCCTTCCCGCCCTCCCCTATAATCCCGACGTGCATCGCTCAACGCACAACGTTCGGGAGGGGACCCGGCCGTGAGCAAGCCGCGCCTGCTGCTCGTGGACGACGACCCGCTCATCGGCGAGACCCTCTCCTTCGCGCTCGCGCGCGAATACGACGTCGCGCACGCCGAGGACCGGGCCTCGTCCATCGCGATCCTCCGGGCGGGGCTCATTCCCGACGTCGCGCTGATCGACCTGGGGCTCCCGCCGGTGCCGAACCTGCCCAACGAGGGCTTCAAGCTGATCGGCGACCTGCTCGCGCACGCCCCGCAGGTGCGCATCGTGGTGCTCACCGGCCAGAACGAGGAGTCGAACGCGCGTCGCGCACGCGCGCTGGGCGCGGCGGAGTTCGTGCCCAAGCCGTGCGAGCCGGAGCTGCTGAAGAAGGCGCTCGAGCGCGCGATCGGCGCGCCCTCGATCGATCGCCGCGACGACGGCGGCCGGACGCAGGCGCTGATCGGCGAGAGCCCGCCGCTGCGGCGGCTGCGCAGCCAGGTGGATCTCTACGCCGCATCGTCCTTCCCGGCGCTCATCGAGGGGGAATCGGGCAGCGGCAAGGAGCTGATCGCCCACGCGCTGCACGACCTGAGCCCGCGCTCGCGCGAGCCGTTCCTCGCGCTCAACTGCGCGGCGATCTCGCCCACGCTCGTCGAGCCCACGCTCTTCGGCTACGCGAAGGGCGCGTTCACCGGCGCGCAGCAGGCGAAGTCCGGCTACTTCGAGGATGCCGGGGAGGGCACGCTCTTCCTCGACGAGATCGGCGAGCTTCCCGCGGACCTGCAGCCGAAGCTGCTGCGCGTGCTCGAGAACGGCGAGTACCAGCGGGTGGGCGAGACGCAGACGCGCGTGAGCCGCGCCCGCATCGTCGCGGCCACCAACCGCGACCTGCGCGCGGAGGTGCGCACCGGCCGCTTCCGCTCCGACCTGTACCACCGCCTTTCGGTCTTCGAGCTCGCGGTGCCGCCGCTGCGCGAGCTGGGCGAGGACAAGCTGCGCCTGCTCGACCACTACGCCGCGGTGTATGCGGCGAAGACGGCGAGCCGCGCCGTCGAGCTCGACCCGCCGGCGCGCGCGCGCTGGGTGGCCTACGCCTTCCCGGGCAACGTGCGCGAGCTCAAGAACATCGTGATCCGCCTCACCACCAAGTACGGCGGCTACACCGTGGGCGCGGCGGAGCTCGAGGCGGAGCTCGCCCCGCCGTCCGAGGCGCTGCGCGCCGATCCGGTCGCACGCGCCCGCGCCGAGCTGCTGTCGGGGGCGCCGTTCAGCCTCGACAACGTGCTGCGCGGGGTGGAGCAGGCCTATCTCGACGCGGCGCTCGAGATCGCCAACGGCAACATGACCCAGGCGGCGAAGCTCCTGGGCGTCTCGCGCAGCACGCTGTACGGAAGACTGGAGGCGGCCGGGCGCTCGGGTGCTAAACTGGGCGCCTCCGATCCGGGCGAGGCGCGGGGCTGACCAACGCGAACAACAAACGCCGCCGGCCCGTTGACCACCATGACGATGTATCTCGAACACTTCGGGCTGCGTGAGGCGCCGTTCCGCATCACGCCGCACACGGAGTTCTTTTTCTCCGGAGCGAACCGCGGCGCGACCCTCGAGGCGCTGATGTACGCGATCACCGCCGGCGAGGGCATGGTGAAGGTCACCGGCGAGGTGGGCGCCGGCAAGACCATGCTCTGCCGCGTGCTCATGGAGCGCCTGCCGGCGACGGTGGAGACCATCTACCTCGCGGTGCCGAGCCTCACGCGCGACGAGATGCTCGCCGCCATCGCCGCGGACCTGGAGGTGGAATCGGCCGGCGCGAACACCACCAAGCTCCTGCGCGCGCTGCAGGAGCGGCTCATCGAGATCCATGGCGCCGGGCGCCAGGTGGTCGCGCTCATCGACGAGGCGCACGCGATGCCGCTCGCGACCCTCGAGGAGATCCGCCTGCTCTCGAACCTCGAGACGGGCAAGGAGAAGCTGCTGCAGATCGTGCTCTTCGGGCAGCCCGAGCTCGACCAGCACCTCGCGCTCCCGCACATGCGCCAGCTCAAGGAGCGCATCACGCACAGCTTCGCGCTCGCGCCGCTGCCCGCGCGCGAGGTGCGCGACTACGTGAACTTCCGCCTGCGCGCCGCCGGCTACCACGGCCCGGACCTGTTCGGCGAGGAGGCCCTGCGCCTCATCGCCGAGGCCTCCGAAGGGCTCACGCGCCGCATCAACATCTACGCCGACAAGACGCTGCTCGCCGCCTTCGCCGCCGGCACGCACACGGTGAGCGCCGATCACGCGCGCGCCGCGATCAGCGACACGCAGATCGTGGTGAGCCGGCGCGCCTCGCCGCGCCGCCTCGCCGTCGCCTTCGCCGCGGTGCTGCTCGCCGGCGCCGCGCTCGGGTTCGCGCTCGCGCAATTCCTCGCCGCCCCGGCTCCGGCGCCGGCCAACGCGGCGATCGCGCAGAAGCCGTCCATCGCGCAGGCGCCCGCCGCGCTCGAGTCGCCGACGCCTCCGCCCGGCGCCCAGCCCATTCCCGGCACCCAGGCCGTTCCCGCCGCTCCCGGACCGGCCGTGGCGATCCCTGTCGCCGCCACGGGGACGGCGCCGTCGCCGGCTGCACCCACCGCTTCCCCGGGCGACCTCGACCCGGTCGCCCTGCGGCTCGCCGCGGGCCGCGAGCTCGTCGCCGCCGCCGCCCCGGGGTTCGCCGTGCAGCTCATGGTGACGGACGCGCGCCAGCATTCGTACCTCGCGAGCTATCTCGCCGACGCCGCCAAGGCGCTCGGCGCGGAGCGCCTGTACGTGGTGCCCACGACCGGTGCGGACGGCCGGCGCGTGGGCGTGCTCTACGGCACCTTCCCCGATCGCGACGAGGCCGCCAAGGCCCTCGCCGGCCTTCCCGCGCCGCTCACGCAGTTCCGGCCGTTCGTCCGCTCGCTCGACGGCGTGCGCGACGAGTCGCGTCGAGCCGTCCGTCCATGAGCCGGATGACGCATCGCGGGCGGGGAAATCGCCCCGTCCCGCGGAGGATTTTTCATTGCGTTTGACGCGCGAAAACGATATAAAGAACGCGGAGAGGGTTCTTTCCGGAAAACAAATACTTACGGAACATTCCTGATGCGTTTCCCCGCTGCCGCGCCGTGGTTGGCGTTCGCCCTGGCGCTCGCAGCCTGCGGCACGCGGCCGATCGCGCAATCCGGGGCGCACATCCAACCGGAGGCGACCCGTGCCGAGATCATTCCGGAGCCGGTGCGCGCCGTGCCCCTGCCGCCCGCGCCGAAGGCACGCGCGCCCGAGATCCGCTACTCCGTCGTGGTGGTGAACCAGCCCGTGCGCGACGTGCTGCTCGCCATGGCGCGCGAGACGAAGGTGAACTTCGACATCGACCCGTCGATCGAGGGCACCGTCACGCTGAACGCGATCGACCAGACGCTCAAGCAGATCCTCACGCGCATGTCGCGCCAGGTGGACATGCGCTGGGAGCAGCACGGCGACACCCTCGCCGTGGTGCGCGGCACGCCCTACCTGCAGAACTACCACGTCGACTACGTGAACATGGCGCGCGACGTGAGCGAGACGGTGGGCATCGCCACGCAGGTGATCTCCGGATCCGTGGGCGGCGCCACGGCGCAGGGACCGACGGGCGCGAACAATTCCACGCTCACCATCACCAACACCGCGAAGAACCGCTTCTGGGAAACGCTCGAGAGGAACATCAAGGACCTCCTGCGCGAGACCGACAAGCTGCTGCCGGAGGGGAGCAGCGAGACCTTCGTGCAGAGCCACGGGCAGACGCAGGCGGCCTCCAGCCAGTCGCGCACGAGCTCCACGCGTGCGCGGATCGCGTCCACCGCGGGCGCCACCACCGCCACGTCCCCCGGCGAGAGCGCGCAGACGCAGTCGAACGAGATGACCGAGCAGCGCCTCACCTTCCGCGAGGCCGCCTCGGTGATCGTGAATCCCGAGACCGGCATCGTGTCCGTGCGCGCCTCCTCGCGGCAGCAGGAGAAGGTGCGCCAGTTCCTCGAGCAGGTCGCCGGCGCCTCCAAGCGCCAGGTGATGATCGAGGCGACCGTGGTGGAGGTGGTGCTCAACGACAACTACCAGGCCGGCATCGACTGGTCCGCGCTCGGCATCAACGGGCTGGGCTACAGCTTCACCCAGGCGTTCACCGGGCCGGACCTGCCGACCAACCCGCTGCGCCTCAACACCTCCGCCTTCACGATCCACTACAACAACCCGAACGCGGCGGCCGGAGGCTCCATCCAGAGCACCGTGAAGCTGCTCGATTCGTTCGGCAAGACGCGCGTGCTGTCGAGCCCCAAGCTCATGGTGCTCAACAACCAGACCGCGGTGCTCAAGGTGGTCGACAACCAGGTCTACTTCACGGTGAAGGCCGATACCGTGACCAACCAGACCACCTCGACCACCACCTTCACCACGACGCAGAACGTGGTGCCGGTGGGCTTCATCATGAACGTGACGCCGCAGATCAGCGCGGGCGACATGGTGACGCTCGACGTGCGGCCGACGGTCACGCGCATCATCGGCAACGTGGCCGACCCCAACCCGTCGCTCGCCGCGGCCAACATTACGAGCCTCATCCCGATCACGCAGACGCGCGAGATGGAGAGCGTGCTCAAGGTCGGCAGCGGCCAGACCGCGGTGCTGGGCGGCCTCATGCTCGACAGCTTCCAGGGCCAGCGCGACGGGCTGCCGATCGCCTCGCGCATCCCGGTCGTGGGCGACTTCTTCAGCAACCGCAACGACGTCGCGCAGAAGTCCGAGCTCGTGATCTTCATCCGGCCGGTGGTCGTGCACGACGCGAGCGTCGAGGGCGACCTCTCCGCGTACCGGCGCTACCTGCCGGGCGACGATTTCTTCAAGGACACGCGCCCGCCGCTGCCCGAAGTGCAGAAGCAGCTCGAACGCATCGAGGAAGGCAGGCTGCCGAAGCCCGACACCACGCCCGTGCCGATCGTGCCCGACACGCGCATCGCCCCGCCCGGGAGCGCATCGTGAGCCTGCTGCTCGATGCGTTGAAGCGCGCGGAGCAGGAAAAGCTCACGCGCCAGTCGGACCGCCCGCCCGAGCCCGTGCCGCGCGTGGTCCCCGCGGCGCAGCTGGCCGCGCAGGTGCTCGAGCTGCAGCCGCTGACGAGCGCCGCGTCCGCGGCGGGAGCTTCCGCGGCGCCGCGCACGGACGCGCAGCTGGCGCAAGCGGTGTTCAAGGCGAAGGCCGGCGCCGAACCGAAGTCCCGCCGCCGGATCCTCTGGGCCGCGGCGGGCGTGATTGCGCTCGTCGCGATCGCCGTGGGGATCTACTTCTGGCATTCGGTCAACGCGCTCGCGCCGCATCGACAGCCGCTCGCCGCGCCCCGGCCCGCACCGATCGCGCCCGCCCCTGTGGCGAGCCCCCAACCCGGCGCGGCCCCCGCCGACGCCGCGACCAAAGCCTCGGGCGCCGAGAGGAAGCCCCCTGCCGAGTCGGGCCTGCCCGCCGCGGCGAGCCACGGCGAGGCGAAGCGCGAAAGCACGCCCGTCGAGGACCTGCTCAAGCAGCCGCAGCCCGCCGTGGCGCCGCCCGTGCAGCTCGCGCGCGACACCGGCGAGCCGAAGCCGCGCGTCGCTCCCGCGGTCGATGCGGGCTACCGCGCGCTCCTCGCGGGCGATCTCGCCGCCGCGCGCCGCCATTACGCCGCCGCGGTCGAAGCCGACTCGACCAGCGTCGACGCGCAGCTCGGCCTCGCCACGGTCGAGGCGCGGACCGGCAACGTCGCGGGCGCCGCCCGCGCGTATCGCCGCGCGCTCGAGCTCGATCCGCGCAACGCCACGGCGCTCGCGGGGCTCGCCGCGCTCGCCGAAAACGCGCCGCCCGAGGCGCTCGAGAACGACCTGAGCGGCGAGATCGCGCAGCACCCCGACAGCGCCGCGCTCGAGCTCACGCTCGGCAACCTCTACGCCTCGCAGCGCCGCTGGACCGACGCGCAGGCGGCGTTCTTCGAGGCCGAGCGCCTGCAGCCCGAGAACGCCGACATCGCGTACAACCTCGCCGTGAGCCTGGACCACCTGGGACAGCGGCGCGCCGCCGCGGATTTCTACCGGCGCGCGCTCGAGCTGCGTGCGCACGAAGGCGCGCAGTTCGACGCCGCGGCCGCCTCGCGCCGCCTCGCGGAGCTCGCCCGCTAGAGCCTCATGGCGACGGTCCAGGCCACTCCGCTTTCCCAGATTCCGCTGGGGCAGACGCTCCTCACCAAGGGGATCATCAGCCAGGACCAGCTGAACATCGCGCTCACCGAGCAGAAGCGCTTCAAGACGCCGCTCGGCAAGGTGCTGGTGACGCTCGGCTTCGTGACCGAGGCGACGATCCGCGACATCCTCTCCGAGACGCTCGGCCAGGTGTCGATCGACCTCGAGAGCACGATCGTCGATCCGGCGGCGCTCGCGCTGGTGCCCAAGGAGATGGCGCGGCGCTACCACGTGCTGCCGGTGAGCTACGACTCGGACAAGAAGCTGCTCCTCGTCGCGGTCTCCGATCCCTCCAACGTGGTGGCCCTCGACCAGATCCGCGCGCTCGCGCGCGAGGACCTGCGCATCGAGCAGGTGCTCGCGCGCGAGTCCGACATCACCATCGGCATCGAGCACCACTACGGCTTCGAGCTCTCGATCGACGGCATCCTCAACGAGATCGAGACCGGCGAGATCGACTACCAGTCGCTCGCCGCCGACTTCGACGAGTACAGCCAGCCGGTGGTGCGCCTGGTGGACGCGCTCCTCAACGACGCGGTGAAGAGGAGCGCCTCCGACATCCACTTCGAGCCGGAGCAGGGGTTCCTGCGCATCCGCTACCGCATCGACGGCGTGCTGCGCCAGATCCGCAGCCTCCACAAGAACTACTGGGCGGCGATGGTGGTGCGCCTCAAGGTGATGAGCGGCATGAACATCGCGGAGACGCGCGCGCCGCAGGACGGGCGCATCTCGCTCATGCTCTCCGGCCACCAGGTCGACTTCCGCGTCTCGTCGCAGCCGACCACGCACGGCGAGAACATCGTGCTGCGCATCCTCGACCGCGACAAGGGCATCGTGCCGCTCGAGGACCTGGGCCTGCACGCCGAGGACCTGAAGACCGTGAAGCTGATGCTCGCGCGGCCGGAGGGGATCATCCTCGTGACGGGGCCCACCGGCAGCGGCAAGACGACGACCCTCTACTCGATCCTCAACTACATCAACACCGAGGGCGTGAACATCATGACCCTCGAGGACCCGGTCGAATACCCGATGGCGATGATCCGGCAGACCTCGGTGAACGAGGTGGTGAAGCTCGACTTCGCCTCGGGCATCCGCTCGATGATGCGCCAGGACCCGGACGTGATCCTGGTGGGCGAGATCCGCGACCAGGAGACCGCCGAGATGGCGTTCCGCGCGGCGATGACCGGCCACCAGGTGTACTCGACGCTGCACACCAACTCCTCGATCGGGGCGATCCCGCGCCTCATGGACCTGGGCGTCCTGCCCGACATCATGGCGGGCAACATCATCGGCGTGGTGGCGCAGCGCCTCATGCGCAAGCTCTGCGCGCACTGCAAGTCGCCCTACGCGCCCGATCCCGCCACGCGGCGGCTCCTCGGGGTGGACGCGGACGACGAGCGCCCGGTCTACCAGGCGGTGGGCTGCGCGCGCTGCGACAACATGGGCTACCGCGGACGCGTCGCGATCATGGAGCTCTTCAAGCTCGACGCCGAGATCGACGAGCTGATCGCGCGCCGCGCCACGGGACGCGAGATCCGCGCGGCGGCGAGCGCCAAGGGCTTCCGCTCGCTCGCCGAGGACGCCGTCTCGCGCGTGCTGCTGGGGCAGACGAGCCTCGAGGAGATCTCGCGCGTGGTCGACCTCACCGACCGCGTGGTGTAGGAGAACGACCGAACGTGGCGCTTTTCGCCTACCGCGCCGTCGATTCCGAGGGACGCATCTCGAGCGGCAACCTCGACGCGGTGAACGCGATCGACCTGGAGCTGCGCCTCAAGCGCCTCGGGCTCGACCTCGTCACCTTCGACTCGGTGCAGCGCTCGACCGCGCGGCGCACGCGGCGCGTCACGCGCACCGAGCTCATCGCGTTCTGCTTCCACCTCTCGCAGCTCCTCAAGGCGGGCGTGAACATCATCGAGGCGCTCACCGACCTGCGCGACACGGTGGACAACCCCGGCTTCCGCCAGGTGATCGCCGCGCTCCTCGAGGACATCGAGGGCGGCCTCAAGCTCTCGGAAGCGATGGGGAACCACTCGTACTGCTTCGACACCGTGTTCGTCGCGCTGGTGCGCGCGGGCGAGCAGAGCGGGCAGCTCACCGAGGTGCTCGACCAGCTCGCCGACAACCTCAAGTGGCAGGACGAGATCTCGGCGCAGGCGAGGAAGGCGCTGGTGTACCCGTCGATCGTGTTCACCGTGATCATCGCCGTGATCTTCGTGCTGATGATCTTCCTCGTGCCGCAGCTCGCCTCGGCGTTCAAGTCGATGGTGCCGAAGCTGCCGCGCGAGACCGCGGTGATGGTCGCGATCTCGAGCGTCTTCGTGCGCTGGTGGTACCTCCTCATCGGCGTGCCGGCGGCGGCGGCGATCGGCGCGATCGCCTTCGCGCGCACCAACGAGGGCGCGCAGCGCGCGCTCGACGCGCTGTCGCTCAAGCTGCCCGTCCTGGGCATGATCCGCCAGAAGATCATCCTCGCCCGCTTCTCGACCTACTTCGCGATGCTGTACCGCTCGGGCATCAGCGTGCTCGACTGCATCCAGATCTGCGAGAAGATCGTGGGAAACCGCGTCATGGAGGAAGGCCTGCAGCGCGTGGGGCGCAGCATCTCCGAGGGCCAGGGGATCTCGCAGGCCTTCATCGCGACCAAGCTCTTCCCGCCGCTCGTGCTGCGCATGCTGCGCGTCGGCGAGTCGACCGGCGGCCTCGACGTCGCGCTGCTCAACGTGAGCTATTTCTACAACCGCCAGGTGCGCGAGGGCATCGACCGGCTGCAGGCGATGCTCGGCCCCGCGACGACCATCGTGCTGGGGCTGCTCATCGTGGGGATCCTCTACTCGATCTTCCTGCCGATCTACGACGTGATCGCGAAGATCAAGTTCTAGGCGCGCGATGGGCACGCAGTTCCTCTACCTCACCAACTCGCAGCTCGTCGCCATGGTGGCGCAGGGCAAGCGCATCGCCGAGCGGCGCGAATTCGCGGTGACGGCCGCGGGCGCCGCGCAGTTCGAGGCGTGGCTCGCGCTGCATGCGTCCATGCCCGTGCGGCTCTTCACCGACCTCGCCGAGGAGGACTTCCGCCTCGACGCCATCCCGCACGTCGGATCGCGCGACCGGGACGCGATCCTCGCGCGGAAGCTCGCGCAGATGTTCCGCAACACGCCGTTCCGGCACGCCGTGGTGCAGGGCCGCGAGTCGGAGGGTCGCCGCGACGACCGCGTGCTGTACACCGCGATCACCAATCCGGAGGTGCTGCGGCCCTGGCTCGACGCGATCGAGCGGCTGAACGTGCCGCTCGGCGGCATCTACTCGGCGGCGGTCTTCAGCAGCACGATGCTCGAGGCGCTCGACCTGCTCTTCCCGCACACGCTCCTCGTCACGTTCACGCCCGGCGGCGCGATGCGGCAGACCTATTTCAAGGACCGCGAGATCAAGTTCAGCCGCCTCACGCCGATCGATCCCGAGGAAGGCCAGAGCCTGGGCACCCTCATCTCCGAGGAGACGTCGCGCACCTGGCAGTATCTCGACAGCCTGCGGCACTTCGGCGAGAACGACCGCCTCGAGGTGTGCGTGCTGCTCCATTCGGGCGACCGCCTGCTGGTGCAGCCGTCGCTGCGCGATTTCGCGCAGATCCAGCACCACATCCTCGAGATGGAGCAGGTGGCCGCGAAGCTCGGCATCCGTCCCGCGCCCGCGAGCTCCACCGCGGAGGAGGTGTTCGTCTACCTCTTCCTCGCGCGTCCCGGGCGCAACCATTTCGCCTCGCTCGAGATGCGCCGCTTCGACACGCTGCGGCGCACGCGCCTCGGGCTGCGGCGCGCCGCGGCCGCGACGTTCGCCGCGTGCATCGCATGGGGCGGCTGGAACCTCTACCGCGCCCTCGAGACGAGCGACCAGGACCAGCACGTGGCGCGCGAGATGACGACCCTCAACCAGCAGTACGACCAGATCACGCGCTCCACGCCCTCCCTCGGCGTGGGCGGGACGACGATGCGCGATTCGGTCGCGTTCTACAACGCGTGGATCCGCGGCTTCCCGCGCGTGACCGACTTCATGGTCGCGCTCTCGCAGGTCTGGGCGCGCCATCCCGAGATGCGGCTCGGCCAGCTCGCGTGGATCGCGACGGACGATCCGAAGGCGATGCCGGTGCTCGGCGCGCCGCTTCCGTCCGATGCGCCGCCGGTGAAGGCGGTCGAGAGCCAGCGCCAGCAGGCGCGCGGCTCCGAAGCGCCGGCCTTCGCGGGCGGCCGCTACGAGGTGGCGCTGGTCGAGGGCACCGTGCGCGTCGCGAGCAACGATTTCCGCGACGCGCTGGGCGACGTGAACCGCCTCGCGCAGGAGCTCGAGGCGCTGCCCGGCACGCATGCCGAGGTCGTGGAGAGCCCGCTCGACACCAGCTCGACGGTGCAGATCCAGGGGCGGCACGAAGGCGGGGAGCCCGACACGATGCAGCCGCGCTTCGTGCTGCGCGTGGTGCGCGACCATGGCGGAGGCGCCTCGTGAGCCCGGTCTTCACGCGCGAGGGCTGGAAGGCGCTGCGCGCCTCGTGGCTGATCCTCGCCGTCGCGCTCGCCGCGGGCGCGACGGTCGTGTACGGCAGCCACTGGTACGGCGTGAAGGAAAAGCAGGACAGCATCGTCGCGGCACGCCGCCTGCAGGATGCCCGCTCGCGCCTCGACAACGCGCGCCGCGAGCGCGACAACCTCAACGAATCGGCCGACATGTTCCGCACGCTCCTCGCCCGCGGGCTCCTCGAGCGCGAGCACCGCCTCGACCTGGTCGAGAAGGTGAACACGCTGCGCACGCGCCACCAGCTCTTCAGCCTCGACTACGAGATCGCGCCGCAGCGCACCTTGCAGCTCCCCGGAAACCGCGTGTTCCCCTCGGTGGACGTGCTGGCGAGCCGGGTGAAGCTGCGCGCCAAGGGACTGCACGAAGGCGACCTCCTCGGCTTCATCGACGAGCTGTCGCGCTCGCCGCAGGGCTTCTACCCCGTCGACCAGTGCACGCTCCGGCGCATGCCCGGCGCGCCCGACGACCTGCGCGCGCACGTGGAGGCCGACTGCACGCTCGAGTGGATCACGCTGCGCGACAAGGCGTCGAGCCATGGCTAGGCGCGCGGTCCTCGCCGGCCTGCTCGCGCTCGCCGCGTGGTGCGCCCACGCGCAGGAGGAGCTCGGCACGCTCTTCTACACACCGGCCCAGCGCGAGCAGCTCGACCACCTGCGCCGCGGCGAATCGGTGGAACCGGCCGACGCGTCCGAGGCGGGTCGGCGCCATTCCGTGACCGGCTACGTGGAGCGCAGCGACGGCCGCGGCGTGGTGTGGATCGACGGCAAGCCCGTCGTGGTGCGCGATCCGGCGGACCGGCGCATCTTCGACCCGTCGGAGGTGCGCGCCTATTCGCGCAGCGCCGACGAGGTGAGGATCGAGCGCAAGCGCTGAGTCAAGCGCACGCCGCTCGCGTCGCCGCGCGTTTTCCGCGCGACGCGCGCATGCGCCCGGTGCACGATCGCGCCGTCGTTCGCCGAAGCTCGCCGCCATGCCGCGCCTCGGGCGCCATCGCGGCGCCTTCCTCATCCTCGCAGCGCTCGCCGTGCTGCTCGCCGCCGCGGCGCTCCTCGCCGTGGCCGGCAGCTTCCACGTCGGCGCCGCGCGCGAGCGCTCGACCGAGCGCGCGCTCGCGCTGGCGCGCGAGGCGTTGATCGCCTACGCGGCAGACCGCGACATCGACGCGGCCGTCGGTCCCGGATACCTGCCGTGTCCCGACCTCGACGGCGACGGCTGGGCGGAGTCGACCTGCGGCTCGCTCGACGGATCCAGCGGCCAGGAGCAGCGCCTGGGGCGGCTGCCGTGGAAGACGCTCGGGCTGCCGTTGCTGCGCGACGGCGACGGCGAGGCGCTGTGGTACGCCGTTTCCACCAAGTACAAGGGATTGCTCAACTGCGCGGGAAGCCGCGCCTGCGTCGACATGTCGCCCGTCGCCGCGCTCGGGACCATCACGGTGCGCGACGCGAGCGGGCACGCGTTCCACGACGGCACCCTCGCGGCGGCCGCGAGCGCCCTGCAGGGCGGCGCGGTGGCGGTGGTGATCGCGCCCGGCGCGCCGCTCGCGCGGCTGCAGGCGAACGGTACGCACGCGATGCAGCGCCGCGAGTGCGCGCCCGGCGACTGCGACGCGGACGGCCGCTGCGCCACGGTTCCCCCGCAGCGCGCCGCGCCTTGCGATCCCGCGAACTACCTCGATCGCGCATCCTCCGGCGAGGACAACGCCGCGTTCGTCGACCGCAGCGCCGCCTCGGCTCGCGCGCTCAACGCCGACGGCTTCATCGCGGGACCGGTTCGCGGCGCCGACGGCAGCGTCGAGGTGAACGACCGCATCGCCGCGGTGGGCTACGGCGACGTCATGCCCGCGATGCTGCGCCGCGTGGCGCTCGAGGTCGTGCGCTGCCTGCGCGATTACGCGACGCGGCCCGAGAACGCCGCGCGCTATCCGTGGCCCGCCGCGTCGTGCGCCGACGGTGCGGCGTTCGGATCCGCGCCGGACACCAGCGGGCTCGCGCTCGGCAGCATCGCGGATACGCCGTTCGCGCGCACGTCGCAGTCGGGCTCGGGCGCGATGCTGCCGCGCTGGTGGCGCGCCGTCGCGCGCTCGCCGGAATCGCCCGGCGAGCTGCCCACCGCGATGAACGCCTGCCGCATCGCGGTGGCGCCGGACGATCCGGGACCGATCCGCACGCTCGGCGCGGGCACTCCCTCGAGCGAGGGCGAGACCGCGGGCTTCGCGGGAAACGCCTGGTGGAGCACGTGGCTCCCGTTCGTCGCGTACGGCCTCGCGCGCGGCTTCGCGCCGGACGGCGCCGGCACGCCGAGCTGCGACGCGGGCGCGTGCCTGTCGATCGACGCGACGTCGGGCGCGCCGCTCGGGCGCGACAAGCAGGTGGTGGTGGTCGCCTCCACGAGCTGCGCCGGCGCGCCCCGCTGCGATCCCGCGCTCGGATGCTCGCACCTCATCGTGGACGATTCGGGCCGCGCGCTCCATGGCATCGCATCCTATCCGTGACCGCGCGCGCGGCTTCGCGCTGCTCGAGGTGTGGATCGCGCTCGTCGTGCTCGCGCTGCTGCTGGGCGGCCTCGCGATGCCGCTCGCGGCGCAGGTGGAGATGCGGCGCGGCGAAGAGCTCGCGCGCCAGCTCGAGGAAGCGCGCGACGCGGTGATGGGGTTCGCCGCCACGCAGGGGCGCCTGCCCTGTCCCGCCGTCGACGGCGGCGACGGCACCGAGGCGTTCGCGCCCGGCGCCGACGCCTCGACCGGCGCGTGCGCCGATTTCTACGGCGGTTACCTGCCCGCGGCGACGCTGGGCGTGCATGGCGTGGATGCCCGCGGTTTCGCGCGCGATCCGTGGGCGACGCCCGCCAATCGGCTGCGCTACGCCGTCTTCGGCGGCGCGGTGAACGCGATCGCGAACCCGCTCACGCGAACCGACGGAATGCGCTCGGCGACGCTTGCGGGACTGGGAGCCGCGCCCCATTTCCTGTTCATCTGCTCGAGCGGATCGGAGGCGAGCGCCTCGGGCTGCGGACCGGCATCGCGCCAGCTCACGCGGCGCGCGGCGTTCGTGATCTTCTCGCTCGGCGCGAACGCGACCCAGGCGCCCGGAAGCGACGAGGCGCGCAACCTCGACGGCGACGCGGTGTTCGTGTCGCGCGAGGCTTCCAACGTGCCCGGCGATGCCTACGACGACGTGCTGCTCTGGGTGCCGATCCACCTCGTCACCCACCGGCTGCTCCTCGCGGGAAGGCTCCCCTGAGCGCGGCGCAACGCGCAAGCCGGCGGAACGCGGGCGCCGGGAGGGCCATCTCATAGGCAGCCTATAATGGAGAGTCCGGCGAAAGGAATGTCGATGAATCAGCGCGATACGAACCTTCCCATCCCCGACGTGCAGGCCACGCCCGATACCCGGCGCCTGGCGATCGACCGCGTGGGCGTGAAGGCCATCCGTCATCCGGTGAAGATCCGCGAACGCAGCGCGAGCACGCAGCACACCATCGCCCACTTCAACATGTACGTGGGCCTGCCGCACCATTTCAAGGGCACGCACATGTCGCGCTTCGTGGAGATCCTGAACGCCCACGAGCGCGAGATCTCGCCCGACACCTTCCGGCTGATGCTGCGCGAGATGGTGAAGAAGCTCGAGGCCGAGAGCGGCCACATCGAGATGACCTTCCCCTACTTCGTGTCGAAGAAGGCGCCGGTCTCGGGCGTCGAGAGCCTGATGGACTACGAGGTGACCTTCATCGGCGACATCCGCGACGGCCGCGAGATCTTCACGCTGAAGGTCCTGGTGCCGGTGACGAGCCTTTGCCCCTGCTCCAAGAAGATCTCGGAGCGCGGCGCGCACAACCAGCGCTCGCACGTGACGGTCGCCGCGCGCCTCAACGCCTTCGTGTGGATCGAGGACATCATCGACCGCGTCGAGAGCCAGGCCTCGAGCGAGCTGTGGGGGCTCCTCAAGCGCCCGGACGAGAAATACGTCACGGAGCACGCCTACGACAACCCGAAGTTCGTCGAGGACATGGTGCGCGACATCGCGGCGGACCTGAACGCCGACCCGCGCATCGAGGCCTACGTGGTGGAGAGCGAGAACTTCGAGTCGATCCACAACCATTCCGCCTACGCGATGATCGCGAAGGGGATGTGAGCGCGCGCGCCTAGTAGCGCTTGGTGAGGGTCATGTAGGCGCCGTCGCGGCGCATTTCGGTGCGGTTGAGGAAGCTCATCCCGAGGAGCGCGACATCGAGACCCTGCGCCTGCGCGACCACCGCCTCGACGTTGTACGCCGTGATGTTGCCGACGCTCACGCTGTCGAGGAGCACGCGGTAGGCGATGGCGCTGCCGTTGGCGGTCTGCATGCGCCCGGGCGTGCCCTTGCGATAGTCGACGCCGAGGCGGTCGGCCTCGGAGGCCGGGATCAGCACGGTGGTCGCGCCGGTATCCACCATGAAGCGGACGTGCGCGCCGTTCACCGTGCCGTCGGCGTAGAACTGGCCGCGCGAATCCGCGGGCAGCGTCACCGTGCCGCGCGTGTCGGTCTGCGAGGCGGTCTCGAAATGCTGGCCCATGCCGAGCGTCTCGCGCTTGCCGTCGACCTCGAGGACGGCCTGCTCGGAATCGGCGGAGATGAGGACCACGCCCTCGGCGGTCTTCTGCCCCACGGAAATGGTGCGCGGCGTCCCGCGGCCGATCACCACCACGGCCTTGCCGGGAAAGAGCCCGATCACGTTCACGTCGGTGGCCGCAGCGCTCGCGGCGCAGAACAGCGCGCCGGCGGCGGCGAGCCGCGCAACCGTACGAATCCGCATCTGTCCAACCTCCCGTGAAACCGGTCCTCGTGTTCCGATACGCGCGCAGCGAGGGGCCGGGGCATTTTGCCACATTCCTCGCCGAGCACGGCATCGCGTGGAAGCTCGTCGCGCTCGACGAGGGCGAGCCGGTGCCGGAGTCGAGCGGGTATTTCTCCGGCCTGGGCTTCATGGGCGGCCCCATGAGCGCGAACGACGAGCTGCCCTGGACGCAACCGGTGCTTGCGCTGATGCGCGACGCCGCCTCGCGCGGCGTTCCCATGATCGGCCATTGCCTGGGCGGGCAGATGCTCGCGCGCGCGCTCGGCGCGCGCGTGACGCGCCACGATCGCAGGGAAATCGGCTGGGTGCCGCTCGCCGTGGAGCGCAACGCCACCGCCCTGGACTGGTTCGGGGACATCCGCGCATTCGACGCGTTCGAGTGGCACGAGGACACCTTCGCCGTTCCCGCCGGCGCCGAGCGCATCCTCACCGGCGAGTACTGCCCGAACCAGGCCTACGTCGCGGCGGGTCTCCACCTCGGGATGCAATGCCACGTGGAGGTCACCGCGGAGATGATCGAGACCTGGTGCCGCATCGGCATCGAGGAGATCGACGAGAACATCGGCAAGAGCCCGGCGGTGCAGGACGCGCTCACCATCCGCACCGGGATGCTGCAGAAGCTGCAGCCGCTCAGCGCGACCGCGAGCCGCCTCTACGAGCGCTGGAGCCAGGGGCTCAAGCGCTGAACGGAAAAGGGGTCGGATCCCATTTTCCGACCGGTGAGTATCCGTTCCTTACCGCGGAAAATGGGATCCGACCCCTCTTTCTAGTCGCGGAAGTTCTGGTAGGAGAGCGGCACGTCGGTCACGCCGCCGCGCACCAGCTGGATCGCCTCCTGCAGCACGTCCTTCTTCGCCCCGGAGACGCGCACGACGTCGCCCTGGATCGAGCCGGTCACCTTGAGCTTCGAGTCCTTGAGCATCTTCACGATGCGCTTGGCGAGCTCGCTCTCGACGCCGTTCTTCACGATCATCTTCTGCTTCACCTTGTCGCCGCCGATCTTCTCCGGACTCTCGAGCTTGAGGAAGCGCGCATCGACGTTGCGCCTGGCGAGCTTCGCCATCAGGACGTCGCGCACCTGGCCGAGCTTGAAATCGTCGTCGGCGTAGGCGGTGATCTCGCGCTCCTTCTCCTTGAGCTCGAGGCGCGCGTCGGAGCCCTTGAAGTCGAAGCGGTTGGCGATCTCCTTGTTCGCCTGCTCGACGGCATTCTTCACCTCGACGGCGTTGGCTTCGCAGACGATGTCGAAACTCGGCATGACGTTACCTCCGGTCGGGATTCAAGACGGACACACAGAGGACATGGAGGACCACGGAGGACACGGAGAAGGCAGGCATTCTATCGCGCGTTCGCGGAAAGGGGCGACCGGGAGCGTAGCGCGGCCCTGACGTAAACTTCTTCCTTTTGCCTTCGCGAAGCCTCAAGCCCGTGGCCACCATCCTGCAGTCCCTTCCCGCCGGCGAGAAGGTCGGCATCGCCTTCTCCGGCGGCCTCGACACGAGCGCCGCCCTCGCCTGGATGCGCGAGAAGGGCGCCGTTCCCTACGCCTACACCGCGAACCTCGGCCAGCCCGACGAGCCCGACTACGAGGCGATCCCGCGCAAGGCGCGCCAGTACGGCGCGGAGAAGGCGGTGCTGGTCGACTGCCGCGCGCAGCTCGTCGCCGAGGGCATCGCCGCGATCCAGTGCGGCGCGTTCCACATCTCCACGGCGGGGAACACGTACTTCAACACCACGCCCCTCGGACGCGCGGTCACCGGCACCATGCTCGTGGTGGCGATGAAGGAGGACCAGGTCCACATCTGGGGCGACGGCAGCACCTTCAAGGGCAACGACATCGAGCGCTTCTATCGCTACGGCCTGCTCGCGAACCCGAGCCTGCGCATCTACAAGCCGTGGCTCGACCAGCGCTTCATCGACGAGCTGGGCGGGCGCAAGGAGATGAGCGAGTACCTCGCGAGGCGCGGCTTCGACTACAGGATGAGCGCGGAGAAGGCGTACTCCACCGACTCCAACATCCTCGGCGCGACCCACGAGGCGAAGGACCTCGAGTTCCTCGACAGGGGCATGCGCATCGTGAGCCCGATCATGGGCGTCGCATTTTGGCGCGAGGATGTGGCGGTGAAGCCCGAGACCGTCACCGTCGGCTTCGAGGAAGGCCGGCCGGCCTCGCTCAACGGGCAGGGCTTCCAGGACGCGGTCGCGCTCTTCGCCGAGGCGAACGCGATCGGCGGCCGGCACGGGCTCGGCATGTCGGACCAGATCGAGAACCGCATCATCGAGGCGAAGAGCCGCGGCATCTACGAGGCGCCGGGCATGGCGCTGCTGCACCTCGCGTACGAGCGCCTCGTCACCGGCATCCACAACGAGGACACCATCGAGCAGTACCGAGCGAACGGACGGCGCCTCGGGCGGCTCCTCTACCAGGGACGCTGGTTCGATCCGCAGGCGATGATGCTGCGCGAGACCGCGCAGCGCTGGGTCGCGCGCGCGGTGACGGGCGAGGTGGCGGTCGAGCTGCGCCGCGGCAACGACTATTCGATCCTCGACACGAAGAGCCCGAATCTCACGTACAAACCCGAGCGCCTCACGATGGAGAAGGGGGAGGCGTTCTTCACGCCGGCGGATCGCATCGGGCAGCTCACGATGAGGAACCTCGACATCGTCGACACGCGCGACAAGCTGCGCATCTATTCGGAGACGGGGCTCCTCGGCTCGGGCGGCGGCATGCCGCTGCTGGGCGACGATTCGGACAAGTAGCGAAAAGGGGTCACATCCCTTTTTCGTCACCTTTTCGCATCACGCCTCGACCTTCCCGAGCAGCAGGTATTCCATCAGCGCCTTCTGCACGTGCAGGCGGTTCTCGGCCTCGTCCCAGACGACGCTCTGCGGCCCGTCGAGGACCTCGGCCGAGACTTCCTCGCCGCGATGCGCGGGCAGGCAATGCATGAAGAGGGCCTTCGGCGCGGCGGCGCCCATCATCTCGGCATCGACCGTGAACGGCGCGAAGGCCCGCTTGCGCTGCTCCTCCTCGCCCTCCCAGCCCATGCTGGTCCACACGTCGGTGGTGACCAGGTCCGCGCCGCGCGCCGCGTGCAGCGGATCATCGAGCACCTGCACGCGATCGCGATCGGAAGCCTCCAGCATCTCCGGCGCGACGCCGTAGCCTGGCGGCGTCGCGATGCGCAGCTCGAAGTCGAAGAGGCGCGTCGCCTGGATCCACGTGTTGCACATGTTGTTGCCGTCGCCGATCCAGGCGACCGTGCGCCCTGTGACCGGCCCGCGGTGCTCCACGAACGTGTAGAGGTCCGCGAGCACCTGGCACGGATGGTAGTCGTTGGTGAGCCCGTTGATGACCGGCACGCGCGAGTGCGCGGCGAAGCGCTCGATGATCGAGTGTTCGAAGGTGCGGATCATCACGATGTCCACCATGCGGGAGACCACGCGCGCCACGTCCTCGATCGGCTCGCCGCGGCCGAGCTGCGTCTCGCTGGTGTTCAGCACGATCGAGGAGCCGCCCAGCTGGTGGATGCCCGCCTCGAACGAGACGCGCGTGCGCGTGGAGCTCTTCTCGAACACCATCGCGAGCATGCGGTCGACCAGCGGCTGGTAGGCGACGTAGTTCTTGAAGCGCTCCTTGATGACGCGCGTGCGCCGGAAGAGGTGCTCGAACTCCTCGCGCTCGAGGTCGCGAAGCTGCAGGAAATGCTTCACGCGGCGGCGGCCGCGGGCGCCTCGGCGAGGAACGCCTTCACGAGCGGCGCGAGGATCGAGACCAGTTGCTGCGCTTCCGCTTCCTGGATCACGAGCGGCGGCAAGAGGCGGATCACCCGCTCGGCGGTCACGTTCATCACGAGTCCCGCGCCGAGCGCACGGTCCACCAGGCCGGCGCAGGGACGGTCGAGCTCCACGCCGATCATGAGCCCCATGCCGCGCACTTCCTTCACGCCCGCGACGCCGGAAAGCTCCTGGCGCAGGCCGCCCTGGATGACCTGGCCCATGTGATGCGCGTGCGCGAGGAGGCCTTCCTTCTCGATCACGTCGAGCGTCGTGTATGCGGCGACGCTCGCGAGCGGGTTGCCGCCGAAGGTCGAGCCGTGGTTGCCCGGCTTGAACACCTTCGCCGCGGCGCCGCGCGCGACGCACGCGCCGATCGGCACCCCGGAGGCGAGCCCCTTGGCGAGCGGCATCACGTCCGGGACGATGCCCGCCCACTGGTGCGCGAACCACTTTCCGGTGCGCCCGATGCCGCTCTGCACCTCGTCCACCATCATGAGCCACTGCTTGCGGTCGCAGGTCGCGCGCACCTTGCGCAGCCACTCGAGGTCGGCGACGTTGATGCCGCCCTCGCCCTGCAGCACCTCGAGCAGCACCGCGACCACCGACTGGTTGTCCGCGAGGCGCTCGATCGCCGCGATGTCGTTGTACGGCACGCGCAGGAACCCGCCCATGAGCGGCTCGAAGCCCGCCTGCGCCTTGCGCGAGCCCGTGGCCGAAAGCGTCGCGAGCGTGCGCCCGTGCCACGCCTTCTCCATCACGATGATGGCGGGGCTTTCCACGCCGCGCTGGTGGCCGTAGAGGCGCGCGAGCTTGATCGCAGCCTCGTTCGCCTCGGAGCCGGAGTTGGCGAAGAACACGTTCTCCATGCCCGAGAGCTCGCAGATCCTCGCCGCCGCGCGCTCCTGCTCGGGCACGCGGAAATGGTTCGAGATGTGCATGAGCTTCGCGACCTGGTCGCAGATCGCGCGCGTGAGCACCGGGTGCGCGTAGCCCAGGCCGTTCACCGCGATGCCGGCGAGGCCGTCGAGGTAGCGCCGGCCCTCGGTGTCGTACAGCCACGCGCCCTCGCCGCGCACGAAGGCGACCGGGTGCGGGGCGTAGGTCTGCATCAGGTGCTCTGCGGTCATGTCGGCCTCTCGAGGACGAATGATGGCTTCAGAAACGAGAACGGCGGCCCGCGGGCCGCCGTCGGCCTGGTCGGGGCTCCGGCTAGCTGCGTGCGCCGGAAAGCGCCTTGATGCGCGCCGCGAGGCGGCTCTTGTGTCGCGCCGCCTTGTTCTTGTGGATGACGCCCTTGCGCGCGAGCGAGTCGATGGTCGACTGCTCGGCCTTGTAGGCTTCCTGCGCGGCCTTGGCGTCGCCCGAGTCGACCGCGGTGTGGATCTTCTTGATCGCGGTGCGGATCTCGGAACGCATGCTCACGTTGTGCGCGCGCTGGCGGATGGATTTGCGGGCGCGCTTGGCGGCCTGCTTGGTGTTGGCCATGTGTGGGTGATCCCGTGAAAGTCGGAAGGGCAAAAGTCGGAAGAACGAAGCCTGCTATGATACACCACTTGTCCATACGAAACAAAGCCCTAGATTGAATCTCCTCAGGGCCGCCGCTTCCGTGAGCGGCATGACGCTGCTGTCGCGGATCACGGGGCTCGCGCGCGAGATCCTCCTCGCAAACTCCTTCGGTGCCGGCCTCGCGTTCGACGCGTTCGTAGTCGCCTTCCGCATTCCCAACCTGCTGCGCCGGCTGTTCGCCGAGGGCGCGTTCTCGCAGGCGTTCGTGCCGGTGCTCGGCGAGTATCGCGGCCGCCAGGGCGACGAGGCGACGCGCGCCCTCGCCGGCAAGGTCCTCGCCGCGCTCTCCGCCGGGCTCTTCGTGGTGACCGCGATCGGCGTCATCGCCGCGCCGGCCGTGGTGTACCTCAGCGCATCCGGCTTCGCCGCGGACCCGGAGAAATTCGCGCTCACCACGACGATGGTGCGCATCTGCTTCCCGTACATCCTCTTCATCTCGATCGTTTCGTTCGCAGCGGGCGTGCTCAACACGTGGGGCGCCTTCAAGACGCCGGCGTTCACGCCGGTGCTCCTCAACCTGTGCTTCATCGGGTTCGCGTTGTGGGTGGCACCGCACCTCGCGCGTCCCGTGCTCGCGCTCGCGTGGGCGGTCTTCCTCGGCGGCCTGGTGCAGCTGCTCTTCCAGATCCCCTTCCTCGCGCGCATCCGCATGCTGCCGCGCCCGACCTGGGAGCCGAAGGACCCGGGCGTGCGCCGCATCCTCAAGCTCATGGCGCCCGCGGCGCTCGGCGTCTCGGTCGCGCAGGTGAGCCTGCTCATCAACACGCAGATCGCCTCGTGGCTGGGCGACGGCCCGGTCTCGTGGATCTACTACGCCGACCGGCTGATGGAGTTCCCCTCGGCGCTGCTGGGCGTCGCGCTCGGCACCGTGCTGCTGCCCTCGCTCGTGCGCCACCACGCGGCGCAGGATCCGGTCGCCTACTCGCGGCTCCTCGACTGGGGCTTGCGCATGACGCTCCTCCTCGCCGCCCCGGCCGCGGTGGGCCTCGGGATGCTCGCGGTGCCGCTCATCGCCACCCTCTTCTGGCACGGCGAGTTCACGCGCATGGACGTGCTCATGACGAGGAACGCGCTCCTCGGCTACGCCGTGGGCCTGCTCGGCATCATCCTCGTGAAGGTGCTCGCGCCCGGGTTCTACGCGAAGCAGAACATCCGCACGCCCGTGAAGGTGGCGATCGTGACGCTCGTCGTGACGCAGCTCCTCAACGCGCTGCTCGTGCCGTGGCTGCGGCATGCCGGGCTCACGCTCGCGATCTCGCTCGGCGCCTGCTTCAACGCCGGCTGGCTGTGGTGGCTCATGCGCCGCTCGGGGAGCTATCGGCCGGAGCCGGGATGGGCCGCCTTCCTCGTGAAGCTCGCGGTCGCGCTCTACCTCATGGGCGGGGCGCTCTGGTACTCGATGGGGCACGAGTCGTCGTGGTTCGAGATCGCCGCCGGGCCGCGCGTCGCGAAGCTCGCCCTCGTGATCGTCATCGGAGCCGCGGCGTACTTCGCCTCGCTCGCGATCATGGGATTTCGCATGCGCGACTTCTCGCGCCACGCGTGAGGCCCGGAACGGCGATGCGCATCGTCCGGCACGCGAAGCCCGGCGGCCCGCCGACCGCGATCGCGATCGGCAGCTTCGACGGCGTGCACCGCGGGCATGCCGCGATCCTCGAGCGCCTGCGCGCGTGCGCGGCCGAGCGCGGGCTCGCGCCGGCGGTGCTCACGTTCGAGCCGCTGCCGCGCGAGCTCCTCGCGCCGCAAAGCGCCCCGCCGCGCCTCACCTCCCTGGGCGAGCGGCTTGCCGAGTTCGCGCGGCACGGCATCGCGATCGCCTTCGTCGAGCGCTTCGACCGGCGTTTCGCGAGCCTCGACGCGGAGGCCTTCGCGCGGCGGCTCGCGCACGAATATGGCGCGCGCTTCGTGCTGGTCGGCGAGGACTTCCGCTACGGCGCCCGGCGCGCGGGCGACGCGCAATCCCTGCGACGCTCGGGCGCGGCGCTCGGGTTCGAGGTGCAGACGCTTCCCGCGGTCGCGGAAGCCGGCGCGCGGATCTCGAGCACGCGCGTGCGCGAGGCGCTCGCGCGCGCCGACTTCGGCGAGGCGGCGCGCCTCCTAGGGCGGCCCTACGCGATCCGCGGGCGCGTCGTGCATGGCGCGAAGCGCGGGCGCGGGCTCGGCTTCCCGACCGCGAACGTGCGGCTCTCGCGGCCGCGCTCGGCTCTCTCGGGCATCTTTGCGGTAAGATGTCATGGCGTGGCAACTCGCGGACTCGAGGGAGTGGCGAGCCTCGGAATCAACCCGGCCGTGCGGCAAGGCGGCCCGGCGACTCTCGAAGCGTTCCTCTTCGATTTCAGCGGCGATCTCTACGGGCGCCGCATCTCCATCGAGTTCCTCAAGAAGCTGCGCGACGAGGCGCATTTCGCCTCGCTCGAGGCGCTCGCCGCCCAGATCGGGCGCGATTGCGAAGACGCCCGGGCCTTTTTCCGCGCCGCACGCTGAAGACTCCGATGCCGAACGACACCAGGACGAAGACCGACTACAAGCGAACGCTCAACCTGCCGGAGACGCCGTTCCCGATGCGCGGCGACCTCGCGAAGCGCGAGCCCGGCTGGATCGAGCGCTGGCGCGAGACGCGGCTCTACGAGCGCCTGCGCGAGCAGTGCAAGGGCCGGCCGAAATATGTCCTGCACGACGGGCCGCCGTACGCGAACAACGACATCCACATCGGCCACGCGGTGAACAAGATCCTCAAGGACCTGGTGGTGAAATCGAAGACCATGGCCGGCTTCGATTCGCCCTACACGCCGGGCTGGGATTGCCACGGCCTTCCCATCGAGCACCAGATCGAGAAGAAGTACGGCCGCGGCCTCGAGCCCAACAAGGCGCGCGCCCTGTGCCGCGCCTACGCGGCCGAGCAGGTCGAGCGCCAGAAGAAGGACTTCGTGCGCCTGGGCGTGCTCGCCGACTGGGACCATCCCTACCTCACGATGGATTTCGCGACCGAGGCCGCGGAGATCCGCGCGCTCGGGCGCATCTGGAGGAACGGCCTGCTCTATCGCGGCCTCAAGCCGGTCAACTGGTGCATCGAGTGCGGCTCGGCGCTCGCGGAAGCGGAGGTGGAGTACGAGGACAAGACCTCGAGCGCGATCGACGTCGCGTTCGCCGCCGCCGCTCCGGACGCCGTCGCGAAGGCGTTCGACGCCGAGCGCTCGAATGCGCCGATCCTCGCGGTGATCTGGACCACGACGCCGTGGACCCTTCCCGGCAACCGCGCGATCGCCGCGCACCCGGATCTCGTCTACGAGCTCGTCGCCACCGAGAAGGGCGCGCTCATCCTCGCCGCCGATCTTCGCGCCGCGTGCCTCGAGCGCTACGGCCTCACCGCCAGGCGGGTCCTCGGCCGCGCCTCGGGCGTCGCGCTCGAGGGCCTCCTCTTCCGCCATCCGCTCGAGCCGCGCGACGTGCCGGTGGTGCTGGGCGAGCACGTCACGCTCGACGCGGGCACCGGCCTCGTGCACACGGCGCCCGCGCACGGCGCCGAGGACTTCGAGATGGGCGTGAAGTACAAGCTCGCGCTCGACCAGCCGGTCGACGACGCGGGCCGCTTCAAGGAGGGCGTGCCGCAGTTCGCCGGCATGAACGTGCGCGAGGCCGAGAAGCCGATCCTCGCCGCGCTCGAGAAGAACGGCGCGCTCCTCCACGCCGCCGCGCTGCGCCACAGCTATCCGCACTGCTGGCGCCACAAGACGCCGATCATCTTCCGCGCCACCACGCAGTGGTTCATCGGCATGGACATCCCGGCGAACGTCGGCAAGCCCGGCACCGAGGGCCGGTCGCTGCGCGAGCTCGCGATGCACGCGATCAACAACACCACGTTCTATCCGTCGTGGGGCCGCTCGCGCCTGGTCGCGATGATCCAGAACCGTCCCGACTGGACGCTCTCGCGCCAGCGCTACTGGGGCGTGCCGCTGCCCTTCTTTCTCGACCGCGAGAGCGAGGAGCTGCATCCGCAAACCGATCGCCTGCTCGAGGAGGCGGCGAGGAAGGTGGAGCTGGGCGGCATCGAGGCGTGGTTCGCGGCCACCTGCGAAGACTTCGGCGTCGATCCCGCGAGGTACCGCAAGCTCAGCGATACGGTCGACGTCTGGTTCGACTCGGGCACGACGCACTTCACGGTGCTGCGCAAGCTCGCCGACTCGAAGTACCCGGCCAACATCTACCTCGAGGGGAGCGACCAGCACCGCGGCTGGTTCCAGTCGAGCCTGCTCACCGGATGCGCGATGGACGGCCGCGCGCCCTACGACTCGCTCCTCACGCACGGCTTCACCGTCGACGGCCAGGGCCGCAAGATGTCGAAGTCGCTCGGCAACGTGATCGCGCCGCAGAAGGTGACCGACACGCTGGGCGCGGAAATCCTGCGCCTGTGGGTCGGGTCCACCGACTACTCGGGCGAGCTCTTCATCTCCGACGAGATCCTGAAGCGCGTCGTCGAGAGCTACCGGCGGCTGCGCAACACGCTGCGCTTCCTGCTCGCCAATACCGCGGACTTCGACGCGGCGAAGGACCTCCTCGCGCCGGAACGCTGGGTCGAGATCGACCGCTACGCCCTCGCGATGACGCGCGAGATGGCCGCCGCCGCGATCGAGGATTACCGCAGGTTCGAGTTCCACCTGGTCGCGCAGCGCCTGCAGAATTTCTGCTCCGAGGACCTGGGCGGCTTCTGGCTCGACGTGCTGAAGGATCGCCTGTACACGACGCCCGCGAATTCGGCCGCGCGCCGCAGCGCCCAGTCGGCGCTGCACCACGTGACGCAGATCGTGCTGCGCCTCATGGCGCCGATGCTCTCGTTCACGGCGGAGGAAGCGTGGTCGGTGCTCCATCCGGGAAGCGAGGACAGCATCTTCTTCCACACGTGGAAGGACGTGCTGCCGGCGCAGGAAGGCGAGCCCGCGCTCCTCGCGCGCTGGAAGCGGCTGCGCGAGATCCGCGCGGGCGTCATGAAGCGCCTCGAGGAAGCGCGCGCCTCGGGCGCCATCGGCTCGTCGCTGCAGGCCGAGGTGACGCTCGAAGCGGGCGGCGCGGACCTCGCGCTGCTGCGCTCGCTGGGCGACGACCTGCGCTTCGTCCTCATCACCTCGAAGGCGAGCGTGCGCGCGTCGAGCGGCGAGGGAATCGTGAACGTCGAGGTCGCGCCGAGCGCCGATCCCAAATGCGAGCGCTGCTGGCACTACCGCGCCGACGTGGGAAGCGATCCGGCGCATCCCACGATCTGCCGGCGCTGCGTCGGCAACCTCGCCGGGCCCGGGGAGGCGCGCGCCCATGCGTGAGTCGCCGTGGGCGTGGATGCGCTGGCTCGGCCTCTCGGCCGCGGTGGTCGCGCTCGACCTCGCGACCAAGGCCTGGGTGGGCGCGGTGTTCGCGCCCGGCGAGGGCCGCGACCTCACGTCGTTCCTGCGCATCGTGCTGGTCTACAACAAGGGAGCGGCGTTCAGCTTCCTCGCCGATGCGGGCGGCTGGCAGCGCTGGTTCTTCACCGTGATCGCCGTCGTGATCGCGGTGGCGATCGTGGTGGCGCTGCGGCGCCAGCACCGCGAGCCGCTGGTGGCCGCGGCGCTCGCGCTGGTCCTCGGCGGCGCGCTGGGCAACCTCTGGGACCGCCTCACGCTCGGGCGCGTGGTCGACTTCGTGCTCGCGCACTGGAACGAGCACGCGTTTCCCGCCTTCAACGTGGCCGACTCCGCCATCACCATCGGCGTGGCGCTGCTCCTCTGGGAGAGCGTGCGCCCGAAGGGCCGGCCGATCGCCGCCGCCGCGCACCGGGAGGAGACATGAGCGACAAGCGCGCCGCCTCCGCGCAGGAGGAGGCCGAGATCCTGCTCGCGAAGCCGCGCGGCTTCTGCGCCGGAGTCGACCGCGCCATCGCGATCGTCGAACGTGCGCTGGAGACGCACGGGGCGCCGATCTACGTGCGCCACGAGATCGTGCACAACAAGTACGTGGTGGATGACCTCCGCGCGAAGGGCGCGGTGTTCGTCGAGGAGCTCGCGGAGGTGCCGGCGGGCGCGACGGTGATCTTCTCCGCCCATGGCGTCTCGCTCGAGGTGCAGCGCGAGGCGCGGGCGCGCGGCCTCAAGGTGTTCGACGCCACCTGCCCGCTGGTGACGAAGGTGCACGTCGAGGTGGCGCGCATGCGCGACCAGGGTCGCGAGGTGGTGATGATCGGGCACGAGGGCCATCCCGAAGCCGAGGGCACCCTCGGCCAGTCCGATTCCGGGATGCACCTGGTCGAGAACGAGGCGGACGTGGCGAAGCTCCAGGTACGCGATCCGCAGAAGCTCGCCTACGTGACGCAGACCACGCTCTCGATGGACGACTGCGCCCGCGTGATCGCGGCCCTCAAGGCCCGCTTTCCCGCGATCGTCGGGCCGAAGAAGGACGACATCTGCTACGCCACGCAGAACCGCCAGGATGCGGTGAAGATCATGGCGCCGCAATGCGACGTGGTGATCGTGGTGGGCTCGCCCAACAGCTCCAACTCCAACCGCCTGCGCGAGGTGGCGCGCAACCTCGGGCGCGAGGCTTATCTCGTGGACGATGCCGACGAGCTGCGGCCGGAATGGCTCGCGGGCAGGAAGCGCGTAGGTCTCACCGCCGGCGCCTCCGCCCCCGAGGTCCTGGTGCACGAGGTCCTCCTTCGGCTGCAGTCGATGGGCATCGCGCGCGTGCACGAGCTCGAGGGCATCGACGAGCGCATCATCTTTCCGCTGCCGCGCGGCATGGGCAACGCCGGCTAGCTGTCGCGGCCGAGGCCCCTCACCGGTGGGGCGAAGCGCACCTCCACGCGCTTCACGCTCTTCACCTTGCGTCCCTCGCGCAGCGCCGGCTCGAAGCGGGCCGTGGCGAAGGCCTTCACGCACGCGTCGCGGTAGCGCGGCGGCAGCGTC
>Ga0134126_10000521_pt1 | contig 49076 bp, 39 predicted proteins | sample KB31752_FD_96881 | JGI IMG/M metagenome (GOLD analysis project Ga0134126, IMG submission 96881) | Terrestrial soil microbial communities with excess Nitrogen fertilizer from Kellogg Biological Station, Michigan, USA - KB3-175-2 | ecosystem: Environmental > Terrestrial > Soil > Unclassified ...
ACATCAAATACCGCCAGGCAATTATTATCGGCGTTGGCGATATACAGTGTTTTCTCATCGGCCGAAAGCGCCAGGCCGTCGGTGGTTGAGCCGGTGAGCTTCGTAGGATAAAGCGCCGCAGAGATTACCTCGATGGTTTTGCGCGCCACAGTATTGATCACCGAAACCGAGTTGTCATTGGCATTGGCTACAAACAGCAGGTCGCCTTTTTTGTTGGTCAACAACTCGTTGGGGTGGCTGCCCACCTTTATGCTGGTGACTGTGCCATTTACGGTGCTGTAGCAGGCCACTTCGTCGCCGCCCCAAATAGAGATATACAGCGTTTTTTCATCCGGCGCAAGGACGCAGCTGTAAGCCTCGGCCGCCAGCTTAACCCGTTTGATCACTTTGCGGCGGGTTGGGTCAATCACGTATAGGGCGCTATCTTCTTTAGTGACTGTATAAAGCCGGGTACCGGTCCGGTTGGCGGCAATGCCCGTGGTGCATATCTTTTTGAAGGGCCAGGGCGCGCCGAGCCTTATCGTATCTGCCTTACCGAGCTTGCCGTTTTGAATGGCAAAGGCCAGTATGCAGTTGTCATTACCGCCGCCGGCATATAGTTTTGTTTCGTCCGGGCTAAACGCCAGGCCGTACCACAATTTACCTACAATTTTCCTGTCCAGCTGCTTCTCAGTCTTTGGGTCGATGAGTTGGATAGACTGTGTGCTCTGGCCGTTATTGGTAACCGCCATAAACCTGCCCGAAGGGGATATTTGCATATTTAAAGGCAGGTCGCCCAGGGGAAGCGAACGCCCCGCAGGGCTCAGTTTCCAGCCATTGGGCAGCAGTACCTGGTTGGTTTTAGCAATTTTGCCGGGTACCTGGGCGGTTGCGGTTGCGATGAAGATAGCAGCAATGAGCAGTGGCAGTAACAGTTTTATTTTCATGGCTTCGGGGAAATGTATAGCCAAAAGTAAGAAATGGTTTTGAGGGATGGTAAGGTTAACAAAAACTTAATGCCGGAAGTTGGCTTAATAACTGCTATAGTCGTTGATTTTTTTAGCGGGACAGGGAAGGCTGCGGCAAAAACAGGGTTAACATTAGGTTAACACAATTCTGGATTTTTTGTAGTTAAATAGCTTATAATCACGTATTTAGCAAATAGCAGGGTTTACATTTTTTGCAAATAAATCAGCTCGTTTTGCCATCAGATTTTTTATGTTACCGCAACCCTTTTTATATCACTCCGTGTATTTTTTGTAAAGCTCGTCCCAACCGCGTATCGTACCAATTAAATAGAATACGTTCAGGGCGGCTTTAAATGCGGGCGCAGGGATATTGGTCGGCCTTGCCATGGCTTTGCATTTCATCTTTCTTAAAAAATATCCCATCATCGGGATGCTTATGATTCGGCGGGCATTTTCTGCATCTTCTTCACGTAGAGTTCATCTACTACAATGATCAGCATGGCAAGCAGCGGCACAGCCAGGATAATACCCAGCGCGCCGGACAATGTCCCCATGATCAGCTGGCTGATGAGCGTTAAAGCCGGCGGCAGGTTGATCATTTTCTTTTGGATCAACGGGGTCACTATGTTGGCTACAATAGTTTGGGAACCAATATAGATCAGGGCGACTATTATGGCAGTATTGGTACTTATGGTAAAGGCGAGCAGCACGCCCGGTATCATGGCAATTAAGGGGCCCAGGTTTGGAACTATCTCCAATATCCCGGTTATAAAGCCTAATACCAGCGCCGCGGGGATACCCATAATAGTGAGGCCGATAGTGATCAGGATGGTTATCAGCACCATTGAAAGAAGCATTCCTTTAAGCCAGCCTTTAAGCGAGAGGCTGATGCGGTCGATAATATCCCGGCCTACTTGTTTTTTATCTTGCGGTACCAGCACCAGTATCCCGTCTTTGTAAAGCGAGGGATTGGCGGTAAAGAAAATGCCGAGAAATAACACGATATACATATCGCCCAAAACGCCGAAGCTGGTACTGAAAAAAGTTTGAACGGTAGTTGCCAGTTTTTGCGAATTATCGCCCGATGTGTAGTCAAGCAATTTTTGTCCCAACGGGCTTTCGGCAAGTTTGGCTTTGGCGGTATGAATGTTGCGCGGCAGATTATTGCTCAGCTGGGTTACCTGGCTCTGTATTTTTGCCCCGATGAACCAGCATAACAAGCCCAGGATAATGATGGTGGCCACTACCGATATGATCATAGCAGGCGTGCGGCTAAGCCGCGTTTTTCGCTGGATAACGTCCCCCAACCCATGAAAATAAACGGCGATAAGCGCCCCTGCCAGCGCCATCAGCAATACGTTAAAAGCCACGCGCACAATCAGCACCACAACAACAAGCATGGCTACTATAGCAACCGTTTGCCAAACTTTTGCCGAATAGCTTAATTCCTTTTTTATGGCGTCTGCCACTTTCTTTTCGGTTGCCATAGTTTGCAGAGTTAAAGATCTGCCAGCTTTTTAAATTTTGTCAAATCCGACAGCACCTAAGTTACGCTTTTATTCAATCGCTTGCGCTAAGGCGCTCGACATCAGTCAAAACCCTGGTTAAAACTAATTCCAATATACAATTTTATAGAACAGCAGCATGCGGTAGTATTGGATCAGGAAAAAAAAACCTAACGCTACCGCCAATGCAATAATAATTGACCAGGCTATGGATGACTTGTAAAATTTACGAAACGCGAAAAAAAGATAGACGGAAAAAATAATAATTGTAAATATTTGAAAGAAATTATCAAAATTCTCGGAGTACTCAGCTCCTGTTATTTTGTAAAAGGGCCAGGTTATTAAATAATATTCCAGCAGGAAAACCAGCAGGGTAAAACAAACAAAATGCGTGGCAAAAACAATATGTTCGACAAATTTTTTTCTTTTCCAAAAAAATAGCAGGGCAAAACATATGGCATAAAAAGGCACAAAAATGAAGATAAATTCTTTTGAATTTTCTTTCATCCGCTCGTTAAATACTTCCTGGTATTCGTTAATTGATAAGCCGGTTTTCGCCAGCTTGCTTTTAATGATTTCCTTTGTGCCGTAATTAATAAAGGGTTTGGTATGAAGATATTCCTGTAAGGTCAGGCTATATATATTGCCAATGACAATGAAGAAATAAATAAGGTTAGTTACCAGGAAAAGCTGGACGGGCCGCATGTAACGCACTTTAATGCCCTCGGAATAATCTAAAGACAGCTGCCCGGGTTTGATGGCCAGTGTTTTAATCGACCGAATAAATCTATTGTCAAAATGGGTCAGGCCTTCAAAAATCTCCCCGACAAAATGACTGAAGGACAGTTGATCTTTGTTAAATCTTTTTTCGCCGCAATTGGGGCAAAAGTTTTCTTTAATGGTATGGCCGCAATTTTTGCAAGTAATGGAGTTCATATTATTTATCCTAAGCCAGGTAAAGCGAACACAAATCAGTATCGAAATTAATGGAGTGCAACCAACCCGTTTTATTGCTTCACGTCGACAGTGGTGATAACACCTCCGCCAGGTTCGGTAACGGTGGTAGTCATGTACAGTTTGCCGCTTACGCTGGTTACCACGCTGGGGGTGCCATTGTTATTTGGCAAATACAAATTATTCCCGTCCAGCCGCCACGTGGAAGCGACGGCAGCCTGTCCGGGAATGCCGATAGTTGTTACCCCTGAGCCATGATGTATAGCGGTAACATAACACGAATCGCTGCCGGTATAAGTGAGGTTAGTGGTGCCGTTAGCATTGAGCACCAATACATTTTCGGCAATGCATGGATACTGGTTGGCTGTTACATCAAGGATCGCGCCCACATCGCTTTTCCACGAATACAAAGTCCATGTACCGGTCACATTAAGCGCTGCGGTATTGTTGGTTTTGGCATCTTTTTTACAGCTAGCAAGCAATAACACCGCAAGCAGGCAAAACAATAAATATTTTTTCATTTGTGATCAATGGGTTTTGGTTGTTGCAATTTAGAATTTATGTGATAAAAACATTTGGGTTGCTAATCATTGTTTGTTCTCAACGGTGGTAATATAATAGGTATTAGCCCCGCTGACAACCGTGTCTTTGAATGTAACTTGCAACTTACCGTTAATATTGTTGACCACCCCAACTATACTTTTGGGATTATCAGGATATTTAAGATAAACAATATTGCCTCTTTGGCTCCAGGTGGATTTTATAGACAAAAGCCCCGGCAGACCGTAGTATTGCGCGCCGGCCGCATGCGTTGCAGTAATATAGCAGGTGTCGATCCCCGAGTAATACTGACTTGACGTATTATCATTAAAAAAGGTGAAGGAATTATAGGCCATACAAGGGTATTGGGTAACAGAGGCGTTTACACCGATGCCAAAATTGGTTTGGTACGAGTATAATGTCCAGTTTCCGATGATATTATAACTTACGGTTACTTTGTTTCCTTTTTTACAGGTTACGAGTAAAAGACAAAGCGGCAGGCAAAGCAATATTCTTTTCATGGCCTTTAATTGGTTTAATGACCACAATTTAGGCATATTTTAAATAAGAAGGCAAAATCCCGCCAAAAAACAATTTTGCAAAAGGGCAATCCTCACAGGGCGGCGGTTTTCCTTACATCGGACCTGGATTAAATCAGCAATGCAATAATTCACTAATTCAATAATTCAATAATTAATCACTAATTTAGTGTCCGATTTACATTTATTACCTAAATTAACCAATTATGCTATTCCATAAAGCTTTTTTACAAAGGGCGGCAAGGTTGCTTTGCCTGTCTTTAATTACATTACTGTTCACCACAAAAGGTTTTGGACAGGACCGCACAATTGCCGACTTTGATAAAGGCTGGCATTTTCACCTGGGCGATGTAAAAGATGGGGAAAACGCAAGCTTAACCGATGTGAACTGGCGTTTGCTGGATTTACCGCATGACTGGAGCATTGAGGGCAAATTCAGCAAGAATAATCCGGCCACACCCGAAGGGGGCGCTTTGCCCGGCGGCATAGGCTGGTACCGCAAAACATTTACGATACCGGCATCGGCCAAGAACAAACTGGTTTATGTGGACTTCGATGGCGTTTACCAAAAAAGCGATGTGTGGATAAACGGGCATCATCTCGGTTTCAGGCCGAATGGCTACATATCATTCAGGTATGAATTAACGCCTTATTTGAAGTTCGGCGGCAAAAACGTCATTGCCGTTAAGGTCGACAATTCTGTTCAGCCCAATTCAAGATGGTATTCCGGCTCGGGTATTTATCGCAACGTTTGGCTGGTAACTACCAATAAAACAGCAGTGGCCCATTGGGGCACTTATGTAACCACGCCAAAGGTTGATGAAAACTCAGCGACGGTAAACCTGGTTACAACAGTGGCGACGAAAGAAGGCGATGGCGTAGGCCATTACTGGGTTGGTTTGCAAACAACCATTTATGATGCGAAAGGGCTAAAGGTAGCGTCGCTCTATACGTCGAAGGGCGAAAAAAAGGATGGCAATATCGAGATGACCAATGATAACCCGGCTGTTGTAAGCCAGGAAATGGTGGTTAAAAATCCACATTTGTGGTCGGTAAGCAACCCTTATTTATACAAGGCCGTTACCCGCGTTTATATGCTGGGATATGATGCCGCCAAAATACCGGTAGATGAGTATACCACCTCTTTTGGTATACGCTATTTTAACTTTGATGCCGACAAAGGCTTTTCCCTCAACGGCAAGCCCATGAAAATTTTGGGCGTTTGCGACCATCATGATCTCGGCAGCCTGGGCGCCGCCGTTAACACCAGGGCGCTTGAACGGCAGCTGGAAATGCTGAAAGCCATGGGCTGCAACGGCATACGTACCTCGCATAACCCGCCCGCGCCTGAGTTGCTGAACCTTTGCGACAAAATGGGCTTTATTGTAATGGATGAGGCGTTTGATTGCTGGGAATGGAAGAAAGCCAAATACGATTACCATTTATATTTTAAAGAATGGCATAAACGCGACCTTGAGGACCAGGTGCTGCGCGATCGTAACCATCCCAGCGTTATGATATGGAGCATCGGCAACGAAATACCTCAGCAAGGAGATACCAGCGCCCTGCGCCTTGCGCCTGAACTTGCCGGCATAGTTCATAGCCTTGACAAAACGCGGCCAATTACTGCAGCCAACGATAATCCCGGAAAGGGCAATAAAATTATTGCCTCGGGAGCGCTTGACCTGGTAGGGTATAACTACCATGAATTTGATTATGCCACTTTCCATGACCGCTACCCCGGTAAAAAGTTCATCGCTACTGAGACGACGTCGGGGCTTGAAACACGCGGGCATTATGATATGCCATCGGATAGTGTAAGGGTATGGCCCGCGAGATGGGACAAACCCTTCACCGAGGGCAATCCCGACAACAGCGTGTCGGCTTATGATAATGTGCGCCCGGCATGGGGCTCAACGCATGAGGCTACCTGGAAAGTGATCAAAAAGTACGATTTCCTTTCGGGATTGTTTATCTGGACTGGCTTTGATTATTTGGGCGAGCCTACGCCCTACTCGTGGCCTTCGCGCAGCTCTTATTTTGGCATTATTGACCTTGCAGGCTTCCCGAAAGACATTTACTACATGTACCAAAGCGAGTGGACCGATAAAACGGTATTGCATATCTTCCCGCACTGGAACTGGGAACCGGGCAAACTGGTTGATGTGTGGGCCTTTTATAATCATGCTGATGAGGTGGAGCTTTTCCTGAATGGCAAATCGCTTGGCGTTAAAAAGAAAAATGGTGAAGACCTGCACGTGATGTGGCGGGTAAAGTACGAGCCGGGCACTTTGAAAGCCATCTCGCGTAAAGGCGGCAAAGTGATACTGACCCGCGAGATACACACAGCAGGGGCGCCCGCAAAAATTGAGCTCATAGCCGACAGGAAAAACATAAAAGCGGATGGTAAAGACCTGTCGTTCATTACGGTAAAAATATTAGACAAGGACGGCAACTTAGTTCCAAACGCAAACAACCTGGTAAATTTTAAAATTAACGGCGAAGCCTTTATAGCCAGCGTTGATAACGGCGATGAGGTTAGCCATGACCCATTTAAAGCTAATTACCGCAAGGCATTTAACGGCCTGGCGCTGGCAATAGTGCAAACTAAGGAGAAGCCCGGCCCGATTACTTTTACGGCAACATCAAACGGATTGAAGGGGGCGACGGTGGTGCTGCAGGCCAAATAGGACCGGGATTTACGGATTTTATGGATTCATGGGATGGGTTTGTTTAGCAGGCTGGGTAAACCCGGGACTTAAGCATTTTATGGGTTTATCGGAGGGCAGTCAACTGATCTGTTAAATCCTTAAATCCCGGTTATTCTCCTTTAAACTTTAGCCCAATCTGGGCCCTTGCTTCGTCCAGCATGGCAATCATTTGCCTTGACATATCATGGCTGATCACCGGGCTTTCTGTTTTATTTTGGCGGATGAGATCGCAAAAATGCTGTATCTCATAATTTAGGCCGCCGGCTATAAAGGGCTCGTCGATCTCAACAACCCTTCCGTCGAGGTAATTGATAGTGGCCCTGGCCGGGTTCCACCAGTTTTTGTGAATGGTAATATAGCCTGTGGTTCCGCAGATAAGGGCGTCGCCTTTGCCATGCAGGTCCAGGCCGCAGTAAAATTGGCCATAGCCGTTTTCATGTTCGGTTTGAAAAATGGAAAACATATCTATGCCCGCATCGCTGAACCTGCCTAAAGTTTGTACTTGTTTTGTTGCGCCCAGCCAGTCGATAGCTAAAAATGCTTCATAAATGCCAATCTGCATCAGGCTGCCGCCGATCAGCTCATAGCTAAAATTGGGATGATCTTTGCTGATGTCGGCTACCGATGAACCTGCCCGAACGTACCCCACCGGGCCGATAGGGTCGGCAAGCAAATGTTCTTTTAACCTGACATACAATGGAAAGAATGGCGGTTTCATTCCTTCCATAAAGAGCAGGTTCCGTGCGGCCGCGACGTCAAGTATCGAGTTTAAAATAGCAAGATTGGTACCTGCCGGCTTTTCGCATAATACATGTTTGCCGACATTTAAAGCCAGGATACTGTATAGCGCATGACTATCAGGCAAGGTTGCGATATAAACGATATCTATATCGCTCAAAAGCAGCTCCTGGAGCGATCTGCAGGCGGTACCGCCATGTTGCGCAACAAAACTATCTACAGTTTCCGCCCGCCGCGACCAAACCGATACCAGCGATGTACCCGGCACTTCCCGCAGCCCCTGCACAAAACGATGAGCTATCCGCCCGCAACCTATAATTCCCCACTTTAAGAAGTTCATAGTTGGTGGTTTTTTGTCCGTAGTCGATAGTCCATATCAATACTGAAAGACTTCCCATTATGGCCATGTTCCATAGACTATCGACCATGGCCTTTTCTCACTCACTTACAACCACTCACCACTCACCACTCACCACTCACTACTCACTTCCTACTGGTACTGTATATAAATCGGATGCGGTTTGTACTTCTTTAGTATTTCCTCGGGCGTAAGCATATGATGCGGCGGCAACCACGAGTCATTTTTATAAAACAATTTAAAGCCTGTAAACTGTACCGGATCGTGATAAATATAATCGTGGTAGGTGCCAGTCTTTAAATCAGGGGGACCGAAGCCGTCCATATCCATAACGAACTGGATTTCGGGGTGAAGCTTAATATTTTGATAATTGGTCAGCATTTTACGCGTAAAGCGGTGCACAATAAAAATTTTGGGCGGCAGGTGGTATTTCCTCACCACGTTGGCCAGGTAAGACGAAACATAGTTAACATCTGCCGCATCGTAAGTGCCTATTTTTTTGCCGGGGTGAGTGCCATCCTTCATGGAAAATTCGGGGTCGATACCGCAATGTACGTTGGGCATTTCCCAGTATTTTTCCAAACGGGGCAGCTCCGCGTGGATATTGCTTAACGCTACCTGTATATCCAGGAAAAGTATGGCATGGGCCCTTGCAGCCAGACGCACCGCGCTATCTATTTTTTTATTCGGCATGCGGTTGATATACATGTTGTCCTTACCGGGAAAACCGGCGGCCACCACCGCGATATAATGCAGCGCAGGTTGCACAGGTGTTTGCGGGTCAGCTTTCTCCCAATGCTTTACTTCTCCATGCAATTTGGCCAGCATTTCGTTTGGCGGAATTTCGCCCAAAATACCCATCTTTTTAGCCGACAGGTTACCGTAAAAAGCCACCACGCGTTTAAATGGTAAAATAGCGCCCGGCAATGGATAAGGTGCATTTTTAACCGGCCATTTCCCGCTAGTGTCGCCGTTCGCCAGTTTTTTCATTAATGAATCGTATAAATGCTTATCAAGCGGGGGATAGGTTACCGGAACCGGAACGGTATCCTTTGCAGCAGCTGCAACTTTTTTAGCCGTACCTTTATTAGCCTTGTTTACAGCGCTGTCGCTATGGCTGCAATTAGAAAAGGCTATCAATAAAGGCAGCATAAATACAGCGGAAAAAATAATGTTCTTCACTTTCATCTTAATTTATTTTTGAATGTAACCGGGGCCGTGTAAAATAACGCCTTTCCGGGTGCCAATATGCTTAAAGTTTTCAACAGTTAACGCACCGTTTACTAAAATATATTTAAAACCTTTTGAGTACGCGTGCGGATGTTCAAACGTAGATTCATCCTTAACTTTGTTTGCGTCAAATACTACGATATCGGCATACATGCCGGGCTGCAGCAGTCCACGGCCCGTAAGATGGAACTTTTGCGCAGGCAGCGAAGTCATCTTCCGGATGGCATCTTCCAGTGTAATGACGTTTTTTTCGCGTACATAGTATGCCAATACGCGCGCATTACTGCCGTATCCCCGCGGATGCGGAACCCCTTCGCCAAACTGCCGTATGCCCGAGTCGGAGATGATCATGGTGAGCGGGTACTTTAATATATTTTCAACGTCGGCATCGCTCATGCCATGAAAAACCATCGTTGCGCCGCCCAGTTTTATAATATCCAATATAGTTTCAATTTCGTTGGGAATGGTAGCCTCGCGGCCTTTTATAATATTTATCTGCTCAATATTTTTGCCGTTCAACGATGCGTCCCCATTGCAATGGGCAACAACGGCATAGTCAAAATGCTCCCTTTTGCGGCGGGCCATATCGGTTATCATTTCGGCAACAACTTTTTGGTGAACGACCGGATCGTTTAACCTTTTTAAAACTGAATCGCGGCCGCCGCCCTGCAGCCAATCGGGCAATAAAACATTCAGTGTGGTGCTGCTGGCGTTATAAGGATATTGGTCGACCGTTACATCCAGCCCTTCGTTACGGGCGCTATCCACCATAGCCATCATGCGGCCGGATGCGCCCCAGTTTGGCTGCCCAACCTTAAAATGCGATATCTCGACCGGCATTTTAGCTTGTCGCCCAATATCAATGGCCTCGTTAATAGCCTCAAATATCTTGTTTGATTCATTTCGCATGTGCGAAGTGTACACGCCGTTATACTTCGCCGCAGCTTTCGCCAAAGCCACCACCTCATCGGTTTTTGAATACAAGCCCGGTGTATAGATGAGGCCGGTCGAAAATCCAACCGCCCCATCGCGCATAGCCTGTTCAACTATATTTTCCATTTGCCTCAACTGGGCAGCATCAGGGGTCACCGCAGCCTCGCCTAAAACAGCTTTGCGCACATCGTTGTGCCCGATTAGCGTAGCAACGTTTACAGAAAGCTTAAGGCTGTCTAAAAAGGTAAAGTATTTTTTAATGTTGATATTTGATGTGCCGCAATTGCCTGTTATTACCGTAGTAACCCCATCATAAATAAAATTGTCGGCGGTCGGTGTTTTCTTTTCGTCGCCCTCGATGTGGGTATGCACATCGATAAAACCCGGCGCTACTATCAATCCGGATGCATCAATAATTTTACCGGCCTTATCTTTCGAAAGGTCGCCTATTTTAATGATCTTATCCCTTATAATACCCACATCGCCGTAAAACCAGGGATTACCGGCGCCGTCGATTATTTTACCGTGTTTAATAATTATGTCGAAACGCTGCTGGGCAAACAGGCTTACCGGAAGGAAAAGAGCTATGATGATCGCTGTGATTTTACGCATAGAATACGATACCTTGTTATTTATCCGCAAATGTTAGCATAATAATTGTGCGAAAAAACCTTAAACTTGTTAATTGTAAGATTTAAACTCCGGCCATGGACGCTGAATTGAAATTAAATAAGATATTGTCGCAAGTTCAAAAACTAAATAAGTTTGAGCAGGCTGCTTTGTTAAAAAAGATATCTTCACTGATAAACGGGAGTGAACACCCGCCTAAACCTGTAAAGCTCACCGAAATATCAGGTTTAGGTTTCTCTTTGTGGCATGGTGTGGACATTGATAAATATGTCGATGAAGAAAGACAATGGTAAATATTGATTTTCGCCATAAAAATATTTTTTTAGATACCGCGCCGAGCTTTAATGCTTTATGCCCAGTTAAACACCCTATTAGATATTACAAAATTTCCCAAACACCCCCAACGGCAGCTTTGGCCCCGAAGTGGCCTGCAGGTAGAGCTCCCCTATTTCGAGGTTTTGTACTTGCGGATGGGTGCTTTTGATCAAATTTTCAATGATTACCGAGGAAAAGCCCAGCGAGTATGTATTCAATATCATAAAATGCTCGCCGGGATCGAGCAATTGCATCACATCTCCCATCATCTCATTTATATTATCTTCGAGCTTCCATTTTTCGCCGCTGGGGCCATGGCCGTAGGCAGGCGGGTCGAGGATGATGCCGTTATATTTTTTGCCGCGCTTTAGTTCGCGTTTTACAAACTTTAACGCGTCTTCAACTACCCATCGTATATTGGTTAAGCCGGACAGCTCCTGGTTTTCGTTAGCCCAGGTAACCACCTGCTTTATGGAGTCGACATGCGTGGTATCCGCCCCGGCGGCCTGTGCAATAAGCGATGCGCTGCCGGTATAAGCAAACAGGTTGAGCACTTTTGGTGAAGGCGTTTTGATTTTTTTGATGCACTGGCTGATATAATCCCAGTTAACGGCCTGCTCGGGAAAAACGCCGAGGTGCTTAAAGGACGTAAGCGCCAGCCTCAGTTTTATATTTGCTTCAGGATTTTTATATTCGATATGCCAACGGTCGGGCATGGCCTGGTTCTTTTTTATCCAATCGCCGGAGGTTGCCGAGCGGCCCTTGAACTTAATGTGGTGCAGCTTTTGCCACTCGGCATTGCTCAAAGCCTTGCTCCAAACCGCCTGCGGTTCGGGCCTTATCAAAATCACATTGCCAAAACGTTCCAGCTTTTCAAAATCGCCGCAATCAATCAACTCGTAGTCTTTCCAGTGTGTTGGGGTGAGGGCCTGGATGGTGAGTGGTGAGTGGTGAGTGGTGAGTGGTTTGTTTGCGCTAGTCATCAGTCAGTTTCAGTGGTGAATTACATTGGTGCCTGGTGAATGGCCGTTTACAACACTACCAGTATTGGATTTGATTGTTGCAAATATAAGAATTAACAAGCCATTAAATGAGCGTACACGAGCAACGTTCACCACTCACTATTCACTATTCAATATCGTTTAGTTAAGCGCCAAGTTCTCTCAAACGCGCCGGAGGCCTCACCCTGCCCTCTCCAACCGCGTGCCGCCTTAGCTTTAGCGGTGGCGCAAGGAGAGGGTTCTAAAAAGGTACCTATGTTAAAGTCCTCTCCTTTGGAGAGGATGAGTGAGGGCTTCGCCGTTTAGGTGAGGCCAGAATGCCAGGCGAACCCTTAACTAAACGACATTGATTCACTATTCACTACTCACCACTCACTACTCACCAACTCACAGCTTCTCCCTCGCCGCCTTCATAAATTTGCTGGCGAAAACAAAAGAGTTTAGCTCTTTATTATTGGTATGGGCAATTTCGTGGTTCGAGCCTTCCCACCATTTTTTTCCGTCATGCAAAAATATAACGTAGTCGCCAATTCCCATTACCGAGTTCATATCGTGCGTAACTACTACCGTGGTGGTTTGGTACTCTTCGGTCAGCTCGCTTATCAGTTCGTCAATAAGTATGGCAGTTTTGGGGTCGAGGCCAGAATTGGGCTCATCCACAAATAAATACTTCGGCTGCATCGATATTGCACGGGCAATACCTACCCGTTTTTTCATGCCCCCCGATAATTCAGAGGGGTACAGCTTGTTCTTTCCTTCCAGGTTAACCCGCTTCAGGCAAAAATTGGCCCTGTCCTGCTTTTCAGATTTCGCCATATCTGTAAACAGGTTAAGCGGAAACGTGATGTTCTGCTCAACCGTCATAGAATCAAATAAGGCCGAATTTTGAAAAAGCATGCCAATCTGTTTCCTGATGGGCACCCGGCCCTCAAAGTGCATGGCGGTAAAGTTTTCATTGTCATAATAAACTTCGCCGGTTGTGGGCTCATGCAGGCCGACTATGCATTTCAGCAGCGTGGTTTTACCCGAGCCCGAGCTGCCAATGATGAGGTTATTTTGTCCGGGCTTAAATTTGGCGTTTATGTCGCGCAGCACGTCATGGTCGCCAAAAGATTTTGATACGTCTTTAACTTCGATCATAACAGCATACGGGAAATAACAAGGTCAGCAAATAATATCATCACGCAACTGTAAACAACGCCGCGGGTTGCGGCCTGCCCTACTTCCAGCGCGCCCCCTGAGGTATAATATCCCTGGTACGAGCAGATGGAAGTTATAATAAAGCCAAAAGTGATGGCTTTCACCGCGCAAACCGTGGCTATGACCGGGTTAAAGCCTTCGGTTAAGCCTGCCACATAGTCGGCTGTCGAAACATCGTGCGATGCAGCGCAGGCCACATATCCGCCCATTAAACCCAATCCGACCGAAACAATGACCAGCAAGGGGATCATGGTGAGGCCTGAGATTACTTTGGGCGATATAAGGTATCCCGGCGCATTTACGCCCATAATCTCGAGCGCATCTATCTGTTCGGTTACCCGCATGGTGCCAATCTGCGAAGCAATGCTCGACCCAACGCGCCCGGCCAGCACCAGCGAGGTAATGGTGGGGCTAAACTCGAGAATGGTTGAATCGCGGGTGATATTGCCCACTACGGTTTTGGGGATAAAGCTGCTGATAAGCTGGAATGCGGTTTGAATGGTAGCCACCGCGCCAATAAATACAGAAATTATGATTACAATACCCAGCGAGCCGATGCCCTGCGATACCATTTCGCGCATGATCTCGGCCCAGTAAACACTAAACTTTTCGGGTTTGCGGAAACTTAAACGCAGCAGCAGTATATATCTTCCTAAACTTTGAAACATCTATCTCAATTAAAATCGGCTAAAAATACATTTTTTAAGATTATGCTTTACTGCTTCTCATCAGCGAATGCCCTTTTAATGTAATTTTTTGCCGTCGAGCGTCATTATCCCGGTAGTAACAAGTAAACCTGCTTACTGTTTATATGCCTAAACAATTATTGCCGCGGTAAAATATCGCAGTGCATTTATGATAGTTTACGGTGGGCGCCATGCCCCAAAAATCTATCCTCTTGAAGCCGTTTTCGCCCAAATAAGTTATCCCCGCCGTATATTTTTCTCTTTCAGAGTCGTCGAGCACCAGCACGCCGCCGGGTTTAAGCGCAGCGATACTGTTTTTACAGCAGTTTACCCGGTCCCGGCCGTCGACGATAATGATGTCATATTTCATGCTGGTTGCCAGCGCATATCTGCAATAGTTGCCGTCGGCCGTTAACTCGCAATAATTTAAGTTAACGTTTGGGGGCATTAAGTTTTTTATCTTGTCATACCAAAACTTATCGTGTTCAACGCTGTGAACGCCGGCTGTCCGGTCCGCATAAAAAATCGTCGAATTGCCGCTGCCAAATTCAAATATTTCCATTTTTTTATTAAGCCTGGATGAAATAAACCGGATATATGGATAAGTAACCCAGGGCAAAGGCATATTTTGCTGATCGACGACGCTGCCGGTGGCCATCGAGTTGGTCCAGCCAATTTCATACAGATAACCTTCTTTGGTAAACTTCAGTAATTCTTTTTCCTGTTTATCTGCAAGTATTGCCAGCAGTTTTTCCCGTTTTACCAGGAATGTTAAAATGTGGTAAATGAGCCTCTTCATCCGTTTTCAAAGATATAAAAAGCGGAAGGCGAAAAGCCAAACTTTGGACGCGCTGGTTTGTGTTGACCGTACGCCGGAATTGCGCCATCACCGAATAGATTCTAAACCAACTATTGACAAACGGCTTTTTATCTATAATTTTGCCAAATCTTTCATAACGCTCGTTACATCATTGATGAAGAGGTTTAAATCGCGCAGTTTTTTCAAATACCTGGTACTCTTATTTTCTATCGCATACGTTTTGGTATCGTTTGCAAACATGCTGTTTATACCGAGGTACACTGCCGCCGCTTCGCAGGCTGTCATCGGTTTCAGAAACAGCAAATCATCGGCCTGCACAGATTTTCGCACCATCAATTTTTCGCAGGTCTTCGACCGGTCAACGTTAGATAACGACGAGTTTAATTTAGCGCGGATCGCCATTAAAAGTATCCTGCTTATTTTTACGGCCATAGCTTTGCCGAACCCGAAAACGGCCGCAAATTCCCTTTTTTCATCATGGTTTTGCAAACGCCCCCATCCCTGCATCGCTTTTTGCACCTTACGTATTTGATGCGCAAGAGGCATAGCGCAATACTAAATTTATTCCCGGGGCATTTGCTCAACCCTCGCCGCCTGTTTGTCCAGGCAATTTCGGCCGTATATATTTATTCGGGGAATCTTTGCCGTCGCAGATCAGTCGGCACGGATGAAGGGGTCTATTTAGCGCTCCGCCTCTCACGAATATCAACCGGCAAAGTGTTGTTAACATTAAACGGGCCCGGGTGTCAAGTCAGTAGTCCATAGTCGTAAGTCTCAAGTCGGATTTCGGTCTTTTTTTAGTTAGAACTTGAGACTAACCTTCAATATGTTGTTGACATCCCACAAGGGGACGCCGTTAAATTTTTGTTTAAATAAAAATTGAAAAACTTAGTTATGAAATTCATCAAATCAAATTTGGCATTTACATTAATATTATCTGCCCTTGTTGCTTTGCAGGCTTGTAAAGCAAAAAAACTTGCCCAAAAACCGAAACCGGTTACCCAAACCGAAACCACCCAATCGGCTACGCCGCCGGTGCAGCAGTCCAAACCCGCGCCTGTGCAGCAAACGCAACCGGTAACTACAGTTGCCAAACCCGACTACAATTTCAGCAATATACAGTTCGAATTCAACTCAAGCATATTGAAAACCGAATCGTACCCACTGTTGGATAAAACCGCGGCCGCAATGAAAATGGACCCTTCGGTTAAATTTACGTTGGATGGCTATGCATCCGCAGAGGGCACTCCCGAGCACAATATGATATTATCACGCGATCGCGCTAACTCGGTGAAAGTGTACCTGCTTAACGCGGGGGTTAACGCAGCCAATTTGACAACCAAGGGTTATGGCGAGAGTAACCCCGTTGCCGATAACAGCACCGAACACGGCAGGATACTGAACCGCAGGGTTGAGATACATAAGCAATAACCAAACGCTGACATCTGCTAGTAATTTCTGAAATTCGGGGCCGGGGACACTTCCCCGGCCCTTTTTGCTGCCCGCACCTGCAGGCAGCCGCCTCCTTTCAGGGCAAATTCCACGGGTGCACGTCAAATTGTCGCTTCGGTACCAGGCGTTCCTACGGAACGCAACACCCACTTTTATTTTTTCTACCAACCAGACGTCCCGCTGGGACGAATCGTTAGCTCATTTTTACATCCCATCGGGATGTTTGGTTGGTAGAATATACAGAAAAAGTCTCCTGACGTTCCGGAGGAACGTTTCGTGCATGGTCGGCGACAATTTGATTTGCACTCAATTCCACACCGGGCAATTATTTTAAATTAAATTCCGAAATTCGCCCACGCTAATTATCGGAATCATTGACCGTCGTTATAGGCGCAAACAACAAAGCCGTTCAATAGGCAACTAATTCATTAACTCAACACTTCAAACACTCAACAATTCACCAATCATTAACTCAATAATTCACTAATTCAATAATTCAATAATTGCCCATGCTTCAGCTGCAAGAAAATATCTCCCTCAAAAATTTTAACACTTTCGGCGTCGAGGCAAATGCGAGGTATTTTGTTGAAATAAACCGGAAAGAAGAGCTGGCCGAGCTTTTTTTGGACCCCCAATGGAAACAAACCAAAACCCTGGTTTTAGGCGGCGGCAGTAATTTATTGTTATTAAATGATTTTGACGGGCTGGTGATCAGGATCAACATCCGAGGCATCGAACACCGCATAAGTCATCAGGATGTTTTTATTGAGGCCGGCGCGGGTGAAGTTTGGAACGACCTGGTAAATTTTTGCGTTATCCGCGGTTATGCAGGGCTCGAAAACCTTAGCCTTATCCCCGGCTCGGTGGGCGCCGCCCCTATCCAGAAAATCGGCGCATACGGGGTTGAACTGAAGGACGTCTTTCGCAGCTGTAATGCTTTTGAGCCTGAAACGGGCGAATTTAAAACATTCAGCAAGGAAGACTGCCGCTTTGAGTACAGGGAGAGCATTTTTAAAAACGAGCTGAAAGGGAAATACATTATCGTATCGGTAAAGCTGCAATTATCGCTGACTCCTCATTTTAATTTAAAATATGGGGCCATTGAGGAGGAATTGGCTAACAGGGGCATCAGCACGCCCACTATAAAAGATGTATCGCAGGTAGTGTCGCACATCCGCGTATCCAAGCTTCCCGACCCCTCGACCATCGGCAATGCCGGCAGCTTTTTTAAAAATCCTATTATTACTGCGGAAGAATTCAGCCCTTTGCAGGCAAAATTCCCGGCAGTTGTACATTACCCCGCCGCAGGCGGACAAGTTAAGCTGGCGGCGGGCTGGCTAATTGAACAATGCGGCTGGAAGGGAAAGGTTACCGGCCATACCGGCACGTGGAAAAACCAGGCGCTGGTATTGGTGAACCATGGGGGCGCTACGGGTATGGAGATGTATAAATTTTCGTCCCAAATTATAGACAGTGTGTACGCCAAATTTGGCGTTACGCTACAACGGGAGGTAAATATTATTAGTTAAAAATTTATTTAAAAATTAAACTTTAGCTGTAAAAATGGCCCATCCCTCCTGCCCATAACCGCACCGGATATTATTGAAAACAATCATAAATCATTTTAATATAATAAGTTACCTGGCTGAAATACAGATATTTATGATTTATTAGAACGCCTTATCATTAATAATTCAAATTGACCTTCATAGATGCGCCCACCCGGCGCCGGGGCAGCCTGAAATTTTATGTGGTACTATGTTTGCCTAACTCATATCACAAAACTTTTAACAGTATGACAAAGATTGAGTTTAACACCCTAGTACTACGTCAGGCAACTTCATTAAGGTCTTACGCACTCCATTTTACACACGACGCAGACGATGCTAACGACCTTGTTCAGGATACGATGTTGAAGGCAATAACTTATTACAATAAGTTTAAAGAAGGAACAAATTTAAAAGGGTGGTTATACACTATCATGAAAAATACCTTCATAAACAACTATCGCCGCTTTATAAAAATGAACACTTTTGTGTCAAAGTCTGACGAGATATCCTCGCCGAACCTGGTGTTCAGTTCAACTAAAAACCAGGGCGAAGCAAAGTTTGTGATGGATGACTTGAAAAAAGCTTTAGACAGGCTGCCCAATGATTACTACCTGCCTTTCACTATGTATTTTGAAGGCCACAAATACCATGAGATTGCCGATCATTTGGAAATTCCCATCGGGACGGTTAAAACACGCATACACGTTGCACGCAAGTTGCTGAAAAAGAGTTTAAGAGCTTATGATAATGGTTTTACCAAAGCTGTTTACGCCGAAAACTAAAACAAACTTAGTATATTATGTGAAAGCCTCCGCGCCTGTAAGCCCGGGGGTTTTTTGTTGCTTTGCGGTCTTATTGTTAATACAACCCCTCGTAACCTGGCCTGGCAAGTACCTTGGCCGCAGGCATGAGGCTGCCAATGATCAAAATGCCGGTTTCTGCTTTGCTGATTCTGCTTTTAGCTGCTATATAAGTATTTTAGCAGGACACAAAACCGAATGAGCCAACTCCCTGTATACACCAGATCGCAGCTTGCTTTACGCAACGGGCAGGATAAGCCCGAAGTTTGGATAGCCTATAAAGGGCTTATATACGATGTTTCGCGCAGCCGGCTGTGGTTCAAAGGCAAACATTACGAACACTGGGCCGGGCAGGACCTTACCCACGAACTTGCCGATGCCCCGCACGATGAGTGGGTGTTTCAGAACTTTGATGCGATTGGGAAGCTGGGATGACTCCGGATGTCGTCCGCCGGCCGGCTCTTTTTTTTTCGCCTAACCTCGCATCGTTAACTCACCCCGACTGCGCTACGCTGGTCACCCCTCTCTGCTGCGCAAAGAGGGGAACCGCAGTATTTTCCCTTTTTTCTTTTTTTTCCCTTCTCTACGCAGTAGAGAGGGGTGACGATCCGCTGGCTAGCGGAGAAGTCGGGGTGAGTCAACCGGGTCGCATCAGCTTTTACACCACTCCCCCCTTGCACCACCCAACTATTTTACTATTTTTGATAATCCAAAATTAACCTGATGAACCGTTATTTTATCGCCCTCCTTATGCTGTTTGCGTTTATCATCTACGCAAACCCTGCAAGTTCACAAAAGGTACTAACCGAAGCCGCGCCGGCTGCGGGTGGATTTTCCGCCGCCCGGCTTGCCCGTCTGGATTCAGGCATGAAAGCCTGGGTACAGCAGAAATGGGTAAACGGCTCGGCGGTGCTTATTGCCCGCCATGGCAAAATTGTTTTCTATAAGGCCCATGGCTATAACGATATGGATACCAAAGCGCCGCTCGACAAAAACGGCATCTTCCGCATTGCCTCGCAAACCAAGGCCGTTACTGTAACCGCCGTGATGATGCTGTGGGAAGAAGGCAAATTTTCGCTGGACGACCCGGTTTCCAAATTCATACCAACCTACGCCAACGAAAAAGTGCTGGCCAGTTTCAACCCTAAGGATACCACCTATACCACCGTTGCGGCTAAGCGGCCCATCACCATCCGCGACCTGCTTACCCATACCTCGGGGCTTGGGTACCCGGCCATAGGCACGCCGGCCGAAAATGCCATTTATGCCAAAAGCGCCCTTACCGGCGGCGTTGGGGTAAATGGCCAGACACTTGCCGACGCCATGACCCAATTAGGCAAACTACCGTTATTTTTTCAGCCGGGCACCTCGTGGAAATACGGGCTGAATATGGATGTGCTGGGCTATTTGGTGGAGAAATGGTCGGGGATGACGCTGGAGGAGTTTTTTACCAAACGCATTTTTAAGCCCCTGGGCATGAACGATACTTATTTTAACCTGCCCGCTTCGAAAGGCCCCCGGCTGGTAAATTTCTTTATGGGCGACTCCACCGGCACCATAAAGAAACAGGCATCGGTATTCGGCGGAGCGCTGGATATGAACTACCCGCTGCAGCACACCAATTATTTTTCAGGCGGCGGCGGTTTGGTTTCCACCCTGCGCGATTATGCCGTGTTATTGCAGATGTTTTTAAACAAGGGTGAATACAACGGCGTGCGCCTGCTGGCCCCCAATACCGTGCGCCTGATCACCGAGAACCAGATCGGCGACCTGCACCCCAACTTGGGCGAGAATGCCGCCTACAACAAATTCGGCTTCGGCTTTTTTATCATCTCCGACGAGGGCAGCCATTATACGCCCAGCCAGGCAGGCACCTACGCATGGGGCGGCGTATTCTCCACCTCGTACTGGGTCGACCCGAAAGAGGATATGATCGTGCTGGCCTACGAACAAATGTGGGGCCCTTATGTGGCCAATACCGGCAAGGCGTTTAAGCAACTGGTGTATGCGGCGCTGAATGATTGATATTAAGTCTTAAGTCGGGAGTCTTTAGTCTGAAGTCGGATTTTGCATTTTTTTGACTTTAGACTCAGGACTATCGACTCAAGACTTTTTTGCAGTCTGAAGCCAGATTTATATTTTTTTGATTTTAGACTCTGGACTATCGACTCAAGACTGATCGGAGACTGCAAAAAGCTTATTTGCCTTTAAAAATCTCCCTGTAAATAATTTCCATAGCAGTAAACTCACCTTCAGTCAGTTTTGGGAAATTATTTTTTCGCCTGTTGGGAAAAATGCCTTTGTTTTGATGCAGGAGGATAATGATATTATCTATCTCCTTATCCGGCATATCGGCCAGGTCCTGGATATCTTTTTTCAATTCATCATAACGAGCCAGAAAATTCAGCTCTTCTGTCATATCCTGTAAAATTGTCGCAGTAATGGTTTGGGCAAGATAAGCGCTTTGGTACGTTAGATCAGGATAACGGAAATAACTTTCGACCTGCTGCGCATTTGTGACCTTTATTTCGCCATTGGCCGAATTTGTGTACCTGATGCGCTGCATCAAAGGTTTGGAGTAGTTTTCCAAAGCCTCGTCGTAGTCCCTCATATGATTGATCATATGCGCGGAAACCGGTATAATTAGCCCGGGGTCAACGATGCCATCCCGCGTTAACATATCGTGGATCAGGAAGCGGTGAAGGCGGCCATTTCCATCCTCGAAAGGGTGAATAAATACAAACCCGAATGCAATTATTGCGGCTCTTATTATGGCATTACTTCCTGTTGACTTATCTTCTGTTCTTTTTAACCCATCCATCAGCGAATGCACATACCGCGGAGGGGGGCATATATAATGAAAGATTTCTCCATGCTGCAAGGACGATTGACCAATATAGTTTTGAAAGTCCCTGAATCTTGGTGCGGCAAATCGTTTATCCACAATGGCGTTTTGCAACGTTGTGAGGTTCGTTTCATCAAGCAGTTCCTTTCCCGGCAGGGCTCCGGCTTTATTAAGGATGGCGATGAAGCGATTTATCCGGTCGGGCGACGGATTTTCGCTCTCTATTTCGTATGACGACTTTGTTTCTTTTCGGTACAGGTATTGGGTTGCGCGGTAAAATATATCCGGAGGGTACTCCTGTCTTAACTTTTCAATTTGTGCTTTCAAATCAGCCTTCAGCAGCTTATCCATCTCCCGCGTTTTTTTCACAATCGGACAAAACTCAGGGGTACCTAAAAGATTATCGTTTATCCGCCACCGGCTGTTTTTAATAATCTTCCCGGTTACATAATCATCCTCTTCCAAAAGATCCGCATAGTTCCCCGAAACCGCTGCCACCAGTTTAATTTCTTTGTTCGTTAACCACTCGTATAAATAACCTATTTTTCGATTATATTTCCCCGACATCGCTGCAGCAATATACGCGGCGATCTCTTCCGTTGCTATGTTATTAAATACCGCCTTTAAAAAATCCAGGTTCAGATCATCGTATTTTATCGAAAACGCTATATGCGACAGCGGGTTGTTCACACCAGGTGCATACCTGGGCCCATAGGTTTGTTCAATAACGCCATCCGTGGATAGCTCAATCTTCTCCCGCTGACCAATAAATGACTTATGGGTTAGCCTATGCTCATTTAAATTAAAGTGCTGTTGAAGCCAAAGGCTTCCTGCCGCCTGGGTAGCCATCGTTTATCTGCTGTAAAATTAATATCAGTGCTGTAAATTTAATAAAATAGTTATTAATTGCTGTAAAGTTATTATTTTATTTACGCGATGGCGCAAAAGAAGAAAATTACCAGAGCCCATCCTTTTATTGGCAATTTGCTGTAAGATAGTTATTTGAGCGGTATTTTAATAGAACAGATGTTAATTGCTGTAAAATTGTTTTGGCCTACGAGCAAATGTGGGGCCCCTATGTGGCCAATACCGGCAAGGCGTTTAAAGCATTGGTGTATGCGGCGCTGAATGATTGATATTAAGTCTTAAGTCGGGAGTCTTTAGTCTGAAGTCGGATTTTGCATTTTTTTGACTTTAGACTCAGGACTACCGACTCAAGACTTTTTGCAGTCTGAAGTCGGATTTATATTTTTTTGACTTTGGACTTCAGACTATCGACTCAAGACTTTTTTGATGCTTTACCATCCCGGCAGCTTGTGCCCGTGTTCACGTTTTCAGCACACCACCGATTTTTGGAACACCTCATTTACAGCTTTTTATAGAAAAAAATTGCCAAAAAACGACCCCTTCAAGGTGACACGGTTGTGTCACCACTTATTTTGGTATTGGCTTTATCTTTGCAATTTTGTGTAAAGCCAATCCTGGAATTATGCCCGGTTCAATTTCGGATCAATTATAGTTGGCTAACTGCTAACTGACGAAGGGCGTTCCCCGCTGGTAGAAGCGGGTCGCGTTCCGCCGATGCAACTTAATAATCCCAAACTACGCTATTAAAGGCTGGAGGATTTATCAACTTTAGACCGATGGTCAAAATGTGGTCACTTGACTTTCCATTTCTTCCAAAGATATTTCATCTTTCCTTAGTTGAAGGAATAATTTTAATACCGAAAGTCTAGTTATATAATTCTGTCTAACTATTGCATCTTTGGGGTAACGAGATCTCGAATTAACTGCAATTTGAGTTGTCCAAATCTCATTTTCTAACTCTTCAATGCTAAAATTAGAGATTACCTGATAAGCTTCAATTGCGATTTTGATTTTCATATACAATAGCGATTTTTGATAATTGAGATTCGCACCCTGGCAGGAATTTCAAAGTAGCCCATAATGCTCGACTGGTAATGACGGCTTATCCATTGAACTTGGAGTTATGCCATTCCAGAAACGTGGTTGACGGTTTATCAATTTCATTATGCGGCAGAAATAACATCGACTGGCCATGATATTTGTAATAGTCTCTGCCATTCTCGAATTGTTCCTTTATTTTTTTACTCACTTCAACTTTGTAATCCTTTGTAACGGTGACGTAACCACTGTCAAATAACTTATGGATATCCGATCGGAGCAAAATTCCATTTGAGATCGCGTGCGGGCCAAGCTCGGCATAGGGCTTGATGTGCGCTGCTTCGAGGACTGGCAATGTTTTTTCGCCGCTGATGGCACAACGACGTATATATGCATCTGTTACCATTACATGGAATGCGCCCTGGCCAACTCTCACCTTAGTTAATATTGAACTGTAGTATCTCTCTTCAGGTTCGTTCAAAGAATTACTTGATATAAAAGAGCCATTGGCAATCTCGTGTTCCTCTAGATACTGTTGAGCTTTTCGTTCAATTGAAGTCCATAAATCCTGCCCGATTGTTTCATCAGTGGAATACGTTTTACCTTGCACAATGCTCTTCGACCAATTTTCCGGCACCGGTATCCAATCTTTCTTCTCGAAAAAAATAGGATTTGTCAAAACGATGCAACCGATCATCGGGTTAAGATTTTGCTTATCAGTCCGATAATTCAGTATCAATCGCTGAAAGTGAGCATAATTTGAAGTACCATTTCGCTCAGCAAATATCTCCCAAGCCATCGACAATGGTAATGTAGTGTAATGCGAAAAGAAGCCCAGTCCCCCAATGGCATTTAGCGGATATTTTAATTTGAAAACAAACGGAGCATTTTTAGGAATAGCTTTAAACGCCAGTGAGCCGCCGGGTTGCCAAAAATTTACATCTTCAGGGTTAATAGTGCTCAGGTAAGTAAACCAACTATTATCTGTTACACCCAGGTAAAACCGCATGATTGTAATTTAGATATTGCGAAGATACAAATTTCGATCCATGTCAATTTAATTGTTCTTTTTGAAAATTATTGTCAGACTATTGAAAAAATAAACTGTTTGTTTTACTACTTTGTTACTTAATTCTTGGCCGACTTTGCAAGTGTTGTCACCCCAAAACCGTCATGCCCGGCCCCGAAGCTTCCGATAGCGAGCATTTGTTTTATCGAATATGCCGCGTATTTGGGGGCACGGTCGATGTGCAGACTTCGAACAGCATTGGTGGCCGTGCCGTTTTTGATTTAGCATTGACACTCAAATTTCTTACAGTCTATTGAAGAGAGCTGACCGGGCGGCGGGCATTCTTCTAATTTGTAATTTTTGCGTCAATAAAGCCTCCAATTATATTGTCCAAATTTCGCACAACCCGCTCCTGGACGTGAATATTGCTAAATAAAATTCTCATTAAAATACCGTTAAAATGCTGGTTGCTTATTAAATTAATTATTACCAATTTTAGGGAGCCAACCTAAACAATCCTAATACACCTAATCGTTCTCCTTTTGTGTTAATATGCAGGAAATTAAAACAAGGGCACAAAATCTTATTTACAACATTGTTGTAAGAAGTAGTCATAACAAATATTCAAAAAATTCTTATCACCTTGATTATGAAAGAAGTGAATATCGACAAGATGATTTAATTAAATTGGTGCGAGATACTGTAATATTTTTCGCCCTGACAAATGATGAGCTAAGTAGAATAACAGCTGAAACACTTGCTAAATTACAAAAACGTGCTTGGGGTCGAATCTCAAATAGACCCTCGGCAATGAAGGGTGATTATGGGGAGTTGTTGCTTTTTTTAATACTGGAAAGTTTTTATCCGGCGAGGAAGTTGATTACAAAAGTCAGATTGAGGAGTTCGCTTGGCGATGAAATTAAAGGATATGATTGTGCGCATTTTAGTATCGACTCCGGTGAGGTCTGTCTTTGGTTAGGAGAAGCCAAATTCCATCAAAGCTTTAGCACGGCTATTGGTCAGGTCCTTATATCAGTTAATGATCATATTAGCGATAAAAAACTCAAGGATGAATTAAGCATCCTTGAAAGTAATAATACAGAACTAAATGAATTCGAAAGGGTGTTAGTTGAGGACTATTTTAACTCTGGTATTTCGTTAGATAAAATGAAATTTAAAATACCAATTTTAATAACCTATGATAGTACGACTGTACAATCTCACAAAGAAGTTTGTACTGATTTTGAAGATCAACTACATGCCGAATTAGACGATAAGTACAGTATAATCGATGGGAAATCCTTCACGATTAAACCAAATATAGAACTCCATTTTATTCTATTACCGCTAAAAACAGTTAAATATATTAAAGACGAGTTGGAAAAAATTGAAATAGCAAATAAATGATTTATTCATTAAAAAATAATCGCGAAAAAATAGAACAGCTTTTATTATCCCTTAAAAAAGCGGGGTCACTAAACGTTTCTGACTTAAAAGAATTATTAGAAAGAACACATTCTTTCCTTTTACATAATTCCTCCGACTCAACTGATTACAATATTTGCCTATCTGTAATTTGTCATGTTGCCAACCAAGCATCATCAGATTTATTAATTAACCAGCTATTACATGAGTGTATAAATCAGTCCAGAGTTTTTCTATACAACAATATGATTAGCTCTCAACTTCAGAACAATATATATTTATCTGATTTTGACGTTCTTAGTGAAGAATTTTATACGTTGGATAAGTCGTCGACCGTATTAACAAGAGATCAAAAAGTTCTTTTTGACGAATTTCAAAATAAAAAACGATTAATCGTTAGTGCCCCAACGTCATTTGGAAAATCTAGGATTATCCAAGAAATAATTATACACAATAGTTATAAAAACATAGTCATCGTTTTACCGACCATTGCATTATTAAATGAGACTTTCGTAAAATTCAAGAATAATAAATTTATTGCTTCACAAGACTATTCGATCCATAACTCCTTGGGAACAAAGGAGAATACCTTTCCCGATAAAAACAATATTTTTATTTTAACCCCTGAGAAAACGGACATACTGTTAGATAGACACCCCCACTTGCATTTTGATTTCTTTACCATGGATGAAATTTACAAAATACAAGATGGTGACGAGAGAAGTAAGGTATTTACGAACTGTTTATATCGTCTTTCCCGAATCTCAAACATACATTTTTATCTGATTGGCCCTTACTTCAGCGGTTTTAGTGAAAAATTCTTATCTAAAACGTCTTCCGAATTCCAATCATTTGAATCAGAAATAGTTCAAAAAGATGATTTCGATATTAATGCAATACAGGAAAAAGAAAAATATGTAGTCAATGGTAAAGATTTAAAAAAGTTAAAAAGCACCCAAACAAATCTAAAAAACATAATAAATGTAATCGAAGGACAGTCACTAATTTATCGCGGCCAGCAAAAATATTACGCTGAGTTAACGTCCAAATTCCTAATTCCTTACGGTAAAAGTAAAGGACCCTTTGATTTGATAGATTATATTTCTGAGAACATAGCTAAAGATTGGACATTAGTTGAATGTTTAAAAGCTGGTATAGCCTTTCATCATGGAGCATTACCTAAATATATTCAAACGGAAATTATTGAGCTATTTAACGATGGGCTGTTAGATATAATTGTTTGCACTTCAACAATAGTTGAAGGTGTTAATACAACAGCTAAAAATGTAATAATTTATGATCAATATAAGGGTAAAGACGAGTTGTCGGGCTTTGACGTTAAAAATATTAAAGGTCGGGCAGGAAGATTTTTAAGTCATTTTATTGGAAATATATATTCTTTAGTGCCGCTAAATCATGAGCAAAATAAAGGGATTATAGAATTTAGTTTTTATGACAATGAAAATTTAGATGCCGAAGATACCGTTCAAATAGATAAAGATGACTTAGATGGAGAAAATCTGAAAAAACGTAACCTTACGGAAATCTTACTAACGGAACACAATGTCCCACTCGATTTGATTCAGTCAAATAAATTCATAAGCATTCATAAGCAATTAAGCTTAATTAATGCGCTTAGAAATGATCTGTTTCTTAATGAATTGATATTCACAAGTAATCTCCCAACAAGTGACCAACTTGAAAGAATACTCTACCTATGCAATGATCATTTATTCTCCAATTTTCACAAAGAAGATAGAAATCAAACTATCGGTCAATTAATTAGACTAACCAAATTTTATGTTTATTTTAAGCCGCCCATTAAGCAGCTGATTGCTGATTTTCCATCGACAAATGTTGATACACGTGTAAGAAACGCTTTTAGTCTAATCTCGAATTATTTCGAATTCGCACTGCCCAAATACTTAACCGCGTTTGAAAATATATTTAATTTCGTAGTAAATGAAAAACAGATAAGTACAAAAGGGATTAATTTGACATATCTAATTACAATATTGGAGTTTGGCCATTCTGAGGATCATGAAATTGCTTTGAAGGAGGCAGGATTACCGAATGACATTATAAATAAAATTTCAGATGCATTTAAAGATTGTACCTCTCTTCAACAAATTAGATACAAGTACAATGCCAATCCATTTCTTATAAAGCGGTTAACTGACTTCGAGCAAAAAATTTTCAAAAGATATATCGGATAATTTAAACATTAGATTTTGCTTCGCTGACAACATTAATGTCCTATTACCGGAAAAATATATTAGGTACTAATTTCCCTTAAACACATTCCCCCCATGCCATTCCAAATTTACAGGATCAAGGTAATACCGCCTATCGGCAGGCAAATGGATGGCGATACCATCAAATTGTTTTAAGCTATACGGGTGCCCGGCATTTTCAATTACCCCGGCAGAAACTTTTACGCGGTAGCCGCCATCGATGGTGATAAGCCCGCGGTCAAACGCCCGGTGGAGGTTAGGGCATAGCGCAATGCCGTTGCTGATGGTATCGTTATGGGTGAGGCTGAATGGCACAATATGGCAGGCATCGATAAACGTATGCCCATAGGTGGATTGTACGTGCATGCCCGTTATGCAGCAGCTGTTGTTATACATTTTGGGTACCATTTTTTTAAACAGGCCGCCGCGCACAAATTGTTCATCTTCGGTAACCACCTGTACGGTTTTGTATTGGGTTTCGGGTTCGTTTAAAATATAGCCCTCCAGGTCGTTAATGTAGCCTTCGCCGGTTTGTTTGCTGCGTAAATAAGCTGCCTTTTTTTGCGGGAAATAAGTATCCAGCAAAACGGTTTTAATAAAGTCGCGGCTCAGCGGGTCGGCGAGCAGCAGGAAAACTTCGGGCGCAAAATAGCCGTGGTCAACCACCTGGGCCAGTGTTTTTGCGCTTGAGATATGGGCGTTTACCTGGCAGCCGGGTTTGGCTTTTAAAAACCAAAAGGGCTGTCCGTTAAAATGGTCGCTTTACAGGTAATAAAAGGGTTGGGTAAAGTCGGCAGAGTGCGGGGTATCCACCAGCAGCCCCCAGTTTTCGAGGAAGGCGCCCACCAGGTCTGCATCCACATAAACCTGGTTTTGGGTAAGTATGCCTTTGTCCAGCAGGTCGGTAAACGCCAGCAGCAATACCGGTTTATGCGGCGCAGTACCATATTTGGTAACGCCGCGTTTAAGTCGGGCAAGTTTATCCAAAAATTGCTGGAGTAATGACACGGTGTAAATTACACCATTTAAGCGTTTTATACAACAAAGTGGTTTCCCTGCGCCATAGGTGCAAAATATCGGTAGAAAAAAATAAAACGCATTTGGCCCCGATACCCATCGGGGCAACATTTCGAAGCGTTGGCGGGGCAAATTTGATGTGTCGTACCTGACGGCACGAAAATCTGTTTTATTATATTTTTTGCTACCGATATTTGACCCCGATGGGGTCGGCGCTTTGTTATAGTATGTTCGGCCTGGCCAATTTGAACACCTTCTATTCAAGCGCGATTCTGACAACCCGCCCAAAAGCCCAAAAGCGCCTCGTACCCCGCTGGCAGGTAATAAACTATGCAGATCATTGCGCCATCGGTTCAATCAAAACTAAAGCTATCAACACCACCCGCGAACCAGCTATGGCGGCGACCTGCATGCGGAGCACGAGTCGCCTTTGCGCACCCAGCCCGCCCGACAGACCCGCGCTTGAAACATAGGTCCCGTGGGCTTCCCTGCGCCGTAGGTGCAAAATATCGGTAGCAAAAAATAAAAAGCATTTGGCCCCGATACCCATCGGGGCAACATTTCGAAGCGTTGGCGGGGCAAATTTGCGATGTGTCGTACCTGACGGCACGAAAATCTGTTTTGTTATATTTTTTGCTACCGATATTTGACCCCGATGGGGTCGGCGCTTTGTTATAGCATGATTGGCCTGGCCAATTTGAACACCTTCTATTCAAGCGCGATTCTGACGACCCGCCCAAAAGCCCAAAGGCGACTCGCGCCGCGCCGGCAGGTAATAAACTACGCAGATCATTGCGCCATCGGATCGATCAAAACTACAGCTATCAACACCACCCCTGAACCGGCTATGGCGGTTACCTGCATGCGGAGCACGAGTCGCCTTTGCGCACCCGGCCCGCCCGACAGACTCACGCTTGAAGTAAGGGTGTCCGAAACACTAAAAGGCCCGGCCCGTGCGATTCCCCTCTTGAGAGGGGTGTAGGGGTGTGTTTTCCCGAAGGTTGTAGGGATTTGTGCATATCTCTGCTTAAAAACCATACGGCCCGCGGAAAATTCCGGATATCTACGCAGGACACACCCCCGCCCCTCTCAAGAGGGGAACCCTGCGCGCAAGCCTTTTTTTATAGTCTCGGGCGTCCAAGGTTTTAAACCCGTTGGCTATGGAAAGTGCCGCTATGAATTTTAAAAGCGATTTCCCTGGATGGGGTCGGCGCTTTGTTAATAACATGGGGAGCGATTTGTCATTTCGAGGAGGTACGACGAGAAAACTTATATCATGAGCGTTTTTTTTTGACTTAAGACTTCCGACTCAAGACTTAAGACTTCCCTTCTCCCCCTCATACCGCTCCCTCAAGGCCGATTTCAAAAACTTGCCTACCGAAGTTTTGGGTATGGCATCGATAAAGGCATAGCCCTCGGGCACCCAGAATTTGGCGAACCTGCCGGCAAGGAACTCTTTGAGCTCGGCGGGCGAAATGGTTTTGCCCGGCTTGGGCACCACATAGGCAAAGGGCCGCTCCATCCATTTTGAATCGGGGACGGCAATTACGGCAGCTTCGAGCACCGAGGGGTGGCACATCAACGCATTTTCCAGCGCTATGGAGCTGATCCATTCCCCGCCCGATTTAATGACGTCCTTGCTGCGGTCCTTGATCTGGATGCAGCCGTCCTCGCTGATGGCGGCAATGTCGCCGGTTTTAAGCCAGCCGTCGGGGGTGAATTTGCCGCCGGGTTCCGTATCGTTATAATAGGAAGCGGCCACGCAGGGGCCGCGCACTTCCAGCTCGCCCACGGTATTGCCATCCCAGGGGATAATCCCAGCTTCGTTCCTGCCGCGGACCTCCAGGAAAGGAATGGGGTAGCCCTGTTTGGTGGCGTGGTCGTATTGTTCGTCTTTGGTGGCATGGTCCATGTTGCTGGTGGTCACAGCGGTGGTCCCCAGGGGCGAAAGTTCGGTCATGCCCCAGGTATTGAGCACGTATATGCCATAGCGTTCGTCAAAAGCTTTCACCAGCGCACGCGGCGCCGACGAGCCGCCCACCCCGATGACCCGCAGGCTGAGCTTGTATTTATGCGGGTCTTCGTCCAGCTTATGCAGGATGTTCATCAGCACGGTAGGCACGCCGCCCGTAACCGTAACCTTTTCCTTCTCGAAAAGCTCCAACAGGCTTTCTGCATCGAGGTACGGCCCGGGGAACACCTGCGTGGCGCCTGCCAAAGCGCAATTGTAGGGAAAGCCCCAGGCGCTGGCATGAAACATGGGGACCACGGGCAGCACCACATCGCGCTCGGTGATGCCCACGCCGCTGCCGCTGAGCATAAACGCCAGGGCATGCAGCATGATGGAACGATGGGAGTACAATATGCCCTTCGGCTTGCCGGTGGTGCCCGAAGTATAGCACATAAAAGCGGCGGCATATTCGTCCCCCTCAAAGGGTTCGAACAGTGCCTCGTCGCCGGTGGCTACAACATCCTCATAGTTTAAGTAACCTTCGGGCAAAGGCTCCCCGGTTTGCGGGATGACAATGACATGCGAAACGTTTATGGCCGCCCTGAATTTCTCGAACTGCGGCAGCAGCACCTGGTCCACGATGATGATCTTGTCTTGGGCATGGTTAACAATGTAACTGAGCTCATCCGGGCTGAAGCGGATATTGAGGGGGTGTACCACCGCGCCTATGCATGGCACGGCAAAATAGGCCTCCAGGTGCTGGTAATGGTTCCAGCTAAAGGTGGCCACCCTGTCGCCCCGCCGGATGCCCAGCTGCTGGAGGGCCGCGGCTAATTTCCTGGTACGCACGGCAAAATCATGGTAAGTATAACGATGGATGCTTTTGTCCGGCAGCCGGGTGACGATCTCTTTTTTGCCAAACAAGGTCTCGGCCCTCCGCAAAATGGTGGGGAGCGTAAGCTGGTATTCCATCATTAAACCTCTCATGGCCCTATTGAATTATGCTGGTGGATGAATAATTTACAAGCCGAAAAATAATCAAAAAAATATAAACGCGGTAATGCCCAAAAGCGCAATAACCCTGCAAAATAACCTCATAAAAAAAGCACCCGTTTCCGGGTGCTCTCGTAACCAAATTAACTAATCAACTAAATCTCACTCTGCGATTAATTATCTTTATTTAACCTCAATGGTCAAAGCGCTTTAAGGCGCCTCCATTGTATACAACGATTTTACTTCGGTATCGCTTAATGCTTTATTATAAAGGTGCAGATCGTCAATCGCACCGATGAAAAAATTGCCCCCATAATATGCCTGGGGACTGTTCGGATCGGCTAAATTATAAGCCGTCTTTGGCATTTCATTACCAATAGAAAGGTTTGGCGGCGAAGTTAAGGTTGTCGGGGCGCCGTTACGTACAACTGTTCTGATCAGCGCGCCGTTGATGTAAAACTTTTCGGTACCGCTTGTGTAGCTCGCTACCACCTGCGTCCAGGCGTCAAGGTTAACCGGTGTGCCTCCGTCGTCAACATCGTAAATTCCCTGGTCGGTAGCCACAGTAAGAAACGGGAGATTGCTCCCCTGCAGCTGGAACTTATACCCAAACCAGCGGTCTAACGAAATAATATAATTTCCGTTGCTTGCCACATGTGGTTTTATCCAGGCGCAAATTGTGAAGCTGGCCGGGCGGAGCGATATATCAAAAGGAACCTCGATATAAGCCGCATTATCAAAATAATAGGATTTATTGGCGCTGCCATAACGGTCGGCAACCAAAACCGGCAAAGTTGCGCCATCAGTTGGGGGAACACCGTAAGGCCCTACCCAGCCGGTTTTTAAAGTACCGTCGTGGCCGTTCCCTGATGCGTCTTTGGCATCTCCGTCAAACTTCCACGAGGCGACAAGGTTAGCAGCCGAAACCTGTTGTATTAAATTAACATTAAACTGACCAGCTGCCCGCAGCAGATTTGCTATAGCATTGTTAACCTGTTGCTGCGTAAATTGCCCTGTTTGAACGCTTTTAGCCAAAGTTAAAGCCGTTTGGAGCGCCGCTTTTGAACCCGGTACATAGTCCCCGGCCTGTTTTCCTTCAACTGCCGCGTTGTACACAGCGGTTAATGAATCGGTTTCGGCGGCAAGTTTAGTTTTGTCGGAATTATAATTTGGCTTATCGGCGCTTTTCTTACAGGATTGAAAGGCGGCCGCCAGCGCCATCACTACGATGACGGCTGTTATTATGTTTTTAAGCTTTTTCATTTGTCAATGATTATTTTAAAAATGTACAATTACTCACCCAATTTAAAATTAGCCTGCCTTTCGCTTTCCGGTATCGGGAAGAACTGGTTGTTGGTAAAATTAAAATTGGGTTTATTTTTTAGCGCCGCATTGGCATAAGCTGCGCCATAACGGATGATGTCAAAAAAGCGGTGAAACTCCAATGCCAGTTCTGAACGTCTTTCCACACGTATCTGGTCGCGCAGCGATGCCTGGTTTGTAACCGTAATATCAGGCAGCAAACCTGCCGGTACGCTACCGAAGCCGGGCAGGGTGGGGTCGTGCAGGTAGCTTTCGCGGGCGCGCTTGCGTACGCGGTTCAGCGGAATTAAAGCCCCCGCGCTGTCGCCCGATTCATTTAATGCCTCGGCCTCAATAAGCAATACTTCTGCAAACCGTATAGCCTGGTAATTTAAATTTCCATCGCCTTTTATATTAACCGGGATCTCGGATAAAGGCTGCGTGTGCTTTTTACTCACATAACCTGTTGATGTCCAGGCCGGGTCAAAAGGCGTATCAAAGTACGGATGTCCCGCCCTGCCAACAGTATAGTCCAGGCGGGGGTCGTCAACGCCGCCGGGCGATTTTTCAAAATTATCAACCAGGTTTTGCGTAGGCAGATAAAATCCATAGCCGTTTAGAGGGCGCGGGGCAAACCAGGCGTTTAAATTATATCCCTGGTAAGGCACCAGGCCCGAGGCATGCTGAATGGAAAATATCCCCTCGGCGTTATTTTTGGTAGCCGCCCTGAAGTTGTCGGCAAAAACGGGCAACAGGCTGTAAACACCCAGCGCCTCGACTGCTTGCGCGGTTGAAGCGGCCAGCGTCCATTTTTGTTCGAAAAGATAGGTTTTTGCGAGCAAAGCCAATGCTGCGCCCCTGGTTGCGCGGCCTGCATCGGCGCCGCTCCAGCTTGTTGGCAAAACTGCCGCCGCCGCCTGGCAATCCTTTTCAATTTGCGCATAAATTTGTGCTTGCGGCAGCGCAGGGCTTTGCAGCTCGGCAGGGGTTTCCACTTTTAAGTGCAATGGTATTTTGCCATAAGCCGCCGTTAAATTGAAATAATAATAGGCTCTCAAAAATTCAGCCTGTGCCACTACCGAGGCCCTTGTTGATTCGGATATGCCTGGTTTGCTTGCTGCCAGGCCATCAGTAACTACGTTGCATTTAAAAATACCATCATAGTACCTTTTCCAAACGGCTTCAACAGCCGAGTTTGTTGGATTGATGTTGAAATTCTGTACGCTGAGGAAATCGGACTGATCGCCGTCGCTGCTTCCTTTTATCGCATCATCCGAGGCCAGGTCGCCCAAAACCCAAATTGCGTTTGACGATCCGTCGGTAAAGCTAAGCGGGGCATAGGCCGCATTTACGCCCAGGATGGCATTAGCATCCGACGTAAAGAAATTACTGTTCTGGTACTGGCCCAGCACCGGCTGGTCCAGGAACTTTTTACATCCTGTTGCTATCACTAACAGGGATGCTATTAAGCAGATATAAATATTTTTTGCTTTCATCTCTATGTTTTTTTTGGTTAGAAATTAGCAGTGGCACCAAACGTAATGGTACGTGCCGATGGATATGTACCCCAGTCGATACCTATCGCCCTCGGGCCGTCGGCCGCGTTGTTGCTGTTAAGGTATTGCTCAGGATCGAGGCCTGTATATTTAGTAAATGTTAAAAGGTTTTGCCCGCTTACATATAACCTCACCGACGAGATATTCAGGCTTTTTAAAACGTTTGGCCCTAATTTATATCCCAGCTGAACATTTTTAAGCCTCAAATAAGAACCGCTTTCGAGGAACCGCGTTGACGGCATTTTATTGTTGTTGCCGTCTGACCATGATAAAAGCGGGAAGGTGTTGGACGTTCCCGGCCCGGTCCAGCTTTGCGTGGCAATGCGCTGGGTGATATTAAAGGGACGATAGAAGCCTTCGATGTCCGTAAGCACCTGGTCATATATTTTATTACCATACACGCCCTGGAAGAACAGGCTTAAATCGAAGTTTTTATAGGATACGTTTCCGGTAAAGCCATAGGTGAATTTGGGAATCGGACTGCCCACAAAAGTGCGGTCCTTATCGTCGATAACGCCATCATTGTTTACATCCTTATACATCACATCGCCGGGCCTGATGCCCGGGCCCTGGTAAGCGTGGGTAAATACCTGCTGCGCGTTTTGAAAAATGCCTTCCTGCTGCAACAAGTAAAATGATCCTATCGGCTGGCCCACTTCGGTGAGGGTGCCGTTATAATTATTGTCGATACGCCCGCCCGCAATGGGTGTGCCGCCCGCTAGCGATATTACCTTATTAGTCACCGTCGCGAAGTTTCCGCTGAGGCTATAGCTCCAGTTTTTATTGACGGTTTTTTTAAAGCTCAGCTCAAGCTCAAGGCCGCTGTTGCGCACCTTGCCTGCATTTACTGCGGGGTCTGATACGGCAAATGGCGGCTCATCGCCTGCGCTGCTTGGTTCAGGCTGGTTTAACAGCATGTTGGCTGTGTTTTTTATGTAATAGTCGGCAGTTAAAGTCAGCGCGTTTTCGAAAAAGCCAATATCTAAACCTGCATCTTCTTCGGTGGTTGTTTCCCAGCGCACATTTGGATTGCCGGTAGAGGTTATGCTGATCCCCTGGTTCGAGGCGCCCCCGAACGGATAGTAGCCGCTGGTACCGTATGTAGAAGTATAAGCATAATTGCCTATGCTCCTCGCGTTACCTACCTGGCCCACGCTGGCGCGCAGTTTAAAGGTTGAAATAGGCTTAACGTTTTTCATGAAATCCTCGCGGTCGATACGCCATCCCAATGATCCTGAATAAAAACTCTGGTATTGGGCTGAAGGGTCGAGCTGGGAAGAACCATCCCTGCGGTAAATAGCACTGGCCAGGTATTTATCATTATACTGGTAGTCTAAACGGCTAAACATGGAAAACAAAGCAAAATGCGATTCGCCACCGCCATTTTGCTGGCTTGCCGATGTGCCGTTATCGAGGTATTGGAAATTAGCCGTTTGATTAACAAAGCCTGTCCGCGAAGCCGACAACGCCTGCTGGTCTTCTTTAATTGCTTCCGTACCGGCCAAAATCTTCACCAGGCTTTTACCAAAGGCCAGGTCATAAGTGGCGGTATTGGTCCAGTTGTAGTTTAAATCGTTGGTATGCGATTGCGCGAGCGCGTTGGGCGAATTAAAAGAACGGTCGATCCCGAAGGTTTTGAAGAACTGTTTGTAGTCGGTTTGTACAAGGTTTAAGCCAATGTCCGACTTTATCTTCAATCCTTTTATAGGCGCCAGTTCTGCATAAGCATCGCCCAATATGGTATAGGCATAATAATTATCATTGGCGGCATCTGCCAGTGCGACCGGGTTTATGCCATCGCCTAAGAAATTGCCGTTTACGCTTGGGTCCTGTTTTGGCAGGTCGACAAATTGTCCGTTGGCATTATAAACGGGTGTGCCGGGCGTGCGAAACAGTGCGTAACGCACAATGCTGGCGGCTGCGCCGGTGTAACCATCGCCTGATGTACCAACCACCCTGGTTTTTGAGTACGACAGGTTGACATTGGTACCTAATTTAAAATACTTCGATATCGTGCTGCTTACGGCAGTCCGCAGGTTGAACCTGTTAAAAGATGAATTCTGTATCAAACCATCCTGGCTAAAGTAATTGCCCGAAACCATGTATTGCGAAGTTTCGTTTCCCCCGCTAATGGCCAGGTTTGCGTTGCTGATCTGCGCAGGCTTCAGTATTTGTTTAAGCCAGTTTACATTAGATAAAGTGCTGGCCAAACTATCGGATATTAACGGCCTGCCATCATTTGTCGCCGCAGTATTGTAAGCCCGCACGTATTGGGCATTGTCGGCCATCTTGATCAGGTTCTGTGCGGTTTGCACGCCAGTATAACCGTTAAAACTTAACTGGGTTTTGCCGGATTTGCCGCGTTTCGTGGTGACAATAACCACCCCGCCCGATGCCCTGGCGCCATAAATGGCAGCCGATGATGCATCCTTAAGGATATTTATGTTTTCGATGTCGTTCGGCGATATTTCGTTAATACCTCCCTCGATGGGCACGCCGTCAACTATGTACAGCGGGCCGTTACCGTTAATGGTACCAACGCCGCGTATTACAACGTTTATCCCGTCACCCGGCGCACCGGTATTTTCGGTTACGGTTACGCCCGCGGCCTTGCCCTGCATGATCTGGTCGACGCCGCCTACGGGTATGGCATTGATATCCTTACTGTTTATTAATGATACCGCACCGGTAAGGTCCTTTTTTCGCTGCGTGGTATAACCCACAACAACAACCTCGTTTAAATTACCGGCAAGCTCTGCTAATACAATGGTTATTTGTGTCCGGCCCGCTACCGCAACTTCCTGGGTTTGGTATCCGATGTAAGAGACAACAAGTATTGCATTTTCGGGCACGTTTACAACAAAATTGCCGTTTAAATCGGCAACGGCCAGGCCTTTACCGTTTTTCAGGGCAATGGTGGCGCCCATAAGGCCTTCTCCGTTGGCGTCGGTGATCTTCCCTGCCACCCTTATATCGGCAAAGTTTGTTTTGGCTGCCGGTTTTGAAGGAAGATTATTTTTGGATGGCCCTTTGGTATCATATACCCGGCTGCCGCCCTTTAACGGGTACGCGTTCGCAGAAAACTGAACCAATGCTGCCAAAAGCAAAGCAAAAGCGAGTTTCGTGCTTAAACGTATTCCTTTTTCATATCGATGGATAATGAAATAACTGTAAGTTTTTTTCATATACTTAGAATTAAGGTGAATAATTGGATGTTGCTTGAACTAGCCGTAAACGGCGGGATCGATATTACCGGTAAGCAGAAATGCTGGTACATTGCGTTTTAGCGGGGGATGCTTTTTTAGGTTATCTCATAAAATTTTCCTTTCTTGTCGTCGGTTAAATTGGTGTCGGTTATTCGTTTTTTTAAAGCCAAAGAATCCCCTGAACGCATCAATCGTCGATGCGTTAATTAAAAAATATGGAATAAATGGTTGGAGGTTTCTCTATAAAAGCGGGATAGGATCGGGCGGCCCTGGTTTATGAGGGTCAAAAACAGCTACGCCGACCCGTGAATCTGCACAGCCGTAATAGAGGAACCATTTTTTCTTAAAGTAAACCAGTCCTTCAATAAAAACAGTCCCGTTTACATATTGCCCGCTCTTTTCAAACGGCGCCATCGGCCGCAGAAATGGAACATCTAAACGGGTTATCGGTTTCAAAGGGTCGGTCGAAGAAAACAAGGCCTCTCCCGCGCAGTACGAATTACCGTTAAAGCGCTTATCCCCGCCATCGCCGGGATGGTTTTTCCCGTTATAAAATAATATAATGCCTTTATCAGTCATTATTGCGGGCGGCCCGCATTCAGTAAGGTCGCTGTCAAAAAAGCCTTTCCGCGGAGAGATGAGTTGTTTGAGCTCGCCATGGTTATCTGCTACAGGTTTCCAGTCAACAAGGTTGGTTGATGTGGCTGCAAATACATGCAGTTCACCCCAATACATCCAGTACTTGCCATTTACTTTCGCAATAACCTGTCGGTCGCCCTTTAATTTTGTCAGGATAGAAGCCGACTTATTGGGTATGTTGGCGTATTTTCCGTTATAGAATTTTCTGAAAATGGGGCCGTGTTTTACCCAGGTGATCAAATCTTTCGAGGTAGCTGCCCCCAGGCGCGGAACTTTGCGGTTCCATTGCGTGTAAAACATCACATAAGTTCCATCTTCGGTTACTGCCACCCGCGGGTCTTCGCAGCCGCCCGGCCATTCAAATTCTTTCTGGCTGTCCTTTCCCGGAAACATAACCGGTGTGGAACGCCTTTTAAAAGAAAGCCCGTCGCTGCTTTCGGCATAACCGATCCGCGAGGTCCGGGTCCCGATCTCAACCCCGGTTTTGTCTTCCGCCCGGTAAAGAACCACTATTTTTCCGTTTTTAACTGCCGCGGCCGGATTAAAAGTATAATTAGCCTCCCAGCCAACCATTTTATTTGACATGGGGTCTAAAAACCTGGCCGCGGGGTCCGGTGAAATGATGGGGTTGATTTTTTGCGGCCTTACAAAGCCTCCAAATGCCCATTTGGGAAGAACATTCTGACCTTTTATTTGGCCGGCCGAGAAAATAAAAACCAGCAGAAAGGCAAAAAATCCTGTTAGTTTAGTAAATTCCTTCTTCATTACGCGTTTTATATTGGTTTGATATTCGGTTTTACGTCGTTTATTTTGCAAAACCGGTTTTATGAATTATTAGCAATGATAGTCAATAAAACCGGTTTTGCAAATTTATTCTAAAAAACTTTTTCAGGGGTTCTTATTGTTGTTGCTTTAGTTTCCACTTTATACAACTTGTAGCCGAACATAAAAATAACGGCATAACATACAATCGGCAAATAATAAGCTTTTGCGACATCATGGTTCGCAATCAATCCCATCACCAAAGGGAAAAAAGCGCCGCCTACAACCCCCATTGAAATAAATGACGACGCCTGCTGTGTATGGCTGCCCAGGTTTTTGAGCCCGAGGCTAAAAATGGTGGGGAACATGATGCTAAAGAAAAAGTTGATCATCATTAAAGCAATATAGGATGGCCAGCCTAATTTCTGGGTCACAATCAAACACATAACAATACTGCCCAGTGCAAAACAGGCGAGCAATTTGTTGGGCGCAATAAACTTCATCAGGAAGGTGCCGGTAAAACGGCCCAGCATCATCATGGCCATAAAAATACTCATGTACCTGCCTGCCGACAGGTTGCTAAAGCCCATTACCTCGTGCCCGTAGTTAATAAAAAAGGCCCAGGTACCCGCCTGCGCTGCTACGTTAAAAAACTGTGCCGCCACTGCCCACATAAAATGTTTGTGCTCATACAGCTTCTTTTGCGGCGCGAGGTCAACATTAACGGCCTCCGGGTCAACTTCAGTTATGGTTTCATGCGGGTCGTTTAACGGCGGTACCCTGAGAAATGAAAAAGCAAGGATAAGCAAAGTAATAACCGCACCGATGCTCACATACAGGTACTTGACCGAAGTAAGGTCCGGCGAGTTCCCGGCGACAACGCCAAAAAGAAACCAGGAAGCTATAAACGGCCCTGCAGTTGCGCCTAAAGCATTGAACGACTGCGAGAAATTGATACGCCGGTCGCTGGTCCGCTGGTCGCCCAAGGCAGCGGCAAAGGGGTGTGCCACGGTTTCGAGGGTTGCCATTCCGCAGCCCATCACAAACAGCGCGATCCTGAAATACCCAAATGATCCTGCATTTGCGGCAGGCACAAAAAGAAAAGTGCCAATAGCAAATAACGACAAGCCCAGCAATACGCCCGGCTTATAGCCAAACTTCTTTAAAAAATAACCTGCCGGGATACTCATGACAAAGTAGGCGCCGAAGACGCAAAGCTGGATGAGGCCCGACTGGGATTTTGAAACATTCAACGCTCCCTGGAAATATTTATTGAGCACATCGCTCATGGAGTGCAATACCCCCCACATTAAAAACAAGGAGGTCACAAAAATAAAGTTGACAACGAACTTTTTCTCGATAAAGGCTGCTTTTTGCATAATATGTTAAGCTATAATTGGTTTGCAGAATTAAAATATGCCTGGTTGCCACTGCCGTCAAACATGGCCGCAGCGCCAATTAACGGCGCATTTTCGTCAAGCCGGGCCAGCCTGATAGCTATTGAATTTAACCGAAGGATAAGATACGGGAGAAAGAATTCGGAAGCTTTGGCGATATTGCCGCAAATGATCAAAGCTTCGGGGGCCATCTGCTCAATATATAATGAAAGAAAATCGCTCATATTGATCGCGAATTCTTTAAAAATATCCCGCGCAATGATGCTTTCCGGCGCCAACCCCGAAAGTTCTTTCACGCCTCCTGTTAACAATACCCCTGTTAACTCCTGGTAACTCTTTACGAACCACCGGGTTGAGAAATAATCATCGGCGATAGTTTTTCTGTATGGCTTACTCCCCAGGTTTATATCGGTGGTGATGCTATTTTTGCTGTAAGCCGATCCAAAGCCTGTACCCAGGGTTACTCCCATCACATTCTGACAGCCTTTTCCGGCGCCTGTCAATACTTCGCCGGCAATTGTTGATTCCGCATCGTTTCTGAATCTAACAGATTGATTATCAATATTTAGAAACTCAGCAAAATATCGCTTAATATCCAAGCCGTACAGCGCCTCGTATTTATTAAGCCCTTTTATATAACATATTCCGGTTGCATAGTCGAACGGGCCGGGCATAGCAACACTCAAACCCGAAATTGGCAGGGCAGTATGTTTTTTTAGCACCTGGTTAAATGTATTTCCCCATGACCTTAGTATATTATCAGCCGAACTTTTGCTATCCACTTCAACCCGGACGATGCTTGGTTGCGCTATAGTATGCGTTGACAGGTCGCAAATGCCCGCGGTAATGTGTGAACCGCCTATATCAGCAGTTAGAATGTATGGTGATGACAGGTTATCAATGCGCATTATAGCTTTGGTAGATAATTGGTTTAAAGGAAGTATTTATTAAGTCGAGAGTAATTACCCGCAAGCCTTAAGTCGAATGTTGCTCATTTTTGACCTAAGACTCAAGACTTCGGACTTTAGACTAAATTCTTGGTTTGCAATGATAATTAATAAAACCGGTTTTGCAAATAGAAAATCATATATTTGTGAATCAAGAGCCGGGAGTGGGTAGGTCAGGCTAAAAAGCAAGAGCCGGCCATTTTATTGCAGCGCGGAGGCCTGAGCAGATTCGTGATTTTTGTTCGCATCATTTATTTAATACATTTAACCTTATTTTTAAAATAAAACATACTTTACTTTTTGTAAAATGATATACCGGGGGCCATTAAATTAAATGACAAAAAAAATATCAATTAACGATATAGCAAACGAACTTCACGTCGCAAAATCCACAGTCTCGTTTATTTTAAATGGAAAAGCAAAAGAAAAAAGGATAAGCGACGAACTGACAGAAAAGGTGCTGAAGTTTGTACAGGAGAAAGGTTATAAGCCCAATTACCTGGCTAAAAGTTTAAGCACCGGCAAAACAAAAATGATATGTTTAATGGTCGAAAAGATATCCGACTATTTCTTTTCACATATTGCTTTTCACCTGGAGGCGCTCGCCTACAAAAATGGATATAAGATAATTTATTGCAGTACCGAAAACAATCGCGAAAAAACAAGGCAGCTGATCACTTTACTGCGGGCGCGCCATGTTGACGGCTATATCATAACGCCCCCGGCGGGGCTTGAGGCCGAAATTAAGGCATTGATAAATGACAATTTACCGGTTGTACTATTCGACCGCTATTTACCCAGCGTGCCAACAGATTATGTAGGCTTGGATAACTATAAAGGCACATTTGATGCCACCGAGCTATTAATAAAAACATCCGCTCAAAAAATAGCCCTCTTTACGCTGTCTTCGGTTCAAACCCAAATGGAAGAACGGCAATCGGGTTATTCAGCTGCGCTGAAGAAGCATAATCTAAAGCCTTTGGTTTTCAAAATACCATTTGAAAATGATACTGAAACAACTATCAAGCAGTCCATTCAATTCATAAAAGAACACCCGGGACTGGATGCCATTATATTTGCCACCAATTACCTGGCGTTAAGCGGTATAAAAGCAATAAACGAATGCGGCCTGAATATTCCAGGGGACATCTCTGTTATAGCTTTTGACGATCATGACGTATTTAATATTTATAATCCCTCCATCAGCGCTATTTCGCAGCCTTTAGATGAAATGGCCAGGCAATTGTTCAAAACACTCCTTGATAAACTCGAAAATAACGTGCGTTTAAAAGACCAAACCAGGGTAATTATTCAACCGGAATTAATTTTGAGGGGTTCTACAAAGGACCAAAAGCCCGTTGCTTCACATAAATTATAAGCCAGTGATGTCGGTATTACCCTAACAATGCAGCCTTAAAACTGTGTCCGCAACGTAATGCCATAAGTCCGGGGATTGCCTAAATGCGAGGCGCCGAAATCGTAGGCATAATCAATATAATGCTTGTCGGCCAGGTTGCTTCCCCATAAAAATGCCTCGAACCTCTTTGTCGCCAAACCCAGCCGGGCATTAAAGGTACTGTATGCTTTCTGTTCAATCTGGTTGGCAAGGTCAAAATATTGGTCGCCCAGGTAGCGCCATTCGCCACGGGCCACCAGTTTAATTTCCTTGTTCAGCGCATAGCCATATTGCAGGGCCAGCATCGAAGTTACATCGGGTGTATAAACCTGGTGATTGCCGTTCAAATTGAGCACGGCGCCATTGTTGGCTATCTCCAGCGAGGTATAACGGGCGTGGGTGTAGCCAAGGTCCCAGGCGATGTCGAGGCCTTTCAGTAAGGTTGCCGCTATTTCTGCCTCGGCGCCCTTACTGTTCAGCTTACCTGCGTTTTTGGTTACGGTGATGGCGCTGGGCAGGACGAGCGTAGGCACCTGGGCATTATTGACACGGCTGTAAAATACCGCGAGGTTTACACGAAGCTTGTTGTTAAGGAACAGGTTTTTTGAGCCGATCTCGTAATTGTCGCTGTATTCGGGCTTAAAGGCAAACAATGGCGGCTGCGATGGGTCGGCGCCGAGCTGGCTGATGCCGCCTGCCCTGAAGCCACGGCTGTAGCTGGCGTATAAATTATCCTGCCCGCTAATATGGTAGGCCAGGCTAAGCTTTGGTGTAAACGCGTGGAAGCCGGCGGTGGATGAGGTGTCATTTTGGGTAACCGTTATATCCCCGCCGTCGGGTTGAAACTCACCTTTCACTTCTTCTTTTTTGTGCTCATAATCATAGCGCAGGCCCGCGGTTAGGTCCCATTGCGGGTTAAACGAATAAACCACCTGTCCGTAAGCTGCGGCGCCATAATTGCGTTCGATATTGGTGTTGATGGTGGTGAAGTCGGGAAAAGGTGCGCCAACGGCTGCGGCGTCGTCGCCAAAATGGGTCCCGGTTTTTGTGGGCGCGTAACGGGAGAATCCGTACAGGCCGGCGGTCCATTTCCAGTTCGTCGCTGTGGCAGGCGAGGAGAACTTGAATTCCTGCGTGCCTACTTTTACCTTGTTAAAGCCGGGCCCGTAATTGTTTATTACAGATACGGCGTCGAGGCTCGAAAAATCGCCGTCGATAGGTACGGTATAATACCGGTAATTTTCCTGGTAGGTGCTTACCGATGTAAAGTTAAAGCCCCTGCCGGTATAACTGGCCAGCAGCGAGGCATTAAAGATATTGTCGATCATGGTGGTGGTAGCATTCTGATCGAGCTTAAATGGCGTGGCTAAAGCAGCATCGGGCGTTCCCGCCAGCGCGAAAGGGCCGTTATTGCGGTTTGCATAGTTTTTAACATTCAGGGTAAAAGCCAGCCTTTGCGAGGCCAAATACTTTATGAAATAGTTCCCTAAAAAGGAATGCTGCTTATCCAGTTTGGCATTGTTAAATACGTTGGTATAGAAACCATCAAGGCTGTTATAAAGCCCGGCCACGCCAAAAAACAATTTATCTTTAACTAACGGGCCGCTTATGCCGAGGCTGTAGCGCTGCTGGCCGTAATTGCCGAAATTTACTTCAGCAAAACCGCTGAAGTCATTCCCCGGCTGTTTGGTGATCACATTGATGACGCCGGCCATAGCATTCCTGCCGTACAAAGTGCCCTGGGGGCCGCGCAGCACCTCTATCCGTTCCACATCAAAAAGCTGGGGGATATAGGTATCCAAACTAAACTGGCTCACGCCGTCGATATAAGTGGTTACGGCAGGATCGTACGAAGTGGTAACTATGCCCCGGATACCGGTAACGTTTCGGTTATCCCCGGGATTAGCCGAATAAAGATTAGGAACGATTGCGGTAATATCTTTCAGGTTCCATAATTTATACTCCCGCACCTGCCTGGCCGATAAGGCCGACACGCTGGAGGGTACCTTTTGAGCCATATCTTCCCGTTTATCGGCAGCAACCACCACCTCGTCGAGTTGCTTGCTGGCTTCCTGCAGCTCGATGGAAACCGATTGCGCCTGGGTCGTAACGGTCAGTTCCCGGTTAACTGCTGCGAAGGCCACATCGCTCACATGCAGCGTGTATCTGCCGGCCAGTACATTGTTAAAAGTAAACGCGCCGTCCTTATCCGACATCGAAATATAATTCGTATTCAACAGGCTCACCGTCGCGCCCTGTACAGGCTCGTGGTTAACCGTTGTAATTATGCCGGATAATTTTGATCCGGATTGTGCATAAGCTGAACAGCAAAGGACCAGCAATAAAAATAGAATAGCAGATTTTTTCATAAACAGGAACATTGAATGCGGTTTGGCCGTATTCAATGTTTAAAAAAGGGGTTTAACAAAATTACAGGGCGAAAATATTGATTAAATTCTTATTTACCGCCTACAATTTAGCTCCAGGCGGCGGCACTTCTCTCCTGTCCTTAAATTCAACGTTTGATACCGACATTAATGGCTGCGCTGGTTTGGATTTATTGTTTTTAAATACAAAGTACACGTCATGCTGGCCCGTAACTTCTTTTATATCGATCTTTGTTGCCATACCGGCCATTAATTTAGCAAAATCCGCTATGCTGGGGCCTTTGGCCTTGCCTTTTCGGGCGGCAGTTTTCGCTTTCCTGCCTGCCTTTGCGCCCCCGGTGTTTTGGGTTGCGTCTGCAGCGCTCATTAATGCGGCAAAGGGGTTAACCGGTTTTATTTCGGCCTGGCCCAGTAAGCCGCCGTCGGGCCTGTCGATGTGTATTTCAACGGTACCTCCTGCAAAACCTTCCGATGGGTCGGCCGTGGCGCTCAGGGCTATTTGCTTAACGCCGGCCAGGTCAATATTTTTGTAGCCAAAATAACCGCCGGTTTTTGGCTCCACATTTAACGACACATTAAACATTGCCTGCATCTTTTTCTCTGCATTTTTCATCATGTCGGCATTACCGGGGCTTAGCTGCGGGCTTCTTAAAGTTACCGTACTTTCACTCGTTAACGCCGGCACAGGTGCAGCGCCTTTATCGGTATACGCTGCGCGAACGATCACCATTCCCTTGCCATTGTCTTCAGCAGGAATTTTCGCTATATAACTTCCGGCCAATGGCAGCGTCCTGATATTTTTGTCAGCGGAGTTTAAAATGTAATTCACTATAGTGCGCGCATCGGTTATGCTTATGGCGGGGTGCGCCGGCATGTTGACATTACCCCATACGCCAACGCCGCCGCGGCGGATTTTCCTGGGCAGGCTGTCGAGGGCCCAGGCAGCTTTAGTTTTATACTTTTCAGCGATCGCCGTAAACATCGGGCCTATTGATTTTGTATCCAGGTGGTGGCAGTTGCTGCAATCGCTTTTGCTGATGAGCGCCTGCGCCACTGCAAATCGTGTGGATGCATCAACGCTGCGCTGCCGTTGTTTTATTTCGGCCAGGTCAAATCCTTCTGATGCATAATCGATACTTACTGCTACCTGTTTAGGGTCGACCGTGCGATCTTCTTTGTCGCTTACCGATACAGCATAATTGATAGGTTTGCCAGGGAAGAAGAATGTTTTGTTGCCCGCCACCGTTAATAAAACTTTTGGCGGCTCATTGCCCGCAATAATACTTAAGGATTTACTGTTTTTAGCGCCCGAAGGATCGGAAACGGTCAGCGTGGCATTATAAACTCCTGCCTTGTCAAGCGTAACCACGGGGTTTGGGGTCTTAAATATCTGGGCAGCGCCTCCTGCGGCCGGTGTTACCTTCCATACATATTGCAGCTCGTCGCCATCGTAATCTTTGGTCCCTGCCGACAAAAGTGTAACTTTTAAAGGTACGGCGCCGCCGGCAGCGCTTGACGATGCCTCGACAACCGGCGTACGGTTGCCTTTGTTATATTCAATTCGTACCAGCTTGGCATTATCGCTTTTCCTGAACCAGTTGCTGCCATATTCAAGCACATACAGGTCGCCATCGGGCCCAAACTTCATATCGATGGGCTCGATAGGCTGGTAGGCCGGTAAGAAACGCTCCATGCTTTGGTAATCGCCGTCCTCATTCATGGTAATGGACATTATCCAGCCCCTTGACAAATCGGTCGCCAGCCATTTACCTTCATAGTAAGCAGGGAAAGGGCGTTTGGCATTGCTAAAATCATCCTGGTGATAAATGGGGCCGCCTACCGCGCAGCGCGCGCCGGTGCCGACCAGCGGAAACTTTTCCGATACACTATAAGGGTACCAGATCAGGGGGGCCTGGGCCGGCGGAAGCTCCTTTAGGCCGGTATTGTTTACCGAGTTATTAATAGGTTTATTGGGGTCTTTTGGCGGGTGTACCGTATTGTTGGTATAATCATAAATAGGATAAGCCGAATTATTGCCAATAAAATAAGGCCAGCCGAAGTTGCCGGCTTTGCGTGCCTGGTTAAGCTCATCCTGCCCGGCACGGGTTGTCCTGCTGTCTTCAAAGGCATCCGGACCAACCTCACCCCAATATAAATAACCCGTTTTACTGTCGACCGATGGCCTCCATGGGTTACGGTCGCCCATCACATATATTTCGGCCCTTGTTTTTGGGGTGCCCTTCGGAAAAAGATTACCATCGGGGATACTGTAGGTGCCATCTTTTTCGGGATGTATGCGCAGTATTTTTCCCCGCAGGTCGTTGGTATTGGCGCTGCCGCGCTGGTCGTCCCAACTAGTGCGGTTTGGCCGCTCATCTGTTTGCGACTTGTCGACCACATTCCCTGTATTATTTCCTATCGTGATATAGAGATCTTGTTTTTTGTCCCACGTCATGCCGCCGCCGGTATGGCAGCAGGTTTCGCGCTGGGTTGGTATTTCAAGCAGTACTTTCTCCGAACCCTGGACAAGCTTATCATCCTTAAGCTCCCAGCGGCTCAGCACGTCTTTCTTTTCGGTGGGATGCGCATAAAAAAGGTAAGCATAATGGTTCTGATCAAAATCAGGGTCGAGCGTAAAACCGATAAAGCCTTCTTCGGCTTCGGTAACCTCGCCGGTGGCGCTGGTATATTTTGTATTTACCGGGATGGTGCCAGCCAACCGCACGGTTTTTGTAATGGGATCATAAACCTTTAAAGCGCCTTTGCGCTCGTTAATAAAAACCCGGCCGTCTTTAGTCACCTCAAAATTCATGGGTTCATCAAAATCGCCCGTTTGGGTAAGTACCACCGGTGTAAAGCGGTTATCGTCGGGTTTTTGAGTGTCGCCGGGCGCGCCTTTTTTTGTACAGGAAAAAAGCATAACGCAGGCAGCCGCCAAAAGCAGGCGCCTGCGGGGCAAACTAAATAATGTGTGTACCGGGTTGTATTGCATGGCTTTTTGTTAACTATTGTGAATGTAGGGTTTTTTGTTCAATTGCCGATGCGGCGAAGAAAAAAATCGAAGTATTGCAAGTAATCCTCTATCCTGTAGCAAGAAAAAGGGCTGGCGGGCGGTGGATGTACCGGCATTCGCCGGCAATTACACCAACGCTATAAACAGGCGATGAATGCGGCTTAACCGCATTCATCGCCTTAA
>Ga0134126_10000522_pt1 | contig 49066 bp, 46 predicted proteins | sample KB31752_FD_96881 | JGI IMG/M metagenome (GOLD analysis project Ga0134126, IMG submission 96881) | Terrestrial soil microbial communities with excess Nitrogen fertilizer from Kellogg Biological Station, Michigan, USA - KB3-175-2 | ecosystem: Environmental > Terrestrial > Soil > Unclassified ...
CTCGTCACCAAAAGGCGAACGGCCTCCTGTTTGAATTCCCGTGTGTATCTTTTTGTACTATTGCTCATCATCGTCACTTTCCAACTGCTTGGACGACGTGTCCACTAAATCGGGGGAACCTCAGGATGTTGGACGCTTGGAGCTTATCGCGATGCGGAAATCATTGGTGAATTTGGCTGCCATATCCCGGGCTTCGGCTTTTGGGATTTCGCTCCACCCGTCGTGTTCTTTTGCTTCTTGAATTAGCTGGGCTGCGTTCCTATTGTCGAATTATGAAACGAATTTCTTTTTTCCTGATGGCCGCTCTGTTCGCAGTGCCGGTTGCGTCCCGCGCCCAGGACGCCGCGACAGAAGAGCGAATGAACAAATTGAGCGCGCAAATTGACGTGTTGGTGGAGGCAAAGGAGGCGCAGAATAAGAAGATTGATGATCTGCAGGCGCAGATTCGCGATTTGCAGAATCAATTGAGCAAGCCTTCCGGCAATTACGCCTCGGCCGATGATGTGAAACAGCTTGCGGATGCGGTGAAGGAGGTGGATCGGAAACGGCAGGAGGATAATGAGCGCGTGATGGCAGAGTTGGAGAAGTTGGGCAAAACGCTCACGGGTGGCGGACGGCATTCGAGCGCGCCGGTTTCAAATCGGACTTCGACGCCGGATTTTGACGCGGCATCGCCGCATATGGTTTATACCGTGCAATCGGGCGACAGCTTGAGTGGGATCGTGAAGGCTTATCGGGAAAAGGGCGTCAAGGTGACGGTGCAACAGGTGCTGGCGGCGAATCCGGGTTTGAAGCCGGAGAGCATGAAGCCTGGGCAAAAGGTTAATATTCCGGGGACACCGCCGCAGTGAGAGCCGGGGACGCATTAGTATAGTGGCACGGGCGTCTCGCCCGTGTGTTTCGATTCGCACGGGCGAGACGCCCGTGCCACTATAGGAACAGCAGCGCGAAAAGGGCGAGGCCGAGGGCGATGCGGTACCAGCCGAAAAGGTTGAAGGTGTGGTTTTGGACGTAGCGGAGAAGCCATTTTACGGCGATGAAGGAAACAATCGCCGAAACGATAGTGCACAGGATGGTCATGCTCCAGTTTTCGTGAGGCGCACCGGGTGGGGGATGATGCAGGGCTTTGAAAATTTTCAATCCGCCGGCGGCGAGCATTGTCGGAATGCCGACGAGGAAGGAATATTCCGTCGCGAGAGGACGATTCAAACCGAGCAGCAAGGCGAGAACAATGGTGGAGCCGGAACGGGACGCGCCGGGAAAGACGGCGGCTATGATTTGACCCAGCCCCACGGCAATCACAATCGGCCAGGTGATTTCATCGCGCAGTTTTTTTCCGCGCAGCCAAAATTCCACGGCCAGAAAGGCGATGCCGCCCACGAACACCGCGATGGCGATCGGCAGCAGCGTTTCGGGAAGTTTCAGTCCTTTTTTGTCGAGCACAAAGCCGATGGCGCCGGTGATGACAAAGGCGACGATGATTTTCAGGAGATAATCCTGCACGGCTTTGTCGCGCCAATTGAAGATGAACTGGTGAAAACGTTTGTGGAAAAGCGGGATGATGGCGATGACCGCGCCGCACTGGATGACGATGTTGAATAAATCGGTTTGGTGGCCCAGCCAATGTTCGGCGATCAGCAAATGGCCGGTGGAGGAAACGGGGATGAACTCGGTGATTCCTTCGATGATTCCGAGTATGACAGCGATAAGCCAGTGTGGCATTCGGGGGATAAACGGGAAAAAGGGGTGGAAGACAAGAAAAAATAGAGGCGTGAAACGTGAAGTGGGCCCGGTCGATCCGGGCGGCCTTCACGTTTTACGTTTCACGTTTCGCGAGAGCGCTTACGTGGCTTTGCGCGCGAACAGGGAAAAGCCGCCCTTGGTTTCCTCGGTATTCCGGCGGACTTTCAACTGGCCGAGGATGGAGTGCCAGCCGATGTAGATTTTGTGCCACTGGTTTTCCACGTTGCGCAGGGCGCCTTCGTTCATTTCGCTCAGGTAACGCAGGGAGGGCGCGTTGCCGATGAGCGTGTGAATTTCGTCCTTGGTGGGCGAATTGACGTCGATGGACGAGAGAATGATTTCGAGCTCCTGGACGAGGACGCTCTTGACCTCGAGAAACTGAATCTCGTCTTCGGGGCCAAATTTTTTGCTTCGCGCCAGGTTGACGTAGCGGTTGAATTGCTTCCAACACTCCAGATAGTTTTCCATCTGGGCGGTCAATTGGTCGAATTTTTTGGATGTGCTCATAGTTGGCAACGAGTTTTTGGGTCAAATCATAGCTGAACCGCGGGTGCGAGAAAGATGATGGCGCCGCCGCGCGCCTCGCGGGCGGTGATGTGCAGGCTGGCGTAATGAATGCGAAATTCCGACAACGGCAAATGCGCCTTGCGCGCTTCCTGGAACAACCGCAACACTTCGTCGGCAATCTGGTGCAAAATTTCCTCGGGATACGTGGAGGTCACGGTGCGCGTTACGATGTTGCCATCGCGGTCCACCGTCATGCTGCCGGACGGCAGCCGTTGGAGGGCGGGGCGGGGCTTCGCAAATAGATTCAGGAGTCCCATGTGGAAACAAGTTTTTTGGATTTTTCAAAAATTTCCGAAGAGTCGGTGTTCGGCGGCCAGGCGACGAGGCAGGTCTTGTTCCTGGCCGGCATTAAAATCACTTTGCGTTCGAGGTTCTGGGCCTGGATATGCGACCAGGGACCCGCTTCAAGTTTTTCGCCCAATCCCTGGATGGCTTCGGTGGCGTACTTCATCCAGGCGGCGAACTCGGTGGCGGACTGCGTGCCCCAGCCTTCGGGGGTTGCGCCGGTTTCATTGGGCGAGGCCACGACCCATTCGCAACCTTCGCGGGCGAGCGCAGCCAGACGCCAGACGGTCTTGCGGTGATCGGCTTCCTCGGCGGGTTCGCCTTCGACCGGGACGGAGACTTCATCAATCGCCTGCGCGGTCTCGAGCAGCAGGGCATTGATGGATTTCAGGATGGTGCGTTCGCGGTCGGGTTCGGAGGGGAGCGTTTCGAACGTGCCGGATTTCCATTCCAGGATGCGGCGGAACGCAGCCTCGCCGCGGGCGCCTTCGGTCTCGGAATCAATCAGGTCGCCGTTCAGGATCCAGATTTTTCCGACCAGCGAGCCGCGCGTGATGCGGAAGACGGTCGAGCTTTGGGAAAGACATTCCATCTGGAGAATGTCCATGAGGCTTTTATTTTGAATGCCGCGGAAACCGTTCTCGGCATCGCGCCCGAGCAGCGACTCGAGACATTCGAGAAACATCTGCATGTTCTGCTGCGTGTCGGGCTTGAGCCAGAACAAGTCCACGCCGAGCGCGTAGGCCCGGGAGCGAAATTCTTCATCCTGCACGCCGGTCATCACGACCGTGCGCAACTCGGGGAAACGGCGGCGGACGATCGAGAGCACTTGCAGGCCGTCCATTTTGGGCATCTTCAAATCGCAGATCAACACGCGGAAAGGTTCGGCCTCCAGCATCGCCATCGCGCGGGCGCCGCTGGTGGAGGTATGGATTTCCGGTTTGCTCGGGAGCTGGGCAAGCCATTCCTTGTACAACTCCAGGAACGTCGGATCATCATCCAGAATCAAAATTTTGTGGCGCGCGTCCATAATGCTTAACCGCTAACTCTCGTCATTCCGGACAAAAACTTGAATGTCATCATCCGGCCTATAGCAGTCCCTATTCCCGCGGCGGAACATTCTTTCAGTTTTTTCAGATTTCATTTGTACAGAGCAGGGCATGCAAACCGTGATCGCTGGCGCGATGTTTTTTGCCCGTTTTTAATGGCCAAAAGGAGGCGGCCACGGGACAACCAAGTCCATGGATGAGACAAAATTTACCAGTCCGGGGTTGGCGCGGCGGCGAACTAATCGTTGCAGGATGGGGCGAGCGCGCTTTTATGTTGGCTCCTGCGGCAGAACGCATTTGATGGCACAAAACCTGCGCCCCTCCACATTCAAATCGTCCGAGATGAGACCACGCAAATCGGCGGGACGAGCGCAAACGATGTTAAATTTTTTCAAAAACCTGTTTGGATCCGGCGCGGCGGAAACCCATGCCAATGGAAATGGAAATGGGAAAAGCTACGCGCCCGCTGCAGCGCCCACCGCACCCGTTCAAGTCCAGGCCCGAACGATGCCCGATAGAACCAACGCGGCCGTGCCGAGACCCGCATCCGTGGCGACGGCGGCAGCCGTTCCGGCCCAGGCTCCCGCGCACATGATGGCCGACGGAAACGGCGTCCAGATTCCGTTCCACACGATTGTCGCGATCCTGCCTCTGGAACTCAAAACGCGCATCAAGCAAACGATGATTGCGGATGTGCAGGTGCCTCTGCCGCTTGACCGCGTGCTCCTGCAATTGGGCTCGGGTACCATCCGGGTCACGTTCGGAGAATTGAAGGCGCTGGTCCCGGGAATGTTCACGGCGCTGCCGGACCTGGATCAAACCGAGATTATTCTTCCGCTCAATGAGATTCTCCCGCAAATCAACCCGGCATTGCTCGCCCGCCGCCAGAGTCAAAAGCAACTCCACGTTCCGGATGAAGTCACCGGCCCGTTTGGAAAAGATTTTGCCGGCGTGACGCTGGCCGACCCGCGTGCCGCAGCCAAGCCGGTCGCGGCTCCAGCGGCTCCATCAGCCCCGGCGATGCCCGCCGCAGCGCCTCGCGAGACGAGAATCGCCCCGCCGGCCGCATCGGCGATTCCGATGAATCCAATTCCGATGGCTCCCCCGGCCGCAGCGCGCCCGGTGGCGCCTCAACCGGTGAAACCGGCCCAGCCGATTCCGTTCCGGCCGCCGCCTCCCGCACCGAAGCCCGCGCCCGCTCCCGCGCCGGCCGCCGACCCGATTCCGATGGTTCCGTTCCGGAGTAATATTCCATCCACGCCCACGCCTCGTCCGCCGACGGCGGCGCCAGCTGTTCCTCCAGTCAGACCGGCGCTTCCGTCAGCTCGCGGCGTGGGCGCTGTTTCGATGCCGTCATCGGTCCCGCGGATGCCTGCGGCTCCGGCTCCAACCAATGGCGGCGTTCGCCCGACGTTTGCGCCTCCCGCTGCTCCTGCGGCTGCGCCCGCGGGACAGGAAGTTGTGCTCAATGTGCCGCTGCGGGCTTTCAGCGATAGCTGGCCGGAAGTGCTGCGCGGCGAAATTGTTCAGTTGAATTTGTCGGAAGCGCAATTGGCGCTGCCGGTGAGATTTATCGAACCGGCGTTGAAGCTGGGCAAGGTGGCTTTTTCGTGGAAGGTGCTTCGTTCCTGGATTCGGCCGCCGGTGCTGCCGACGGTTTCGGCGCATGATGGGATGATGCTTGAATTGCCGTTGCGCGTGCTCGCGCCGCTCTTTCTCTCACACCAAAAAAAGGCGGTGCCGGGGCAGGCGAAGGTTCAGGTGGACGAAAACATCCCGAACTTGTTTTTCGGTTTTCCGCAGGGAGAATCCGCTGCCGAATCGCTTCAGGAGCAGGCCGCGCCGCAGCCAGTGGCTCAGCCCATCCCGGCAGCATCCGCGCCGGCAGCACCCACGCCCGCGCCGATCCCGGAAGTTCGAGAGACGCTGTATACTCCCCAGCCCAAGCAGACGAAAGTCGCTGACACCAATTTCTACGTTTGGAACGAAAACGGCCAGGCGCAGGTCGATGAGACCGAGTTTAAAAGGAAATCGTCCATTGGCACGGATTTCCTGACGCGCTACGCCACGCCGAACGAAGTGGTTTCGCGGGCGGCGGCGCTGGATGGAGTCGCGGGCGCGCTGGTGGCCCTGCCGGATGGCCTGATGGTGGCAAGCAAATTGTCACCGGACCTGAACGGCGACACGCTGGCGGCGTTCCTGCCGCACATTTTCGGAAAAGTGAGCCAATGCACCAAGGAACTCCGCATGGGTGAGCTCAACAATCTGCATTTTACCGTGGGCAACGTGCCGTGGAAAATTTTCCGCGTGAACGCAATTTTCTTCGCCGTCTTCGGCCACGCCGGCCAGCCACTCCCCACGGCTAACCTGGCCGCGTTGGCAGGTGAACTGGACCGGAAAAAATAACGAGAGATATTATGGCAATCATCAATCAAGCCACCAAGGAGTTACAGGTCAAGATCGTCTATTACGGCCCGGCAATGGGCGGCAAGACGACCAACCTCGTGCAGGTGCACGATCACGTGCAGACCGCCGCGGGCAACAAAGGCAAGCTGGTCTCGCTCGCGACGAGTTCCGACCGCACGCTGTTTTTCGACTTCCTGCCGATCGAGGCGATGTCGATCAAAGGGTTCAAAACGAAGTTCCAGCTTTATACGGTGCCGGGCCAGGTGATTTACAACACCACGCGCCAGTTGGTGCTGCGCGGCGTGGACGGCATCGTGTTCGTGGCGGATTCGCAATATGAAAAAATGGCGGAGAACGTGGAAAGCTTCCAGAACCTGGAGGAAAATCTGCGCTCGCTGAAGATGAATCTCTCGGATATTCCGTACGTGGTGCAATACAACAAGCGCGACCTGCCGAATGTGGCGCCGGTCGAATACATGGAATTTTTGTTGAACAATCGAGACGTGCAGGTGCCGTCGTTTACGTCCGTGGCGCACAAGTGCGAGGGCGTTTTCGAATCATTGAACATGATTACGCGCCTGCTGCTTAACAAGTTCATCAGCCAAAACTCGCCGCAGTACGCGTGACATGCCTACACTGCCCCAAATCATCGAGGAAGATGTTCAACGCTTCGGCGTGGTGTTGCAGGAATTGCTGAAGCACACCGAGGCCAGCACGGCGTTGATTATCGACAAGGGCGGATTCCTGATTACCTACCAGGGTAATGCGGACGCCTTTGATCTCACCACCATCGCGGCGCTGGCTTCCGGCGCTTACATGGCCAACCAGACCATTGCCAACCTGGTCCACGAAACCAATTTCAACAGCGTCTATCAGCAGGGCGAGAAGTACAGCATCTACGCCACCTGCTGCGGCGATGAAACGTTGCTGGTGGTCATCTTCGAAGCGAACCAAAGCGTGGGCGTGGTGAAGTATTTCGCCGAGCCGGCCGTGGAAAAAATCACGGCCCAGCTCAAGGTCGCGCACGAACGCGATCCAGGCAACGGCATTGATCTTTCGATCCTCAATGTGGCGGACACCAGCGGCGTGTTTAAGAAAAAACGCGAACGCCAGAAACGCGGGGCTTAGAACGCGCAAGGAAACAGGCTTCTTGCCTGGGCCGCTTCGTTCCGCGCGCGCCGCAAAACCCGGCAACAACGGCGCGCACGGAGTGACGCGCCCTACCATCCAAATTCTTAAAACGCGGAAGGGTTTTAAAACCAACGCGGAGGCTGTTCTTCCAGCCTCCGCGTTTTGGTTTGGCTCTGCGCTGTCAGGGGAATGCAAGCCGGTAAAAGACGCTGCCTTGCGATGGGTCGATTGGGACGGCCACCTGATTCGTCGCCGTCGAATTCGGAACGTCAATCCAGTTGCTGCCCAGGCCGGTGCCCGGGCTGTCGATCTGCAATTGCAGGCGCATTCCGGGCAGGGGCCACGAGAGATTCAATTGCTTGCCTGAAATCTGCGCGGCGATGCGCACGGAGACGAGTTTGTAAACAACGCCGCCGTTTCCATTGGGAGGTGTGCTCGTCGCCATCGCGTAAAGCTCGCCATTGCCGTCCTGGCCGAAGCCGTGCACCGTCTGGCCATTTGGCAAAATCTCGGAGTTAAATTGGGGCAAGGTGAACACGTTGATTTGGCCGGATTGAAGATCGGCGTAGAAAAGGCGGCCATTGATGCGCACCGGGCTGGGTATCAGGGCCAGGTCGCCGAAGATGTATTTGCCGTAAAGCTCCGGCATCGCGCTGCCCCGGTAAACGAATCCGCCGGTGATGGAAATGCCGTTGTTGTGATCGTATTCCAGTATGCCCAGCGGGCCGGTGATCGGATCAATGAGTCCCGCGGGTGACCCGGGACTGAAGTGTCCCGGCGGAGTGCCGATGGTGCCGGCAGGACCGGCAGGGCCGTTTGTTTGGTTGAAAAGGAAATCGCCTTCTTTGATGGCCCAACCGTAATTGCCGGCGCGGACTACGCGATTGATTTCTTCAACATTATTCTGGCCCACATCCGCTTCAATCAAGTCGCCGGTAATGGGATCGAAGGCAAAACGATAGGGATTGCGGAAGCCGTAGGCGTAAATTTCCGGAACCTGGCCGGCTTGCTGGAAAGGATTGTCCTTCGGGATGCGATATTGTCCATTGGGGCTGACGGGGTCCGTGCTGGACGGATTCAACGAAGGATTGAGCGGGTCAATCCGCAACATTTTACCGAGCGGAACGCTGAGGTTTTGGGCGTTGCCCCCGGGCGAGATGTGGCCCGGGCCGACGTCGTTTGCATTGCCGCCATCGCCCAAAGCCAAGTACATATAGCCGTCCGGACCGAAAGTGCAGGTGCCGCCATTATGATTTTGGGCATCTTTGCCGAACGAAATCACTTCGCGCCGGGACGTGGGATCGATGATGTTGGGATCCGCGGGTGAGATCTTCCACTCATTCAGGGCATTCTTGTAAACGTTGGTCGTATTGTCGGGAAGCGGATAGGTCGGCGGGCCGTTGGATTGTATGGATTCGCTGTTATAGGTGTAGAGCGTTCGATAGCCCGGGCTGGACGGATTGTTGAAGCCGGGATGGAAAGCGATCCCGAGCAAGCCGCGCTCGTCATTGGGGTTGGAGGCCACGAGTGGCGGTTGGACGAGATTTTGAAGATCCAACGCTGGCGTCGGCAACAATACGCCGTTTTGGATGACGCGCACCAGGCCGTTCTGTTCCAGGACGAAGAGGCGGTTGGTATCGCCGGGCGGGCTGATGCCATACAAAGGAGCGGACAGGTTGGTGGCGACCGGAATGAGGAAGAGTGAAAACGTCCCGTTGGTGACCTCCGCGGTGTAACGCGCGATGGTCAATTGCACCGGGGCCGACGTGGCGGTCAAACCGGCATCGTCCGTGGCGACGGCTGTGACAGTATTCGTGCCCAGGCTGAAGGTGAAGGGCGCGGTAATTAACTTGAAGGGACTGGTGGAAACATTTTTGATCAAGACGCCATCGTTGAAATAAGCCACGTTCGTGACGGTGCCATTGGTGTCGGTGATTTCCGGCGCGATGGTCACGGGATCGGTGTTGCCGAAGACGGAGCCGTCCGGCGGATTGGTGATGGTCACGCCGATCGGGGCCGAATTTGTCACAATGGCGGCATTGACGTCGACTTCTCCGGTAAAGCCGTGGATGACGCAGAAGTAGGGAAATGCGCCTGCGCTCGTGAAGACATTGGTGAACACATACCCGGTATTTTCAACGGGCGAATCCCAAAGATCGGTCTCGCTTTCGGTGTTATGCGCATCCGAGACCCAGGTCCATACCACCTGATCGTTTACATTGATGGAGACGACGCTGGGATTAAAATCGGTGGGCTCGATGTTCACGCCCACAGAGGCCGCCATGGCCAGGTGGCTGATGATAAAGGCGAGAATTCCCAGACAAAAAGTTTTCGTGGCAGAAGCGGTTATAGACCAAGTGCACGTTTTCATTTTTTCCTTCCGTTTGCAAATTTCGGTTGCGGTCCCTTGTAACAAAAACGCGAGTGGAATCGTTCGGTGTAAGAGGCGTGGGGGGCCAAGCAGTTCCCGGATGCAGGGTGGGGAGTAACCCTACCCGATTGATTTGAAGCGCCTGGTTGCGGGTCTTGCTTTTTGTCGTCTTTGGATGACTTTGTTTGCGCGCTATTTTTTGGAACAAAATGGAGGGTGCATGCTCTTAATCGCTGTGAACACGATCCTTAAAACCACCTCCATCGTCGCGGCGCTGTTAACCTGCGTTGCCATCGCACAAACATCCAGCGCGGCCAACGCGACCGTTATAGTCGGGCCCTCCAATGAGGGCATCGTTCAGGATATATTCTCACCTTCCACGGTTTCGATTTCCGTGAACGATTCGGTAATCTGGAACTGGCAGAGCACGTTTCACTCGACCACCAGCGGCACCAACGGAACTGCCGGCGACGACAATGGCACCCCAAGCGGCTTATGGGATTCCGGGTTGATTTTTTCGACGCCACATTTTTTCACCAACACCTTTACCGCGCCTGGGACGTATTCATATTACTGTCAATATCATTATTTTGAGGGCATGACCGGGGAGGTGGTTGTCGCCGGTTCAACCCTGCCCGTGCCCCCTACAATTGGAATCACCAGTCCGACCAATGGCTCGGTCTTTGCCGCGCCGGCGAACGTGTCCATCCAGGCCGGAGTCACCAAAGGAAGCGGCACCGTGACCAATGTTCAGTTCCTGCTGGATAATGCTGTTTTCGCCAATCAAAGTTCGGCTCCGTTTTCGGCGACGGCGAACGACCTGGCGGCCGGCCCCCACACTCTCTCAGCCGTTGCCCAGGACGATGCCGGTCTTTCGGCGACGAAATCCGTCACCATCAGCGTGGTAACGCCCACGAGTGTCTCATTGACGAATGGTTCGCGGCTTTCCGGGAACGATTTCCAATTCAGTTATTCCGCCGATGTCGGGTTGAGTTATGTCGTGCAAAGGTCCAGTGATTTGACGAACTGGATTCCGGTCGGCACCAATACCGCTTCCAGCAACCCCGCGTTTTTTGACGACCCGAACGCCACAAACGATCTTGATTTTTATCGCGTGGGGCGGTTGCCTAATCCCTGATTGAAGTTGTGCAGCGATATGCGGCGATGGGTGCCAGTCATTACGGCTATCTTTTTAGGCATCGCGGTTCCGGCCAGGGCTGAATCGGGCGAAGCGGCGGCGCGGACCTTCTCCGGCCGCGGCGTTATTCTCGAAATCAAGCCGGACACCGCGCAGGTGGTTATCCGGCATGACGCGATTGCCGGTTACATGGACGGGATGACCATGCCGTTCAAAGTCAAGGATCGCGCTCCCTTGACCGAATTAAAGCGCGGCGATCAGGTGACGTTTCGGCTTCACGTGACGGCTGACGAAAGCTGGGTGGATCATTTTCAAAAAATCGGTGTGGTTTCTCTTCCGGAAGCTAAAACCAATTCTCAACCGGCAAAAATCTCCGCGCCGCGTCCGGACAAATCGCTGCTGGATTACAAATTTACCAACGAACTGGGCCAGGCGGTCAGCTTCAATGATTTTCGCGGCCAGGCGCTGGCGATTACATTCTTCTACACGCGCTGTCCTTTGCCGGAATTTTGTCCGCGTTTATCCAAGAACTTCCAGCAAGCGTCGCGAAAACTGGAGGCGATGACCAACGCCCCGACGAACTGGCATTTTATTTCCGTTTCATTCGACCCGGGGACGGACACACCGCAAGTGCTGAAGAATTACGGGCTGAGTTATGGGTATGATCCGGCGCACTGGAGTTTCTTCACCGGGCCGCAGGATAAAATCGCGGAACTGGCGCGCGACACGGGCGTGCAGTACGACGCGAGCGGCGGCACGATTAACCACAACTTTCGGACGCTCATCATCAATCCCGAAGGTCATCTGCAAATGGTTTTCCCGATTAGCGGCGATCTGTCCGACCAGATCGTGGCTGAGATTTTGAAGGCGACGGCGAAAAAAGAATCGACAACTGTTAAACAGGCTGGCCCGCGCAATAATGAGAGGAATCTCTAGCAGAAGGAGTTTTAAGCAAATTCTCCGCTCCCACAATCCCAACGGGATCGAGTCCTTCAGCCCAGGGTTGGACGCGCAGCGGACTACCTTGGGTAAAAGCACGAATTGTCGCCAACCCTGAAAGGTTGCGCCAAATGGCAATCGCAATCGGCTCAACCCTTTCAGGGGTTGGGCGGAATATTGCGCAGTTAACCCAGGGTAGCCTCGCAGACTCGGCAACCCTGGCTCGATGGCAGAATCCCTTCGGAATTCATCTCCGGTTAAACTGGCGATTTTTAGACAGGCCGGTTCGCCGTGGAATTTTGAATTTCGGGCGGTAAATGGCGTCCAACGAATAATTATGAAGTGCTATGCTTTGGGTTTGTGTTTGTTGAGTACGATGGTTTTGACCGGGTGCGAAACGCCTTACGGAACTCCGGATCGAACGGCGACGGGCGCGCTGGCGGGCGGAGCCATTGGGGCGTTTTCGGGCGCGGTTCTCGGCGGCAGACATGCCGGCGAGGGCGCTTTGATCGGCGGCGCCGTCGGCGCCATCACTGGCGGGCTGATCGGCCATTCGATGGACCAGGAGGAGCAGGAACGGTTGCGAGCCGAAGCGCCAGTCACTTACACGCGCGTTGAACAAGGCCAGCCGCTGGCTGTGGCCGACGTCAAAGCCATGACGAGCGCCCAGGTCAGTGACGACGTCATCATCAGTCAGATTCAGAACACGCACAGCGTTTATCATTTGAGTGCGGCGGATATTATTGATCTCCACAACGCAGGCGTCAGCGAAAAGGTCATCAATTACATGATCAACACGCCGACCACGGTGGCTTCCGCGCCGCCCGGTGACGTTTCGGAAGCTCCTCCGCCGCCGCAGAGTGAACCTGTCGTTGTGGCGCCGGGGCCGGGATACGTGTGGACGCCCGGCACATGGGAATGGCATGGCCGTTGGGTTTGGGTGGGAGGTTATTGGGCGCTGCCGCCGTACCCGGGCGCGGTATGGGTGGGCGGATATTGGGTTCACGGCCGATATGGCTGGCATCGAATGCCGGGTCATTGGCGGTGAGGTGCGCTTTATATCCGAGATGAGCTTGGCAAAGCGGGGCGGATCAGCGGCGCGCGCCGCGGCCACCGGTGCTGTCGCCGCGAGTTCGGGCGCGAGATTCTGTTTCGGCAATTGCGATGGTTTGCGTTCTGCGGCCGCGGTTGGTTTTTACAATCATGGAGGAAGTTGGCTTGAGAAGCAGATGACTGATAGGGAGGCGAACACCTGACATTTGCCCAGCAAAAATTTGTATCGTCTGTGGCTAACACGGGTGGGCGAGCGTAATCGCGAGCCTTAGCCTCAAGAGCGTTAACCCCGGCTCGCGAGTACGCTCGCCCCACCAAAGCGCCCATTCTGACAACGCTTACCTGGAATATTTGTCGAGAAAATGCTGGAGCTTTTGGCCGTCGAGATAGCGTGGGTCGCCTTCGTAACGAACTATGCCGGAGGGATCCACGAGCAGGCAATGGGGAATGGCGGTGATTTGCAAATTGCGCAACATGCGCTGTTGGGGATCGTTGGCAATCGCATAATCGATGGCCGGGCTCGTCATTTTGCGGATGGTCGCTTCGGATTCGTCACTGATGCCGATGACGGTCAAACGATTGGCGTATTTCGTTTGAAACGCATTGAGTTCCGGGATCGATTGGCGGCACGGTTGGCACCAGGTGGCCCAGAAATCAAGCAACACGAATTTTCCATCCGTCGAGGGAGCGTCGGTGAGCCAGTTGGCGATTTCAATGGACGGCACCGGTTGGCCGCGAAGGGAGCGGGCATTGATCCTGGGCGCGACGAAGTCGTCATTGGTGTCGGTGCCAGCAGGTGCCGGAGGTTTGGCCTTGGACAGATTGGCGCTGTATTCAGCCGTGGCTTCGCGGCGCGCGGTTTCGATTTGAGCACTTTTGGCGGCATCGTAATGGAAGTGCTTTTGAAGCGCCGGATCGAGGTCCTTGAGTTTGGCGCTGGCGAGACCTGCCGAATGGGAAAAATAAATGTCGGTTGCCGTGGAGGAAGTGACGATCACGTTCGTGTAAATCTGGTCCTTGAGCTTGAGCGTGCGAAAGGTTTCGTCCGCGGCGGCGGAGAATGCGAGTGCGACGATCAGAAATCCCACGATTTCCAGGTTGGCGGATGGTTTTATTTCAGCGCGTTTCATCATCCTTCGGCAATGGTTTGCCGAGGTAAAAACAACCAGCAGCAATCATGCCGGAAATGAAGAGGATGAGCAGCGCCTGGTTGCCCGGATGTTTGAGGCCTTGCAGGATGTCCTCCATAATGCCGCCGGAAGTGCCGTAAAGCTGCTGCATTTGCCGCGATTGCGCGCGCGCCTGGGATTCCTCGTATTCCTGAATCTGAATATCCTCCGCCGGTCGCGGGCGCGAAGCGCGTAACGCCAAGCAATCCGACTCCCCGCGTAAATTAAATTGAATTTTTCCCCAAATTGCTTAGCAAGTGCCCGTAATCCGACAACTTGATGGTGTTCAGGGCTCAATTCGACCAAACGCAGGTGCTCAGTCCGCCCCCATGTCTTTGACAGCCAGTAGAAGAGTGCGCTTTTCCCGACCCCTCGCCTCCCGACTACGATATTATACTCCTGATGTTCCAACAGGGTCTTATAGTCTGGCGTTTCGTAAAACGCGGATTCCAACATGGAATGATCTGATTCTGCTGGAAACTCGCCGAGTGGATTGGGCTTTCTGATGGATGTCACGTTTATCCCTTATGCGCTTCCTTCGCCCAGGTGTCCTTGAGCGTAATCGTGCGGTTGAGAACCAATTTTCCGCTCCTGCTTTCATTATCCAAAGTGAAATAACCCAGCCGCTCGAATTGATAACGCAGTTCGGGCTTCGCGTTTTTCAGGCTCGGCTCGCATTTGGCGGTGACCACTTCGAGCGAGTGCGGGTTTAGCACGGATTTGAAATCGCGGCCGTCTTTTTCCGGCTCGGCTTCGGTGAAGAGGCGGTCGTAAAGGCGCGCTTCGACGTCGATGGCGTGCGCGGCGCTGACCCAATGGATCGTTCCCTTGACCTTGCGGCCGGCGGTTGGGCCGCCGGTTTTGCTGTCCAGATCGGCGCTGCAGCGGAGTTCGGCGACGTTGCCCGCGGCGTCCTTCACGACTTCGTCGCATTTGATGATGTAAGCGTATTTCAAGCGCACTTCGCCGCCGGGTTTGAGGCGGAAATATTTGGGCGGGGGCGTTTCCATGAAATCTTCGCGCTCGATGTAGATTTCGCGCGAGAAAGGAATCTTGCGCGTGCCGGCGTTTGGGTCTTCGGGATTATTGACGGCGTCGAGTTCCTCGGTTTTGCTTTCGGGATAATTGGTGATGACGACCTTGATCGGCCGCAGCACGGCGAGCCGGCGCAGGGCGATGCGGTTCAGTTCCTCGCGAATGGCGTGTTCGTAAACGGCGATGTCCGTCGTGGAAATATATTTGGTGACGCCGACGCCGATCGCGAAGTGGCGCAAGGCGCTCGCGGGCACGCCGCGGCGGCGGATGCCGGAAATCGTCGGCATGCGCGGGTCGTCCCAGCCGGTCACGATTTTTTCATTCACGAGCTGGATGAGTTTCCGTTTGGAAACAATCATGTAGGTCGGGATGAGCTTGGCGAATTCGTATTGATGGGGCAGGGGACGCGGTAGCACCAGGCTGTCCAAAATCCAATCGTAGAGCGGTCGATGCACTTCGAATTCCAGCGTGCAGATCGAGTGCGTGATGCCTTCGATGTAATCGCTGAGGCAATGCGCGAAATCATACATCGGGTAGATGCACCACTTGCTGCCGGTGTGATGATGCGATGCGTGCCGGATGCGATAGAGCAGCGGGTCGCGCAGCCAGATGTTCGGCGAGGCCATGTCGATTTTGGCGCGCAAGGTGCGCGCGCCGTCCGGAAACTCGCCATTCTTCATGCGCACGAACAAATCGAGATTTTCTTCGATCGAACGATTGCGCCACGGGGAGTCCTTGCCGGGCCGGTCGGGCGCGCCGCGATATTTATCGGTGTCCTCGGGCGAAAGGTCGTCGACGTACGCTTTGCCCTTTTTGATGAGTTGGATGGCGTACTCGTAGATTTGATCGAAATAATCGCTGGCGTAAAACGGCTCGAGGCCGGCGTCCTGATGCGTTTTGCCGACCACGGCCGGCAAATGGAAATCGGATTTGCCGTTCACGTCCTGCGTGGCGGGAGTTTTGCCTTTGGGCTTGAGGCCGTATTTGTCCGTGGCCCAATCGCCGATCAGCCACTCCACGTCTTCCTCGATGGATTCGACGTATTCGACATCCTCCTTGGTGGGATTGGTGTCGTCCATGCGGAGGTTGCAAATGCCGCCGAATTCGCGCGCGATACCGAAGTTGAGGCAAATGCTTTTGGCGTGGCCGATGTGCAGGTAGCCGTTCGGCTCGGGCGGAAAGCGCGTGTGAATGCGCGGATATTTATTCTCCTCGACGTGTTTCGCGACGATATCGCGAATAAAATCGGACGGCGCTGTCGCCGGGGCTTCGCTCTCTGTCTTCGGATTGCTCATGTGTCGAAGCGGGAAGCTAACAGGAAGCTGCGCGGATGGCAAATTGGGGGTGGGGGGCGGCGCAAAAGCTTTATTGAAGCTGCGGAGCAGACCATAGCCCGTGGCGCAAGTGGGAAGCGGTGCAAAATATTTCTTAGCCCCGGATGGGGCGAAAGAGATCGGTATTCAAAGTTCTTTCGCTGCTCCGCGACCGGAACCGGGTGACTTTCCAGTTTTGGTTTTGGAAACGGGGCTGTTAAGGTGGGCCATGCTTTTGTTTCGCGAAAAGGTGCGGGCGGATTGGCTGCCAAAAATGTTGGCGAATCTGCCGGCGGTGTTGGTGGACCATGCGCACCTGGAACGCAAGGCGGCGACTTCGGCGCTGAATCTGGAGAAATATCGCGATTTGTTTCCGCGCGTGGAAGAGCTCAACGTGATTGCCATCGAGGAGTTGCAGCATTTCCAGCTCGTGCTGGATTTATTGAAGCGGCGCGGGATTCCGTTTGGCCAGCCGCACGCGAGCCCGTGGATCAGCGGCTTGATGAAAGCCGTGCGCAGTGGGGAACGGTTCCAGGTGATTGATCATTTGATTTGCGCGAGCCTGATTGAAGGGCGAAGTTGCGAAAAATTCCAATTTTTGGCGGAGGCATTAAAGGAATCGGAACCGGAACTCGCCAGTTTTTACGCCAGCCTTGTGGAGTCGGAAGGCAATCATTACGCGACGTATTTGCTGATGGCGAAGGCGATTGATGAAAATGAAACGGAGCGGCGCCTGGATTTTTATTTGGATTTGGACGCGAAGCTGATTCGCGAGCCGAACCCGCTGCCGATTTTGCATTGAGCCCCTCACCCCGGCCCTCTCCCATCCGATGGGAGAGGGGGAAGTTGTTCCAGCGTCTCTCGCCGAATGCAGTCGCTGATATGTCATCCTTCAAGGTCAGTGTGCGCACTTTCCAGAGACATACTCGAAGTGAATGGAGTGCCCGCTAGCGGCGCCGGACGTTAATACATCTTCACACGCAACCGTGAGCGGCGAGGCGCGTCTCGCTGCGCCAGGCGGGCGCGCTCCCCAACTCACCTCAAGGGCGCTGCTGCTTCGAGGCCGGTTCCGGTGACGTTGTTGGTGAAATAGGCCGGACCATCGATGCCTTCGAGATCAATCCCGGTCAAAGAAATATTCCGCGCGTTTTGAATGACGGAGCCGCGCTGGCAAGTTCCCGTGACCCGGCTGATTTGGATGCCGTCGGCTGGCTTTTCGCTTGGGCCGATGATGCGCAGGAGGTTCGTGCCGGCAATTTTCACATCCCAAATGAGGATGTTGCTGAACTGGGTGATACCCTCCACGCCCGGAACTCCCTGCGGGTCCGGATTGTAACTATAATTGCTGTCCAGCTCCAGCAACGGCTCAGGGCCGACCGCGAGGTGATCGGCGGTGATGTCCTGCAAATAGCCGGCGCGGCCGGCGCGTGACTTCAGTTGAAGAGCTGCCCGCCCGTTCTTAAAGGTGCAGTGGGAAATGCGCACGCGGCGAATGCCTCCGGAGAGTTCGCTGCCGAAGGCAATGGACGTGTAGCCTTTGATGAAAGTGCAATTCGTGATGACAATATCCTCGCATGGCCGACCGATGCGGGCGCCTTCCTGACCTTTGCCGGACTTGATGGCGATATTGTCATCGCCGGTGGTGAAGGTGCAGCCGTCGATGAGGACGCGCCGGCAGGAATCGGGATCGATGCCGTCGGAGTTCGCGCCGGAAGTGTTGAACGTGACGCCGGAAATGCGCACGTCATGGCAATAAGCCGGGTGCAACGTCCACATCCGCGAACTTTTCAGCGTGACGCCTTCGACGCGCACGTTGTCGCATTCGATCGTTTCAATGACGGTGGGTCCGCGAGGGTTGCGGAGTCGCCCGACGGTGGGATTGCCCTCGATGCTCCCGGAGCCGGTGATGAAAATATCTTTGGCGTGATCGGCGGAGATAAGCGCGCGATGGCAATTGGTTTCAATTCCCTCCCAGCGCGCGCGAATGAGTGGATAATCCTCCGCGTTCGCGCTGCCCAGCAAATTGGCTCCGGAATCCAGGTGAAGCGTCGTGTGGGATTTCAAGACCAGACTGCCGGTGACATAATTCCCTTCAGGAACCCGCACTATTCCGCCGCCAGCCTTCGCGGCCATATCCAGCGCTTTCTGGAAGGCTACGGTGTCCAGCGCTTTTCCATCCCCGACGGCGCCGAAATCGCGAACTGAATAATTGCTGATAGTGCTGCGGCCGGCCATCACTACACAAAGTGTCGCGGCCGAAGCGATTTTCAGACGAGTCATCCACGATCGAATCGAATTCAGATTCATCGTGGGAGAAGTTTAGGGACAGCCACGAGCAAATCAACGCACTCCGGTGAGTACTCAGTGTTACAGGCTAATGAAGCCACCAAGAGTGGCGGCAGCGTTGGTTTGTAGTGGCACGGGCGTCTCGCCCGTGTGTTCCGATTCGCACGGGCGAGGCGCCCGTGCCACTAAGTTGTCGCCAATCCGGACTATTCCTGCTGGGTGCGTTCGTCAGAGGTGGATCCTTCGGCTTCGTTTTCCGCGTTGACGCCGCGGGAGATGGGTTCGCGCGGAGCGAGCCGGACACGTTGCACCTCGCCGTTTTTTTCCAATTGCTCTTCCGCCGCCGCCGAGAAACGCGTCCACGGGATGGCTTCGAGGCGCTCGCGTTCGATGGGTTTGCCGGTGAGTTCGCAAATGCCGTAATTGCCTTGGCGAATGCGCATCATCGCTTCATCAATTTCATACACGGCATCCTGCTCAGAGGAGGCGCGGCTCAAAGCCAGGTCGCGGTCGAAACTATCCGTTCCCGCGTCGGCCATGTGGAGGCTGAAAGCGGGTTGTTCCTCGCTCGCGTCCTTGACCAAATCACCCTGGCGGCTGAGCAGGTAATCGCGGATTTTCCTGAGTTGCTGGTATTGCTTCCTCCATTTGGCGGGCACCCGGTCATGGTTGGGCTCGGAATTGGCCCCGATCACGTCGGCCGTCGCGGCACGTTGCCTGCCAACACGCTGCTTGGATCGTTTCACTGCCATGGTAATAAGCTGGCACAATCATTATTGAAATCAAATGTGCGCCCGGAGATTGAGATGGGCACTGTGCCCCGGTTGACCCGGGCAATGTTTATTGTTGTCACGGAGGAAGTTCCTACCTACGGTTTGGCGCGTTCGGGAGACTTGCCCCTCTCTGAATCGGACATCTGTCGCGGAATCGCGCTCGCGAAATGAATGACATGAAATCGAGATTACAAATGGTATGGCTGGGCTGCCTGGCATTATTTTCGGCTCCGCTGCTGCACGCGGACAACATCCCCGATCTTTTTCTTCACCAAGGGATTTCGCTGAATGGCGAATGGAAAAGCATCATCGATCCGTACGAAACCGGCTTTTACGATTATCGGCATCAAGAACGCGACCTGCAGCGCCATCCTTCGCGCGAGGAGACGTTTTTCCTGGATGTCAAACCGGCCACGCCGAGCGAACGCGTGGAATATGATTGGGACACGTCACCGACGCTTCACGTTCCGGGCGATTGGAACACGCAGCGGCGCGAGTTGATGTATTACGAAGGCACGCTCTGGTACCGCAAAAAATTTGATTATGCCGGAGCAGGGGATGGGCAGCGGGTGTTTGTGCGGTTTGGCGCGGTGAATTATCGGGCCGATGTTTACCTGAATGGTGAGAGGATCGGGACGCATATTGGCGGATTCACTCCATTCACGTTTGAAATCACCGGCAAGCTGAAGAAAACCGGCAATTCACTCGTGGTCCGGGTCGACAATAAACGTTTTGAAGACGGCGTTCCGACGTTGAACACGGATTGGTGGAATTACGGCGGGATCACGCGCGAGGTGAAAATCATTACCGTGCCAAAGGAGTTCATTGCGGATCATCGGCTGGCTTTGGAATCGGAGGACACGCGCGCGATTTCGGGCTGGGTGCAAATCGCGGGTGCTGGCGCGGGGGAAACAGTCAAGCTGACGATTCCCGAACTCGATGAGGATCTGTCCGCGCAAACGGATGCTTCGGGCCGCGCGGCTTTTCATTTTACGCCCGCCAAGCTGCAGCTTTGGAGTCCGGAAACGCCGAAACTTTATGCCGTGCGCGTTGCGTTCAACGGCGATGAAGTTTCGGAAAAAATCGGATTTCGCACCGTGCGCACGCAGGGGCGGCAAATTCTGCTGAACGGCAGGCCGGTGTTTCTGCGCGGCATTTGCATTCACGAGGAATTTCCGCTGCATGGCGGCGGGCGCGTGAACACGCCGGAGAAGGCGAAGCAATTGTTGACTTGGGCGAAGCAACTGAACTGCAACTTTGTCCGGCTCGCGCATTATCCGCACAGCGAAGCCATGACTCGGTTGGCGGATCAAATGGGCATCATGGTGTGGTCGGAAGTGCCGGTGTATTGGACCATCGATTGGACGAACGCGGCCACTTATCAGAACGCACAGGATCAACTCACGGATGAAATCCAGCGCGATGCGAATCGCGCGAGCATTATCATTTGGTCGCTCGCGAATGAAACGCCGATCAGCGAGGCGCGTACGAAATTTCTTTCGCAATTGGCGGCACGGGCGCGTTCGCTGGACCATACGCGGTTGCTGAGCGCCGCGATGGAAACCCACGCGAAGCCCGGCGTGACCAACGTGAACATCGTGCAGGATCCCCTGGCGGACGTGGTGGATGTGGTGGCGTTCAATGAATATGTGGGCTGGTACGATGGGTTGCCCGATAAGTGCTCGCGTTTGTCGTGGGAAATTCCGTATGACAAGCCGGCCTTCATCAGCGAATTCGGCGGCGACGCCAAGCAGGGTTTTCACGGAAGCAAAACCCAGCGCTGGACCGAGGAATTCCAGGAGAACTTGTATCAGCAGCAATTGCCGATGCTTGACCGCATCAATGGATTGGTGGGTTTCACGCCGTGGATTCTGGTGGATTTTCGTTCTCCGCGCCGTGTGCTGCCCGGGATTCAGGACGGGTTCAATCGAAAAGGTTTAATTTCCAGCGAGGGCGTGAAGAAAAAGGCTTTTTACGTTTTGCAAAAGTACTACGCGAAACGCGCGGCGGCGGAGAAACAGCCCGAATGATAAACGCGGCGCGGTTGATCGGTAGCGCAGATTTATAGTCTGCTGCATCGCCGAATTGCATTCGGCTGCCCGTCGTGATGTTCGGACGCCTGCAATTTTCACGCGATGCGGATTATAAATCCGCGATACGGCAGATTGAAAATCTGCGCTACATTTGAGACGCGCCAGCCCCGTTACCGAAGAACGCCCCCCTTGACTCACTGCGGCGCAGTCCTATTATACGCGTTCCGTTCGGTTTGCGGTCTGTTTGAAATTGAAAACGAAAATGAGCACAATCTATGATATTCAGGCGCGTGAGGTTCTCGATTCACGCGGTAATCCAACTGTGGAAGTCGATGTCCTCCTCGCCGGCGGCGCGGTTGGCCGCGCGGCGGTTCCTTCCGGCGCGAGCACGGGCGAGCACGAAGCCATCGAGTTGCGCGATGGCGACAAGAAGCGCTTTCTCGGCAAGGGCGTGAGCAAGGCGGTGGCGAACGTCACGCAAAAAATTCTTCCCAAGCTCCGCGGTGTCGATTCACTCGATCAACTGACCGTCGACCGCATCATGCTTGACCTCGATGGGACCGAGACCAAATCGAAGCTCGGCGCGAATGCGATTCTCGCGGTTTCACTCGCGAATGCGAAAGCGGCGGCCGAAGCGCTCGGTGTGCCGTTGTTCAAATATCTCGGCGGCCCGAACGCGAAGGTGTTGCCGGTGCCGATGGCGAATGTCATCAACGGCGGCGCGCATTCCGATGCGCCGATTGATTTCCAGGAATTCATGATCATGCCGCTCGGCCTGCCCACCTTCAGCGAAGGTCTGCGCGCCATCACCGAAACATTTCACGCGCTCAAGAGCGTTTTGAAGAAGCGCGGCCTGAGCACGGCGGTCGGCGATGAGGGCGGTTTCGCGCCGAAGTTGAACAGCGTGGAGGACGCGGTGGAATCCATGTTGCAAGCCATCAAGGACGCGGGCTACAAGGCCGGCAAGGACATTTATCTCGCGCTCGACGTCGCCGCGTCCGAGTTCTACGACGGCAACGGCAAATACACGTTCAAGAAAAGCACGGGCAAAACCGTGACCGGCGATGACCTGGTGGCGTTCTATGCCAAGCTTTGCGCGAAATATCCGATCGTCAGCATCGAGGACGGCTGCGCGGAAGGCGATTGGGAAACGTGGAAAAAGCTGACGAACAAAATCGGTGACAGGGTCCAGCTCGTCGGGGACGATTTGTTTGTCACGAACGTGAAGTTCCTGCAAAAGGGCATCGACACCGGCACGGCGAATTCGATTCTCGTGAAAGTGAACCAGATCGGTTCGCTCACCGAGACGCTCGACGCGGTGGAACTCGCACAAACGCACAGCTACACGGCCGTGCTGTCGCATCGCTCCGGTGAAACCGAAGACGCGACGATCGCGGACATTGCGGTGGCCACGAATTGCGGCCAGATCAAGACCGGATCGCTGAGCCGCTCAGATCGTTTGGCGAAATACAACCAGCTTCTGCGCATCGAGCAGATGCTCGGCAAAAATGCGGTTTACGCCGGCAAGATGGCACTGCCCAAGGGACGGTAGAATCTTTCGGTTTAGTCTTTGCAACCGGAACCTGAACACGGGTTCCGGTTTTTTATTTGCGATTTACGAGCGCGTGGAGTTGCATAGGGGCGCATAACAACGTGCATTTGACGGTAGGGCGCGTCACTCCGTGCGCGCCATTGTTGGCCGGTTTTGCGGCGCGCGCGGAGCGGCGCGCCCTACCACCGCAGGCAAGAAGCCGCGCATGGTTGGATAGGCTAAATTGTTTATGGCAAATCGTAAATTCCTAAAGCCTTGCTTCGGCCAGATCAATGTCCCGCTGAATCCGCCGGAGCACTTCGTCGTTGATGACGTCTTGATTGCGGAGTTCAAGAATCTTGTCGCGCTCCAAAATTAAAGTCTCGCGGGAAAGGCGCTCGTATTCGGCGGAGAACAGCCGGAGGCGGCGGGTGGAGTGGCTGGTTTCGGTGGCCTCCAATTGCCGGATGCGATCTTCGTATTCGATGCGCAATCGTTTCAAAGCGTCTGCCTTGGCCGGATCTTTTTCGGCGAGTTGTTGCAGGCGGGCGAGGGCGGCTTTGTTGGCGGCGAGCCGGGCTTCGCGTTCTTCGTGTTGCAACGAATCATCTTCCTTGATGCCAAGCCAGCGAATGAGCGGCGGCAAGCTGAGCCCTTGCAGCACGAGCGTTGCAAAAATGATGACGAAGGCGAGAAAGATGATCAAGTCGCGACCCGGGAACGGCGAACCGTCCGCCTTCGTGAACGGCAGCGCCAGGGCAGCGGCGAGCGACACCACGCCGCGCATTCCTGTCCAGGCGATGATGGTGACGTGTTTCCACGAAGGATACGGATCATGCTTGCGGAGATTTTTGAATAAAAGGCGCGGCAAATACGTGGCCGGGAAAACCCACAGGATGCGAACAATGATCACCGCGAGGCTTATGAGCAATGCGTCGATAATGAGTTGGTGGACGGAAAGATGATTGCCGGACGCGGCGTGAAGGACGTCGGGAAGCTGCAACCCAATCAGGATGAAAACAAGGCCGTTGAGCATGAATTCCACCATGTCCCAGACCGGACGTGCATCGAGGCGCGTTTGAAAGTCGGTGATTTCGGGCAGGCGCCAGCCGAAATACAAACCGGCCGTCACGACCGAGAGCACGCCCGAGATTCCCAGCCGCTCCGCCGGCAGATACGCTGCGAAGGGCGTCAGCAGCGAAACAGTGATTTCAATCGGCGCATCATTGATGCGTTTGTGAAACCACTCGGCGAGTCTCCCGACCACCAATCCGAAGAGGATTCCGCCGATGCAAACGATGAAAAATTTCTCCGTCGCGTGGCCAAGCGAAAACGCGCCGGTCACGACCGCCGCAATGGCGAAGCGGTAGGTCACGAGAGCGGTGGCGTCGTTCAAGAGGCTTTCGCCTTCCAGGATGGTCACGATGCGGCGCGGGATACGCAGGCGCTCGGCGATGGCGGTCGCGGCGATGGCGTCCGGCGGCGAAACGATTGCACCGAGAACAAAACCGGCGGCAATCGGCAGGTCCATGAAATAGCGGGCCAAATATGCGATGGCGATGGTGGTTGTGAGCACGAGTCCGACCGCCAGGAGCGAGATGGGCCGGAGGTTGTCACGAAAATCGCGCCACGAAGTGAACATTGCCGCCGGATAAAGCAGGGGCGGCAGAAAGAAGAGAAACACCAGTTGAGGATCCAGATGCACGCGCGGCATGCCGGGCGTCAGGCCAAGCAGCAGGCCGCCGATCACGAACAGGATCGGATACGGGATATGCAGCCGCCGCGCCAGCAGCGCCAACGCCGCGACGGCCAGCAGCATACCGACAATGATGTCCACGGTGCTGATCATGAACGCGGTCACGTTAACGCGGAAATTCCCCCGAGCAAACAAAACCGATCTATTTACGATATACGATTTTCGATTTACGAGCGCACGGAGCAGGACGCGTGAATCGTAAATCGTAAATTTCAAAATCTCCACGTCACCGCCGCGTGAATTCTCCAGGTGGGCACGATTTGCTCACCGGTGCTGGTGATGCTCACGGGCAAATCCGCGCCGAGCTGCGTGCTGAGGCGGCTGCCCCAGGTGAAATTAATTTGCGGGCCGAGATAAACAATCGTTTCCTCCGTGTCATCGGTCGGCACGCCGTGGATCGTGTCTTCTGCCTTCGTTTCACCGGAAACGATCGCCTGCAGGGACAAGGTGTAATCGTCCTTCAAGGCCACGTAGATGCCCGGTCCGCCGGACCAGCTCAGGTCGTTGGCGTATTGATAACCAAATGAGCCTTCGCTGCGTATCGAGTATTGTGTTCCGGCGGTAAGAAACATTTTTTTCCATCGTCCAAAAATATCCGTGCCGACGACGCCATCGAACGAGCCTGAGCCGAGCGCGAGATCGTGCCCGCCGATGCCGGCGGCGAAATCAGGTTCGGCGGGATTCAAATGCGAGGCATCGCCGGTGGGAAATTTCACGCCGGCCAGTGCGTTCCAAGTGAACGTGTGATCCATGGTGCGTTTTTTGAAGAGATGAAAATTGCCCAGCAACAGCGCGTCGCCGATGCCCAGTTCATCACCGGATTTTCCGGCGGCGGCAAATTCGCGGTAAATCACCGGCAGGTTGAATTGCACGCCGACGCGGTTGTTGAAATTGTAGCCGACGAACGCCTGGGACATCAGGCTGTTCAGGTGTTCCTCGTCGGGATTCCGTTCATTGTGGCCGGCGGACTGGAAGGTGTTGAAATAAGTGTATTGTTCGGCCACGCCGGCAAAAAATCCTCTGCCGCTGTTGCCCTGGGCTTCCGTGGCGGCGTAAACCGCGCAAAAATCACACGCTAAAACCGGCTGCGCGCAGGCAGCCACCAAAAATGCTACGACAAAAATCTTCATTCTGAACTCCGGAATTTGAGGGTGCCGCAGTGCGGACCTCATCAATAGTTGACGCAAAATGGAAAAAGGGCGCGCGAGGCGCTTGCGAAGGAATGGAATGGCGCTTATCCGGGAAGTTGCCGGGGAGGCGGGACCGAAGGGGCGCGGGTCAGCGAATCAGCCGATTCATTCGCGGCCTGGAGTTCGTGGGAGGCGGACGGCGGGCGAAACACGATTTCAAAATTGCCAAGGGACAAATCCAGTTTTTTCAAGTCGAACTGGACGTCGGACTTTTTCTCGGATTGTTTATCCCTGGCGATCTCTTTGCAAAGGCAGCAGGGATGTTTGCCGTCAAAAGTGGAGCGAATGGCCTGCTTGAAGGAACTGGTGTGCAAATTTTCCGCGAGCATCGCCGTCCAGGCGACGGATTGAAGCGCCAGCCAATGCGTTCCGGTCGCCGACAGCACGGCGATGATCATCAGCAATTGGCCCACTCTTCTGAACACGCGGCTACTATCTGCTAAAGCGCGCGTCTCGTCAATGTTGCTGCTGGGCTACGCCTGAATCCAAACAAGCGTTCCACTCGGCAGCAAATCGAAGAGCGGAATCAAATCCGCATCCGCCAGGTGAATGCACCCGCAGGAACTCGGTTTGCCTATCGAGGCTTGGTCGGCGGTGCCGTGGATGTAAATATAGCGCTGGTGCGAATCCACATCGCCGCCGCGATTGACGCCGGGTTCCAAGCCTTCGAGCCACAGGATGCGCGTGGTGATTTTGGCATTGGCGAATTCCGGCTGCGAGATGTGGCCGACGATTTTGCGCGCCTTGAAAACAGTTCCGGCCGGTTCGCCCGCGCCAATTTTTTCAGCAATGCGATGCAATCCCAATGGCGTGCAATTCGAGCCTTCCTTTTGCCCGATGCCAAAGCGCGAGGTGGAGCAGGGGAGTTGTTGGATAAATTGACCATCCTGAAACAATGAAACGCTTTGCTCGGCAACGGCGGCCACCAGCACAAACTTCGTCGGTCTCACCTCATGCCGGTCGCACGCGGAGATAAAATCGCGCGGAAGGAGAGGGCAAGCTGAAGAACTCATTTGGGCAATGAACTTGGATGAACGCTGGCGTTCTCTCATCCGATGGGAAAGGAAGGCGCTGCTCCTATTTTGGAAGAAGAAATCCCTGGCAAATTTTTCACATTGCTGGAACCTATTTCAATTTCTTCACCAACACCTTCGAATTGCGTCCGCTCTGGTCGTATTTCTCGCGGCGGGACGGCGGCAGGTCGTCCGGCGTGCCCTCGCTGAAGCTCCCCTTGGACTGAAAATAAGTAAATGCCTGCGTGGAAAGTGTGAGAAGTTCGTTCAGATTCATTTCGCGCGCCTTGTTCTCGATGAACTGAATCAGCTTCCGGCCAATGCCCTGGTTTTCGTGCGAGGGATTGACGTAAAGGCACGCCAGTTCGCCCTTGCTCTGCTCCGCATAAACGTGCAACGCCACACAGGCCACCGGGTTCTTGTCGATTTCGAACAGGTAATAATCGCCGAGATTTTTTTCGATCACGAGCCGCGTGCGCTTCACGAGTTCGTCGGATTCAACCGCTTTCTTGGTCAGCAATTGAATCGCGCGCACGTCCTTCTTTTTGGCGGCCCGAATCTGTTGGTATTCGTTCGCGTAAATGAGCGTGCCGATGCCTTCATTCGAAAATACCTCGGCGAGCAATCCTTCATCCACGCGGCCGTTGATGATGTGGACTCGCTGCACGCCGGCGGTGCAGGCGCTCACGGCGTGTTGCGCCTTGGACAGCACGTCCGGCGAAAAGCCGGCCGCATTTTGTTGCAGCAATTTTTGCAATTCCGCCACGAGCATCTGGCGGATGATTTGGCCGTTGTAAAGCAGCCCATCCTGCGCGGTGATGGAAATCAATTTGGTCGCCTTCAATGCCTCCGCGACGGCCACGGCCACGCCGTCTGAATTCACGCGATAGGTTTTGCCGTCGCCGTCGAAACCGAGCGGCGGCACGACGGGAATGATGCCCTGGTTCAACAACGTTTGAAGCAATTCGGTATCCACGCGCTCGACCTTGCCCGTGAACAACTGGTCCACGCCCTGGAGGATGCCCATGGGATGGGCGACGATCGCGTTCGGGCACGCGGCGCGGAGGTCGTTGGCGGAAAGGCCCTCCAAAATTTCGTGCGTGAGCCGATTGGCGGCGGTGAGCGCGAGTTGAAGCGTGTCGGCGTCGGTCACGCCCGTGCCGTCGAGATTCGAGGGCTTGATATTTCGTTGTTCGCCGAGCGCCTTGATTTGCGCGGAAGCGCCGTGCACGAGCACCACGCGAATATTCAACGAGCGCAGCACCGCGACATCGAGGAGGATGTTGCCGAAATTTTCATCGGTCACGATGGCGCCGTCCACTTCAATAATGAACGTTTTCTCCCGGAATTGCGGGATGTATTGCAGGATGCCGCGCAGGTCTGTCAGTTTCACTTTAGAGTTCTTCTTTGTGCGAAGTGATAAGTAAACGGTTTCAGGCGGGATTCAACTTATTTTTGGAATCTTCGGATCATAGGCGGCGCGCGCGGAGCGACGCGCCCTACCGTTTGGCCAAAACATTTTTGAGTGCTTCGATGCACCGTGCGTTTTCCGCCGGCGCGCCGATGGAAATGCGGATCCATTCCGGCAATTGATATCCGCCCATCGGCCGCACAATGACACCGAGCTTCTGCATCGCTTCAAAAATGCGCTGACCTTCGCCGACGCGGACCAAAATGAAATTTCCGGCCGAGGGCACGAATTCGAGGCCGAGCTTTTGAAATTCTGTCTCGTAGAGCTTCATGCCGGTGGCGTTGTTCTCGCGCGTGCGGCGCATGTGGTCGGCGTCGCCGAGCGCGGCGAGCGCGCCGGCCTGGGCGATGGAGTTGATGTTGAAGGGCTGGCGAACCTTTTCGAGGGCGGTGATGAGTTCGGGGCTGGCAATTCCATAGCCAATCCGCAGGCCGGCGAGGCCGAAAATTTTGGAGAACGTGCGCATCAACAGCAGATTGGGCCTTTGGCCACGGCGAATTTCGGAAATGAAATCCGCGGGATCCTCAATAAATTCGATATACGCTTCGTCCATGACCAGCAGCACGTCGGGTGGTATGCGATTCGCGAAATCTGCGAGGTCTTTCTTTGAAACGACGGTGCCGGTGGGATTGTTCGGATTGGCGATGAACACGACGCGCGTTTGCGGCGTGATGGCGGCCAGCAACGCGGGCAAATTGTGGCCGAAATTTTTTGCAGGAACCGTAATGAGGTTCGCGCCGAACAATTTTGCCACCAGCGGATAAACGGCGAAGCAATACTCCGAAACGACCACGTCGACGCCCGATTGCATGAACGCGTGCCCGACAAATTCGATGATTTCGTTGGAACCGTTGCCGAGAATCAGATTGGTCGGATCGATATTGAGCTTATCGGCCAGTTTGTGCTTGAGGTAAAACGCATTGCCGTCCGGGTATAAATTGATATTCGCCAGCACGTGCTGCATCGCCTGGAGCGCGGCGGGCGAGGGGCCAAGCGGATTTTCGTTTGAGGCGAGCTTGATGATCTGCGCGGCGGGGATGCCCACTTCGCGCGCGACTTCTTCGATCGGCCGGCCCGGTTGGTAGGTGGGCAGGTCTTTAAGATTGGGATTGATGGGGAGGCTCACGATTTATGGTGACTCTTTACAGCGATTTCAAAATTTTTTCCAAATCCACGTTGGCGGCGATCAAATCGCGAATGAGCGAAATTTTTTCGGCGTCGTTCGGACGCGTTTTTACCGTAAGATCGTGCACTTTGGAAGCCACTTCGTAGCTGTCCTGTTTCGCGAGCAGCACCGGGATCGGCATCACGCGAATGATTTTGAGCACGGCGGGCGATGGCCGCAAATTTCCCGTGAGCACGATTCCCGCCATGCGCTTGTCGCTTTGAGGATCAAGGCTGGTGCAGGCCGCCAGCACGATATCTTCGCGGTCGCCAGGGGTGATGAGCAGCACGCCGGGCTTGAAAAAATCCATCGCGTTGTGCGCGCCCATTGCGCCGACGACGACATCATCCACCAACTCGTGCAATTTGTCGGGTGTGTTGAGCAATTCCGCCCTGAGTTCGTCGCGGATCAATTCCATCGTGGGATTCGAAAGTATGCGCTGGTGCGGAATCACGCCGAGCAGGTCCAATCCCTTGCGCCTGAGACCGCGCCGGACAAAATCCGTCACGGAATCCACTTTCGTGTCCAGGACCTTGTTGACGATGACGCCGATGATTTCGACGCCTTCTTTTTCAAACAACGCCTGGTTCAAACAAACTTCATCGATCGGTTTGCCGATGCCGCCTCGGGTCACGATGATGACCTTGGCGCCAAGAATTTTGGCGACTTGCGCATTGGACAAATCAAACACGGAACCGACGCCAGCGTGGCCGGAGCCTTCGCACAGCACGAAATCCTTTTCCCACGCCACGCGGTCAAAGGCCTGCTGGATTTTTTTGATGAGTGTTTCGTTGTTTGCGGCCTGAAGATATTTGCGCGTAAAATCGGGCTCGACGGCGATCGGGCTCATGTCCACCAGCGGGCAATTCATCCGGTAGACGCTGTCCATGAGCACTGTGTCCTCGTCGATTTTCTGCTCCTCAATCTCGACGAAACGCTGGCCGACGGGCTTGATGTAACCGACACGCGGGAAGTGCCGCTGCAACGCCGCGATCAGACCGAGCGACGTTGTGGTCTTGCCATCGTTCTGGCGAGTGGCGGCGATGAAGACGCGGGGCGTGGAAATGTTCATGGAGGCGGTTAAATGGTTAAATCAGTTAAATGGTTGAATAGTTCCGAGCACGCACGCTCATTTAACTTGTTTAGCCGATTACCCATTTAACTCGTTGAGTCACTCTCCCGGAAGTTTGACGCCGGCACCGGGATAGAGGCGGTCGTATTCGATGGCTTGCACGCCGACGATGGCGGCGACGCCGAGGATGTCGTGCGCGTTCGAGCCGCGCGAGACGTCGGCGGCGGGGCGGTCGAGGCCGAGGAGAATCTGGCCATACGCGTTGGCGCGGGCGATGTGGCGAACCAATTTGCTGGCGATATTGCCGGAATTGAGTTCGGGGAAAATGAGCACGTTGGCCACTCCGCCAACTTTGCTTTCGGGCAATTTGCGCGCCGCGATTTCCGGCACCAGCGCGGCGTCCACCTGCAATTCGCCGTCAAAATCCGCTTCCACTTTTTTCGCCTCGGCTTTTTGCCGAGCGAGAGCGGTGGCAGCCTGCACGCGGCCAATGGTTGGATGCGTGGCGCTGCCTTTGGTTGAAAACGACAGCAAGGCGACGCGCGGCCGGATGTTGAGCAATTGGCGAGCAAGCTGCGCTGTTGAAACGGCAATCTCCGCGAGTTGTTCGGTGGTGGGTTCGGGAATCACGCCGCAATCGGCCATGAACAGCACGCCGTGAGCGCCGAATTGCGAGTCCTCGACTTCCATCACCTGGCAGCTCGAAGCGGTCGTGTTTTGCGGCGCCATTTTGATGATTTGAAACAACGGCCGCAGCACGCTGCCGGTCGTGGCGCTCGTGCCGGACACGAGGCCGTCCGCCTGGTGCATGGCGAGCATCATGGAGCCAAAATAATTCGGCTGAAGAATGGCCTCGCGTGCTTCGGGAAGCTGCAAGCCCCGGCCGCGCCGCAAGGCGGCAAAGCGGCGCGCAAAATTATCGAGATCGTTGCTTTCGGGCGGGTTGATGATGCCGATGCCCTCCAGCGAAATGTTCAATTCCTCGGCTAACTGTTTGATTTTGGTGCGATCACCCAACAGAATCGGCGCCCCGAGCCGCAGCGAATAAAACTGGCGCGCGGCCTGCAGCACGCGCGGCTCCAAACCCTCCGGAAAGACGATCCGTTTCGGATGCCGCTGCAGTTTTTCAATAATGTTCCCGATAAAACGCATGGCGCTAAGTTAGCGGCCATCGGCGAAAGTGCAATAGTTCTCGCGCTGTAGCGGCGCTCTGTGAGCGCGGCGCAATCGTTGCAGGTTTCACCGCGGATGATGATCGGCGGCATGCAGGAAATCCGCGGCTGGTATTCCGGCACATCGATTGATTCGGAAGACACGCTCGCGTTCAGCGCACTGCGGGGCGTTCGTTCGAAGAATGAGATGTATCCGCTCGACAAGGTGAATGAAGCCTACGAGCGCATGATGAGCGGCAAGGCGCGTTTTCGCGTAGTGCTGGCGATTGGCCAAATTAACCCACAACGCTCACGCTTGCTGATTTGGCCAATTGCGCGTATCGGTGAGCATGGACCAAAAACCAATCGACTCGCGGGTCAGGATCGGCCACGTGCATCTCAAGGTCGCTGACATTGACCGTGCGCTGAAATTTTATCGCGATGTGCTTGGTTTCGGGATCACGACGCGCTACGGAACACAGGCGGTGTTTCTTTCCGCGGGTGGGTATCATCATCATATCGCGCTCAACACGTGGGAAAGCCGGAGTGGTTCGCCACCGCCTCCGAATGCCACCGGGCTTTATCACCTCGCGATTCTGTATCCTACGCGCGCTTTGCTGGCGGATGCGTTGCGGCGCGTGCTCGCGGCGGGCATTGAGCTGGATGGCGCGTCGGACCATGGGGTGAGCGAAGCGCTTTATTTGCGCGACCCGGACGACAATGGCGTGGAGTTGTATTGGGACCGTCCGCGCGAAGAATGGCCGCGCAACGCGGATGGCGGGATCGAAATGTTCACGCATCGCCTCGATTTGGATGAGTTGTTAAAGGAGTGAGCAAAAAGACGCCGGCCATTGAGTGCTGGCGGCGACCGGCGCGCTTGATATTCTCGCGGTCATGAGCAAGAACCGGCTGGAGGCGTTCAGCGACGGCGTGATCGCCATCATCATCACCATCATGGTGCTGAATTTGAAAATTCCGGAAGCTGGCAAAGTGGATTGGATGGATTTGAAACCTGTGCTGCCGGTCTTTTTCAGCTATGTGATCAGCTTTATTTACGTGGGCATTTATTGGAACAATCATCATCACATGCTCCACGCCACCAAGAGTGTTAATGGGAGTATTCTGTGGGCGAACCTGCATCTGCTGTTTTGGCTGTCGCTGTTTCCGTTCGCGACCGGCTGGATAGGCGAAAGCTGGCTGGAGAAACATCAACTCGCGTCGGTGCCAGTCGCCGTTTATGGCATCGTGTTGCTGATGGCTGCCATCGCCTACCTCATACTGCAACTCGCCATCGTTCGCAAAGAAGGGCGGCACGCGATGCTGGCGGCGGCGATTGGCTCGGATTGGAAGGGGAAACTTTCGCTATTGCTGTATCTCTGCGCGATTCCGCTGGCGTTCGTGAGCCCGTGGATTTCCGGTGCGCTATTCGTCAGCGTGGCCGTGATCTGGTTTGTGCCGGATCGGCGCATCGAGCGCGTTGTGGAAAAAAGCGAAGAACCGCGCTGAGTTTGTTTTTAAGGCGACGATTCCAGTTCGAGTTGCTGAAGTTCCGGCCCGACGCGGTTACCGAGGCGGTTCCCGGATATGCACAACGCGATTCCAAAGCCGGCCAGCACCACGACCAGAACGCAAAATGCGCGGATGTGGCGAGTTTCGAATCGTTTTAGCGAGGCAGCGAACGCAACCAATGCAAACACGGCGGAGACGACGATGACGGCGTCCACACTTGCTCGTTGCCAATAACTGCCGCCGAGGTGCAGCCACATGCCGAATTCATCGAAGGTCAAAGCCATGGCCACGCCATAGAGCAGGGCCGTGATTTCCGCGGCGCGGCCCACCGGCCGCCGAAAGACACTGTAGCCGCCGACACCGGCGAGCAGAAAAATTCCGTAGTTGAGGTGATGGACATGCGTGCCTTTCAGGAAAAAATAAAAATTCGGTATCGCCCTCGCCATGATCAGAAAAACAAAGACGCGCGAAACGACGAACGTGATGATGAAACTGAAAAGGGCCCGGCGTGCCAGCCGATGGGCGGTTTCTTTGTGAATGGAAGTTTCTCCGTTCACGCCATCATTCGAGAGACTGCCAGCGCAGCCTTGAAACCAGCGAGCGCAGGCCAAAATAAACTGGAACCGCCAGGGTCAGTTCACCGAGCAGCATCCACCAAAACCATCCCGCGGAAAATGCCCACACCGCGATGCCCGACACAATGCCCGCCGGCAGCATCGCGCCAAATATTTTCGCGTTGCGCGCGGCGGACCTTGCTTCTTCGTTGGGACGGCAAAGCGGCACGCCCTGGTTCAGCGCGGCGGGAACCAAAGCCGCGATTGGCATAAGGATAAATGCCGGCAGAAACAGCAGCAGATGCGAGGGATTGCGTTGCACGACCCAGAGGACAAAGCAGACCAGGATGAATACGGGCACAGACAGCAGCCAAAGCACCGCCTGGCGCGCGCCGTGACAAAGTTCCGCAGGCCCGTTCATGGGCGCGACGCGAAAAATATCCGACGCCTGCCATTGTTGCGAGTATTGCAAAAGATCGATCGTAATCAGCGGCGAGATGGCGAGAAAACTGGACGAAAAGGCGAGCCCAAAACCTTCCGAGGTTTGTTTATCGAATACGAAAATAAACGGCATGATCAACATGAGCGCGATCCCGGGAAACACCCGCAGTTTCACATCGCGGTCGCGCAGGAGATAAGCCGTGGTCAGGAGAAAACCCGTGCGTGAGACTGGCGAGAACCATTTGAGCGGCGGAAGCTGCGCGAGCGTTTCCGTCCAGCGCCACTGCGATTTCGTCCGCGGCTTGGAAACCGTTTCCCCCAGCGCTTGCAGCCCTGCTTCGTAAGTGTGCGCGAGTTTTCCAAATGCCAGCCAAAGCACGACCGCGGTGGCGATCACTCCAATGCCCATCAGCAGCCATGCGCCCGCGGCGCCACGTCCGGCGAGGGCGTCATCCATGCCCGCGAACCATGCCGGCGGGAAAAAACCAAGCCACCACGTCTCCGGCCCAAAACGGAGCCAGCCCTTGTTGGTGAGCTGCAAAACCAGCCGCGGCATGATTTGACCGGCCATTACCGCCGTGATCACGACCAGCACCTGCGCAGTCGTCATGAGTCCATCCAGCTTTTCACGGCCAAACCAGCGCAAGCACAACTGATAGGCCAGCACGATCAAGCCGGTGCAAAAAAGCGCTTCGAGAAGGGTGGACGCGATGTGAACGAATGGAAACAGCAGGTTTCCGTCCGGCGCGGAGAGCCCCACAAAAAGGCCGGCCAGGTTCAATGCGCCCGCCAGCCAGAGCGACACCTCGATAAGCACGCGAATTTTCGACCACAGCAAGTCGCGTGACGACACCGGCCGATGCATCAATATGTCCGCCTCTTCCTTGTTGAACAGAATTTCACCGGCGGATCCGGACACAAACATCGCCAGGAAAATAAAGGTTAATCCGTGCAGATAAACGGCCAGCGCAAAAACCGGCTGTCTTGCGAACGAGCAGGCAAGCATTCCGAAACCGCCGTAAACGAGCAGAACCAACAGCAGTTTTTGCGTGACGGATTTTGGCGCGGTCTTCAGCCGAAGTCCGCGCGAGCTGCGGCCGCGCAGATACAGTGTGAGAAACAGCCGGCGCAAGATCTTCCGCTGCGGGAGCGCGGGATTGAGGATGGGCGGAGCGGCTGGCGCGGGCGTGTTCATCGAAACGTTTTGGCGAAGTCTTCGGCGCGCCGTTCCAGTTCCGCGCCGCCGGTCAATTCTGTGAACAGACGTTCGAGCGTTCCGGCGTTGTGCGCCGCCACGAGTTCGTCGGGTTTGCCGTCTAAAACGAGTTTACCCTTGTCGATGATGATGACGCGGTCGCAAACGCGTTCGACCACTTCCAAAATGTGAGAGCTGTAAACAATCGTCTTGCCTTCGCGCGCGAGCGTTTGAATGAGCGCCTTGAAGCCGACCGCCGCATTGGCGTCGAGGCCGTCCAGCGGTTCATCGAAGAAAACGACCGGCGGATTGTGGAGCAGGGCGGCGGTGATGACGACCTTGCGCCGCATTCCTTTCGAGTAAGCGCCCAACAATTTATCAGTGAGCGTTTCAAAACTGAGGTCGAAAAACGCGATGAATTGCTGGATGCGAATGCGCGCCGCGTCCTTCGGAATGCCATACAGCGCGGCGATCATTTCGAGATATTCGAGGCCGGTCAGTGATTCGAACACCGCTCCCGATTCCGGAACGAAACCAACGTGGTGTTTGACTTCTAGGGGTTGTTCGCGCAAATCGAAACCGCAAATGCTGGCTTTGCCTTCGGTGGGTTCAAGCATGCCCGTGAGCATTTTCAACGTGGTGGATTTGCCAGCGCCATTGGGCCCGAGAAAACCAACAATCTGCCCGGCGGGGATTTCAAACGAGAGCGCATTGACGGCGATCTGCGCGCCGAAACGCTTGGTCAGCTGCTGGAGTGCAATCATGCGGCGTGTTTTCCTTGAAATGTTCTCGGCCGTTCCCGGCTTTTGGGAGAGTAACCGCGGCAAAAATTGAAATCAATGAAAGAAGGCAAGCGAGCCCGCCGATATTTGGACTGCGCCGACAGAGCGTAGCATCGACGGCGCTTTCAATAAGGTTATTTGTATCGGACGGCTTAAGAACGTGTAACAAAATGCATTTGACGGCAGGGCGTCCCGCCTTGGCGGGATGCGCGCCGTTGTCGAAGGTTTTGCGGAGCGACGCGCCCTACCATCGCGGGCAAGAAGCCTCATTGTGTTATGCGTCTAAATCATCCATGTCCCCACCTGAAAAAAGCGGCGTCGACGCTGCGCTCTGCCACCGCACTCCAAAGTGCGTCTAGCTTGCCTAATCCTGAATGTAAATCATGTCGCCGGGGAACAGTTGGTAATCCTGGCCTTGCAGCAGGCTCTGGAGATCCACTCGAAGTGGTTGGTTGTTGCGATAGATCGTGATGGCGACGGGCGCGGTCTGCTTCTCGTAGTCCGCCAGCGTCAACGCGCGCGAGAGCGTGAGGCCGCGGTACCACATCACCACTGGATTCCTTACCGGACCCAAAATCCGCACTTGTGGCTGGGCCGGGGGGCGTGTCAGCGGCGGTGTCTGCCCTGTTTGTGCCTGCTCCATTTGCATGCGCGCGGCCTGTTCGCCCTCGGCATACGCGCGGCGGATCTGCGCCTGCCGTTCTCGTTTGCTCGCGCAACCCCAGGCAAGCAATGCCATGAGAAAAATCAGTGATGTTGTTTTGATCGCGCTCATTCCGGCCGACAATCTACGCCTGTTGGATGGCGTCGTCATTAACTGGAAACCGCAATGCTTTTCAACAGGTTCATCGCTGTTATTTGAAATATTGCGGAGAGTCCCTGCAAGAAAAAATACCAGAGGGAAGAAAAGCGTTAACAACTCGTCGGCACTTCCTGGAGCACTTCCACGCAATGCGGAATCGCGCCGACGACGAAGCTCAGGCATTCCACGGCGCCGCTGGGTTTGCCGGGGAGGCAAATGACCAGCGCCTTGTCCACCACCACGGCGAGGTTGCGCGAGAGGATCGCGTTTTTCGTGATCTTCATCGATTCAGCGCGCATCACTTCGCCGAAGCCGGGGAGTTCGCGCACGGCAATTTCCCGCACAGCCTCGGGAGTGACATCCCGCAAGGCCACGCCGGTCCCACCCGTCGTGAGGATGAGTTGGCAGCCTTTGGAAATGTGTTCGCGGACGGCGCGCTGAATGTCGTTTTTCTCGTCGGGCACCAGCGATTCGGCCAGCACCTTCCAACCATAGCTTTGCGCGCTTTGCCGCAAGGCGGGGCCGCCCAGGTCGTCGTAAAGGCCTTTGGAGGCGCGGTCGGAAATCGTGATAATGCCGGTTTGAATTTGCATGCTTTTAAATTGGATACTGCAAAACTTCCGCCTCCTCACGTCGGCGGCTGGTTCAAATCTCCCGCTTCGTTTTTGAAACCAATCGAATGTCGCCGATGACCATTTTTTTGTCCACGGCCTTGCACATGTCGTAAATGGTCAAGGCGGCGACAGTCACGGCGGTGAGCGCTTCCATTTCCACGCCGGTTCGGGCGGCGATTTTGGCGAAGCCGGTGATGACAATGCGATCGCGGCTTTTGGGAATTTGAAAATTCACTTCGCAATGCGTGATGGGCAGGGGATGGCAAAGCGGGATGAGTTCGCCGGTTTTTTTCGCGGCGAGCACACCGGCCAGTCGCGCCGCGGCGAGCACGTTTCCCTTGGCGATTTTTTCGCGTTCGATCAATTGGACGGTCGCGCGCTGGAGCCGGATTTCCCCGCGCGCGATGGCTTCGCGCAGGAGAATGGGCTTGGCGGAAACATCCACCATGCTGGCTTCGCCGCGTGCATTGATGTGGGTCAATTTGCTCATCGCGCTTTAGCTCCGATTGCTAACTCCATTCTTCCACTCCGAAACCACGGTTCGCATCTGCTCCGCCGCGTTGAGCCGCGGTTTCACGTGCTTGAGATTGTACCAGGGCAACATGCCCAGCAGGTCCGGTGTGACCAATACCTGGCCGTCGGTGTCCTTGCCGGCGCCAATGCCGATGGTGGGAATCGGAATGCGCTGCGTGATTTCCTTCGCGACCGGCGCGGTCACCAATTCCAACACAATGGCGAACGCCCCCGCTTCGGCGAGCGCATCGGCGTCGGCGAGCAGCGCCTGGTGTTCGGTTTCGACCTTGCCCTTCACGCGATAGCCACCCTCCTCGCGCACGCTTTGCGGCAGCATTCCCAAATGGCCGCAAAACGGAATGCCCGCCGTCACGATGGCGCGAACTTGTTCAACGATGGCGCGTCCGCCTTCGGCTTTCACGGCTTCGGCGCCGGCCGACGCGAGGCGTTTCGCGTTTTCCACCGCGCTCGCGACGGTCGAGTAGCTGTGATACGGCATGTCCGCGACGAGCAATGCACTCGGCTTCGCGCGCGCGGCGGCGCGGACGTGATGTTCCATTTCGGCTATCGTCACCGACGTTGTATCTTCATACCCGAGCACGACCATGCCGAGTGAATCGCCCACCAAAATGAACGGAATCCCCGCCTCATCCAGCAGCCGGGTCATGGGAAAATCATACGCCGTGAGCGCCGCGATTTTTTCGCCGCGCGCTTTCATCGCGCGAATGGTTTCGGTGGTGATTTTGGGAGCGTTCATTGCAACGCTAGATTTCAGGAACTTAAGTCATTTCATCGCCGCAAAAGAATGCAAAAAAGAAAAGTGTTTTTTGCGTCTTTTGCGTTCTTTTGCGGCCATAGCTTTATTGATTTGCACTAATCCCGGAAATTGTTCAGCAATTCCTCCGGCGTGACCGTCGCCGTGCCGATTTTGCCGACCACAATGCCTGCTGCGTGGTTCGAAATAATCGCGGCCTCCAATGGCGACGCTCCCGCGGCGATGGCTAGTGTGAAGGTGGCGATGACCGTATCGCCGGCGCCGGACACATCAAAAACTTCCCGGGCCATGGTGGGAATGTGAAACGGTTTCTGGTCGCGCTGGCACAGCAACATGCCGAGTTCACCCAGCGTAATCAGCAACACGGCCGGACGCAGTTCGTTCAGCAAACGCTCGGCCACGGCCATCAGATTTTTGTCCTCAAACGGATTTTGATGGCGCGTTTCGTCCGGCAAATTGGCGAGTTCGAACGCCTCCTTGCGATTCGGCGTTACCAGCGAAAGATTCGAGAGATTCAGATGAAACGGCTTGGGATCGAGGCTCAGCCAGATGCCGCGAGCGCGGCACAGCGCTTTCATCTCGTTCAGGAAATGCTGGGTCACGACCCCCTTGCCGTAATCGCAAATGATCACGGCATCGGCGGTCTTCAATTTTTCCTTGAACGATGCGAGCAGGCGATTCATCAACTTTTCGTCCATTTCGTCGCGTGTCTCGCGATCGATGCGCACGACCTGTTGTTTGTGGGCGACGATGCGGGTTTTGAGGCTGGTCGCGCGCGTGGGATGCGGGAGGATGCCATCGCAGCCGATGTGTTGTTCGCGCAATAAATTCTTGAGCTGCCCGCCGGCGTGATCATGGCCGACGGTGCCGAACAACTCGGTGTGCACGCTGAAGGCGGTGAGATTGCGCGCGGCATTGGCGGCGCCGCCCGGCATAAAGCTCTCGTGCTCGAATTCGACCACCGGCACCGGCGCTTCGGGCGAAATCCGCGCCACGCTACCCCAGATAAATTGGTCCAGCATGACGTCGCCGACGACCAGGACGCGAGTGTTCTTTGCCGCGCTTAGGAGATGTCGCACGCGTTTTGCACTTAATTTTAGGCCATTCATTTTAGTGATTCGGTCTGGTTCGGTGAAAAGCATAAGATTAAAGCGGCGGGGTTCAAGTTGTTAAAGACAGGTAGACGCCGTGCTGCGGCGTTGACGTCCGCGTTTGGTGGAGTGAAGGAAAGCTGCGTTGGTTTGGTAATGATTATTGCGCCGCTGAACGCGGCGCGGACAGCGCAGCGCGCTATCCCTACCCAGACACGCAAATGTTGAGCATGTGGCGGCCAAACCCCGTCTAATAGGCATGAAAACCCCAGGAGTTCTCGTTCTCGCTGCCGCCTCGCTCGTTTCCACCGTCGTTGCGTCCGGATGCCTCGCGTACACGGTCGCGTATATACATCGGTTGGAGCAACGGCTTCAGGTCGCCGAGGCGGCGATACAATCACGCAATCCGCCTTTGACGGATCCGGCAGTTACTGCGCGCATCCACGATTTGGACGAGCGGCTGCGGCAAGTGGAAACCAGTCGACAAATTCAATTGGCCACCAGCAGCGATGTCGCGGGCCTGGAGCGGCGCATTCAACGAGTCGAGCAAAACATCACGCCGCACCTCGAGCCATTGCATCCTTATTTGCCCGCGAAGTGAGATGCTTTAGCTCCTGTTCGTTGCTGCATTCAGAATTTCCAAGTAAAGGAAATAGATACGGTGTGGGTGTAGACAGGGTTGGTAGTGATTGTCTCGTGAGCGAATTCGCCCATTTCGGCAGCATTGAGATCGATTGTGTGCCACACATATTGGTTCACGCCGAGAAACTTATATCCCAATCCGAGCTCAGTGTGCTGGGAAAGGTTGTATTTGATTCCAGCTTCAGCTTCATAACTGAAACTCCAGTCGTCGGCTGATATATTCATCGGGGTACGAAAAGGATAAACGGCGACTTCTGCATCCCAAAAGCCCTCAGTCTCGCCGACGCCTGCTCCAACATACGCCTTCCAGGATTGACTCAGCGGAATCCGGTACAGGACCTTGGCCATGATCGGAATTTGATAAAAATCATCGTCAGATGGCCCGGGGGATGGGCTCCAAATGACGCCTCCTTCGGCTTCAACCGACCAGTGTTCGGTCAGATTGTAGCCCAAGGCTAGATCGCTGCGGATTCCATTTTCGTTCTTCATCACGCCTCGGCCTGGGGGAATACCGAGAAGCGGTGAGTGGACCACACGGACGTTCGTATCAGGAATAAAGGCGGCGCCCAAATCGTAATTTAAATACAGTTTGTCGCTCCAGTTTGCTGCGTGCGAAGAAGCGCAGGCGAGGAGCGAGAGTGCGAGGATGGCTTGGAATGTTTGAGTGGATTTCATTGGTTGTCAGGTTGTTGCGTCACCTCGGGGTGACGCAGCGGACTTTACAGTCATGGAGACAAATGACAACGAGTTTTTGTAGTGGCACGGGCGTCCCGCCCGTGAGTCCTTGTTCCATTCGCACGGGCAAGATGCCCGTGCCACATGAGCGCTAACCCAAAAAGCCGGTCAAGGGGCTCGTGGCGCTGGCGGTTTCCTGCTGCGCGGCCAGGCCGGCTTCGAAGGCGGCGCGGCCGGCTTCCACGGCCATTTTGAAGGCGATTGCCATCTTGTTGGGATCGGAGGAAACGGCGATGGCGGTATTGATGAGCACGGCGTCGGCGCCGAGTTCCATCGCTTCGGCGGCATGGCTGGGAGCGCCGAGGCCGGCATCCAAACGACCGGCACGGTGGCTTGCTCGATGATAATGCGAATCTGATCGCGCGTTTGCACGCCGCGATTGGAGCCAATCGGTGAGCCGAGCGGCATGACGGTGGCCACGCCGGCTTCCTGCAAGCGTTTCGCCAGTACGGGATCGGCGTTGATGTAAGGCAGAACGGTGAAACCTTCCTTCACGAGTATTTCGGCGGCTTTGAAGGTCTCCACGGGATCCGGCAACAGATAGCGCGGGTCGGGATGAATTTCCAGTTTGACCCATTTGGGCAACCCGGCGGCGGCGGCCAATCGCGCGAGGCGCACGGCTTCCTCGGCGTTCATCGCGCCGCTCGTGTTGGGCAGCAGGAGGAACTGTTTCGGATCGATGAATTCGAGAATGTTCGCGAAGGGGTCGCGTTTTCCGCTCAAATCGGCGCGGCGCAGGGCGACGGTGACCATTTCCGCGCCGCTGGCGGCGAGGGCGTCACGCATGGTTTCGGGCGAGGAAAATTTTCCGGTGCCCAAAATAAGCCGCGACCGGAAAATCCGCCCGGCGATGGCCAAAGGTTGATTGACTAACGACATTGGGGGCAATGTGGCGGGGAAGGGGCGCTTTGTCGAGAAACCATCGCCGGGAAAAGCTCCAAATCCCCAGCGTCCAAGCACCTGAAAAAAGCTCCAAGCGTCCAGGCACCAGAGAAGCGCCAAGCTCTCAAGATCCAAAAACTGTCGGCGGCTATTGGAGCTTGGACCCTGAAATTTCTCTGGAGCTCGGACGCTTGGGATTTGGAGCTTTTCGACTGATGGCGAAAACTCTCGTTGGAAAATTCATCAATCGGCATTAGCATTCACCGAGTTCCATTCCAATGATTCGGAGCGATTACATTGTGCGGATGATTGAGGATTTTGCGGAAGCCCTGGCGCGGATCCGCGCGCTCAGAAAGGAAGGAAAATTCGGCGAGGCCCAGTTGTTGACGGAGGAGGAATTCAAAAAAATCACCGGCATCGATTCCGCCGCGTTGCTGAAGTTCAGCGAAACGGAATTGCTGGCGAAGTTGATTCAAGGGGACTCGGGACATTCAGTGCGCGAAAAAATGTTCTTTCTCACAACCCTCCTTAAGGAAACGGGAGACATCGCCGCCGCGGAAGGCCGCGCGGATGAGAGTCGCGCGTGTTATCTGAAGGGCCTGCACCTGCTGTTGGACAGCCTGGCGCGTGGGGACGGTTTCGAACAACCGGAATTCGTTCCCAAGGTGGACTTGTTCGTGGGTGCTCTGGACGATTTGCCGGTCACGACCACCGCGTTGTTGATGGAGCACTACGAGCGGACCGGCCAATTCGGCAAGGCGGAAGATTCGTTGTTCGATATTCTTGAAGCGGATCCCGCGAACAACATCGCGATCGAGTTCGGCATTTCATTTTACCAGCGCCTGCTGGCCCACAGCGATTCACAATTGCGCGATGGGAATTTGCCGCGAGCCGAAGTGGAAGCGGGCATTCAAAATTTGCGCGCGAGAAAAAGCAGCGTCGAGCAGCGACGCCAATAAAATAGGGCCGCCGAACGCCCCTACACGTTCGGCGGCCCCGATTCATCCGGTTCCCTCTCGGGCCCGACACGTTCACAAAAACTCCCCTAAAAAACTTTGTGACGCCTGGCATCTTATCCTGAAAAACGTCAGGTTGGTATCATATGTTTTCATGACAATGAAGCGGTACGCGCGGCCCGCGAAATGCTTGCACGCGGTCAAGAGCGCAGCCGCCGAGTTTGCGCTCAGAAGTTGCTTTTAAATCAAAGACAAAAGGAAAGGTCGGGGAAAACTCCATTTCAAATTTTCCTAACAAGAGGCATTTAAAGAAGCGGAACAACTCGGTTCCATATCACGACATGAACGACGTTGCCATTTCGGGCCTGGAAAGGCGCTTGTTGCGCTTCATTTTCATTTTGTGCGCGCTGTGCCTGGCAGGCTCGGCGATGTTTTGTCAGGGCGCGGACACGAATCTTGTTGCCGGCTCCGAAACAAATCTCGTCACGGTTTTTCAGGATGACCTGAGCCAATTTACCGGCGTGGCGCTGTCCAGGACAGGCCGCATGTTTGTGAATTATCCGCGCTGGCAGGGACCGCACGATTTCGATGTGGTCGAAATCACTTCCAATGGCATTGCGCGGCCATTCCCCGACAAGGAATGGAATAGCTGGAAAAAGGGCGAGAGCGGCTCGAACAAATGGGTTTCCGTCCAGGCGGTCTATGTGGATGACAATGATTACTTGTGGGTCGTGGACGCCGGCGCGCCGCAAATGGAGGTGGTGGAAGACCACGGCGCAAAATTAGTGAAGATTGATTTGAAGCATGATCGCGTGGCGCGCATTTTCAATCTGACCGAACTTCCCGGCAAAGACAGTTACCTCAATGACGTGCGCGTGGACACCGAGAGCAACATCGCGTATCTCACCGAGTCCAAGCAGGGCGGCATCGTTGTGCTCGATACGCAATCCGGCAAGGCCCGGATGGTTTTGCGAAAAGAACCGCCGGTGGTGTCCGATCCGAATCACAAATTCGTGGTCGGCGGCGGCGAATTGCAGCGGGGTGGAAAACCGATGAAGGTCAATTCCGATGGCATCGCGCTCAGCCCGGATCGGGAATGGCTTTATTTCAAGCCGTTAAGCGACACAAAACTGTACCGCATCCGCACGGCGGACCTGCGCGATGCACTCGCGACTGGAGCCGACGTGCGAAATAAGGTCCAGGACCTGGGCACGAATTTCACTACTAGCGACGGAATGATTTTCGATAAAAAAGGCAATCTCTACCTCAGCGATGTGGAACATGGCGCCATCATGCAAGTCAAAGCGACGCGCGGCTTGGGATTGCGGACGGTGGTCCGGGATCCGCGATTGATTTGGCCCGATACGTTTGCGTGGGGGCCGGACGGCTCGCTGTACGTCAGTTGCTCGCAAATCCAGAACATGCCGTGGTTTCACAACGGCCGCAGCACTCGCACTACGCCTTACAAAATTTACAAGCTGAAGGTCGATGCGGAGTGAGAATTCTTCGAAATGCTTCGGACATTTCTTCCTAAACCGTAGGAGCCGACGTGAGGAGGCTCTGATTTTTTGCGCGGAAAACGTGGAGAGCCTCCTTACGTCTGCTGCTGCGGGGTTCAATTTGAACCGGTTTCAGCGTGTCCGCTGGCGCAAATAGGTGAGCAGGCCGAAGTGGCCACAGGAAGGTCCAAGCACCAAGCGTCCAAGCTCCAGGGGAAACCAAAAAGTTTCGCGCGGCTTTTGGAGTTTGGTCCTTGAAGTTCTCTGGAGCTTGGACGCTTGGTGCTTTTAGCGGCGTCAATGCTCCGACTGCCCCGGCTCCTCCGGAATCCCCGGATCATCCAAAATTTGCACCGCGGTCGCGGGACCCAGCACTCGCCAATCCTGCAGCACCCAGGCAACTTTTTTGTTCGGGGTGACTTCCACGAGCTGCGGACCCTTGCCGTTTCCGCCCCGCGAGCAAATGATCGTGTTGCCGTTGGCGAGCCGCGTGCAGGTCTGCGTGTTCAGGAAGCGATAGGGCGCAGGCAAATCATCCGGACGCACTTCCCAGACCGTTTCGCCTTTCGGATTTACTTCGCGCGTCAGCTTGTCGCTTTCATCGGTGATCAAGGTATTGCCATTCTTCAGGCGAATGGCCGCCCACGGGGAACGAATCGCGTAACGCCAGACTTCTTTGAAGTTTTTATCGTATTCAACCACGGCGCCATTCGTGCCGAGACCGAGCATCGGAACGAGATAATGGCCATCCGCAGTCATGCGCACGCGCCGGAATTGCGGATGGACGGTCCTTTGGTCCGTGAGACTTTTGGCGGGCAAGGCGTGGTCCACTTCCACTTGGCCGGTTTTGATATTCACGACCATCAGTTTCGGCGGGAGGCCGTTGCGGATGAACAGTACCTTGTCCAAGCCAATGGGCTGACAGCAGTGCACCTCTGTGTTCGTCGGGCACGTGTAACGCCAAATCTCCTTCTTCTCCGGCGTGACTTCGGCGACGTACTGCAAGCGGCTGAAAAGAACATTGCCGTTCGAAAGCATCCACGCGTCGTCATATTCGCCGCCACGGCCAGTGGAGTAAGTCCAAATGACCTTGCCATTATTCACCACGAATATTTTGTTGTAGCCCTCGCCAATGTAGAGCATCGGATGCTGGGCCATGCCATTGCCGGGCAACCCGGGCGGGGTGGGGAAGGCATTGGTGGTCCAGCGGGCGGGCGGCACTTCGGCTTCTTCCGGTCCGAGCGCGGGCACGTCCGCCGCGGTGAATTTGGACAAGGCATCCATGCACGGCGCGGCCGATTTCGGTCTGGTATCCGAGGGCGCGGCGATTGATTTCGAACTGCCGCCCAGCAGGATCAGGCTGGCACTGATTAGAGTCGTCGGGAAAACAATTTTGAGGAGCATAGGGGTCTTGGGTTTGTCCGTCCTTTACATGGACAGCAACCGGCGTGCGGAGGTTACGCGATCCAGCCGAGCCGAACTGCTGCCCAATCGGATTCATCCGGCGGAGTCGCTTTGGTGGGAGCGCGGCTGGGCTGAAAGCCAGCCGCAGCAACGTCCGCGGTGCAAGAAGTCCTGGCCAATTTGCAGGCCTTCCCGCGGGCAACCTTGCCGCGGCCGGTCTTTGACAGCCGCGCTCCGTTTTTGAAGAATTTCGTCTCACACGCGGCTGTGCTACCCGTCGGATTTGGAACTTGGAACCGCTCCTTCGGAACTTTAGTCTGTTACTATGTTTCGTCCGTGCATTGACTTGCATGAAGGCAAGGTAAAGCAAATTGTTGGCGGCACGTTGAATGGCGCGCCTGGACAATTGCGGACGAACTTTGTCTCCGAGCGCCCGGCCTCGTGGTACGCCGAACTGTATCGTCGCGATAGTCTGAGCGGCGGGCACGTCATCATGCTCGGGCCGGGCAATGAAGCAGCGGCACGCTCGGCCCTGGCGGCTTATCCCGGCGGCATGCACGTCGGCGGCGGCATTCAATTGGACAATGCCCAAAGCTGGCTCGATGCCGGCGCTTCGCATGTGATTGTCACGTCGTGGGTCTTTCGCGAGGGGCGCATGGATGAACAGCGATTGCGTGACTTGGTCAAAGCCATCGGCAAGAGCCGGCTGGCGCTCGACCTGAGCTGCCGCCGCCGCGGCGCGGATTATTTCGTGGTGACCGATCGCTGGCAAAAATTCACGGACTTGAAAATCAGCCGCCATACTTTGGAAACACTGGCCCGTTCCTGCGCGGAATTTCTCGTTCACGCCGTGGACGTGGAAGGCCTTTGCCGCGGTGTGGACAAGGAATTGGTTTCGTTGCTGGGCGAATGGTCGCCCATTCCCACGACCTATGCCGGCGGCGCCAGTTCGCTTTCGGACCTGGAGGAAGTCACGCGGCTGGGGCACGGGAGAATCGACCTCACGATCGGATCCGCGCTGGATATTTTCGGCGGCACAGGCGTGCGCTACGAAGACGCGGTGGCCTTCAACAAAAACTCCCGCAACTCATGCCATTCAACGTGAAGCGTTGGATGCGCGAGCATTCGCTCAAGCTGCTCGCCATTCGCGACACGCCCGAGGCCATCGCCGGGGGCGTTGCCATCGGCCTGTTTTTCGGGTTTACCCCGCTGTACGGTTTGAAAACGCTCGGTGCGATTTTTTTTGCGTGGCTGACCCGGAGCAATATCATCGCCGCCGTGCTCGCCGGCACGTTGTACGATTTGCTCCTGCCCATCATGCCGGTGGTATTCATTTGGGAATATAAGCTGGGTTATTGGCTGCTGTATCAGGTGTGGCCGCACGGGGTGCCCCTGCACATCAGCATTCACGAATGGCGCGACTGGACGAAACTCATCACATCCCGGGTTGGAAAACCGCTGCTGATGGGTTCCATATTCATTGCCACGCCCATCGCCGGCGTGTGCTTTTTTGTCACGAAATGGATCGTGGCCCGGCACCATCGCAAACATCCTCACACGGCCACCGATTCCAAGGAAGTGGCGACTTGAATTTACAACGACAAAGAGATGGAGTTGGGCTGTTGCTGAAGCTGCCGGAGCGCGGCTCTGTGAACCGCAGCAATGTTCGTTTTTTTGAATCGTCCCCTTTTCTTTATACGTTTTGCTTCGACAACGTTGCTGCGGGTGCAGACCCGCGCTTCTTGCGCTTGGGGCAATAACTGCGTCGCTCCGTGCCCACGTGGGACACGGATGGCGGAGTCCGCCTCGTTACCTCGTCGGCTACGATGTTGGTATCTAAAACCGTGAGTGTTGCCCGATGACTGTGACGGACGAGCCGCAACTGCCATAATTGGCTCGATAGCTCACCTGCCCGCCGCCGATATAGGTCACGGTGGAAGCCACGGCACAATTCTCCGCGGCCAGGCAGGCATTCGCGGCGCAAACGGCGGGCGAGCCGTAATACACCGGCCCGTAATAAACGACGGGCGCGTTATAAACAACCGGGGCGTTGTAGACCACCGGCGCATTATACGTCACTGCCGGGACGGCGACTGCCGTGTCGTAATCCGCGGAGTCATCAGTGGCATAACCCGCATCCTGCGCGCGCGCCACGCCAACCGAAACCGTTAAAAGGAAGAGGAGTAAGGTTGTTTTCATAAGTTGTTAAACAATTGACGGAGTAACCGCGCGGTTAATTCATTCAAAAGCTCTGTGGGGAAGCTTCAAACGCCAAGCGTCCAAGCACCAGAAAAGTTCCAAATCCCAAGTTCCAAAAGCCTCCGGCGCGGTTTGAGTTTGGAGCTTGGCGTTTCTCTGGTGCTTGGAACTTCTCGAAGAGGCTTAAAACAAAGCGCCCACGTTGATAAACAACGCAGGCGCAAAGGTTTATAGCCGTGTTGCCTATTTGGCTTCTTCGATCTTCGAGACGGTCAGGATTTTCTTGCCATCTTCTTCGGTAACGGTCCCAGTGGCAGTGACTTTTTCGGATTTCTTGCAGATGTTATCATGGAAATCCTTGCTCTTGTCGTTGTCCGCCAGGTAATACGTCACGGTTTTGCCGCCTTCCTTTGTCTGGATCACGCTCTGGCACTCCTTGGTTTCGTGCAGTGCGCATTTGGCGCATTTGCCCATCCCGGTGATGGTGACTTCGTTGTCAGCCGCAAACGCCGGAATGGCCAGCAAGCCAACAAGCGCGGTGAGGGATAATAGTTTTTTCATAGTTGTCGTTTTCACAATTGCGGGATTCGCCGCCAACATAATCCAATCCTCCAATTCTTCAAATAAAATATTGAGTGAGAGCCCGCGCCGGGCGCATCTCGCCGCGCCCTTAATCGCGGAGAGGATTTCCGGATAATCGTCAGTGCCTGGACCGAGCAAGTATCCTGGTATGCCGACTGCGGCCAGTGGGAAGGTCTGCGCAGTGTCGGGTTGGTGGAAAGTGTGCGCGAAATCAACGGCCAACGCAGCGTGGAACGCCGTTATTACTGAGC
>Ga0134126_10000523_pt1 | contig 49027 bp, 39 predicted proteins | sample KB31752_FD_96881 | JGI IMG/M metagenome (GOLD analysis project Ga0134126, IMG submission 96881) | Terrestrial soil microbial communities with excess Nitrogen fertilizer from Kellogg Biological Station, Michigan, USA - KB3-175-2 | ecosystem: Environmental > Terrestrial > Soil > Unclassified ...
CAGGTCGCCGACTTTAGCCCGCTCGAGTACCAGTTTCAGCGGTTCTTCGTTCAACTCGCCTCGTTTGCGAAACTCAGCGACCGCCTTGGCGACTACTTGATCGATTAGTTCGTAGTTTCCTTCGCCGGAAACTGCACCGATGACGTATCCCGCCGGATCTATTAACACCTGCGTGGGCCAGGCGCGTACGCCGTAGCTTTGCCAAACCTTGTATTCCGCGTCGTTGTACACGGGATGCTCGATCTCATAACGCAGGATGATACGGCGAATATTTTCGGTATCCTTTTCGTTCTCAAATTTCGCGGAGTGAACACCGATGACGATGAGCTGGTTTGCATACTTTTGCTCCAGCCGCTTGAGATCCGGAATGATATGAATGCAGTTGATGCAGCCGTAGGTCCAAAAGTCCAGCAGCACAACTTTGCCTTTCAGCGCCGCTAGCGTGAGCGGCTTGTCGGTGTTGAGCCAACCGCGCCCGCCGGTTAGTTCCGGTGCGCGCACGCGAACTTTCTCCTGAGCAGACATAGCAAAACCTTTCGTGGCCTCCGAATTGACTGAATAAGACAAAAATAAAACGCTCGCCAGGACGGGTATCCAGGCGATTCGCAGCCCGCAAATCAAGTGATATTTGTTTTTCAAATCAGTGGCTGTACGAACCTTTCTTGCAAAAAAGTTTGCTCCGGTTCTCGAACTTTGCCGAAGCGCAGAGCGAATCGCTAAGCGAAATCAGAACTGGGAGCGCAGCGACCGGCCCTACACTCAAGAGCCCAAACATCTAAAGAAAAGTGCGGTTTCAAAAGAAGACTATCAACATTGAGTCTTTGGCTGGTCGCTGCGCTCCCAGTTCTGATTTTGTCTCTAATCGTTGGCTGGCAATTCAAACTGACCCGCTACTTTCTTGCAGTTTAGATTGCGGACCTCGGGGTCCGGGTTGTAAATCTAGTCATGTTGGTGCGGCAATGCTGCTTCAGCCTGCCCGTTCAAAACTTGATCGAGTCGATCGATGGCGCGGCGAAGATGCGGAATCGTTATGGAACCCCCGACGACCAGCGCCACATTAAACGCATCGAGAAACTCTGGCCGCGTAACGCCCGCGCTCACGCTCTGTTTGATGTGGTAAGTAATGCAATCGTCGCAACGCAGCACGATGGAAGCGACTAAACCCAGCAGCTCTTTGGTGCGCTTGTCGAGTGCACCGTCCTCATATGCCTGCGTGTCGAGCGCAAAGAACCGTTTAATGCCCAGATGATTACTGCCTAGCAGCTTCTCGTTCATCTCCGCGCGGTATCGATCAAATTCGTCCATAAGAGTTATAGCCTTTCAGTCGCGTCTCTCACTATTGTGGAGTTATTCTAGCTGTGAAGTAATCTCGCCAGCTAATAGCCAATCAAGTGAACTGCTGGGACCGCGGACGTCCCGCCCGCAAATGAGCGCGAAGCGCGAAAATGAGTTTGGACTTTTGAAAGACTGCGCGCCTGCTGCGCGTTTGCGGGCGGGACGCCTGCGGTCCCAGCAGTTCACTTGGCCTTCGCGCTGAGCCGCGCGGTTTGGTTAGAATGGCAACGTGCTATCCAACTTCGAACATGAACTGCAGCGAGGAGCAGCTCGCAAGCTGCAACTCGTTCAAGCGGGTCAAAATCAGTTTGGGATCTTCGCCGATCAAATTTCCGCAATAGTTGATTGGCAGGAACCGGCTCCGTTACCGCACGCACCCAGTTCGGTGCTGGGTGTGGTAAGTATTCAAGGGCGGATGTTGACGGTCTTGGATCTCGCAAGGCTTGCCGGCGCTGAAGGGGTGTTAACTGATAGGCCGGACAAGTTTCTCGGGCATCTCATCGCCCTGCGAGGTGACGAACAACTCGCGCTCGCCGTGGAAGCGCTTGGGGAAGTCGTTCAGCTCACCGGCAAAGAATCATTGACGAACTCCATCACTACGCGGGAAACGGTTAGCGGGCCGGTGCTCGGGGTGTGGCAGCGGGAAGAAGCAGAAATACAGGTTCTCAATTCAAAGGGCCTCTTTCCTGCCGCGATTCAGGGACGCGAGCGCCGTCAGCGTCGATTCTAACGAGTAACAGCCTGCGCGAAATGTGAAAATCCTGCCCGAGTGTTAGAATCGAAATTGAATCAAAACAACTAACGAGCTTTTGAGTTTGAGCGTGCGCTTTCTTCATTGGCTGGTCAGCGCTTCTAACTCAACGACTCGTTATTGTTTCTTTTAGTGATGCACGAACAAGCTTTCAACATTCTTGAGTATGACGAGCTGCGAGCTTTGATCAGGCGCGGTGCGCAAACGCCTATGGGACAAGCGCGCGTGGAGGCGCTCAAACCTTTTGAGAGCGTTAGCGGTCTGGAAAGTGCACTTGCAGCGGTCTCAGAGTGCGTTGACTTGAGAAAACGAGGGGGCACCTGGACGTTCAGCGAGCTCGGCGACCCCGCGGAGAAACTCGCTTTGCTTCGGGTAGAAGGTACGATCCTCGAGCCGCTCGCGATGCTCGAAATCAAATCATTGTCGGATCATGCAATGTCGGCACGCGCTTCTATCCTGGCCGAACGCCAGACCTCGCCGGTGCTGTGGACTTTAGTTGAAAGGCTGCCCGTCGAGTTGAGCCGGCTGAGCGCTCGCATTGCAAACAAGATATTGCCGAGTGGTGAACTGGACGACCGCGCCAGCCCTGAACTCGCGCGCATTCGCCACGACATCACAGGATTACGCTCGCGTATCACACGCACCCTGGAAAGCTTGATGCGCAAGTCAGGTGAGGCAATACAGGATGAGCTGGTTACTATTCGCAACGACCGGTTTGTGATTCCCGTGAAGTCCGATCACCGCGCCCGTGTCAATGGAGTCGCGCATGGTTACTCTTCATCTGGCGCGACAGCCTTCATTGAGCCCTTGGAGACAATCGAGGCGAACAACGAGTTGCAAGCGCTTCATGAAGCAGAGGCGCGCGAGATTTACAAGATCCTGTTTGGCTTAACTCAAGAAGTGCGCGAGCAGTTGCCGGCACTAGAGTTGGCTGCTGATGCAGTTGCCGAACTCGACTTTATCAACGCGAAGGCAGTCTTTCACCAAAAGTTCAACTGCGTGATTCCCGAAATTGTGTCGCAAGTCCTTGAGCTCACCGAGGCGCGCCATCCACTTCTCGAAGAGAACCTACGCGCATCTGGCGGCGCAGTGGTGCCAGTATCGTTTTCACTGGACGAAGAAAAAAACACGATGGTGATCTCCGGCGCGAATGCCGGCGGCAAGACCGTCGTTCTCAAGACTGCGGGACTACTTTCGCTAATGGCCCTCTCGGGCGTACCGGTTCCGGCTCGTGAGGCAAAGATCCCATTCTATGCGTCGGTACTCGCTGATATTGGCGACCACCAATCGCTGGCAGCTAACCTTTCGACGTTCACTTCGCACGTCGCTAACATTTCGCGCATGATCGAAATCTGCAGAGCCCCGGCGCTGGTGTTGCTCGATGAAGTCGGCACGGGCACCGACCCCGAAGAGGGATCAGCGTTGGGCGTCGCTGTAGTCGATCACTTCCGTAAGTCTTGCAGCGCGCAGGTGATGGCCACCACGCATTACAGTGGTTTGAAAATGTATGCCGCGAACGAAACGGGGGTGCTAAACGCGAGCGTCGAGTTTGACGAAAAGACCCTGCAACCAACCTACCGTCTGATTGTCGGCGTTGCCGGTTCTTCATCTGGTCTGGAGATCGCGAGGCGATTTGGAATACCAGGCAGCGTGACTGATGTGGCTTTGGAGTTGGTCAAGGATTCTTCCAGACAGGCGTCGGAGTACTTGCGGCGAATCAAGCGCGAAGCGGAAGAGGCCGAAAGCCTGCGCCTGGCACTTGAAGAAGAACGGGCGGCGGTGGCGGAGAAGTTTGCCGGACTCGACAAGCAAGCCGAACGACAGGAACGCGAGCGGCAGGTCCTGTTTCAAAAATCGCTCGACACGATCATCCGCGACTTTGAAAAGCGATCGCGCGAGTTGGTGGCAACTATTCAGGACCGGTCCGAACGTTTGAAAGTTGATCGAGAAGCTCAGCGGCGAGTTTCAGAACTCAAACGCGAAGCGCAACGCGCGACGTATGCAGGAGGCAAACGGGAATCGGTGTCAGCGGCGTCTGCCAGCACTAGCGGGCGTGGAGTCCGTGTGATGCGCGACGGGTTAGTCGTTAAGAAAGAAAAGGAAGTTGAGGAAGGCAAATCCGTTGAGGAGGAATACACGACCGCGGAGGTCCGTGAGATTGCGGTAGGCGACACGGTGAAGCTGCGCTCGTTTGGTTCCATTGGGATTGTGGACAGTCTTAAAGGAGACGAAGCGGAAGTGCGCGTGAAGTCGCTCCGGTTTAGAGAGAAGCTGGAGAATCTTGAGCTGGTTGAACTTTTAGAAACCCCGCAATCGAAACAGGCTAAAAAGGAAAAGTTTGCCGGTTTAGGAGCCTCACGCGGTACCGAAATTCAACTCAAAGCGGTAGAGGGAAACGGTCGCTCGGAAATTAACGTGATCGGGCAAACGACAGATGAAGCGGTGGATGCAGTTGATAAGTTTCTGGACGAAGCATCGCTCGCAAGCTTGAGCAAGGTGCGTGTTGTTCATGGCCACGGGACAGGCGCGTTGCGCCGGGCAATCGCCGAACTCTTAAAGGATCATCCGCACGTAGCGCGCTTTGTCGCGGCGCCGCAGGATCAGGGCGGAAGCGGAGCGACAGTTGTAGAATTGAAACTGTGAAATAGAGGACTGAATATGAGAAGTCAGTCACAAAAATCGAAAGTTGCTCTGATTCATAAGTTCGGCTTTCGAAAGACATCCATTAACGCGAACGACGCTCCTTCGCCGACCCAAGTCGAAGACTGCAAGAAATGGCTCTTGAAATATGCCGAGAAAAAACGCTTACCACAGGACAGGTGCCTCAATTCTTATTATCTCAAGCATGTAGTAGAGGATGCTATCGGGCAATACGTAACGAATGGCGCCTTCATTCAAGCTGCGTTCGAGGGATTTCAATATTCATCCATCGTCGGTCCTAATGCCTATTTCAATATAGAATTGAGGCTCCCAGAAGATGAATGGAGTCGAATAAGGCCGGAAGGATTTTCTAGATGGCTTTTTCAGCAAGAGCATCTTCAATTAGCTCAGAGGGCTAAGATAGACCGAACTTGGCCGAGAAAGGCACGACGATTTATTGATTTTTGGCGCTATCTCAACAGTCAAGGCGGTCGGAGTACTAGTGATGAAGACTGGCTTTCCGAAGCTTGGGAACTATGGAGTGGTCAAACAGCTCCTCGACCAGACTGGATCGATACCGACGTAGTTTATGACCGACAGTGCGATTCATTAGCTTAGGGGACCCTTACCCCGATGCATTTGAACGTATGACATACCTATACGTCTTAGTAGAAACTGAGAAGCCGCACAACTTCATTCGCGTACGTTATGTTGGGCAAACGAATTCGCCGCGGAAAAGGTTGCGTGAACATATTCTTCGGCCGGGTTCGTTTGATCGCGTCGTGTGGATGGGACAACTACTCCAAGGACGTCAATATCCGCAGATGGCCATCTTCCATGTCAATGCAGCGTTGTCGATGGCGAACGCTCTTGAGAAGGCTGCCATCTACGCTTTCTCAGAGTGTGAAACACGTTGGGACTACAGCTTGGATGGATTTCCTCCATTAGATGACGCGCTTTTGAACGTCGATAAGTGATCTGCCTGGTCGGAATGATGCTGTGAAATTCCTAAATGCGACGTTGTGCGCCCGACGCCCCATTAGAGTAAGATTATTAAGTTAAACGATGACTGATACTGCCTACAACAAGCTGCTAAAGCGCGTGATGAGCGATCCCAAAGTCAATGGCGGAGAACCCTGCATTCGCGGCACTCGGATTCACGTCGCAGTAATCCTTGACTCTCTCGTGGAGGGACTCACCCCGGCACAGATTATCGACCACTATCCGCCGCTGACTGAGGAAGATGTTCGGGCTGCGGTCGCATATGCCGCGGAACTGTCCCGCACAGTATCCGCCGCATGAAGATCAAGCTTGACCAGAACCTCTCGGTTCACCTATGCGCGGTTCTGGCAGAACTCAATCACGATGTTGATACAGTGTTCGACGAAGGAATATCCGGTGTTGACGACGCACGTGTTCTACAGGCCGCAAGCTCGCAGGATAGAATTCTCTTTACGCTCGACAATGATTTCCTGAACCTGAAGGCTTATCCGCCAGGAACCCATAGCGGCATCGTTGTTTTTCGTCCCACTCGTCAAGGCGCGTTAACGCTGACGAGATTTGTAAAGGCGTTTGTGCTAAGCCGTGATTTGCGAAACCACCACAAGCGCACAACAATTGTCGAACGTACTCGAATTCGAATCTTCAAGTAATGCGTTACCCACAAACATTCCTCGACGACCTCAAACGACAGGCTGACATTGTGCGCGTCGTGCAGGACTACGTGCAGCTCAAGAAGAAGGGCGCAAACTGGATGGCGTGCTGTCCCTTCCATAAGGAAAAAACGCCGTCGTTTTCCGTCAGTCCAGCTAAAGAAATCTTCTATTGCTTCGGTTGTCACAAGGGCGGTTCGGTTTTCAACTTCGTGATGGAGATGGAGCGCGTCTCCTTTCCCGAAGCTATAAAGCTGGTAGCGGAAAAATCCGGGGTGCCGCTGCCGAAGTTGATCGATGACAGCCGCTTCGAGGCGAGACGAAATGAAGCGGACGCCGTAATCGAACTCAACAAGTGGGCGCTGGAATGGTGGGAGCAACAGCTTGAGTCTGGTGGTGAAGCCCGTATCGCCCGCGATTATTTGAAGCGTCGCGAGATTACCGACGAAACCCGCAAGACTTTTCGCCTGGGCTACGCGCCGGATAGTTGGGATGCGCTTTCAATTCATCTAAGACAAAAGGGCGCTACTCAAGATCAGATTGAGCGCAGCGGCTTAGTCGTTAAGAAAGAAGAAGGCGGTTCTTATGATCGTTTTCGGGGACGCCTGATCTTTCCGGTAATGGATATCCAGGGCAAGCCGATTGCCTTCGGCGGACGTACGCTACGCGACGAAGACGCGAAGTACATCAACTCGCCGGAGACTGCGGCCTATGTAAAGGGGCGCAACCTTTTTGGCCTCAACCTGACGCGTGATGAAATCCGACGTGCCGGATTCGTGATATTGGTTGAGGGCTTTTTGGATCTGATCGTCCCTTATCAATTCGGAGTTCGGAATGTGGTAGCGAGTTTGGGGACGGCGCTAACGGCCGATCAAGCGCGGCTGGTGAGCCGGTTTGCCCGCAAAGTTGTGGTCAATTATGATGGCGATAACGCGGGTGTGCAGGCAGCAAAAAAAGCTATTGCAATTCTTCTCGCGGAGGACTTGGAAGTAAAAATTCTGGTGCTTCCCGATGGCTCCGATCCCGACGAGTTCATCAGAAAATCCGGCGTCAGTGAGTATCAGCAGCAACGTGGGCTCGCACAACCCCACATTCAATTTGTAATAGATCAAGCGGTAAGAGATCGCAAACTCAGCAATCCAGCGGATAAAGAAGCCGCGATTGATGAGGTGCTGCCCTACATTCGCGTTGTTCGCAGTCGCTTGCAGAAGCGTGAATATTTTGACATTGCCATGTCCTCGCTGCGAATCGGCGATGCTACATTGCGGCGGGAGTTTTGGCATTCGATTCGCCAGGGAAGTGGTGAAGGAGCACGGGCCGGAGAAGTCGTTAAAGCGACCGCAAGGCGGCCGACAATCAAACCGACCGTGGCAGAAGAGCGGCTACTTGGGTTGGTTTTTGCCAACGAAGAATTGCGCTCGGGCGTCTTGAGCATGCTGCAGCCTGAGGATTATGAGGACCTGGCAACAGCGCCTCTGCTGCGAGTACTGCTTGAGTTGGAAAACGAGCAGCGCGAAATTAACTTCGATAGCCTGAACGAAAAGTTAGCGGAAATGCCGGAACTTGCAGAATTGTTACCCATGTTGATGATGAGCGAATCCTTGCACGCGTCGAATGAACACTATACGCCGGAAGAGTGCGTTTTCACTTTCCGCCTTATGAAATTGGAGAGTCGCATCGGTCAATTAAGAGATGAAGGGGCGGTGGCTGAGCGTGAGGGGAACACTGAAAGAGTAATGCGAGTGTCAGCCGAACAGACAGAATTGGCAAAGCGCAAGAGCGCACTCCTGACCAAGGCAGAGGCTACACAGATGGAGCATTGAGCCCTGGTTCATTGTTTGCGGCGCCTCACCGGGATGAGTTTTGTTTCCGTTTGAAGGAGCTTTCTTCCAACTTCGTTTCAGAAACTATTTTAATGGAGCAGCAAGGTTTGAGTATCGAAGACAAAGATCGTGACGATGTTATGGAGCGGCTCCTGGAGTTGGGCGGCGACAAGAAATATCTCACTTTCGACGATTTGAATCGCGAGTTACCGGATAATGTCGTTTCTCCCGACGACATTGAAGACGTACTGCAGAAGCTCGAAGGCTCAAATATTCCAGTCGCGGACTCCGATGAACGTCTACTCGAACAGGCCTCGGCGGTAGCCGTTGACGAGGAAGAGGCTGATGAAGATGTAGAGCTCGATCTTTCCGCGGGCGCTCTGGAAAAAACCAACGACCCGGTACGTTTGTATCTGCGCGAGATGGGCGTTGTTCCCCTGCTCACGCGCGAAGGCGAAGTAGCAATCGCCAAGCGCATTGAACGTGGTCAACTCAAAACTCAAAAAGCGATTGCCCGTTCGCCGATTGCCGTTAAGGAACTTCTGAAGATCGGTGAAGAACTGGAAGCGGGCAAGACCAACATTCGCGAAATCGTTGTTTTTGCAGAGCAGGCAGAGTTAACCGGCGACGAAGACGTGGATAAGGCTGACGAGTACCGGGCTTGGACCATCGAAGGCATTGAGAATATTCGCAAGCTCTTCAAGCAAGGATTGAAAGAGTGGGAAAAGCTTCGCGACGAACAGAAGGCTACCCGGGGTAAGAAGAGTAAGAAGGTGTTGCGCCTGCGCCGAAAAGTGGCCCGCCTGCGACTGGAAATAGCACAGGAGATCGGCCGGCTAAACATAACCGAGCGCGCACGGCAACGTTTGATCAGCTCAATACGAACCGTGCAGAAAGAAGTGCGCGACGCCGAACGCGAAATCGATAGTCTCACCGAAAAGCTCAGTCGCAAACGCATCAGGGCCGATGATCAAAAGGAGTTTAAGCGCCGTATTTCGCTGTCGAAGAAACGATTGCTGCAGCTTGAAATTGAGCACTACATCAGCCCGGTCGAGATAAAACGCTCGCTCCAGGCAATAATTATCGGTGAACAACAAGCGGGACAGGCCAAGCGCGAACTGGTTGAAGCGAATTTGCGTTTGGTGGTTTCTATAGCCAAGAAGTACACCAATCGGGGCCTTCAGTTTCTCGATCTGATTCAGGAAGGCAACATTGGTTTGATGAAAGCAGTTGATAAGTTTGAATGGCGCCGGGGGTATAAGTTCTCCACTTATGCCACGTGGTGGATTCGTCAGGCGATAACTCGGGCGATCGCCGATCAGGCGCGTACCATTCGCATCCCGGTTCACATGATTGAGACCATCAACAAGCTCATTCGCACGTCCCGTTCACTGGTACAGGAACTTGGTCGCGAGCCGACCAGCGAAGAAATCGCACGAAAGATGGATATTCCGGTAGCGAAGGTGCGTAAGGTTCTCAAGATCGCGCAGGAGCCGATATCACTCGAGACGCCAATTGGTGAGGAGGAAGATTCGCATCTCGGCGACTTCATCGAAGACAAGTCTATTCTGAATCCGGCTGACGCTGTGGTTGCATCCAATTTGCGGGAGATCACTGACGAAGTATTGGCAACGTTAACGCCACGCGAAGAAAAAGTGATCAAGATGCGGTTTGGTCTCGGTAGTACCGGGTCTGAGCACACCCTGGAGGAGGTGGGCCAACATTTTGCAGTCACACGCGAACGCATTCGGCAGATCGAGGCTAAGGCATTGCGGAAACTGCGTCACCCCTCACGTTCTCGCAAGCTCAAGGCGTTCCTCGAAAACACTCAACGGTAACTTCATCCAGGCAATAGTAAGGGCGCAGGAGAATTTAGTTCTCTCCGCGCCCATGGTTTCCTTGTCTCTGGAATGTCTATTTGACTGTCAGAAAGGTTGCACTCTTGGCGGTGTAATCAAACTCGTGGTTATAAACATAACCTGGAAATTCAACCGGAAGCGTAAACTGCACCCTCACTTCCATCCGTTTGTCATCCTGCTCTTGCGGAGTAATTATGGCATCCTGGGGAATTCCATACTCGGCAGAATTCTTCACCAATTGATCCTTAATCCAGGAGACTGGTTTTCCCAGGTTGGCAGCGGTGTCGACGTCATTCTGCATTAAATCCTTGATCTGATAGTCGCGATAAAAGACCGGGATAAGCTGATAGCCAGCATAAGCCACGCTACCGAGAATCGCAGCCACAATCAGGAACTTTAGACGAGCCCCGCCCTGCTCGGATTTTCTCAATCTGGTATTGTTATTCATCCTTCGTTTCACTACGATCTGCGAAATACTTCGCGTACTGATTTCCGTAACAGAGTTGAACTAATCTCTTTCCCGTCTACGATGCGTGGACGGCCGATGCGTTCAAGAAGTACCCACTGTACCCGGCCGGCTGTGCGTTTCTTGTCATGCGCTATCGCGCTTACCACTGTCCGCTCGTCCAAATCTCGGGCAGATGGCAATGGGCCGCATAGCCTTATTGACCCGACTAACAATTCTAACTCCGTTTGGTTGAGTAGGCCCAGATTTTTTGACAGCTCAGCCGCCACCAACATCCCTTGTCCCACTGCCTCGCCATGCCGAAAGCGTTTATAGTCGGTGACGGTCTCTAATGCATGAGCAATAGTGTGGCCGAAATTTAGGATTCGGCGCGAAAGATGATCAGTGCGGTGAGGATCTTCACGTTGGTCCGCAGCAACAATTGACGCTTTGAAAGCACAATGCGAAGCGATAAGTTGTTCGAGTCGTGATGAGTTAAGAGCGTCCTTGCTACGGGATGCTCGCAGAAAGTCGGTTGTTTGTTCAAAGAGCTTCCTGCTACCTACCGCGCCTTGCTTGACGCACTCACACCAGCCGGCGACAAGCTCACGCGCCGGCAAAGTCGTGAGCGTTTCTATGTCCGAAATAACCGCTACGGGCTGGTGAAAACTGCCAACGAGATTCTTGCCGCTAGCCATGTTTACACCAGTCTTACCGCCCACCGACGAATCGATCTGTGCCAGTAGGGTGGTAGGAATCTGGATAAAAGCGACACCGCGCAGGTAGATCGCGGCAGCAAATCCAGCCACGTCCCCAACCACGCCACCCCCCAGAGCCACCACGCAGTCGCTTCTCTCGAGCCCGGATTCATTAAGAAAACGAAGCACCTGCGCGACCGTTTGAATCGACTTAAAGCGCTCGCCGTCGCCGATTGCCCATGGTGTAACGGTAAATCCGCTCGCTCTTAGACTTTTAAGCAGGGTCGGTCCGTAAAGCGAAAAAATTCGTCTGTTGGAGATGAGAGCGATGCGCCGAGCTCGGTTGTCGAGGCAGTCACGAACCACGTGACCAGCCTCCAAACGGAGGCCATGGCCAATACGAATTTCGTATTCGTGCGACCGTTCCCTCGTTCGCACCACGACTCGCCTCAATCCTGGACCCCTTTCATCTAAGAGCTGGTTCAGCTGAGACTAGGGTAGTTTGAGTGCACACGCAACGTGTGAACGGTTCGGGTCTGAGATACCTTGAGTATGATTTGGAGCTGGCTGGAAACTAGAGGGTGTCATAAAAAGCGAATGGACGCGACAAACGTGGGAGTACGTCGCGTCCATCCATATTTGTGGTCACTGTCCTCACCCCAGCAACCACTTGAGACGGAGGATTCACCAACCGTCTCTTCTTGCCCCACAATATACATCGCAACGCACGTGCCGGGCAAGATTCATACTGTTAACAAGTTACGAAGCAAAGAATTTCCTTCTGTTCTTTGCAGCACCTGTTATTTCAAGCCAAAAACACCCTTCACGTCGCGCGTAAAATTCGAGTAATTATTTCAATGTTGCGCGTAAAATTTTCACGGGTCTTACAGATCAAACTCCCAGTGCTTGCTGAATCACGTTTGCTAACGCTGCTGCGTGTTTTTCGATTTCAACTTGGTTGTCGCCTTCAATCATAATGCGTGCCAGCGGTTCAGTACCCGAATATCGGAGCAGGAGGCGCCCCTTCGCGCCGAGCCCGTTTTCAATCTCGCGCACCGCTTTTTGGATCGCCTCCACCTCACCAAACGGCTGCTTGACTTTCACCTCTACATTGACGAGGACTTGTGGGAAGGTTTGAAATCCTTTAGTGAGTTCAAGGAGCGCTTTTCCCGCTTCCGCCATGGTGCGGAGCATGCCGAGGGTTGTGATCAATCCATCGCCGGCCAGGCTCAACCCCGGGAAAATAATGTGGCCCGATTGTTCCCCGCCGAGGCTGGCGCCTAGCCGCAACAACTCTTCCAAAACGTATTTGTCGCCAACGTCCACACGAACCAGCCGGATAGCCTGGGACTGAAATGCGACCTCAAGACCGAGATTGCTCATCACGGTCGCCACTACCGTATCGCCAGTTAATTCGTGACGCGCCTTGAGATATCTGGCCAAGACCCACAGGGTGCCGTCACCATTTACAAGTGTGCCGTTTTCATCGACGAACAAAGCTCGATCGGCGTCGCCATCGAATGCAACTCCGAGATTCGCGGCACGATGTACTACTTCAGTCTGGAGAGCCTCCGGATGAAGGGCGCCGCAGCCGAGGTTGATATTGCGGCCATCAGGCTGGTTGTTGATTGTATCGACCGTCGCTCCCAGGCGTTCAAAAACCTCGGGCGCAAGTTTGAAAGCGGCTCCGTTCGCACAGTCGAGCACAATACGTATACCGCGAAGTGATAAGTCCCGACCAATTTCGTCGACTAGAAAATCTGCATAACGAGACCGCAAATCGTGGGATTCAGCGGCTTCAGTTTCGACAACTTTCAACGAACGATTGTTGTCATTGAGTGCAACGGTAGCAGGTTGCGCAAAAACGTCACTCTCAATGAGTCGCTCGGTTTCTTCATCAAGCTTGCTTCCAGAAGGAGCGAAGATCTTTATGCCATTGTCGCGATAGGCATTATGCGAAGCACTAATCACTACCCCAGCGTCGGCCGGCAAAGTGCGCGCGAGGAAAGCTACCCCAGGCGTTGTAATCACACCAGCGGACCTTGAGGTGGCACCCGCTCGCGCCAACCCTTTGACCAGCGCTTCTTCCAGCCATCCACTTGATTCCCGTGTATCCCGGCCCATTACAACCGACGGCGCGCGACCAAGTTTCTCCGTCAGGCGACGAGCGAGGGAAGCCCCGACGGTTTCTACGGTTGCGGCGTCGAGAGGAAAGCTTCCGGCTTCGCCGCGCATGCCATCCGTGCCAAAAAGTTTTTTCATTAATAAGAGAAGGAAAAGATCCGGAGAACTACTGATGACGAAAGGGCATGGAGAGCTTTGCTAAGTAGGGCGACTCGTTTCCATTGGCGAAGCGAAGATGTAGGTCACCGCGTCTTTTCTCTGCAACCTCGACGTGGATATCGACCGCCGGATCGAGTATATCAATCTTTGGATCGGCCAGGTTGATTTGGACATGCGAAACATTGAAGCTTTCTCTCTTGCCGTCCAACCAAACTGTCTCCGTAATAACTTTGCGCAAGGCATTAATCCTATCGGCTGGGCCGCGCATTCTGATTTTGGCAGGGTTAACCGATACGCCGGTCACCTCGTAGCCTTCAGGAAGCTTGCCTTCAAACTTAACTTCAACATCACTCGCGCTCTCAACGACTGGCTCGAGGCGGATGGGCACAGTTGCGGGATGGAACCCCTGAATCTTTACGTCTTCCTGTAAATCCACCTTGACGCGATCCAGCGTCAACTTAATAGCACGCTCACCGGCCTTTTGATCGCTCAAGTCGACATTAGCTATCAGGTCTCGTGGGCCAATGCGATCGAGCTTATCTTTACTTCCGGTGAGAATCACATCCACAGTGCTCGGTGGTTCATTACTTATCTCTAATCCATTAGGTTCCAGGAAATTGAGCTGGACGCCAGAAACTCGAAGCGTCACCGGCTTATTTTGACCAGTGACGCCTAACCAAAGCGCGACTGTGATCGCCAGAGCGAGCAACTTCAGTCCCCAGTCTTCGACGAATAATTTACGCAGCAACCGTTCAGGCGCAGTCGCTATCCGCGGGACTGGCAGTGTCTCTGTATCTTCTGTGTCTTGATAGGGCATTGAAAAATCTCAAATCTGAGATCTCAGATTCAGGTGTTAAAAGAATCACTCAAATAGATGCAATCTCTTCAGTATCAGCGTCGGGTTCACCCGGTTTTTCCTGATGTTTCAACTTCTCGCGTTTAGGTGAAACCTGGAGCGCTTCGGAGATTGCGGCTCGCAGTTTAGGAGCATCCAGGCCACGCCTAATCTCTCCGTGCTGGACGATAGAAATCAATCCTGATTCCTCTGAAACTACGACCGCGACTGCGTCAGTATCTTCCGTAACGCCGAGAGCAGCGCGATGGCGCGTACCCAGATCACGCGATAGGCGGGGATTCAGAGTTAAAGGCAGAAAGCAGGAAGCTGCGGCAACGCGATGCCGGCGAACTACAACTGCACCATCATGCAGCGGCGACTCCGGATTGAAAATACTCACTAACAGGTCGTAGCTGAGTTCTGCATCCAACTTCACGCCGCCATCGATGATGTTTTTGAGGCCGATGTTGCGCTCGATTACGATCAGGGCGCCTGTCTTGGTTGATGCCAGGGAAGTTGCCGCGAGAATCACTTCGTCGTAAACACCCTCGCCGAATTGACCGTGTTGCCCGCGCGTAAACGGCATGCGAAAACGATTGCCGAAAGTGATGAGCGCCTGACGAATCTCGCTTTGAAAGAGGACGATAATGGCGACGCCGATGTAGAGCAGCGCCCCGCGCAGAATGAATGCCAGTGTTGCCAGGTCTTGTCTTACGGCGACCCAATAAAGGAGGGCAAAAGCTCCGATCGCGGCGGCCATGGGCGCGGCGCGGGTTCCGCGAACGAGTTTCAAAACTGCATACACAAGCAAGAAGACAAGAATGACATCCGCGATATTGCGCGGCTCACTAAGCCTTCCCAGGTACTCCGTGTATGGCAGTATTAACAACATTTCTGAAATTCTGGATTTGCGATTTGCGATTCAAAGGCTGCAATTTATTTTCACCAAATCGTGATCGAAATCCTCGATACCTTCTTAACCAACGTGTTCCGGAACACAGTCCTGCTCGGAGCTGTCGCATTGCCGCGCAGTCTCCAGAAAAATCATCTCAACTTTTGGTTCTGTCCGCTTAATCAATTCCTCAACCTCTTCCACTGTCTGTACGATTTCCCCGGTTACCAGATCGTCACGCACATTTATGTGGGCGTTGATCAAAATCTGTTTCGGCGCCAGGTGCATCGTAAGTAGTTCAACTACCTTAACTACGTTCGGATGACTCTCAATAGCTCGCACGATAGCCGAAACGGTCTTTGGATTTGCTGCTTCGCCCAATAACAATCCGCGTGACGTTCGTGCCAGCACAAACGCAACCACTGCCAAAACCAGCCCTATGACAATCGACGCTAATCCATCCCAAAATGCACCATCGCCTGGACCAGTATGATGCTCCGTGAGATATATTCCCGCGCCCGCAATGATGATGCCCAGAAGCGCCGCCGAATCTTCAAAGATCACCGTCTTCGCGGTCGGATCTTTCGACTCGCGAAGATATGCAAAGAACGTCAGCCCTTCATGGTGCGCCTCTTTTACCTCCTGGTAGATCGCCAGAGCGATTGAACCGGCTTCCAGGACAAACGAAATAGCGAGTACCCAGTAAGCCCAAACCAGGTTTTCCGGGGGATGGGGGTGGCGGAGTTTTACTATGCCTTCGTAAATCGCATAAGTCGCGCCCACTCCGAAGATAAATATCGCCGCAATGAAAGACCAGAAGAAGCGCTCTTTTCCATAGCCAAAGGGATGCTTTTCTGAGGCCGGGCGTTTGTAGAACCGCAAGCCGAGCAGCAGAAACACCTGATTAGTGGTGTCGGCTATCGAATGCAGCGCTTCGGCCATCATGCCTGAAGAGCCCGTCATCACGGCCGCCACCAATTTCAGAATCGCTATTACTGCGTTGGCAAAGAGCGCACCCAGTACGGCCAGCATCAACGAGTTCCTTCGGTTATGAAATGGAAAGCTCCGCTTGGATTATCGCGAAAAACCGAGCCTGTGGCAATGATGATTGGGAATTAGTAGTGGGTCAGTTTGAAAAGTTTGCTCCGGTTCTCGAACTTTGCCGAGGCGTAGAGCAAATCGCTAAGACGAAATCAGAACTGGGAGCGCAGCGACCAGCCCTACACTCGACCAACATCTAAAGAAAAGTGCGGTTTTCAAATGAAGAGTTAAACGTTGAGTCTTTAGCTGGTCGCTGCGCTCCCAGTTCTGATTTTGTCTCTAATCGTTGGCTGACAATCCAAATTTGACCCACTACTTGGGAATTAGCGGGATTTAGCTTTTGAGCGTCGCTTAATGCTTCCGCTTTGCAGAAAACCAACCAACTCTCCGCGGGCGTTTACTATGGCGACCGCTCCCACGCCGTTTTCTTTCATGACTGATTGCGCGGAATCGAGGGTAGTAGCAGGCTCAACAAAAAAACTTGGTTTGACTGGACGCATGACACTTTGCACGGTCGTGGTTGCCCAGCGATCTCTTGGCAATGATTTCAAATCCTCAAGCGACAGAATTCCGTGGAGTCTTCCGCTTACCGAAACCGGAAAACTTGTTTGACGATGAAGCGGAAGAATGTCGTCCACAAATCTCGTAATTATCAGCGTCGGGTCGAGAGCCACCGGTGGCGACATTGCGTCTGAAACGGTCACCAGCCTGGCGTGTTGAGCACTCTTCACAACTTTAAACGCGGTATCCAGCAGGAAAAGTCCGACCAGAATCGACCAGACACTCATGAAGTAAGGTTGCGCCGCTCGCCAGTTTGGAGAGATCAGAATGTATACGCCGAAAAGAACTAACATGCCGCCGATCAGGATTCCGCAGATGCCGGCTTTCCGTGTAGCGTCCTTGATGTCTCCGGTTCTGCGCCAAAGCAGGGCGCGCAACACTCGTCCGCCATCAAGCGGATAACCTGGAAAAAGATTAAAGAGTGCGAGCAAGAGATTGCCCGCGGAAATCAGGAAAAAGACAACAACAGTTGATTCGTAGTTTCCCATTGCCGCAATATTTGTGGCCACAAAAGCAAGGATGGCAAACAAGAAGCTCGATGCTGGTCCAGCCAGGGCAATGCGGAATTCGGCGCGCGGATTCTGAGGGTCAGTTTTGAGACGAGCAAGACCACCAAAAGGGTGAAGGACGATCTCTTCAATTTCAATTCCTTCTGCTTTGGCCATTAGGGCATGGGCGAGTTCATGTCCAAAAACGGAAAGGAAAAGACCAGCCGTGGTGATGAGCCCAAGAAGCCAGGCGGTGATTGGTGCATGCGGAGGGACCTGAACGTTAACAATCTGGATGGCGTGGTTTTGCAGATTGCTGGCAATTAGCCAAACGCTGAGAATTACAACCGCGAACCAGCGATAGTCTATGCGTACCGGAATATCATAGACACGCGCGATTGTTATTTGCCGTTTGAAGAACGCAGGAAAACCCATAGCTAAGGATAAACCGCTAAGAGGCCAAGAGAGTATGCGCAGATTTCACAGATTCAGTAAGAACTAAAAAGCGTCTAAGCGACTTCAATGAGGATGCCATGACAGGCAGCCCTATTAAATCTTAGTTGGCTTCTGCGTATCCTGCGGATTTAAGCTTGGCGTTTTTTGCGCCCTGGCGGTTATCGAGCTCAGAATGCGCCGCTCGCCTTTTGCCAATCAACTTCCCACAAGACTACAGGTTGCTCGCGATTCTTGACTGTGATTGGGTCGCGCGGGTGAAGTTTATAACGGCTTCGCGCAGCCTTGGCGGTCGCATCGCTGATGAGAATTTGACCGCCCCTGGCATTTGATTCGAGCCGGGAGGCCGTGTTGACGGCATCGCCGATTGCAGTGTACTCAGAACGTCTTTCGGAGCCGATGTATCCGACGATCACGTCACCGGTGTGCAGTCCGATACCGACACCAACTTCTGACAAGCCCTCCTGCCGCAGCTCCGTGTTGATGCCGAGCAGGCGTCGCTGCATCGCCACCGCCGCGTTCAAAGCGTTCGACGCATCTTCGGGCGTCGTCGTAGGCGCGCCGAAGAGGGCCATTAATCCGTCGCCGAGATATTTATCAAGAGTTCCGCCGTGGGCAAAAATGATGTCCGTCATCGCAGAAAAATACCGGTTGAGCAGACTGACAATTTTTTCCGGGGCAGCGTGCTCAGAGATCCGGGTGAAACCGCGAATGTCGGCAAAGAGTATGGTGATTGTCTGGCTAACGCCGCCGAGCTTGAACGAGTCCGGGTTTTCCAGCATCTGCTTCACTACATACTCGGGCAGGAACCGGCTGTAATTTGCACGCGCCACTTCCTCGCGCGCCAGGCGCTCGTGGGCGCGAGCGTTTTCAACCGCGATTGCAGTTTGTGCGGCGACGGCGCTGATCAACTCCAGGTCGTCCGGTTTGAAAGCCGCAAAAGGATCCAGCCGATCGGCATAAATCGCGCCATGTACTCTCGACTCACCCACCAGTGGCGCGCAGATCGTTGAGCGAACTCCCTGCGAAACGATCGAATCTACACCGGCAAACTCCTCGTCAGAGGCAGCATCCTGCGAAAGCAGCGCCACTCGATCCCGCATCACCTTGCGGGTAATGGTCCGTCCTATCGAAAGTTTGCGCGCGTGGTTGTTAAGACTTTCGTCGCGCGCACGCATAGCAATGGGATTCAATACCACATCTTCCGGATTCTCTTTTCCAGTGCCTTCGGCCAACAACGCCACCACGCGATCAGCCGGAGTGGAACGGAAAATAACGTCGGTAGCCTTGGCAAAGATGGCCTCGAGATCGAACACCGACCCCAGTGTTTTACTCATCTCGTAAAGCGCGGAGAGTATGTTTGCCTTTCGTTGCAGTGCTTCAAGTACTTTATCTCTGGACTGGCTTGTTGTTGTTGTGGGTATATTTTCTGCAGACTTGTGGAGCACGGTCTGCATCACGTCATTAGCCGAGACCACCAGCTGGGTATGACCCAACGGCTTGTCGTCGTAGCGCACGTCAGTCGTGCGTTCTTCGGCGCGTTGTTCAAAGCGCAGCGTACTGGCGCCAATGGTGATGCGATCACCATTCTTCAACTGATGTTCATAGTGCGGACCGCCATTGACGAACACCTTGTTGGCGCTGCGACGGAGTTCACCGTTAATCACCGCACCGTCCACCAGCGTGAAGGAGCCATCGTCAGCAGGTTTGACGTGTGCGTGATAACGCGAAGCCCGCGGGTCGTCAAGCACGACGGTATTGTCAGGTGCGCGGCCGATGGTGCACGCGCCCTGCGGGGGGAAAATGTATTCCCATTGACGGCCGCTGGCGTCAGTGACTTTCAGGAGTGCCATGGCAAACGAATCGGATAGAAATCAGCGGGAGGCTGTCCTCGCGACCTAACGCTTAAACCAGCTCAAGGATGTTAGTCGAACCATTTCGGCGTCGATCCTAACATGGTTTACCTGTGACAACTAAACGCCTTTCGGGTGACGGAACCGGTGCTTTCTGAGACAGTGATCGTTGCACGTCGCAGCGACAAGAGTTCACGGGCAGTTGCTCGACAGGCGGCTGACACTGAACCGCATGCTGACGCGACGTTGCGCGCTCTTGAGGAGGTCGACACTCGCCTGAAATTAGGTCGCGCCGCTGAAGCTGACAAGAACGAAATAGAATTTAAGCCTTGTCAGAATGTCATTGACTATCAATTGCCGTTCAAACTTTCGCCAGTTAAGAATTAAAACGTGTGCTTGTGAACAAGTACGTGCGACGTCGCACCTAGTGGCCACGCAAGCATTAAAGTGGAAAAGTCAAGGTCAAAAACTCAGATTGTTTGATCCGCTTTTCACTTGGATCTGAATCGCTTGACGCCTTGCAAGACGAGTTGCTAGACTCAAAACACTTACCAAGTTAGGGCCCCGGCGCTTTACTGCGTCGCTCGGATTTCCCCCAGACCCGCGCGTGCGGCGCAGTCTGATTTTCAAACCCAATGGAGGTGCTGCAGTGGGCTTCAAAGTCGGCCAGAAGGTTGTTTATCCTAATCACGGTATCGGAACTATCGAGCAGATTGAACAGAAGCAAATAGGTGCTACTTTGCTCCCTTTCTATACGCTTCGGCTCGCTGCTAATAACTCCCTCGTACTAGTTCCCGTCTCAAATGCTATGGAAGTCGGGTTGCGTTCGCCAATCTCTTCAGGCGAATGCGAAATGCTTTTCAAAGTGTTAGCTGATGATTTCTCCTTCCCAGCTAACGATTGGAAGGACCGCTTCAAAGATTTTTCTGAAAAGATGCGGACTGGCGACGTTTTTGAGGCCGCTGAAGTGCTTAAGCATCTGACGTACCTCGGTAACCTCAAGCCGCTTTCATTTCGTGAACAACGCATGCTCGAACGGGCTCGCTACCTGGTGATTTCAGAATTGGCCGCAGTATGTCGCCAACCTGAATGCAACATCGAACCGCGCGTTGAGGAAGCACTCACCCGTGCCTGCATGAAGCATGATCGGCGGCCAGCTCGTGCGCGCGCTGCCGGGGCTGCCGTGGGCCACTAACCCAGGATCCAGGGCGTTTTACCCGCCACCGGGCCTTAGTTCGAGTTAATCTTAAGAAAAATCAAAACCCTGTAACCCCGTCACTGCGCGGAGGCGGACCAGGCACGTCCGCGAACCAGCGGGACGGTAGAGATTGATCTCGCCCTCACTCACCCTTAGACACAGCCCAAGGGTTACTATTTGCACCATGATTCGCGTGCTATAATTCCCGACCTGAATCATTTCCCCTTTTAAGATGGACGAATCCGGCAGTAATCTCACCCAAAATTTCCTGCAGAGGGCTTTATCAGCCGCGCTGCCAGTATGATTGCACTCCTAAAACTAGTTGCGATCGCGCTTCTCGTTGCCACCAACGGATTTTTCGTCGCGTCTGAATTCGCACTCGTATCTGTTCGACGCGCGCGGTTGGAAGCGCGCGCTGCCGCCGGTAGCAAAAATGCCAAAGCAGCGCTTCGACTCCTCGATAACCCGACGATCTTCATTTCCGCAGTGCAGTTTGGGATTACTTTGGCTTCGCTCGCCCTGGGATGGATCGGCGAACCGACCGTCGCGCGACTACTCGAGCCAATCGCTTCAGCTATTGCATCCGAAGGACGCGCCGGGTATGTGGCCCATCTGATGGCCATTATTATCGCGTTTTCGGTAATCACCTTCATGCATATCGTTTTCGGTGAATTAATGCCGAAGATGGTCGCTCTTGAACGCGCCGAAAGAATTGCACTTTTCTGCTCGCGGCCGCTGGAGTTGTTTGCAAAAATATTCGGTGCGCCGCTCTGGGTCTTCAACTCCGTGGGCGCTTTTCTCGGCCGTCTGATTGGTCTCAAATCAACTTTGGATCACGCTGCTGTGTACACTGAAACGGAGCTTCGGCAGCTAATAGACGTGGCTCGCGATAGTGGTTACCTGCGCGCCGAAGAAAGACGATTGATTCATCGAGTGTTTGAGTTTTCTGACACGCTGGTGCGCGAGGCGATGGTGCCACGAACCGAGATGGCAGCAATTCAAAACCACTCTTCGCTGGATCAGATTAGCAGGGCCTTTCAGCAGTATGGCTATTCCCGTCTGGCCGTCTACGAAGATTCGCTTGATAACGTGATGGGCTTTCTCCACAGCAAAGATGTGATGCCATTTCTTTTGTGCCCCGAGAAATTTCGGCTTCAGGATGCGCTGCAGCCGCCTCTCTACGTGGTTGATACAGCACGCCTCGAAGATGTGTTACGGCAAATGCAGAAGGCGAAGTCCCATTTCGGATTTGTGGTAGACGAACACGGGGGACTCGAGGGCATCATCACGCTCGAGGATTTATTGGAGGAAATAGTTGGCGACATTTCAGATGAACATGATGAAGAGGTAAACGAACAAATCATCGCAGCCGGTAATAACAGCTACGCCCTGGCGGGAGGATTGGCGGTGAGAGATCTGAACCGCCGGCTAAAGCTTTCATTACCGGAGTCTGAGAGTTACACGACGATTGCCGGCTTCTTGATGACTGAGGCAGGCCACATGCTAAAACCAGGCGAAAAGATAAACTACAACGGACTTCTATTTGAGGTGGATCGCGTCGAGCGACGTCGCGTTATTACTGTGCGCCTGGAATTGCCGTCCCTGGAAGAACAGGCCCAGGGAACTGAGCCTGCGAGCGAAGGCGCCCGCGCCGCAGGTTGAGTTAATGATTATGGGGTGACTGGTTAAGATAACGCCGCTTAATTCGAAGGTTTCTGTTAGCTGGAGCGAAAAAACGAGATGAGCTGGATTGAAGGTGTAATCGCGCGCGAGATTCTGGATTCACGTGGTAACCCCACCATCGAAGCGGAAGTGACTTTGGTTGGCGGCGAGGTTGGTCGGGCGGCGGTTCCGTCAGGCGCATCTACCGGTGAACATGAAGCCGTGGAGTTGCGCGACGGGGACCAGAAGCGTTATGGCGGCAAGGGCGTCTTAAAGGCCGTGCACAATGTGAATGAGGTTATCGCGCCGGAAATGGATGGCCTGGATGCGCTCGATCAGGCGGAGATCGATAGCGCCTTAATTGCCCTTGATGGCACGCCCACGAAGTTAAAGCTTGGCGCCAACGCGCTATTGGCCGTCTCGATGGCTACCGCACGCGCGGCAGCCGCTTACCTCGAATTGCCTCTCTACAAATATCTCGGCGGTCCTAACGCGCGCACGCTGCCGGTACCGATGATGAATATTATTAACGGCGGTGCGCACGCCGATAACAATGTCGACTTTCAGGAATTCATGATCGTTCCCGTGGGCGCCGAAAGTTTTAGTGAAAGCCTGCGAATCGGCACGGAGATCTTTCACACGCTAAAATCAGTGCTTAAGAAAAAGGGCTACGCGACCAGCGTCGGCGACGAAGGCGGCTTCGCTCCCAATCTACGTTCCAACGAGGAAGCCATCGAAACCATCCTCGAGGCAATTGTTCAAGCCGGCTACGCTGCCGGGAAAGACTGTCTGTTGGCGCTTGACCCTGCGGCGAGTGAGTTTTACGACGGTAAGTCCTACGTCTTTAAAAAGAGTGATAAGCGGGAATTGTCGAGCGAACAAATGGTGCAGTTTTGGAAAGCATGGTCTGAAACTTATCCAATAATCTCGATTGAAGATGGCATGGCTGAGAACGACTGGACCGGCTGGAAGACCTTGACTGACGAGCTCGGCCGGCGCGTGCAACTTGTCGGCGATGATCTGTTTGTCACTAATACTGAATTCCTGCACAAGGGAATTGAGCTTGGCGTTGCAAATTCAATCCTGATCAAAGTAAATCAAATTGGAACGCTAACCGAAACTCTGGATTGCATTGAACTCGCAAAAACAAACGGGCGCACCGCAGTTATCTCTCATCGTTCGGGTGAGACGGAAGATCCCTTTATAGCCGACCTGGCGGTTGCTACAAACGCGGGTCAGATCAAGACGGGCTCGCTTTCGAGAACTGATCGGATTGCCAAGTACAACCAACTCCTGCGCATTGAAGAAGACTTGCGGGGAGCGGCACGTTATCCAGGTCGGGCTGCGTTTAAGGTGAAACATGAATCTTTCAGACATCAGGCATCTGTTTGATTATACCGAGTGGGCCAATGAGTTGACGCTGAATGCGGCGGCCGCACTGTCCGACGAAGATCTTCGGCGGGATTTTAAGATCAGTCACGGGTCGATATTCGCAACTCTGCTGCATATGGCCGCGGCGGAATGGATTTGGCTGGAACGCTGGCACGGGCGGTCGCCCGCTGGTAAGGAAGCCTGGTCACTATGGACGACCGACTCGTGTGCTGATCTAAAAGTTCTGAATCAACGCTGGAGCGAGTTAATCGGGCGACGGGCCCAGTTAATTTCCCAACTTGACGAGCCCCGTTTGGCCGCTGAACTGTCGTTCAAGCTTCTCAGCGGCGATCCGAATACGCTGCGGTTGGTGGATCAAATGCAACACGTCGTCAATCATGCGACACTGCACCGCGGACAAGTAGTCGGTATGATTCGACAGCTCGGCATTGCGCCTCCAGCTACTGACTTGCTGTTTTACTTGCGGCGTGAAATACCTGCATAGTTAGTTAATTCATTTCCACTATGGCTGATATATGGGAGCGTGACGGTTATGTGATCAGCACCGATCGCTCGCGTCTTAACATCGACTTAATCCACGACTTTCTCTCCAAGACATCCTACTGGGCGATCGATCGCGCTCGCGAGGTTGTGCAACGTTCGATAGACAACTCACTCTCTTTCGGAGTTTACCAGGGAAACGATCAAGTCGGATTCGCGCGCGTGGTGACAGACTACGCGACCTTTGCCTGGATTGCCGACGTTTTCGTGCTGCCTGAACATCGCAGTAAAGGTCTCTCCAAGTGGCTGATGGACGTGATGCTTTCGCACACCCAATTGCAGGGATTCCGCCGCTGGGTTTTGGCTACCAAAGACGCGCACGGGTTGTATGAACGTTACGGGTTCATACCGCTGCATCGTCCTGAGCGCTGGATGGAACGGCCGGATCCGAAAATGCAGGAGAGTCCCGATTACTGGAAAAATGATCCAACGAGCTAAGAAAACTTCAGAGGCTAACAATTGAACCAAGAACGCGGACCGCTGGCATTGATCATTATCGACGGTTGGGGTTATTCGGCACGCAGCGAGGGGAATGCAATTGCCCTGGCCGCGACACCTTATTACGACGAACTCTGTGAACACTATCCCCAAACATTACTTGAGGCGTCGGGCACTCGGGTGGGTTTGCCCGGCGGCGTGATGGGTAATTCCGAGGTTGGTCATTTAAATATCGGAGCCGGGCGCGTTATCCGCATGGACGTCTCGCGAGTGGATCACGACATCGCGACCGGAGAGTTTTCCCGTAATCCAGTCTTGCTGGCGGCGATAAATCACGCCAGGACGCAGGGGACTGCCCTCCATTTGATGGGATTAGTCTCTGATGGTCAGGTCCATTCCTCTCAGGAACATCTCTACGCACTGCTGCGCCTGGCCAAACAAAACGGCCTGGAGCGAGTGTTCATACATTGCTTTCTTGACGGCCGCGATACTCCACCATCATCTGCAGCTGACTACATTGCCGCGTTACAGATGAAGATCCGGGAGATCGGTTGCGGCCAGATCGCTTCAATCATTGGGCGCTACTACGCAATGGATCGAGACAAGCATTGGGAAAGAACTGAGCGCGCCTACGATTTGTTAGTCAGGGGTAAAGGCGAACGAGTCACCGATCCGGTTGCAGCGATCCGACAATTCTATGAACGTGGGATCACTGACGAGTTTATTGAGCCTACGATTGTCGTTGGCACTAACGGCGAGCCGGTAGCAACAATTCAGAACAGCGATGCCGTTATCTTTTTTAACTTCCGCCCCGACCGTGCGCGTCAACTTACCAGGGCCCTGGCGATTTCCGGCTTCGCGGAGTTTGATGTATCTGGCCGGCCCCAGATTCATTTTTCCTGTTTCACTGTCTATGACCGTTCGTTTCCGTTGCCAGTTGTTTTTCCTCTTCGCGATCACAAAAACGTGCTCGCGTCCGTTTGGGAAAAGATCTGCGTGCGCAATTATCGTTTGGCAGAGACAGAGAAGTATGCGCATGTCACCTATTTTTTTAATGGCGGCGTGGAGAAAGAGCATAACTGTGAACGACGTCTACTCGTTCCCTCGCCGCGGATTGCTACGTACGACTTGCAACCTGAAATGTCGGCGTTCAAGGTTACTGACAATGTTTTGCGCGGCATAGACGAACGCGAAACTGACGTTTTCATCATTAACTTTGCCAATCCGGATATGGTTGGCCACACTGGGAAGCTGGATAAGACGATTGAGGCTTGCCAGTATGTTGATACTTGTCTTGGCTTGATTACCAAAAGTATACGGCAGTCGCGCGGTATGACCTTGATCACCGCGGATCATGGAAACGCGGAACAAATGATCGATCCCGAGTCGGGCGGGCCACACACTGCGCACACCCTCAATCCCGTTCCATTCCACTTGATCGATGAGGCGTCTCGTGGATTGAAGTTACGGGCGGGCGGTGCGCTGGAAGACGTGGCTCCTACTGTGCTTGGTTTGCTTGGTAACGAAAAGCCGGGGGAGATGACTGGCCGCGATCTACGAGACCTGGAGTAAAGCAGTTTTCAGGACAGGAAATTTTTGTCTATCCATCTTTGAAAGATTTGCAAGTGTTTGATCCTCGCAACATTCTGGTAATTGATTTTGGACAGCTGGGCGATGTAGTGCTTAGTTTGCCCGCGCTCCGTGCCATTCGGAAACGATTTCCGCAGGCGCGGATCACGGTAGCAGTAGGGAAGCCGGGTGCGGATGTCGTCGCTCTGTCCAGTTTTGCGGATGACACGCTGGTCGTGGATCGTGTGGCGCTGCGCGACGGTTTCAAGCCTCTTTCCGTGCTTCGCGTTTTCAAACTCGTTCAGGAAGTGAGGGCGAAAAAGTTTGATTTCGTCATTGATTTGCACAGCCTCTCTGAAACAAACCTGCTTGGGTTTCTGTCCGGAGCTCCAAAGCGTCTCTATTCTCGGCGGCCCGGACGCTCGCTGGACTATCTGTCTAACTTTAAGCCGCGCCCTCCAGTCGAAACCGATCATCGCCAACGCCATCTGATTGATCGCTATTTGGATGTTCTGCGTCCGCTCGACATCGAGGACGCCGAACGTCTGCCGACTCTAAAAACCAGGCCGCTGGATGACGCGACCCTCGCGCGTATTCTAGTCAAGGCCAAGGCTGACTCCGGCGCACCACTGGTGGGACTTTTCCCTGGCGCCGGCCACCCGAGCCGCCGCTGGCCACTGGAACAGTTTGCCAGCCTCGCAGATTTTTTGATTAGAAACGATCAGGTTCGGGTGTTGGTTTTTTTGGGACCTGAGGAGCGCGATTTCATCAGAGACATTCGCCGGCAGTTTCCACCTTCCGTCGTTATTCTGGATCAACTGACGATTCCGCAACTGGCTGCGGCGCAAGCCCGGCTGGCGGCTTTCGTTTCCAATGACACTGGCCCCATGCACATTGCCTCAGCGGTTGGAACGCCAGTAGTACTCCTGCTTGATAAGCGCGCGCCGGAAAGTTATTTGCCACAAGGCGACCGTCACCGCGTGATCTATAACAGTGTTATTGAGGACATCACAGTTGATGAAGTATATGAAGCGACCAGAGCGATTCTGGCGTCAGGAAGAACAGCGACTCTGTTCGCAAGTTGAGCCGTAGTATTTTAAATCCGGCATTCCCTCGCCTTTACCCCAGAGCGTTCAGCTATGAAAAGCAGCTCCATTACAACGCACAGTCTTACTTTCAAGGTCGTATTAGTCCTTGTACTTGCGATTGTGAGTGTCTTGCTGCTGCGAACTCTGGTTGCAAGCAAAGAAAAAGATAAAGAACAGCCCGCGGCGGCGGTTTCGAAAAAGTCGCTCGCAAACGGATCTACCGATCTCGCCAGCCGCATAGACAGTGTCATTGATGAGAGCAATGGCGTGGCGCGCTGGGGGATTTCCGTCGTCTCGATGGTTGATGGGTCGAAGTTTTACGAGCGAGACGGCGACAAGCTTTTCACTCCGGCGTCCAACATGAAAATTTATACGACCGGTGTTGCTTTGGATCTACTCGGAGTCGATTACCGCTGGCGAACCTCCGTGTATGCGAACTCACAACCCGACGCAAGCGGCCGTGTTAATGGTGATCTCATACTTTACGGACGAGGGTCGCCTGATCTCGTGGCGGATAGCAAAGATGGGGACCAAGGCTCGCTGGCAAAACTCGCGGACGATCTCTATGCGCGAGGTGTAAGAAGAGTAAGTGGAAATGTTATCGGCGACGAAAGCTATTTCCGTGGCAACTCTCTGGGAGACGGTTGGCAGTGGACAGATCTTCAATGGTACTTCGGCGCTGAAGCCAGTGCACTTTCAGTCAACGGGAATGAGGTCGACATCAACTTCGCGCCTGCCGGTAAGGCCGGCGAATCAACCGTGAGGACAAGCGATACTGAGAGTTATGTGACCGTTCAAAACCGTATGTCGGCAGCGGCAGACAGTAGCGTCCAACCAACCATTGGCGTCTATCGAGGACTTTCAGATAACAATATTGAAGTTTGGGGAGAGTTTGCACCGGGCTCAAAAGGGTTCGGTGCGCGACTGTCGGTTCATGATCCGGCGCTCTGGGCCGCGAAGTTATTTGGACGGGCCCTTAAGACGCGTGGAATACAAGTCGACGGTCAAACGCTATCGCGTAATTCACGCGTGCCTCCAAGTCAGCGTTTCGACCCGTCACACTCCGTTGAGCTGGCGTTCGTACAAAGCCAACCGATGGGTGAGATAGCAAAGAAAACAAACAAGGAGAGCAATAACCTTTTTGCGGAGTTGATCCTCCGAACTCTCGGAAGAGAGCGCGGCGAGATGTCGCCGTCCCCTAACGGAATGGGAAGAGAGAGAGGAGATGATGAATCCGGACTCGCCGTAATCCGGCTGTGGCTGGAACGGTCGGGAATCTCGACTACTCACCTGGCTTTGCATGACGGGTCGGGCTTGTCCAGACTCGACTTGGTTACGCCGGAGACGAGCGCCCGTTTTCTGCTTGCTCTGTCTAAAACAAATGTAGGGCCTGCTTTCAGGGAGTCGCTGCCAATCGCCGGCCATGACGGAACCCTGGCCGGTCGACTCAAAACTGTAGCCAATAACGTCTCGGCAAAGACCGGTTCCCTGACTTACGACAACTCGCTTTCGGGATATCTCACCACTTCCAAAGGACAACTCTTGGCCTTCTCAATCATGTGCAACGACCAGACCGGTTCAGTCAACAGCATCCGCCTAATAGACCAAATTGTTGCCTTGCTCGCAGCCAATCCAGACCTTCCTGCCGGGAAAACATCAAAATCTGAATAATTCCGCCGGTTCAGCCAATGTTGGCTCTGGACAAACGAGGTTTAACCGTTTATTATCCCATTTGTCGGTTTTGCGGTAGGTCCATCTACCCGCAGTCAACCCCTCCCTTTCGAGTTTTCGGAACCCACCGCTTCAAGTCAGGAGTGAAATCAAATGGTAAGACGGATAGGAAGTTTCCTTTTAAGTGCACTCGCGCTGGCGGCCTTTAGTGCCAATGCTCAGGCGCAGTCCAACCTTACGGCGAAATCAGCTGCCCCTCAGCCGGTTCCTACGGCCCCCTTGGAAACAGATCGCATTAGGGACGGCCTGACCGGGCCCGTGCGGCGAGTGCGGACTGAGGTTGTCAAACTCTCCAATGAGACAGGAAAAACCGCGGAAGGCAAACGCGCTGTTCTGGAAGTTGTCTCTTACGACCTCAAGGGCACCAAAGTCGAGAATCAGTACTTTCCTATTGCCGGGGCGAACCTTACTGGTAAAGAGGTCTATAAATACGACGATAAGGGAAACATCAGCGAGATGACTCTGCTAAACACCGATGGATCCTTGTTGAGCAAAGAAGTCTACAAATACGAATTTGATTTTGCGGGCAACTGGAACAAGATGACCACTTCGGTGGCTGTGATTGAAGGTGGCAAAATGTCTTTCGAGCCAACCGAAATCACCTACCGATCGATCATGTACTACCTGGATGAGAATATGATGAAGATGGCTCAGCCAGCTTCACAACCAGCCGCCCCACCGGCTGTGCAGCCGAACACGTTAGCTTCAACGCCTGCCAGTACAGCCAGCCCCAATCTGGAAAACAAGACAACTGCGGTTGTGCCAAAGCCCTCAGCCAACAGTAACAACTCAAACGCAACTCACAAAACTTCTCCCTCGTTGCCGGGTGCGATGTCGAATGCACCAGACAAATTGAGCGGTTTGGGATCAGTTGAGTTGACTAGCGCGAAAACTGATTCGAATGTTGAGGCTACCGCGGTTAACATCGAATCCGAACCACCACCGCCCGCTCCGAGGCCAATACTTAAGCCAGTTTCGGGTGGAGTCCTCAATGGCATAGCCCTAAGTTTGCCGTCGCCGATTTATCCAGAGACTGCTCGACGCTTAAGAACCGCAGGCGTGGTTACGGTAGACGTAGTCGTCGACGAAACCGGAAAAGTAATCTCCGCAGTCGCTACTTCCGGACCTTCACTTTTAAGGGACGTTGCCGTTCAAGCTGCGTTACGGGCAAGGTTCTCACCGACCAAACTTTCAGGGCAGCCAGTTAAAGTTTCGGGGCTTATCAACTACAAGTTCGCCCTTAGCCAATAATTCTTAACCAGCAAGACGCCAGCCCTCCAGGTGGCGTCTGTCTCAGAAATCCTTGCTACGTATCGATTCAAATAGGAGCTAACTCCAATGGCATTAACAGGACACTTGAGTGACCTTTCCCTTTCCGAATTAATTGAGTTTTTCTGCAACCAGCGCAAAACCGGCCAGCTCAAGGTCCTCTATCCCCAGGGTCCCGGATATTTTTATCTGCAGGCCGGGTCGGTGATTGACGCGCGAATCGGCGTGCTGCGAGGAATCGATGCCGTCTACTACGCATTGACTCTTCCCAACGCGAAGTTTGAGTTCGGAGGCGAGTCGGAGCCGGCCGAACGTACGATCAATCAACCCTGGACTCAGGTTGTTCTCGAAGGTTTGCGACGCCTGGATGAAGGAATCATCCCGACAAATGCTTATCCGGCTGACTACCACGACGAGGGCGAGATGGTGGCGGAGAATCAAGCGCAGGCGCCATCAACTGACCTGGAAAGTTTGCGTGTTCCTTCCTTCCTCTCTTTCATGAGCACGGAATCAATGGCTAAGCGAAAATTTGCGATTGCGGGCGCCGTGGCCTTCGCAGTTATTGCGAGCGTGGCTGCGATCGGGGTTCCAGCTGGTTGGTACACTCCGGCCAAGGCTTCAGCAGTTGTCATTCAGCCAAGTACAGTCACTGTTACAGAGGCGCCGACGCCTGAAGTGATTGTCCCCACAGAGAGTGCACAGCCGGCTGAACAATCGGAAGATGCCGCACTCGCAGCTCGGCGACAACACGAGAAAGAGAAGGATAAAGCGAAGGCACGTGAAGAGAAGGCTGCGGCGGCGCTGACATCTGCCGCCAGTGCTTTAGTCCCAACCAGTGTGGCGTCCGATACAGCGAAGTCTGGAGCAAAGAAGATCACGGTAACTGTTACCTATGATGAGTCAGGACGAGTTACGCAGGCGTCTGGTGGAGATGCGAGTGCGGTGAGAATTGCACGTCAAAAACGCTTCCCGGCGGGGAAAGCCGGATCAGCGACAATCACTATCCCGATAAACTGAAAACATTTAGCGTTAAGGTTAAGGGGGAAAGGGTAGAGCCAGGGTGCTCTTGCCCTTTCCCCCTTTAATCTTCAACCCCAGGATCAAACCAACCGCATTATTTCGTCGTCAGCTAAAACCGCCGAAGCTTGTTTTGCCCGATCGTAAATTCGGCTGACGCGCTCATCGTTGGCTTCGATTCCGCGCTTCTCGAGCCAGTAGATCACATTTGATTTGCCACTCATTGGTCCGATTTCTACTACCTGTTCCAGCCCAAATTGTCCCGCCGGCACACCCGAGTAGACCAAATCCGCGAGTTCTCGATCGCCTTTTCGGTAACTCTTGATCACTGCAGCCGCGTGAACGCCGGTTGCCGTACGAAAAGCGTCGCGGCCGAAGACCGGATAGTTGTATGGGATGTCCCAGTCGCAAGCCTTCGACACGGCCTCACAATACTCGCCTAACCGAGACAGATCATTCTGAATCCAGCCCATGAGCTTCAGGTTCACCAACAATTGATCCATCGGCGTGTTGCCGACGCGCTCGCCAATGCCCAATGCCGAGCCATGGACTTGATCGGCGCCGCCCTGGATCGCGGCTATCGAATTGATTACGCCGAGGCCACGATCCTGATGGCCGTGCCAGTCAAGGCGGATGTTTCCACCCTGCTGCTCGATGATATTTTTGACGAAACGGACTACGGAACGCGCGCCGTCCGGAGTGGAATGTCCCACGGTATCGCAGACGCACACTGCCTTCGCTCCGCAACGGATGGCCGTCGTGTAGAGTGCGCGAATCGTTTCCGGATGGGCGCGGGTGGTATCTTCAGTGACGTACATAACCGGCACGCCTTCGCCCACTGCAAACGACACGGCTTCTTCAGTCAATTTCAGCAGCTTATCGAGAGTCCAGTCCTCCGCAAAAAAACGTATGGCGGAAGAACCAATGAAAGTGCAAGCTTCAATTGGAATCCCGACGCGCTGGGAAATTTCGATGATTGGCAAAATATCATTTCGATGGGTACGTGCGGCGCAATTCGGCCGGATCTTCAATTTCTTCTCGGCGATCTCACGAGCCATTAACTCCACGCCGGCTGCGTGAGTTCCGCCTGCACCGGGCAGACCGATGTCCGCCGTGTCGATGCCCAATGCATCCATGAGGTGAAGCAGTTCAATTTTTTGCTCGACCGGCGGTTCGCTGACCGAGGGCGACTGCAGACCATCACGGAGCGTTTCGTCGTCAAAACCTATGTGACGATTCGGCAGAGTCAATTCAGGATCGATGGTGTTCCAGTCGTAAACTAATTCAGCAAGGGACACTCGATAACCTCCGGAAGCCACTTTGTTGAGAGTCAAAAAGTCTGGAGACTAAACTTTAGTTGTTTTGCTTTCCAGACTACTCAACTTACGCTTATGTTCCGAACCGGGGAAGAATTTGATTACAGCAACCTGTCATTATTAATGTCAAGCCAGCCATTTGAGGTTTGGCTTTTGACGCGAAGCGTCGCTGTGTTATAGCCTCTCACGCGTTTCATCGGAAGGTCGTTGCGCTCCACTCTTATAACTTTGATTCCTAAAGCTCAGGCTCAAGCTAAGACGATCGCGCTGGGCTCGGATCGCGCGGCAAAGATTTTGGCCGTCCGCGCCAGCATTGCACGGGTAGCGACGATCGATTCGTCCTGGGCCGAAGCGACCGTTCTCGCCCGGCCTGTCAAAACGAACGCACCCGCAATGCCTCTGAATGATTGGGAACTGATGCAAGGGGCGCGGGAAAGGGCACTCGCCGTGCGCGATCAACTTCGGGCCCAGCGGCGCGAGGCTGATATTTATGTCGGGCTCGAAGGCGGATTTCATTCAATCTCCATCGAAGGCGAATGGCACACGTTCCTGCGCGGCTGGGCCTATGCAACTGACGGCAAGAATGGGACGTTTGGTGCGACGCCGTCGATTAGCGTTCCCGCCAATCTGGCGAAAAAGGTAATTGAAGGACGTCGCGAGTTGGGGCTGGTTATTGATGAGGTCGCCGGAATCAAAGACGTACGCAGTCGCCAGGGGGCCTGGGGCATACTGTCGCGTGATCTGGTTACACGTGCGATGAGTTTTGAAGTTGCCCTGATTGCAGCCTTTGCACCTTTTTATAACAAGGCGATGTACACTGATCTTTAGAGTTCAACTCTTAAGCTATTTTAGGTTTGTACGCTGACTCTGATTTCACATGGAAGAACTTATTGCACAGGTTAATGACGGCGATCCGACGCACCATTCACGTGCAAACGTCGGCTGGATCGAGGTAATTGCCGGCTCGATGTTTTCGGGAAAATCCGAAGAGCTGATCCGACGGTTACGGCGAGCGAAGATTGCGCGTCAAAAAGTACAGGTCTTTAAGCCGGAGATCGACTCGCGCTTTTCGCAAGATCACATCGTTTCGCATTCCGAGATGAGGCATGAGTCTGCCAATATTCGTAGCGCCGAGGAAGTACTCGCGAAAGTTGAGGCGGACACGGAGGTGGTTGGAATCGATGAGGGCCAGTTTTTTGACAACGACCTGGTGGACGTTGCCACACAATTGGCGGGTCGGGGAGTGCGCGTGATAATAGCCGGCCTCGATCAGGACTACACCGGCAAACCCTGGGAGCCGATGCCACAACTCCTGGCCGTCGCCGAATACATTACCAAGACTCACGCCATCTGCATGAATTGTGGCCAGCCGGCAAACTATTCGCAACGCACCTTTGAATCAGAAGAGCGCGTCGCAGTCGGCGCCACCGGCATGTACGAAGCTCGCTGTCGCCAATGTTTCGTACCGCATGCCGACGCGCCCACAGTGCATCCAGAATGAATAATTGTGTGGAAGTGTTGACTAGCTGCGGTTAGTTCAATACGCGGAATACATAGCCCGTGACATCCTCATAAACACTGTCGGCCCGCTTTCCGGCCAGCTTCACGGAATAATCGTCACGTTTGAATAGACTGGCCGACAAGGGCACGGTGATAGACGCCTTTGCGTTTGCAGTTGCGGGTTTGAGACCTTCGATCGTTGCGACCACGGTCTGGTCGCTTCTCAATACTTCAGCACGATAGGTCGCGTATTCTGCTTTGGGAAGCTCCAGCTGAAGTTCAAGAGTATCTGTTCCGGGTGGAATAGAAATTTTCTTGATCTCCCTGCCATCCAGGCTCCTGCTTAGACCTGGCGTAAGGACCACGGCGAGTGCCTGTCCTGCTTCATGTGACCCTGGGTTTTTCAAACGGTTCAGAGTGGTCCAAGATACGAGGCCAACGACCAGAACAAATGTTGCAGCCAGAGAGTAAGCTACGATCGGGTTCGACGGGAGGAATGGGAGAAGCGATCGCCTGCTCTTGTTGGGATCAGCAGCTGGTTTACTAAAAGCAGGTTTGGCAATTACGACATCCCGTGCCTCCGCTTCATTGGTACGGTTCAGATATTTCTTCAGTGCGCGCGCAAAACGAAGCTTTTGCTGCCGCTCAGGAGCCAGGGCGAAGTACGCCTCAAAGCTTTCACGCTCGGCTTGCGACTGTTCTCCGCTCAAATACTGATCGATTAGCTCGTCTTCCACCATTAACAACTCATCATAGAAGACGGTGTCGGTCAAAAGTCGCTCTTCAAGCGCGGCCATTTCTGCGGGTGGTAAATCGCCCAGCAAATATTGGCGTAGAGATTCTTGTTCTTTGTAATCTAATTGCAACGGTTCACGCCCCCACGAAACCACTTCTGTATACAATGTCAATAAGCTGCATCCTATTTCATCCCGCAACATCCTGGACACAATTCTGTACACACTCGTAAAGGGAGAGTCGAATACGGTGAGCCCTTATTCTTAAGGCGTTTAGCGCGATTCCCAGTTGATCGGCCAGTTTTTTCCGGTGATCTATTTTTGTTCGTTTCTCCTCCTGGTAGTAATCAAGTACCAAGCCCCGGTGTTCAGGCCTTAGCTTCTCAATACACTTCTCGAGGCATTCATATTCTTTTTCGATCTCCTCCGCGTTGTCTGGGATAGGAGGAATCGGCCGGGGCTTCCGTCTTACATATTCCAGGTGCACCTTGTTGGCAACTCCATAAAAGTAACGCGTGGGGTCGCCTTCATAGGTGCCTTGGATGTCCGGTAGTTTCTTGCTCACCCTATTAATGGTTTCATCGGCCAGATCTTCCGGCTCAAGACAACCACGGCAGGTGAAAATCTTAATCAGACGCAAGCGAATTTCTTCATACTTCTTTCCGGCTTCCTCACGTCTTGGATCGAGCCAGTTAAGCAGAGCGTCAAAAGATTCTTGAGTTAAGATCCAGTCTTTGTTCATGGGACTGAGGGACCAACATGGTTTTTGGACGAGATCTGACTTTCGCCTAGCGGGGCATTGTATCTAAAGAATTGTTCTTCGTCTTTGTTTTAGGACGAAAAAAGCTGCGACAAGCAACAGGACTGACAGGCCCACCCACAAAGTCAACGAGTTGATGCGCCAGGCTCCGGCACTCGCGGACTGAGTGTACTGTCCCTGAATTATGAAGCCGGACCAATAATACGGCGACTGCCAACGTTTCTGCTGCGACATAGAAACCTGCGCTTTTCTGAGGGCCGCAGCAGGAGAGAGTCCGTCTTTCAACATGAACCCATAGAAGTAACGCATCAGTTCGGCTGTCGCTTCATCATCGACCTTCCAGAGACTGGCGACGACGCTCGACGCACCGGCGTACATGAAGCCTCGAGTGAGACCGATCAAGCCTTCGCCCCTGACGTCTTTTCCGAGGCCGGTATTACAGGCGCTAAGCACCACCAGGTCCACCGGCAGCTTCAAATTGTAAATATCATGAAGGCGCAAAAACCCGTCCTGCCGCTGTCCCTTTTCATCAAACAACGACAACACCACACCAGACAATTCAGGGTGCTCATCATTAAGCAGGCCATGAGTGGCAAAGTGCAGGATGCGATAGTTGCCAATCTCGGGTCGCATCACCGTAGCTCTGCTCGCCTCAAAACCGATTGCTTCAAATCCAGACCACCAGGGCGCGACTGACATGATGGCCTCGGCCTCCAAACGCGAGGCCTGCAACCTGGGGATGTGGCCTCCCTCCTGTGCCAGTCCGACATCCCTGAGAGCGCGTTGTGAATCTGTTTCCGGTAATTGGGAGGTCGCGGAATTGTTATTTTGATTGGCCGAGTTAATGCGCGGATCGTCAGCCTCAAACACTGGGTCAGCGAAGACTGCGATAGTTTTCGCAGCTTGTTTCCGGGTCGCAGTGTCGTCGATCAAAATCGCCAACGTGGAAGCAGATGGTTCGTTTACGATTTCATGATCCAGAACCAACGCCCTTGAATCCGCTACCACCCCCAGCTCCGAACCCCCAGATTTCGGTTGAACGGCTGCGGTCAGGATCTGAAAAGGCACGTACTGCAGCGCTCCATCCGGCACTATTAACAGACGTTTTGTTCCAAGCCTTGAGCTCACCGGCCCCAGAACAATGCGGCTGAGCTCTGCGATTTGCGCCGGCAATTGTTCGTTGGCCTTCACCACCCGTGCCTGAGTCTGAGCGAGAGCTTCCCCCGCCCGCGGTTGACTAGCGGTAAGCGAGGCATAGACATTTCGCGCAGCCGTTTCTATCTCAGCGCGCCCGGGCAGCTCATAGCTAAAGCTCTCTGCACGGGTGATGGCCCAAACGTAGCTCCGTTCATCGCCAAGCGAGTACTCCAACATCAGGGAGCTGTCATCCAAAACCTGTTGCTGAATTCTATTGAGTGATAGTGGTTGTGCCTGAGTAAGCGCTGCATAACGCGGGCTGCTCGATCTAATCTGAGCTCGCACTTCTTCGTACTCAATCGAAAGCCGGTCAATTTCCTTTGAGAGAGCTTCGGCTTCAGCAGCATCGGAATTACTTCCCAGAACCTGGGCATGACGCGCAGTCTTTCCATAGAGGGTTTGTTGCAGCAAACGTTCTCGTTCGAGAAGCGCAACGTCAACACCCTGGCGGATGTCAGCGCGCGCTTCCTGCAGCGACTCAAGCAGGGAACGGGCGCGTGCCTTTTCACTGATCGCAAAAGCTGCAGCAGCAAACCCCTCAGCCGGGTGGGCCTTGTCGAGCTGCATCAGGACATCCATGTAGAGTTCGTAATGCTGGCGGACCGATGCGAAATAGGAAGCCCGCAGTTCCTGGCTCGCGACTTTCGTACGCAGAGATTCTATTACGTCAATCGCTGACTGTATGAAAGTTCGGGCTTCATTTAGATTGCCGTGGTCGCGTTCCAGTCGCGCAAGGTTGTAAAGAGTCGCCGCCTCTCCCATGCGATATTCTGCCTGCCGGCTTAACTCGAGTGCGCGTGAATAGTAATCACGGGCTTTCTCAACTTCGCCGCGCGCCTCAAAGATCTGGGCTATTGGATTAAGCGTATCTGCTTCTGCACGAAAATCCTTTTCTTTACGCCAGAAAGCCAGCGCCTTTAGATAATGGTCGAGGGCTTTCGTCTGCTCCCCAAGAGCACCGTAGACCCTACCCATTTGTCTTACTTGAAAAGCCTGCATCCGTGAATCGTTAGCGGCTTTTGAAATCGCAAGGGCTTGTTGAAAGTAGTCAAGCGCCTTTTGATATTCGCCCAGCGAATACAGCACACCGCCAGCGTCGTAGATGGTTCCCACCTCTCCGCTGTAGTCTCCGGAAGCGCGAAACAATGGTAGCGCCTGGTTGTAGTATTCGATTGCTTCTCGCTTTTTGCTTAGTTGATTGTAGGTATCGGCCAGACCGGTGAGGACTCTGCCTTTCTCGGCCAGGGCTCCGATGGGCTCAATAAGTTGCATGGCTTGTTGAAAATTATTGAGTGCCTGCTGGCTTTCGCCCATACGAGAATAGAGCCGGCCGATGGCCGTGAGAGTCATTGATCGTCCGCGCTGATCGCGAGCGCTGATCCACAAGGTGAGGGCCTTATTGTAGTAATCGAGGGCCTGTTCCATTTGTCCGATATCTGAATAGGTATAAGCAAAATTCAAAAGCGCGAGCGCCTGGCCCTGCCGGTCGCCCAGGTCAAGCCAGAGACTCAGGGCCTTTTGATAAAAATCGAGAGACTCCTTCAGCTTGCCGAGTCCGTACGAGACTTCCCCAAGATTGTTGAAGGCTCGTGCCTGACCATAAGTGTGCTGTGTTGCCTGACTCAGTCTTAGTGCCTCGTAACAAAGTTTTTGAGCTTCCTGGTTTTTCCCGCGACTGAGATGAACGTAGCCGATTTCGTTTAGCGTGTCGGCTTCGTGGCGAACGTCTTTGACTAATCGCCAAAGTGCTAAAGCCTGCTGGTAGGAATCGAGGGCTTCGCTGGACTCACCTAAGCGTTGATAGACATCACCCACACGTTTGAGCGCGTTGGCCTCTTCACCGCGTTCACCGATGGCTTTCCAGAGAGCCGAAGACGCTCTGAGTTTTTCGATAGCAGTCCGACTCGATTCCGCTTTCCACTCACGAAGCAATTCTTCCGCTGCGGCGAAAGCCTTGTCCGCGTCGATTGTTTGAGCATCTCTTGCGGTGGATTCCCGCACGTCCGTCACTTGCAGTTTGTAGCGTCCGCGTATCCCCGCTGTTTCCAGCGACCGCATGTCCAAACGATAGCTGCCAGGTTTGTCGGCGATTATGGACAGAGGAGTGCGTTCTCGCTCACGACTTTCCAGCTCAAGCATGACACGGCCGTCCGGAGCGGTTAATCGCAAACTTAAGTTAAAGGCTACTGGATTGACGAGGACACGAAGATATTGTCCCCCTTCGAGATTGACCTGATAGGCATGCTCCTCGGCGGGACCGAGTTCCCCTTCGCTCGATTCTCCAGCCCTCAGTGTGTTTGAAGCGGCTGCGGATTTTTCAGTTTCTGCGGCTGCCAGAGGAATGTTGACCGGTTCGATTCGAAAAAAAACTCCGAGCGTTATGGCTGACGCAATGAATGCTACAACCCAAAGACCTGGTATCGATCTGGTCAGCTTGCTGGTCAACAACATTTTGGCGGGATCACCTCAATTACCGCCTTGTCGAGCGAATTGGTTGAACCGCGTTGCTACTATCCATCACCGCTATTGGCCCAAACGGATCCTTCCAGTCAATGCAGCTATTGAAGTCTGTAGGTGGATTTCGCATGCTGCCGGCGAGGTTGTCCAAATTCTTGTTAGCAGTGCTGCTCTTGTTAGCCGTGCTGCTCTTGTTAGCAGTGCTGCTCTTGTTGGCAGTGCTGCTCTTGTTGGCCGTGCTGCTCTTGTTAGCAGTGCTGCTCTTGTTAGCGGTGCTGCTCTTAGAGTTGGCTTGCTCTAACTGCTTAAAGGCCAGGGAAAAAACTTTGTCGGCTTGATTTTGGATCGCTACCGGTCCCGGACGCGGCTTGCGCTTCGTGACGCGCAGGTACTCTAAAAGAAACTCGATCCATTCCGAGTCATTAACGAAACGAATTTCTCCATACTCGTCCAATTTGGCATTTTCCTCAGACCAGGGGAAATAGATTGCTACGCCGTAAGAATACTGAACAATGGGACCGCTGTAACACGACTTCCAAATAAACCCCTTCGGGTCCGTCTGGAAATTCACCACCCGGGCGCCGTTGCCGTGGTCGAATCGAATATCGGCGTCCTCTGGATGCTCTTCATTTTGCGGACCGCGGATCGTATTCATCACATTCTGACAGACTGTCCTTATCTGCTTCCAGCAATCTGCCTCCCTATCCGGTCGGACACAGAGTTCCTTCAGCAGGCTGCAGAAGTCATAGAGGTCGACGTATTTCTGTCCCAGGTAAGGCTGGGCTTCCCAGTGCGCCAGAACCAGCGCATTCCGTATCTCGGCAACTGTAGCTTCGTCGCTCTTCAGTTGCTCCCGCAATGTTCGTGAAAAACTCGCAACTGCTTTCATCAAGTTTTTGGATTCACTGAGATCACAAGCTGCCTGATCAACGGAAACGCCCGCTGCCTGATAGTCAGTGTAATACGTGGTGTAGTCCTGAACGATCCTGGTCGATAGTTTCTTCAGGTCGTCGTTGATTCTGTTGTCGTTTAGCGCTTTGAGAACCATTTTGTAAGGCCAACCCGCCAGTGGTTCGAACCCTTCAGCTCCGATCATCACTTTTACGTGGTTGTGGACGGCATAGGAAACTTCGCTCATCGCCATCACGCAAGTGTCGATGCCGAGAATATCGATACGACTGTTACCCAGCACGGCTGCGTTTATTCTTTCAATTAACTGACCCAGATTAATGGCGGTAAGGCTTTCAATATCCTCTCCATCTTCCTTGAATAATAGACCGCCGTACACTCCACTACCGTGTCCATTAAGTACCAGCATGTAATGTTCGGCAGGGTATTTGTCGACGCAATCCGCGACGAAGGCGAAAATTCTGTCACTGTAAGACAAATCCACCCGCTCCAAGGTTGGCTCGAGTTTCTCCCCTGCTGCTGCGTCTGATTTGCTTGAGGACATTCGGTTGATCCTCTTTGTAATATCTTTTGCGCGATCCAGTCGCGATTGGTTCAACTCCCTGACCAGCTCGCCGGGACTATCACCTTTCTCGATTTTCAGTCTGGTATTTTCGTGGACGGGAGTATCGAGTTCGACAATCACAGTCACGTCTTCGGTCGAACCGATCTTCTTCATGTCGTTCAGCGCGAAAATGCATTCCTCGCTCAGGTTGTTATCACCCGCAAGGTAAACCATCAGAGTCCATTTGCGTGTCATCGAAATATCCTCCTGAATTTAAACGCCGATGAGATCGCGCCGCTGGGGGCGCCTTAAGCGGTTAGTTACGGAGAGTGGCATCATCTTCTCCAGCTGCTAGAGTCGGGTTGCAATGTCTTTAAATGCCAAATCTGGAAAGACACTACGTCAACAACATGGAGTGCAAGGCAACTTAGGACTCAATCAGACACGATCAAGAGCGGATCGGGAGACTTGAGGCAGCGGCGAATCGGCAACACCCTACGACCGTTGCTGAATGGTGTCAAGACTCCATATGGCTTTTACCGCCCTCAGGAATTGACTCCCTCAGATGTATCAGGCAAGGAACCTCTGTCCCGGCTAGCTCAATTGGTTATGGTGTTTTCCAGCCAAACGTTTCAATGCGGACCGAACGAGAAATTACCAGGCACTCGCAATCGTTCACGGATCGAAGAGCGTGAGTGCGCAGCATGCGGAGAGCGTTAAAGGGACCATGCGGAGTGCGTTAAAGGGCACTGTGTATTTGCGGCTCACGACACCGGTGTGTTGGGTGTAAAAACGGAAAAGAAGCGGTATGGCGACGCGTGAGAAAATCAGTCGCCTCACCGCTTCTCGCTGCGTGCCGCCGGCGGTGCTGGGGTGAGATATCAAATGCAGCCGCAGCTGGTGTGAGTTAGACCGGGACTGGGGACCCTCGTCTAAAGTTACTGTTTAGATAGTTATGACTTAGCTGCGCAAAACGTTTCAAGACGCCTCGCCGTAGGGAGACAGAGGAAGGCCGCCGCTGCAAAATGATCGAATGACTGCAATCAGCAGCTGCAAACAAAGAGAGTAGACGAACGAAAATCCCAAAATTTTTGCGTTGGTTCGAGGTTCAAATTCTATTGGGCTTGAAGCCCTCCAATTTCGCAGGAACGAAACTGGCAAAACACGTCACGGCAGGGAGGGTTTATGGTTGACAGGGCCTCTTGACGCGACTAACCTTCGCGTGTTCCTCGCGGTGTCCTAACTCAAATCGCTTGTATTTGATAGCGCCTAACCAATGGCAGGTTTAAACCTCGTGAGAGCGTCAGCTCGCACTAAAGGTTCTGGCTCCTCGCGTCGCGGAGACTTCCTTTACCGACATCCATAACTATGATGGAACTGTTCTCGTCTGGAGCTCCTTTGGTCTCTGTTTCCCGATGAAGAGAGAACGCGAACCTACGCAAGAAGAGTTTGAAAAGTTACTTGCCTGGCTGGCTTCAGCAGCCAGGGATTACCAGACTATGCACTACCGCCTAACCAGAATCTTCATCTCGGGGGGCTGTTATGACGCCGAACGTCTGGCTGATGAGGTCATGAATCGCGTCGCCGTGCGAATAGACAAAGTGGTAAGTGATTATAAGGGTGATCCTGCCCGGTGCCTTCAGGGTTTCGCAGAGCTCGTCGCGCTTGAAGATCGAAAGGACAGGAAAAGACGAGTCGATATCGAGTTGGTTGAGCCGTCTGTCCTGGCTGACGAACGCGGGCAGGAGGAAGACGACCAAAGAAAACGCGAGCGGGAAGACGCCTGCCTTAAGAGATGTATGAAAGAATTAACCGGTGGTGAGCGCGATTTATTTGAGCGCTATTTTCAGAGCGATATGAAAGCAAAAGTCGCTCGCAAGAAACTGGCCGCGGACTTAGGGATTACGGCTAACGCTTTGAGAATTAAGGCCCATCGCCTCGGTCGCCGGCTGCGTCACTGCCTGGATGGGTGCCTTGACCAGCGGCCTGAGACACTGAATGATGCGGAAGAAACAATTCGGGGCGGAAACTCATAACAATCAGCGGGTCTCCTCAGATCGGAAGGCAATTCAAATGGCGCGGAAGCAAACAGATCCCAACTCTGGGCCGGAGACATTGTGGGAGAAACTGTTTGGCGGCAGATCTCGACAAGCCAAACAGTCAGACGAGGGAGTCCGCGAAGTATCTTCCGAGGACCAAAATTTAGTTAGGCAGTATTTACTGAGGCAACTCTCACCAGATGAACAGCGGACAATTGAACAGCGTTTCTTAAATGAAGACGATTTGTTCGAAGAGTTGGAAAACGCCGAAGACGAACTTGTCAACGACTACGTCGCCGGGCGTTTGTCCGGGGTAGAGGTCAAGAAACTCAAAGAGAATTTTCTGGCCACGCCGGAAGGATCCAGAAACCAACGATTTGCCGAAGCCGTCGAAAGGTACCAGCAGTCCGATCAAAAAAAAGAATACTTGATTGAGCCCAAAAAGCTCTCTCTGTTGAGCCGGCTACAACAATACTTCGCGCGCGTCAGCGCTGTTAGCTCACCGCTGGCGCAGGCTGCGGTTCTTTTAATTGTAGTTGGTGTAGGGTTCGCGGTTTGGCGCGGCTTCTTCTACCAGTCAGATGTGGACCAGGCGTTGGTCGCTCTGAATGCGGCTTATCGTGACCAGCGCTCCGTCGAAGTGCGCATCACTGGGCTGGACTACGCTCCTTTTGTCACCACCCGCGGTCCGGGAACAGCAAAAATCAATGAGAACGAACTGCAACGAGCTGAACTAAAACTGCTGGAAGCCCTGCGCAAAAATCCAACTCGTGCCGCTCATCATGCGCTCGGCAAAGTGTACCTGGCAAAAAACGCTTACGATGACGCTATCAAAGAGCTCAATGAGGCGCTCAAAGCCGATCCCAACAATTCGGAAATCCTCGCTGACCTGGGCGCCGCTTATCTTGAAAAAGGAAAGATCGACCTCGATAACGAAAAGAGCGCGCAGGGTCGATCTGGATCAGGGAAAGGTGTCGAGGAACTGGCACATAGTTTGGATAATCTCGATAAAGCCCTGACATCCAACCCGAATCTGCTCGAAGCACTTTTCAACCGGGGCCTGTGTCACCAGTATCTGGGCCTGACCGCTCAAGCCAAGACAGACTGGCTGGATTACATCAAGAGAGATTCACGTTCGCCCTGGGCGGATGAGGCGCGCGATCATCTCAAAATGGTTGAGAGCGAAGAGAAGAAACTTTCAAAAACCAGAGAACAAATTTTCCGTGAGTTTCTCGCCGCTTACAATTCCCAAGATCCAAATGCGGCTTTGAAGATAATAAGCAGCTATCAGAATCGTAGTGGGAATGTCGTAGTTGAACAGTTGCTTGATTCCTTTCTGGAAGCGAAACAACGAGGGGAACAGGCTCGCGCTGAGAGAGAGCTCTCGATGCTAGCTTACATTGGCGATCTCTCACGCGACCAGATCGGCGAGCGGTTTTATTGTGATCTGGCAGGCTATTATGGCGCTGCGACGGAGGCGCAACTGGAAGGGCTAACCCAGGCGCGCAGTTTGATGCAACGGGCACATGCCGGTTGGGGACAAGTTGGCGCCGACGATTCTCTCAGGTTGTTCGAAGAGTCCGAGAAGCTCTTTCGTGAGAGCGGCGATCTTTGTGAGGCGGCGTTTGCTAAGTATTGGGTAAGTTTTTGTTATTTCCACCAGCAGAATTACAAACAAAGTCTGGCGTTCATCGAACACCTGACAAAGGTCAACGAAGCTGCTGGATATGAGTGGCTTCAGGTTCGTTCCCTCTATCTGATTTCGGGTATCCATTTCGCCCTCAACGAACACTCAAACGCCGTAAGTTTTGCTGATCGCTCGTTGGCAAAAGCGGAAGCCCTGGATGACACCGTCGGCATAATAAACGCTCTGACTTCGCTTATCGAATATCATCGTTATCTGGGCAATTATCAAAATTCCCTCGCTTACATTGAAAAGAGTTTGCCTTTGGTGAATTCAATTTCGATGGATCCGCTCCAGGGCTGCCGCCACTACGGCTTCGAGGCCACAGCGTTTGCTTCAGTCAATTTATTTGCGGCGGCCGCTGACTATCAGCGAGAAGCATTGCGCTATGCGGTGCTCACTCGGGCCGACACATCGATGTCTTTCAACTATGCGTTCATGGGTATGATAAACGGGAAGCTGGCCAATTATGGCGAGGGTCTTAACAACGCGGAACAAGCTTTTAGCATTGCGGCTACCCGGTCGGCGGAGCCCCGCTACCGAAATCTGATGGCCTATGCGTCATTACAACTTGGCGACATCAACAGAGAGGCAGGTAAATTCGACGAAGGAATCAAGAATTATGACCGGGCCATTGTTCTCTACGAAGAATTATCCCTACCGACCCATCTCTATCAGGCTCACAAAGGAAAACTTCTCTGTGCCCTCGCGCAGCAAGATGTAGCACTGAGCAAGAGCGAGATAGCGCTAACGCTGAACTTGCTGGAAGATTATCGCCTCAAGATTTCGGAGGAGAGCCAACGAAACAGGTTCTTTGACACCGAGCAGAGTGTCTACGATGCGGCTATTAGCTTTGAAGAGTTGAGAATGAGCAACTCAGAAGTGGCGTTTACCTATTCAGAGTTGTCCAAAGCACGGTCGTTGCTTGGGTTGATGGCGGCCGACGCATTGGTTGCTGGTCAGGTTGAGGCGAAAGAACAGCTCCACCCGTCAAAGCCGCTCAGCCTTGGTGAAATAAAGCTGGGACTGCCGGAGCAAGTGCAGCTAGTTCAGTACGCCGTGCTTAGCGATCAGCTAGTCGTCTGGGTCATCTCAAGGTCGGGAGTGTCCAGCTACCATCAAGCTGTCACTGAAGAAGAATTGACGAGAAAGATTCTGGATTACCTGGCCCTAATAACTGCCCCACCGGGGCAACGTAGCAGCGAAGAACTCCGGCTGTCTCATGATCTTTACAATCTTTTGATAAGACCCATAGAAGCGAATCTGGATCACAAACAAATCTGCATAATTTCCGATAAAATTTTGAACTTGCTTCCATTTGCCGCTTTAGTTTCACCAGCGTCTGGCAGGTATTTCATCGAAGACCATCTACTTGAATCCTCTCTTAGCGCCAGCGTCTTCATACGTGCTACCGCAATGGCCGAGAACAAGGGTGGCGCAAGAAACGAGCAGCTATTGAGCGTCGGCAACCCGAACTTCGACCGAAAGCTCTTTCCGGCGCTCTCCGATCTTCCAGCGGCAACCACCGAAGCAGAGGAAGTCGCTGCGTCTTACCACCACCCTACGACTCTCGTCGCTGAAGCCGCGACAAAAAGTGCGGTGCGCAACCAAATGGAAGGCTCCGATGTGATCCACTTTGCGCTTCATTCGGACATTGATGAGCGATTTCCACTGCGGTCAAAACTGATATTTGCGAACACAAATCAACCTGCCGAGGATACCTTGTCTGCTTACGAGATCTACAATTCGAGGTTTCCTCGCACCAGAGTCGTGGTGCTTTCTTCATGTCGAACCGCGGCGGAACAGTACTATCGCGGCGAAGGAATGATAAGCCTGGCGCGATCGTTTCTGGTCGCCGATGTTCCTATAGTCGTGGCTAGCCTTTGGCCGGTGGAGTCAAACTCCACCACAGAGTTAATGGTCCGTTTTCACCGGCTAAGGCAGAGTAATCTTTCAAGCGTTGAGGCACTCCGAAGTGCACAACTCGAGATGCTTCGCAATCCTGAATCACGATTTCGCCAGCCGTACTATTGGGCTCCTTTCACGGTCATCGGAGGTTACGCGGAATTCTGAGCGTTGGCCTGGTTGTAATCCCAGATCGGTTTTTCAAGCGGGTGGAATTTCTTAACACCTGCGCCTTTGTCATGCGGTGTTTGAGAAACGTTTTAACGTTCCACTCATACAAAACGAAAGCTTCTTTCAAATGGTTCCCGGACGGGCATCAACCCGAAATTGACTGAGAGGGAGAGATGTTATGGCGACAAAAACAATAACAATCGTGTTTAGAGGACTGATGGTCTTTAATTACCAGAAGGGTCGCATGGAGATAGGATTTATCAACGGGCTCCCTCCAAAAGCCGAAAATAGCCATCATCACGAGGGCACACCGGACGACCACGCGAACCATCTACCGGTGCACATCCCGCGCATACTAACCATGAGGAACGGCATCCTGGCTTCCATTCTCGATCTTCGTAATCGAGATGAGCTGGACACGATCCGTAATTGGGAAATTAAGGCGACTGATGTAGCCGATCCGCAAGTCAAGATCTTCAAGGATGGGGCTGACTTTAACCGTCTGGCATCGCCGGCGCCTAATCCACGAGACTTCAGGTGGATCGCCGACCTGGAAGGTCCGGACCTGCATAACAGAAAGTTGAGCAGGGAACTCGACACCCGGCAGCTCCTGATGGTTTTGTATGTTCGGCACGGTGAGTTTTATACAAAAATGAAGTCGCCTGCATTCAGGCGGGTGAGAGTGAATCCGCCGCCGGAGGAAATTGAATTTGGTAGTACGGCGGCGGTAACTGGCTGTGACATCAGTATTGAAACGGGCAGCGTGAACCTGGTGGCTGGCGGAGCCGGATCAGTTTTCCTCTTCAACGAGAGCGCAGAAGAGGGCACCATTTATGAGATCTCAAATGCACCGCCGGATGTGCCAGCCGACGCGCCGACGCCGCCCGATGAAGGTGGCCATTTCCACATGTTCTACGACAAGCTCTTTAACAACAAGCCGGCCGATCAATTTGATCTCATAAGGGACGATCAACAGCCGTCTCCTGATCCGGCTCAATGCGGTGCAGGTCTTCTAGGACAACGGGACGATCCGTTCTAAACCGCAGCGAGAGCCAAAGACATCGGCGCCGTGCCATCACAAGAACAACTGACGATGGTCAGGAAACGAAAAGGACGCACTAAGATGGAGAACGATCAGACCAGCAATCGCGATCAGGACAAGTCTGACTCAGAGTTGGAAGAAGTTGACGACTCGTCGAGCAAAAGATTTGACTCGAAATCGCGAGCAGATTCATGGATACCGGGCTGGATCGAGCTAGAGTTCACCGAAGCTATTCATTCCGGGGTGCAAATCGATGCGTTTGATCAGGAAGATCACGAGGGATTCTCCGAGGCGTGGCCAGCAGCCCTAACAAAAGTTGCTGCCAGCCACAAGCTCAGGAGCTGGAGGCCGTCGTTTCCCTTAACGTATTCGTGGTCGTCGGAGGAAGTGCTCGCGGACGCGAGCAACATTTACCGAGCATCTGGACGCGACAGGTTTGTTACTTTGAAATTTCCCGCTGACGCAGACGTGTTGAGCATTGCCAGGGAGCTAAGAGAACTGCCCGAGATAGCACGAGCGTCGGCGGTGCCGAAGTTCACTCCGCCTTCTGACCCGCTCACCGAGCCACTAGTGGGGATTGACGACCAAGTCACAAATACGACTAATGGCAGTCTTCAGAACCAATGGTACATATTTCGTTGCGGCGTGAACCGGGCGTGGAGTTTTGCTACCGGAAAGGGAGTTACCATCGCCGACCTTGATTGGGGGTTCAACGCGAACCACGAGGACCTCGAATTAAGGATTGGGTTGACTCAAAATATGCTTCCAGCCAGCTTCGGCAGCACCGTCGTGGCTGACGGCAACCGACTCGACCACGGCACCGCAGTACTGGGCCTGGCAGGGGCCCGAGTTAATGATCTCGGGATGGCCGGCACTGCTTATGAAGCAAACTTGTGGGCCATACAAGCGGGTAGTGAGTCCGTAAGCGAACCTGCGTGCTGGGTTGCCGGAATCGATTTTGTGCGCATGACATCGAGCGGCGGTCGCAAAATCATCATTCTGGAGATTCAGACTGCAAGATGTGGAAACATTGAGATGGTTCCCAGTATTAATAAGGCAATTTGCGATGCCATTGGCGATGGTGTCGTGGTCTGCGTCCCAGCTGGGAACGGGCGGAGCCCAATGCCGGATGCCGGAATCGACGACGACGGCAATCCTATTCCGCCAACCGGCTCAATTCTAGTCGGCGCAACGAAATTCGACCCAGCGGTAAACATCCGTACAAGCAGCAACGGAGGCTCGCGGGTAGTGGTTTA